>ULYD01058975.1_pt1 | contig 70296 bp, 46 predicted proteins | sample 1961831 | NCBI WGS metagenome assembly ULYD01 (sample SAMEA4835854, study PRJEB28245) | human gut metagenome | biome: gut microbiome; material: fecal sample | place: Denmark | collected 2008 | reverse complement strand
TTGATTAAGCTACTACTTCCTTAATTGTTAACTCTGTGAATTGTTGACGGTGACCGTTCAGTTTGCGATAACCTTTTCTTCTTTTCTTGTGGAAAACAAGAACTTTGTCGCCTTTTACCAGACCTGAAACAACTTCGCAAACAACTTTTGCGCCTTCTACGGTAGGAGCACCTACAGTGATGTTACCGTCTTTGTCTACCAAAAGAACTTTCTCAAATTCTACCGTTGCACCGGCTTCTGCATTTTGCATGTGGTGTACAAACAGCTTTTTGCCAGCTTCTGCTTTGAATTGCTGACCGTTGATTTCTACAATTGCGTACATTTCTTATATATAATGTATAAGTTAGCTCCGTCGGGTGGTCTCTAATCACTTAGAAAGCACTTAATTAAACCCGGTGCGGAATAATCGGGCACAAAAGTACCTCTTTTATTTGTAATGGACAAATCTTTCTTTCTCTTTTTTAAGACAATTAATACTTTATAAGTAAGGTCCTAAGAATTGATTCCTATCAAGAGCATCTGTCATTCGGAGCGTGGCGCTAAGCGGCGGAGATACGACTGTTTATTCGTTCCATCATGGTGAATATTTTGTTCCGCTGTGAGGGAAGTTTTGTTCCACCATGGTGGAACAAAACTTTCTCCATAGTGGAACGATTTAATTATAGCAAGGAAATTCCTTCGTCATACCAAGGTGAGAAAGCAAATGAGGGCGGCGAATGCGGCGAAAAGTACTAACAGAAGTACGATACGGCGTACACCTATGTTCTTCGGCGATGCGGCGGGTAATGGTTCCCGTTCCAATAATTCTTCCAGACTGCTCATTATTTTCTTGTGCGGGTATTGCCGCAGTTCTTCGGCGGTAGTCATGCCATGCGTGATACCTGCAAAATCCACTCCTGCCTTTTGTGCGGTTTCTGCGTCTACCGTACTGTCGCCGATGTATAATGTCTCGGCTTTGGTAGCATGGAGTTGCTTGATGGCAAGCAACAAACCTTCCGGAGACGGCTTAGGGGTTTTTACATCTTCTCCGCCGATAATGATGTCCAGAAAATCATCGGGAAAGTGCTGATTCAGTAATTCCTTGATGCGGTAACGAAATTTGGTGGAGATGATTCCGATACGGGCTCCGGAATCTTTTAACGCCATCAGCACGGATTTGGTTTCGAGGAAAAGCACCGTATTGACAGTCATATGTGTATCTGCCTCTTTTACATATTCCTTTTTGAATTCTGCAAGCTGCTGAGGGTCGGTTACACCGGAAAGAATGGAAAAAGAATCTTCCAAGGTCTTGCCGATAGTACGCTTGATGTCGTCGTCAGTGGGGTGAGTGTAGCCGTGACGGTTCAGTACATTGCGGAAACAGGTAACGATGCCGCGCGAGGAATCGGCAAGCGTATAATCGAAGTCGAAGAGGTAGGTTGTATAATTCATATGCCTTTTTGCGGCAAAGTTATGAATAAATTGGCATTTTATATTTGTTTGTTACTCTTTTTCATTTTACTCTTCCGCCGCAGAGCCAGTGTTGCGTGTAATATTTCTCTTTGAGACTGCTCACGATAACTCCTTGGCTGGTACTGGCATGGATGAATTTTCCGTCTTTCAGATAGATGCCTACATGAGCTACTTTTTTACGGGACGAGCGACTGGTGAAGAATACCAAATCGCCTTCACGCAAGTTGCGGCGGGCTATTTTATTGCTTTCTTTTAATTGTCCGTCCGTGCTGCGCGACAGACGCATACGGTAGGTCTTTTTATAAAGCTGGGATACCAAGCCCGAACAATCCGTCCCATGCCTACTGTCGCCACCCGCACGATAGGGAGTGCCTATCCATTCGGCGGCGTTGACATACAATTTATGGTTGTCCGTCAGCTCGATATCCATACCCAGACGTACCGAGGCTTGCGCCAGAGCTTTATAATCGAGACGGGGAGCGGAAGTATGGCAGGAACTTAAACAGAACATTAGTCCGAGAAGGACAATTATATAAGAAAAGGATTGCTTCATGTTTATTCTTCTGTCGATATTTCTTCGTCCGTATTATTTTCAACTTCAACGGCTTCCTCTACGCTGACATTGAAATAGGCTTCCAATTCTTTTTCAGCCGAATTGTTTTCGTTTTGTATGTCACGGATAATGACGCCGTGCTCCAACAAGGCGATACGAGGACATACGTCTACCGTATGGTTAAGGTTGTGGCTGGAGATGATGACGGTCGCTCCGTGCTCCTCGTTGTACTTTTTCAGCAGTTGCTTGATGATGGATTGCGAGCTGGGGTCGAGGAAATTGAAAGGTTCGTCCAGTATCAGTAGTTGCGGATGGTGCAACATGGCGGAGATAATGCCTATCTTTTGTTTGTTTCCCGCAGAGAAATTGCGTATGAACTTTTTCTGTCCCATGACCTCGCCGTTCATAAAACGTTCGAAAGGAGCGATGCGTTCATCTACTTCTTCTTTTTTCAGGCCGTACATCTTGCCGATGAAATGGAAATATTCTTCCGGGGTGAGATAGTCTATCAGGAAGCCGTCGTCAATGAAAGCGCCGGTAAAGTTCTTCCAGTCTTCACTTTTGCATACGTCTATATCTTTGATGGTGACATTTCCGCGGTCAGCTCGCAACAAATCCAGTATCAGGCGGAAAAGGGTGGTCTTTCCGGCTCCGTTATTACCTACCAAACCCAACATATCACCTTGATTGATGATGTAATTGTCAATATTTACAGCGGTCTTTTCGCCGAATTTCTTTTGCAAATTATTTATCTGAATCATAACCATAAATCTTAAATAGTAAATCTTACTGTCTGCTGTCTCTGAATCCTTCCATGTTTTTGTAGCGCCGCTTCATAAAGCGGTGATATACATTTTTCAGCCAAAAGCGGGAAGTGAGTATGAAGCCCGCGCCGATAACAATCAATATCCAGGCTGTGACTGTGGGGCCGAAAAAGGTTGTCAGCACAAAGTTCATAAGCAGAGGTACGCCGAATGCTGCTCCGGAAATCAGATTTTGCAATCCGGTTCCCATATTCTGGCGATTGGTCATTTTAGCATTCAGGTCTACGGTCTTGTTATTGTAGACGGCCAATTGGAACAGGCAGAAATACACACCGCCGGCAACGAATATAGCCCAGGCAATACAGCTCAGGACGGACAGTTTACCGGTTGCCATAGCCGGTATCATCAAGATTAGAGGTATGAGTATGGCGATGCTGTATAGAATATATTTGGCGCGGAGCAATGTGTAGATGGATTCCTTACGGCTCATCAGGCCATCGATGTAGTTGCCTTCGTAACTCATCAGGCTCGATAAAAACAGAATACCGAAAATCACAAAGTTGTAGACCATGATAAAGTTTTTCATTCCCTGGCCATCGTATGCTTCGGTAAAACTCAGGATACAGGTGAAAGCGACGACTACCAGGAATACCGTGCGCAGAGCTGTCTTGCAGACTTTGTTGCGCAGTAACATTTTCAGTTCCAATCGCATGTATTCGCCGATTTCTCCGTAACGGTCCAGGAATTTGTATTCGGATACGTGTTTGACTTTGGTGTCTTCCACTTTATTGATTTCATTATAAATCAATTTTATCATCAGTCCGCGGTTGATGAGCCATAGTGCCACGATAGCCGCGAATGTTCCGATGAAAGTAAGAAAGTGTCCGAGGATAAATCCTTCTCCCAGGTCGATAGACCAGTCGAACAACGGGCTGTCATCCGGTATGAACATTCCGGCAGCGATAATCCCGTATACCAGTATAGGCAGGATTATCCACCATACACGCTCGTTCATCAATGTCCGGCATAGCAGGAACCAATAATTGTTGAGTATCATCAATAGCCAGATTCCGATGCTGTAGGTCAGTACCCCTGTTATTCCGTAAAATTTAGTAATGCTGATGATAGCGAACGGAACAAAGAAAAACAGCCATATCAGGTTGAAGCCGTTCAATCCGGAGCGTGTCAGCAGGAAATCGATAAGACGGTTGCGCTTTACCGGTAATAGCAGATAAGGCTTTACTTCCTGAGCGGGTGTTTTCTGGAATGGAAAGCGCATGAGAAAGTCCAGGAACAATACGAATATCAGTCCGCTGTTCAAGACATGATATGCTTCCGTTGCCCCGTCGCCGAATGCAAAAGCGAAAGTCGTTCCGAAGAATATCAGGTAGCCGGCCCAGAATACTGCCATGAAGTACATCCAGAACTTTCCGAATTTGTTCTTCTCATACATCGGATTCCGTTTGGCAGCCAACTTTCCGTGCTTACGTAATTCAATAAAGAGGCTCATAATGGATGGGTGGTTAATGTATATGAAAAAGGCTGCGCTGCTTCACGAACAACGCAGCCTTTGGGTAAGCTCTATTTTTTATTTCTTTTCGGGACTGATCATTGAAACAGTGATTTGATTCTGCTGCTTCAGGAGCTCATTGGCAAATTGACGGACATCTTTTGCTGTGATGCTGTTGACGATTTGCTCGTAGTCCTTCACCGGGTCGATGCCTGTATACAGATATTCGTCTATGCTGTTCAGCCAGTAGCCGTTTTCTTTCAAATCCTCGTTATGTTTCTTCAGCATATATTCTTTCACTTTGTTCAAGCTGGCTTCATCAGGACCGTTCTTGGCGAAAGCGTCCGCTTCGGCATAGATAATCTTCATCAGTTTTTCCTGCTTCGCGGGGGCTGTGTTGAAGAAGATTTGCAGAACGGCTCTTTCGACAGGGTATTTAACGAGTTGCCCCATAGGATATACACCGTAAGTACCGCCTTCGTCTTCACGTACTTTCTCCGTATAGATTAAGTTGAGAAGCTGGTCGGTCATGCTCATAAGGATGTCGTTGCGGAGATTATATTGGCAGGTGCCGCTATAACAGATGAAGTTGTTTACTTTCGGAGTTTCCTGTTGGCGGATAAACTCGTTTTTGTAGATACCCTTACGCATGGCGATATGGTTGTCCTTGAATGTCTCTTTACGGTTGATGGAGGGTAATGAACCCAGGTAAGACTCAATCAGAGGTTTCACAGCTTCTACATCGACATTACCAACTAAAATAAAGGTAAAGTCGCTGGCATCTTTGAAACGGTCTTGGTACATGGACAGAATCTTGTCATAATCCATCTTGTCTACCATATCGGCTTTCATCCTTAACGTTCTGGGATGCTTCATGTAGAGAGTGGACGTGATGGAGTCGCTGAAAGAGGAACTTGGATTCAGGTCCATATTCTGCAATTCGGCCTTGCTGCGGTTTTTGTAAGACGCAAAGGCGTCGTTGTCGCGTCTCGGAGCTGTGAAAGTCAGATAGGTGAGTTGCATCATTGTTTCAAAGTCCTTGGGAGAGCAACTGCCGGTTACGGCTTCGGTCTTGTCGCCGATGCCATAGTTTACGGAAGCCTTTTTGCCGGCCAGAACTTTTTCCAGTTCAATAGCGCTGAAATTGCCAAGACCGCCTAATGCTACCGCGTCCAGTCCGTTGATATTGATGATTTCCGAGTCGGGGAAGAGTGAACTACCACCCATACTTACACCTTTCATACGGATTTCGTCGGCTTTGAAATCTGTCTTTTTGATGATAACCTTAACTCCGTTGGACAGTGTCAGCATGGTGGTTCCGAAGATATCGTCTTTCTTTTCAGAAACGATTTTACCGCCTTTCGGGGCTTCTTTCATCAAAGGCTCGTTAGATACTTTGTCTACATACGGAGTAAGCTTCTCTGATTTCACTTCTTTCAGGAGATTCTTGATATCTTCCTCTGTCGGGAGTTTCAAACCCTCTTTCTCAGGACCGAACAAAGCTACTACCTGGTTACTGTCTGTCACCATTTGCTGCATCATCTGGTTCAGGGCGGTTACCGGAATGGCCGGCGCTATCTGGTTGATGATAGTATATTCGTTGGCGATTCCCGGAATAGGCTCGTTATCGAGGAAATGGCGGACGTATTCTTTTACGTAATTCTCATTTTTGCGCTTGTCGCGTTCCTGGAAAGCCGATTCCAACTGGCGCAGATATTCTGCGCGGGCGCGACTGTATTCTGTTTCGGTGAATCCGAATTGGCGGGCACGTTCTATTTCACGGAGGATGGTTGAGATACCGTTCTCAATAGCATCTTCTTTGCAGACTACAATGCCGGTGAAGGCGTCCTTTGTCTTGGCTACGAAGAAATCGTCATCATAAGTCGCGGCATAGATGTAAGGTGGATTGGCGGCCTGGAGCAATTCGTTCAAACGTGCGTTCAGCATATTGGTAATCAAGGTTACCGCGTAGTCCTGCATCAGATAGCCTACGTTATTCTTTTCTTCTCTGGGAGTGGCTTCGTGCTTGTTGAAGATAAAGGTCTGCACGTATGGCTGTTCCTTATCGCGGGCAACCAGCACGATAGGTTCCTTGTTGTCGTTTACAGGATAGTATTCGCGTTTGGCGCCGTTAGGCTGTGCCGGAATATCGGCGAACATCTTTTTGATTTGAGCTTCGACGGCATCTACATCGATGTCACCTACCACTATTACGCCTTGCAGGTCGGGACGATACCATTTCTCATAATAATCCCTTAATGTTTGAGGTTTGAAGTTCATTACGACGTCCATTGTTCCGATAGGGAAGCAGTTGGCGTATTTGGTTCCGGCAAACATAACCGGAAGCATCTTTTCCTGAAAACGCTGCATGGCGCTCATACGGGTACGCCATTCTTCGTTGATAACACCGCGTTCTTTGTCGATTTCTTTCGGGTCCAGAGTCAGGTCGTTGCTCCAGTCATGCAGAATCAGCAGGCAGGAGTCGATAGCCCCCGGAGTGTTGACCGGTACGTTGGAGATATTATAAACCGTTTCGTCTACGGAAGTATATGCGTTCAGGTTTTCACCGAATTTTACGCCGATACGTTCCAGGTACTGTTTCAAGGCATCTCCGGGAAAATGGGTTGTTCCGTTGAAACACATGTGCTCGAGGAAGTGGGCAAGACCGCGCTGGTTGTCCTCTTCTTGTATGGAACCTACTTTTTGGGCGATATAAAAGTCTGCCCGGTTGGCGGGAAGACTGTTTTTACGGATGTAATAAGTCAATCCGTTATCCAGCTTGCCGATACGGACATCTTGGTCGATGGGAATGGGCGGTAATTGTTGCGCAAATACCTGTTGGAAGTTACAGCATGCGATGAGTGCAACAATCCATAAGTTACGTAATAAATGTTTCATCATTATTTGATTTTAAAATGTTTTGCCTTATCTGTCGGAGTGATAAATAATAAATCACAAAAGCGTCTTGTTTTTTTATTTAATAGCTTCCCGTATGCGTACCAATTTGGTTAAAAGTCCTTCCAGTAAATCCAACTTCAACATATTGGCGCCATCGCTTTTGGCTACGGCGGGATTCTCGTGTGTCTCGATAAACAGGCCGTCCGCACCCACGGCGATACCGGCTTTCGCTATGGTTTCAATCAGTTGCGGCATACCGCCTGTGACGCCGCTGGTCTGGTTGGGCTGTTGCAGGGAGTGGGTAACATCCAGGATAACGGGGAAACCGAACGTTTGCATTTCCGGTATTCCGCGATAGTCTACTACGAGGTCTTGATAGCCGAACGTTGTTCCGCGTTCTGTAATCATAACGTTCTTATTTCCGGCCTCTACCACCTTGTCTGCCGCAAAACGCATGGCAAGCGGAGAGAGGAACTGTCCTTTCTTTATATTGATGACTTTGCCGGTTTTGGCTGCGGCTACCAGCAGGTCGGTTTGCCTGCAAAGGAAAGCGGGAATTTGCAGGATGTCTACATATTCGGCGGCCATGGCGGCTTCTTCGGCGGCATGGATGTCCGTCACGGTGGGTACTCCAAATGTATCGTGCACTTTCTTTAGGACTTTCAATGCTTTTTCATCGCCTATTCCCATGAATGAGTCCAGACGCGAACGGTTGGCTTTACGGTACGAGCCTTTGAATGCGTAAGGAATCTGTAATTTTTCGGTAATGGCTGCCACGCGTTCGGCGATACGCATTGCCATATCTTCTCCTTCGATAACACAAGGACCTGCTAACAGAAAGAAGTTGCCGGCAGGATTATTTTTCAGTTCAATCATACGTTTTTATGAATTATGGGTTATGGATTGCGAGCTATGAAAAGGTCATATCTCAGTTTGGTATAATCAATGTTATCGCTTCGTGCAACACGCCGATGTCCAATGGAAAATGGCGGTCGAGGATGCGTCCGTCCAAATCGACGGAAGCATTTTGTGCACGTAGTACTTTTATCTTTTGAGTGCGGTAGGGCTTTACTACTTTATGGTTTAGAATCCGTCCTTCCATCAGCATCCATATTCCCGAAAAGAGTTGCAATAATTCGGGACGATAGATAACCGATACGTCCAGCCAGCCATTGTAGGGTACTGCGCTGGGGGCTTGTCCGTATCCCCATGCACTGCCTATACACACCGTCATAATGCGTCCGCGTATATGCTCACCGTTGATTTTAAGGTGCATACGATATAATTTCCGTTCAAAGATTAAGGAGATGAATGCCATAAAATAGGAGAGGAACTTTACGCCCCAGAAACGTTTGCATTGGTCGGTGATTTTTACAATGCTGGCGCCGAGACCGATGTTGATGGCATTCAGGAAATAGCGGGTCATATGTTTTTCACCGTCATAGTAGTAGCAGGTGCCTACGTCTATTTTGCGGCGGCGATTATTTATGATACAATCTACGGCTTCCTTGTATTCCGAGCTCATCTCCCAATATTTGGCAAAGTCATTTCCGATGCCGTTGGGGATAATGCCGATGGCGATATTCTCTTTATCTTCCGCATTGGAAAGCATAATGCCGTTGATCGCGTCGTTCAGTGCGCCGTCACCGCCTACCACGACAATGGTGCGGTAACCGTTGTTGGCAAGTATGCCCGCCAGGCGCTCTACCGAACCGAACCCTTCGGACTGTACGTAGTCATAAGACACGCCTTTGCTATCCATATACGCCTTAATCTCTTTCCACCGTTTCTGCACTTTGCGCGTTCCGGCTTTGGGGTTATAGATTACGCCCCATTTATCGGGTTCTACACTCATATATCCGTTCCTTTCAATCAGTCCAATATTTTCATAATCCGCCGTTTAATCGGCGCCGCCGTCAAAGATACTAAATCTCTTTGAGTTTTGACTTTACAAAAGCTATCTTTTCTTCCATAGGCCACCGGGCATCCATCCAATGAATGGTAAAGCCTCGTCTCTCCATTCCCCGGAACCAGGTCATCTGGCGTTTGGCAAACTGATGGATGGCTATTTCCAATTGGCTGAACATTTCGTCGTAGGTCAGTTGGCCGATGACGTAAAGTGTCAGGTATTTGTATTCCAATCCATAGTAGATAAGGTCGTCCGGATGAATGCCTTGGGCTATCAGCCGACGTACTTCGTCTACCATCCCTTCGTCCAATCGTTGGCGCAGGCGACGGGTGATTTTCTCACGCCGAAGCTCCCGGTCTATGTCTACACCGATGATGAGGCTGTTCAGTTGTGGAAACGAACGCTCGTCTACCGGAGTATGAGCATAATATTCTTCGATTTCAATAGCGCGGATGGCGCGTTTCACCGTATCTACATCCGTTGTATTGTGCAGGCTTTTATAGGTTGCCAATACCTCTGTCAGCTCATCCAATGATTTATTCGCCAGACGGTTGCGTAATTCCGGATTCTCGGGTACAGGCAGTAGCTTGTATCCTTTGAGTACGGATTCCAGATACATTCCCGTTCCGCCGCATACAACGGGCAGGCAGCCTTTTTGTTTAATGCTTTCGTAGGCATTCAGGAAATCGCGCTGGTATTCAAATACATTGTATTTATATCCCGGGTCGGCTATATCGATAAGGTGGTAAGGTACTTGCTTTCCGTTCACAATGTAATCGGCCAGGTCTTTACCGGTACCGATATCCATACTCCGGTATATTTGCCGGGAATCGGCGCTGATGATTTCAGTATTGAGTTCTGCTGCCAATGCGGCGGCAAATGGAGTTTTGCCGGATGCTGTAGGGCCTAATATGGCGATTAAATCATAGTCAGGCATATAAATAAGTATTTATTAATTTGAATACAAAGATAATGTAATTTGCGGGCAGAATAAAAAGAACCGGTTCATTTTATTCCGTGAAGGCACAACTTATTTTTACATTTACGGCTTACATCTGAAAAAGGAAGTAAAAAAAGGAACGTAGCTTCTTAAAAGGTGTTATAAAACATATCTTCCCCCTTGGATAATTTGCAGAAATGCCAAAAGTCCGTACCTTTGCAGTGTGTTTTTCATAGTATTAGATTTAAGGTTAACAAAGGTTGGAGTACAGCGGTACTCCTTTTTTTTGCTCTAAACTTTCCTTTTTTTGTCTTATACTGCTTTGGAAAAGGCGTCTTCAACAATCAAACATTGCGGAATGCGTCGTAAATGTGTATATTTGTAGAGTTTTTAAACCTTTATTTATGCTGATAACCCTTATAATTCTTGTTCTTTCCGCCGCTTTCTTTGTAGCCGGTAAAGTCCGTTCGGATATTGTTGCACTTTGTGCATTGATTGGTTTGCTTGTTTTTCAAATTCTGACTCCGGAAGAAGCCCTGTCCGGATTTTCCAATTCGGTTGTGATAATGATGGTGGGACTGTTCGTGGTAGGCGGCGCCATCTTTCAGACGGGCTTGGCAAAGATGATAAGTTCCCGTATATTGAAGCTGGCGGGTAAAAGCGAGTTAAGACTTTTTCTGCTGGTGATGCTGGTAACATCGGCCATAGGCGCTTTTGTCAGTAATACGGGAACGGTGGCCTTGATGCTTCCTATTGTTGTGAGCCTGGCGGTGAGCGCCGGTATGAATCCGGGACGATTGTTGATGCCTTTGGCTTTTGCCAGCAGTATGGGTGGTATGATGACGCTTATCGGTACGCCACCGAACCTTGTTATTCAGAATACGCTGACGGGTGCGGGGTTCGAACCTTTGTCTTTCTTTTCATTCTTGCCCGTCGGTATCGTTTGCGTGATCGTAGGTACATTGGTGCTGTTACCCCTGACCAAGTGGTTTCTTTCTAAAAAGGGAAAAGGTGAGAGCGCATCCTTATCCGGCAAATCCCTGAACCAACTAGTGAAAGAATACGGATTGTCGAATAATCTGTTTCGTTTGCGCGCCATTAATGATTCACGTTTGATAGGGAAAACGGTTATCGAGTTGGATATTCGTCGTAAATATGGGCTGAATATTCTGGAAGTACGCCGTAGCGAGGTTTCACAGCACAAATTCTTGAAAACGATTACCCAGAAACTCGCATCGCCCGATACCACGATATGGGTAGGGGATGTGCTTTACATTACAGGAGACGTCGCAGATGTAAATCGCTTTGCCGGAGATTATTTGTTGGAAATGATTGACGGTCATACCACCGAAGAAGCGGTCAAGGCAGATAACAAACTTGACTTCTATGACATCGGGATAGCGGAGATAGTATTGATGCCTTCCTCTAATATTATCAACCAGACGGTAAAGGAAGCCGGATTTCGTGATAAGTTCAATGTCAACGTATTAGGCATCCGCCGTAAGAAAGAGTATATCTTGCAGGATTTGGGACGCGAGCATATGCATAGCGGCGACGTATTGCTGGTGCAGGGGGCATGGCAGGACATCGCGCGTTTAAGCAAGGAGGATACGGAATGGGTGGTGCTGGGACAACCTTTGGATGAGGCCGCCAAAGTAACGCTGGATTACAAAGCTCCCGTAGCCGCAGCTATCATGGTGTTGATGGTAGTGATGATGGTATTCGATTTTATTCCCGTAGCTCCTGTTACGGCTGTGATGATAGCGGGATTGCTGATGGTATTGACCGGATGTTTCCGTAATGTGGAAGCTGCATATAAAACCATCAATTGGGAAACTATCGTACTTTTTGCAGGTATGTTGCCGATGTCGTTGGCGTTGGAGAAGACCGGCGCTTCGGAATATATATCCAATAGTCTGGTAAGCGGACTGGGAAGTTACGGACCGATTGTGTTGATGGCAGGCATTTATTTTACCACTTCATTAATGACGATGTTTATCAGCAATACGGTGACAGCCGTTCTTATGGCTCCTATTGCGCTTCAGAGTGCGATACAAATCGGCGTCAGTCCTGTACCTTTCTTATTTGCGGTAACGGTAGCGGCAAGCATGTGTTTCGCTTCTCCCTTCTCTACACCGCCCAATGCGCTGGTGATGCCGGCAGGACAATATACTTTTATGGATTACATAAAGGTGGGACTTCCTTTGCAGATTATTATGGGAGTAGTAATGGTATTTGTACTCCCCTTGCTGTTTCCTTTCTGAAGAAGCGGGATAGAAAAAAGTTTCAACGGTTGGTACCGGAAGTTTACCCCGTTGAAACTTTTAGTTTCCCCTGTTGAAACAGTTTGTTCCACACCGGGAAACAAACTGTTTCCTGATGCAAAACACTTTGTTCCTCGGTGTGAAACTTTTTAGAGCTCTCTTATGAAACTTTTTAGAGCTGCCGGTAAAGCTAAAAGTGTTATGGGTATAAGTGAGCTTTAATATATACTTCTTATTATCTGTTTTTATTCAGCAGTTCTTTCGTAGGACATTCAAAGTTACTGATGGGAAGATGTACTTTCTGCAAATCCTTTAATTCGTGTACGGGGCGCTCAATATCGAAAGGAATGGGCATGCCGGAGAATTTCTGGAAGTAAAGCAGGCAGGCGTCTTTCCACCAAACAGCATCGCGGACTTGTAACTTTAAGTGAGACTGTACTTCGTGAAAACGCTCCGCGTCGATATATTTCTCCGCTGCATCCCATGTCTTTTGGAAGTCTCTGACTTGCCGGACACCTTGGTCATAACGATAACAGAGCTCATCCCATAGGTTGCGGCCGCTTTTCATGCGATGTGTCCAGGGAACATGGTGAAACCACAGGAGATATTCTTCGGGACAGGTTTCGATATTGTCATATTGTCGGGCCAAAGCTTCGGGATACTGCGCAACGGCATTACTGCCTTTACTGCTGCGGTCGAAGCCTATTCCTCGTTTATCGGCTTTGTGATAGTAGGACGGAAGCCAGTCGGGACGGGCGCCGGGAATACTGCACCACGGTTCGGGGCCATAATGATGTCCCCATGCAAAAATATGATGCAAACCGAGCGGCATCATGTAATTTACAACCGCTTCATGACTGTCGAGCATCATCTTTTTGAGTTGAAAGTCGGGCGTTGAAGGTTGAGAGCCGGGAAGTATCGAATCAAAAGTTTGTTTTAGCCACTCATCAGCAATTTCTTCAGCCGATAAGGCCGGTTGCCATGCCAGTCGCCCGAAAGCATACCAGTTGGCTTGTGCGAAAGTATGTCCGCACCAGTTCGCGTCCGTACCTATATTGGCGACACCGGCTATCGCTTTCAGGGAAGCGGGGGCGACAAAACCGAAGAATTCTTTCCACATCGGAGCCAGATAAGCAAGATGATTGGAATGTCCCAGATATTCTTGTGTCACTTGAAACTCTGCCATCAAGGGGGTGTGCCGCATAGCGCCGAACAGCGGGCTGTACGGTTCGCGGGGCTGGAAATCTATCGGCCCGTTCTTTACCTGAACAATGACATTGTCCCGAAACTGTCCGTCTAAAGGCTTGAACTCCAGATATGCCTGTTTGGCGCGGTCGGCATCGGAAGGACTATACACGAAAGCGCGCCACATGACGATACCTTTGTAAGGCTTCAGTGCATCTGCCAGCATGTTGGCGCCTTCGGCATGAGTGCGTCCGAAGTCACAAGGACCGGGCTGCCCTTCGGAATTGGCCTTTACCAGAAAACCCCCGAAGTCGGGAATGATACGGTAGATTTCTTTGGCTTTGTTTTTCCACCAGCGGATGACTTCTTTGTTGAGAGGGTCGGCGGTGCTTAAACTGTCGAGCGCCATAGGAGATGCGAAATTGACGGAAAGATAAACACGCAGTCCGTATGGACGGAAAACGTCTGCCAACGCTTTTACCTTTTGCAGATATTCGGCGGAAAGAATTTTGGGAGAAGCGTTTACATTGTTCAGTACCGTACCGTTGATGCCGATGGAAGCATTGGCCCGGGCGTATGCTTTGTATCTGTCGGAAAGGGTGTTCGGCAGTTCTTCCCAATTCCAAAGTGACTGTCCTGCATAACCGCGCTCTATGGTACGATCCATATTATCCCAATGGTTGAGGATACGGAGATTGTAGGCCGGGTTCTCCGTTAATTGAGTGTTGGAATCCGAGAATGGAAAATTGGCGGTTTGCTGCAATCTGAGCAGGTGATAGGCGGCATAGAGCAATCCTCTCTCGGTGGGGGCGGAGAGAATGACTGTATTGTCTTTGCAGCGGATGCGGAAACCTTCGGGTTGCAACTGCTTGTCCTTTTGTATGACAAGCCGGACGGGAGCTCCTTGCCATGCTTCCTGCAGTTCTTCGACGGCGATGTTTAATGTAGGCGATTGGTAGGGAGCCGAAACTTGCGCACGGGCATCGGCCGGCAGTCGAAGCCACAAATGGCTACCGTCTTCGGCAGCCATTTGGGTAACGAATACTATTGCGATATAGAAAAGCGAAAATATTCTGTATTTCATGTTATATCCGGGTTTATTGTCCGTCAATAGTGATTATCTTTCCATCGGCATCGTATTCCAGTTCGCAAACTTTCAGACTGCGGAGCCAGGTCTTTCCGTTGGAAGGTACACAGTCGTGGTGGAACAGATACCACTTTCCTTTATATTCTACGATGGCATGGTGTGTAGTCCAGCCCACAACCGGAGTAAGGATAACGCCTTGATAAGTGAAAGGTCCGTAAGGATTATCGCCAATGGCGTAGCACAGACGATGCGTATCACCGGTGGAGTAGGAAAAATAATATTTACCGTTGTACTTATGCATCCAGCTGGCTTCGAAGAAACGGCGCCCGTTATCGCCCGCGGTCAGCGGTTTACCGTTTTCATCCAGAATGATTAGGGCTTTCGGCTCTTCTGCGAATTCCAGCATGTCTTTGCTGAGCTTGGCTACACGAGCGGGCAAAGCTTGTTCATCGCCTTCGGGCAAGACTGCGCATTCCAATGCCTTGTTGTCGCGATAGCGTTGCAATTGTCCGCCCCATAGGCCACCGAAATAGATGTAGAAATCGCCGTCTCCGTTATCAAAAACAGCAGGGTCGATACTATAACTGCCTTTCATCGGATTGGCTTGCGGAATGAACGGTCCTTCGGGTTTGTCGCTGATAGCCACACCGATGCGGAAAATATCATTTTGGTCTTTCAGAGGGAAATACATATAGTATCTTCCGTCTTTCAGAACTACGTCGCAATCCCATAGTTGGCGACCGGCCCAGGGAATGTCCTCTACCTGAAGAACTACTCCGTGGTCTTTGATTTCACCGTTCATAATGTCGTCGGTGGAGAAAACATGATAGTCTTTCATGTTGAAGTGATCGCCATTATCGTTTTCTCCGATGCCGCTCTCCCAATCGTGGCTGGGGTAGATGTAAACTCTATCGTTGAAAATATGTACGGCAGGGTCTGCCATATAATCTCCCGGAACCAGGTATCTCATTTCTTTTTTCATGGTGAAGCAAAATTAGTGATAAGTTATTGAATTATTCGTTTATAGGATTTGAATCATTATTTTCCTTTTTTCATATTGCTGTAATCTCCCTGTTCATTGTAATCCCCTGTGGCATATATACCGACCATAGTGCCTGTAAAGCCACCGGCAGTTTGAGTGCTGAGTAAATCGGCGGAAACGGCTTCGCCTGCCTGTACCCAATCTGTTTTGGGGCTGAAGGAGTAGGAGAAAGTATAATAAACGCTTTCGCCTGCCGTTTGCGGTTCATTACCGGTTACTTTCAGGTAAATCTTTTTATTGGCATCCGATTCTCGCAAAGGTATTTCAGTTTCCGTATTGAGCTTGTCCATACTGTAAGCAATCAGCTTCAAGCAAGGCTTGCCTTGTTCGTCCAGCGCCTTGCCGAAACGGATATTACATTCATCATTATGGAACAGGATGATGCCCGCAAAGTCTTCCGGAGCCGTGGGTAAGAAGTTGACGGCTGTTTGCGCATCGAACTCGTTATTGGTAATCCAGCGGCCGATGACCGACGGCTGTCTACGGTCGTTGATTCTTATACTGCGGGCTGTCAAGGTCAGTTTTCCGTCTTTACCTATCTCATAATAAGAACTCTGTGGGGTACGGATGAAGAATGCTTCATCAGCCAGCCCGTTACTTGTCCAAAGCGGAGTGGGAGCTAGGGAACGATTGGTGTAATGGAGGGTTTCACCCGCAGGAAGAATAATAGGTTGTCCGTCTTTCCAATCGACAGGGAGGAGGTATGTTTCGCGCCCCATTACATCGTGTCCGTCGCGATAGGGGCGTACAGCAAGGAATACGGCATACCAATCACCTGCAGGAGTTTGCACCAAATCGGCATGGCCGGTACAAGTGACAGGATTAGGCCGGTCTTGGGGCAGGTCACGTTGTGTCAATATCGGGTTGGTACCGCACGGCTTGAAGGGTCCGAAAGGAGAGGAAGCCGAGAAGATGACTTCGCAATGATTGGGACCTGTACCGCCTTCGGCTGCCATCAGGTAGTAAGTACCGTTGATATGGTAAAGGTGCGGGCCTTCTATCCAACTGGGATGTTGCGATTTGTCTACACCGCCGTCTATAATCACTTTTTGTTTTCCTGCGGTACGGTTATTTTTCCAGTCGAATTCGCGTATCCAGATAGCGCGGTGCCCGCTGTATTCCGGTTTTCCGGCCGGGGCGTCGTTGTTTACAATATAGGCTTTACCATCTTCATCAAACAAGAATCCGGGGTCTATACCGCCTACTTCGGGTAGAAAGACCGGATCGCTCCATTCTCCTTTTTTAGGATCATCGGTTGTTACGAAGAAGTTACCGCCACCGTCTACTGCGGTAGTAATCACGTAGAAGAGCTTGTTGTGCGGATTGTATTTGATATCCGGAGCATAAATGCCTCCGCTGATGCGCAAACCGTCTTTCAGCGGTAATTGCGAGGGACGGTTCAATACATAGCCCAGTTGTGTCCAGTCTTTAAGATTGGTGCTGTGCCAGATGGGAATTCCGGGATAGAATGCAAATGATGAGTTCACCAGATAGTAGTCATTTCCTGCACGGCAGATGCTGGGATCGGGATAACAACCGGGAAGCAGGGGATTGATTGGTTGAGAGTTGTCCGCATAAGTATTCTGTATGGAGTCTTCACCTTTTACAGTTTTACCTTCAACTGAATATGTAAAATCATCGAATGTGGCGGTTTTGGGTGACAGTAATTCCCGTATGAATGGTTTGGGTTGGTGGTTGCGGTCGAAGAGCAAGGGATATTCCTTGCGACCTTTCACGGGAAAATCATTTTTCCATGAATCTCCGTCGCTTACTCCCCAAACAGTTACGCGGTCCATAATGTCGGCATGTTTCACGAACAGGTCGAAGAACGTTTTCATGCGGGCATTCCAGATTTTGGATACTGAGTCCGGCAAAGCATCGGGATAGGGATTCATTGCTTCTTTAAACGCAACGGTATCACTGATGTTGGCTCCGTCGTGTACGGTAGGCAATGCGCTCATCTCCCATTCGGTAATCATCACCTTTACACCGGTAGAAGCGAAGGCAAGCATACTCTTTTCAAACTCTTCCACGCTGGGATAGTCCATCCCCATATGCCCTTGTAAGCCCACGGCGTCTATGCGCAGACCTTTTTCTTTCAGTGATTTTACTAATCTCACTACTCCGTCGCGTCGTCCCGGATGGTGCATGCCAAAATCGTTATAGTAGAGTTCGGCATCGGGGTCGGCTTCATGGGCATATTGAAATGCGAGAGGAACATATTCTTCACCCAGAATTTCATAGAATTTACTCTTACGGTAAGAACCGTCGCTCTCTATCGCTTCATTCACCACGTCCCAGCCTTTAATGCGTCCTTTATAGCGGCCTACAACAGTTGTGATATGGTCTTTCAACCGCTGTTTCAATACTTCAGGTGAAACATTTTTACCCTCTTTATCTATGCAGAACCAAGGGGCTAGCTGGGAATGCCATACGAGGCAGTGACCGATAACAGCCATACCGTTCTTTTCACCATATTCTACTATGGAATCGGCAGCGCCGAAATTATATCTGTCTTCCTCAGGGTGAATGTTTACGCTTTTCATACAGTCCTCTGCGACGATAGAGTTGAAATGCCGCTTTATGAGTTTTGTTGCCGCACTGTCTTTTCCTGCTACCTGCCGAGTATTCAACGCTACTCCTATAAGGAATTTATCACCGAATACTTCTTTGAGGGACATTTTCCGGGGAGTCGCCTCTTTCGCACTGCAACCCACCAACAATAGAATTGCAACCAGTGTGGGCAGTATAATTCTTCTCATTCTCATACTCTCTTGCTTATTAATTGTTAATTACTATCTGTTTCTACTTTCTATTTCTTTGTTGATTTCGTCAATCCGTTCATCGTCCAACTCATATTTTGAGATGATAAGCATGGCAACTATCAATAATATGGCAGGGATGATGGCTACTAACCAGAGAATGCCTTGTTCGGCAAATGAAGATTGGCTGACGGCGTTGTTCTTATCGAATCCCACATAGGCAAGTACCAGTCCCGGCACTACACCGCCCAATGCCATTCCTGCTTTATAGAATATACCGGTAAGAGCATTTACAATACCTGAAATACGTTTTCCGGTAGTATATTCGCCATAGGAGATAACTTCCGGAACTAAGGCCCACATATAGCCTGTAGCAACGATAACTCCGGTGGATTTTATAAATTGCGCCACATAAACAAGCCATATCTGGCTCTTTAATGACGGTATCATCGATATGATATAGAGTAGAGCCATGCCTACGATTGCTATGGACAGAAATACATTGAACATGGCACGTTTACCTATCTTCCTCTTAATCCACGGGACTAATGGCATGAAGATAAATGCCGGGATTGAGCCGAGCGCCATAAAGTTCGCCATTTGGTCGCTGGTACCGTGTACATTGTACAACATATAATAAGACCCTGCCGAATTACCCACAGCCATCATGGCAAATGCTGTAATGAAGAAGAACGCAAGAATACGCAAGGGTCTGTTGCGCTTGAACTCCACCCAGAGGTCTGACACCTGTACTTTTTCAGTTTCTTTGGCATCCATAACGACGCGTTCTTTGCATTGTGTAAAACAGAACACCAGTAAAAGCAGTCCGGCAATCGCATAAATCGCCATGGTATAAAACCAGGCATCGGCGCTTTCTGCCGTATTAGTCATTCCGTCGGGCGACAGACTTGCCACCAGCTTAGGAATACCATAGGCTACCGCCAGCCCGCCTGTATTGGCAAGAAACATACGTACGCTGGTCAGTGTGGTTATTTCGTCCGTGTCACGTGTGAGCGATGCGTTCAGTGCGCCATAGGGAACGTTAATCAGCGTGTAAAGCATAGACAAACCTACATAGGTAAAGTATGCATAGACCAGCGAACCGGAGAATCCGTTCCAAAAGCAAAGTATGGCGAAGCCGGTGAGAGGGATTCCCGCCAATATCAGATAAGAACGGTATTTACCGAGTTTGGGGTTGTGTTTGTCTACGAATGCGCCTACCAAGGGATCCCACAGCACGTCTACTACCCGGACTATGAGGAACATGAATGCGGCTGCCGACGGTTCCAACCCATATACATTCGTATAGAATATCAGCAGGTACATACATACTGTCTGGTAGATAAGGTTTTGTGCCAGATCGCCCGAACCAAACCCGATTCGTTGAAGCCATGACAGTTTGTAAAAACCTTTAGACTCTTCATTCGTTTTTATTGACGTTTCCATAATATCAGATTATTATTAGTTCTTTGATTTCACTTTTTTAATAGGCAATGTTTCCAATACTTTGTCTGCTACGCGTTTGCCCAATGTCTTTTTGTCGAGCGGATGAATATCGTTCCATTCTCCTAAATCGCTGTTACGTATAAGAAAAACATTAGGAGTGGCTTGGGCCGCTTTTGCCTGTTCTAAACGCATTTCTGCCCATGCCTTGCGGCCGCCGATGTCTTCCTTGGATAGATAGTCTGCCAGTTCTACTATATAAAAAGGCAATTCCGGTTGACCGAAAGTACGTCTCCAGTCGGCAATCATGGTTGTAAGGAGAGTAGCGTATTCATTCCGTCGTGATACGTTTGATTCGCCCTGATACCATACTGTGCCCCGCAACGTGTAATGTTGCAAAGGAGCTATCATGGCATTGTACAGACATACAGGCTTGTAACAGAAAAACATCATGTTCGGAGCCGACGGCATAGGGGCTCCCAAACGGTATTTCCATTCTTCTTTCAGATCGATGCTCTCATTATCGCAGATGAGCTTGTACGGCTTTTCCTGTACAAATCCCGGTTGTCCGCCGTTGCTGATGATGCGTACGGTGATATTGTTAACTCCCGGTTTCAGTGTCCCGGCCGGAATACGGTAGATACGGGGCGGATATTGATAGCCGGTAGTTCCTACAAATGTACCGTTTACGTATACGGAATCCGCATCTATGATGCAACCTAACCGCAGAGTGACTTCTTTGTCGCTCCAGGTGTGCGGTATTTCCACGTTTTGGCGCAGCCAGTGTGAGCCGGCAATGGGATTCAATCCGTTATTGCCCCATGTACGGGAAAACATGTTCACTGTTTGCCAATCGCTATCATCATAGTTTGAGGCATACCAGGGAGTCCGTTCGTGTAGTCCGGCATCGCTGCGATAAAGTGATGAGTTCCAGCGATAGAAACTTTCGCCTTCCAGCTTCTTGATATGTGCGCAATAGATATCATCTTCATACAGGCGTTTATCGTTGATGTAGATGGGAAATTCCTTTAATCCCTCTTCGCTGATCCAAGCTTCTATGGGGGTACCGCCCCAACTGGAGTTGATAATACCTACGGGCACTTCGGTTTTCTCATACATCTCTTTGGCAAAGAAGCAGGCGAGGGCGGAGAAGTTCATTACGTTTTCTTGCGTCATCGGTTTCCAGCTTGTAGCGGAAAGTGTTTCTTGCGGTGCATGGAAGTTGTAGACTTTAGGTACGATAATCTGCCGGATTCTTTCATTGCTGTATTCGCTAATCTCTGCGGCGAACATATCTGTCACCCGGCTGACAGGCAGTTCCATATTCGACTGCCCTGAACAGAGCCATACGTCGCCTATCAATATATCGTTCAGTTTGATGTCGTTGATTTGCATTAGATACGGACCGCCTGCTTTCATTGGCGGTAGTGTTACGTTCCACTGTCCGTTGTTGTCAGCGGTGGCGGCATACTTCTTTTTCATGAATGTTACACTGACCCTTTCGCCTGCGTCAGCAGTTCCCCATACTTTTACAGGCTGTTCACGCTGCAATACCATCCCGTCCGAAATCAAAGCAGGCAGCTTCACCTTTGCATCCGTTTGTAAGGCGGTGCAAAAGCAAAGCAGCACTGCTACTCCTAACCTAATCTTATCATGAATCAAATATTTCATATTTCAAATCCTTTTATGGTATATACTTATCAATTTTATTGATATTCGTACAATCGTACATGCAGTATCTTGAATTCTCCTACCGATATTCGTACGTGGCGCCCCTGATGGTCTTGGTCGCCGTTCAATCGGCGGATATAACGGAACTTTCCTTCTTTGTCCACCTCTACTTCATCCACATGACCGATGCCGCAACGCATTCCTTGAAACCTTTCTTTTTTTGTCTTTGCCTGTTCGTTACTTAAGGCGAATCCGTCTTCACCCAGTTGTTTCCGTATCTCGGAACCCGGTTTCTCCGAGGCCTTGGTAAATTCCAAAACGATACCGCTACCGGCTACAATATATTCGTTCTTGGATAGTTTTAGGATGAGGCCGCCACCTTCGGGCCATGCGCTGCCATCTGTGGCGCGTGGGTCCCATGGTAATGTGAAATAGTGTCGGCAGGTTATTGATAAGTCATCATCCGTAATGATACGCTCTTTGTCTTTTTGGTTGAAAAGAACTCCTTTCATCATACCTTTGCCTTGATATTCAGTGAGTAAAGGCATTAGTTCCTTTAGTCTGGTATAGCTTTGAACTAAAGGAGAATCGGAAGAGTCGGAACCATCCTCTATGGAGAACGGGCTGATACCGATGGCGTCATGTTCGCCGAAAATATAGAAAGCTCGTACTCCGTTATTATCTGTCAGACGGATTTCTGGGATAAAAAGAGGGTTGTTATGCAGTTTGTACTGTGCTACCCAATTGGTGAAACCGTCGTCGTACAGGTCTGGCGCTAAGATGTCGATATTGGGTGCTCCGCAGCGCCACACGTCGATAAGATGTGCCAACGGACCTGCCGAAGGATATTCACCCGGTTTACGTCCGCGACTGTTCATGGCGGCGTTGACGTATAAAGGTACGTTATAGATGGAACGGGCGGTTTGTGCCATTCGTTCTACGTAGCGGGCGTAGTGCCATGCCATGAAAATTTCGTCGGTATAGATGTCTGCACCGAATACTTCTTGCCATGCGCCTTGTTTCTTGCAGCCTTGGCTCTCCCATTTTTTTATCATTTGGGAATGCAGCGTCTTTTTGTTTTTTTGCAGATAGTTTATTAATTCTGTGGGAACAGGAGCACGGAATGTTTTGTCTGCTTCTTGAGAGTAGTCGCGCGCATTTTCCAGCATGCCTATCTCATTTTCTATTTGTACCATGATGACGGTACCTTCTTCTTTGTCGATTGCAGCGATGTGTTGTAGCCATGCCGAGAAGGCACGATTGTCTGCTTGATAGACATTTTCGGAGAAAGCGCTGGCTATTTCCAACGGTTTACCTGTTTGCGTGTAAGCGCGGGGATATTTCTTATGGTTTTCTTTGAACCAGAGAGGAGCATAACAACTCATGGAGTTTTTCCAGGCTCCGAACCATAAGAAGACGACTTTCAGATTGTTCCGGCGTGCTTGTTGCAGGACTTTGTCGGTAAGTGTAAAATCGAAGTGACCTTCGGTTGGCTCTGTTAAATCCCAGTATGCAGGAACGAGGACGGTATTTAATCCCATTCTTTGTAATTTAGGAAAAATCCGTTCGATGTCTTGTACGGATGAGGCAGATGAATTACCGAGCTCGCCGCCTAATATGAGGAAAGGTTTACCGTCTACGATAAGTTGGGTGGCAGTACCTTGTCTTTGTAAGGCAGCGGTCTGCGGGTGTCCCTTTGCTGTAAATAGTGTCAGTACTATTAGAAGTAAGATTATCCGTCTCATCAATATTAGTATAAATAGGGGTTTCATGATGTACAAAGTTAGATGATTCACTGTTTATCTTCTGAAAATAGCGTATCATTATCTTTGTTATATGTTCCTGTCTGCTTGAAAAATGTTACAAATAGTATTTTCAATGTTACACCGTGTCTTTACGAAGGCTGTTTTTCTGATATTGTTCGTACGTATTGGAGTCATTGGGATACTATTATGGTGGAAAAAGGAGTCGGCAGCCGGAAATGCAGACTGCCGGCTCCTTTCTTAATATAAATCAATAGTTTCTTTCACTATTTCTTGTTCAGTTACTTTCCTGCTTTCCAGTCATCACCGGTGAAATCTTCGCTGATGTCACGTCCTGCTATACCATCGCATACACCTTTATATGCGGGTTTACGTGTTAAGTTGGCATCAAAGATACAAGGTGAGTATTCTTTATACCAACTTGTGTCGTCAGTAATATCCCATATAGTGATACCGGATTGCTGTTCGGCAGGTATGTATTGCTTGTATGATTCGAAAACCCAGCGATAAATGTCGGCTTGTAACATCAGGTCGTCGGCTGTGGGAGTTTTATTCTCTTCCAGACGTACGTCAAGCTCTGTTACACGGATCAGTTTGCCTGTTGCAGCTAAGGTTTGGAACATGGCATCGATTTGTTCTTTTGTGATACTCTTGGCTATGAGGTGCATTTGAGTACCTATTCCATCTACAATTGGCTGGCGGTTCTCATTATTTTCATCGATATACTTCACCATGTCTATCAGAGCCTGCAGTTTGTTAGGATTGATTTCCAAGTTGTAATCATTGACGAAAAGTTTGGTTCCTTCTTTAGTGTACTTACGTGCATATTCAAAAGCCTTTACCGCATATTCCTTGTCAAGGTAATATCCCCAATAGAAGTGACCGTTTGCCCAGTTCAGGTTCAAACCGGTTGTTTCATCTTCGGTAGGGGTTGCGTCTTCGCTACTGAAATTGCCATTTACGCCACGCCATTGGTTATTGTCGGAAATAGGTTCATTAATAACGTCCCAAGCTACTACGCGCTCCATACCTTCGTGTTCTGCCATACCTTTAATCCATGTTTCCATAGCACCAAGCAGGGCTGCTCTTTTTTCTTCTATAGGTTTGATTATGTAAGATATACCACCTGAACGGGTGAGGCTTTTGGCTGTAGGAACTTCAATTTTTTCACCGAACTTCACATTGTCAATATAATACTTGCCGGTATATTTTCCAAAATTAATAAGGATACAATTTATATCTTCTTTTGTACAAGTGTATTCATGTTCAATAGTTTGCCAAACAGTGGTTAAGTTATAACTCTTATGCCCTTCCCCTTGATATGTGCTTGCATTTTGAGCGGCGAACTGAACACTGTTTCCATCTACACTTGCTTTTGCATCAAATTGCAGAATATATGTTTTTCCTGCTTCCAAGAAATTGTCAAATTGAAAACAAGCTTGAGCTTTATAATAGTCGTCCCCGTCTATCAGATTATCTAATATAAGGCAATATTTGCTGTTAAATCCTTCACCTTCTATGGAAATCTCACGTGTAGGGCTATTATCTCCCCAACTGTTCCAATTGCCTAAGGTACCTCCTTCAAAGTTTGAATTATCACCAAGAATAATATTGACCATTTTGTCCGGTTGTTTTTCAATCTTCTTTCCAAACTTGAAATCATCAAGATATAAAATGGAATTTGGAGTGCCACCGAATTGTAAACCTATCTTGTCAATAACCTTGTTGTCCTCAAATGTTAATTCATATTCGTAGAGCTTCCATGAATCAGTCATAGTAAATGTCTCTTTGTAGATAGCAATGCCATAGTCGGCTTGATTTTGTCCGATAACCTGAACATTAATGGCCGGGTCTGATTTAGCGGCAAATGCTAAATAATAGGTTTCTCCTTGTTCTAATGCGCTGGGAAGATTCCAGAATAATTGACTATCATAATTGCCGGTTGAAGTTTCTGTCATTGTACATTGTAGCGCATGGGCACCTGCATAGCCTTCGTCAACAATGGTTCCATTGTATCCGCTTCCATTGAAGATCCATCCTGTATTTCCGTTTTCAAATCCGGAGTTGGTAATCACGTTTTCACACTTTTCATCATCCCCGGTTTCTACTTTCATTTCAGGAGCGATCAGCGATTTCAGATATTGCTGTCTTTGCTGAGTGTGCCATAAAAAGTTATGCCCATATACCGGTATGTCAGTAGGTATGGCTGCAAGGAAAGCATCAATTTTGTCAAAATTCAGTTCGCCTTTATTGGTTACTACAGATTCATGTTTCATGGCGTTACCGGTAGTGAACATCTGGAAGTTGTCATCAGCCACTTGCCGGTAGGCTTCGTTCTCTAAGTAGAGGTCAGCACCCAACCCCAAACCAATAGTTTGACCGGGAAGATATTGAGCGGCGTATGCTTTGATTACATCATAGTTGGCAATCTTTTCTTGTAACTCAAGCGGAATATCGGATATGTTGACATCACCATAACCGTCGGGCTTACCCCATTCCATTTTGTTATCCTCACAACTGCTTAACGCTAACGCGCAAACTATTGCGGGAAGTATTATTTTATTGAATTTCATAATCATGTTATTTTATAAGGTTAATAACTTATTCGGCATCTTCCTCTTCGGGGAAATCAGATATTTTAATCTTTTCATTGGGAACGATACGGAAGTTGTCGACATAAATCTTCAAATCGATATTGGAAGCTTCAAATATCACATCTTCACTGTATTTCAAATCAGGATTGCACAAAAGGAATATGAAATTTGCATTGCTTGCGGCATTACGATCATCAATGACCTCTTGGAATGGATGGTCTCCGCCTTCATCACTGTATTTTCCGAATTTTGTAAGAGGAATGGTAACGGTTACCCAACGCTCACCTGTAGTATAAGGTACATTTTTTCCATCCACCAACCAAGGTACCCATACTGTTGCGGTAGGATATGCGATGTTAGTGGTGAAAGTAGTTTCGGTAGAGCCGTACCCATAGTTGGAGAGATTGTTTTGAAGGCTGATTTCCAACTGGCCCGTTCCTCCCCAAAGTTCAGGTACATAAACGTCAAATTGCAAAGCTATTTGACTTGCCTGAGTATTTGCAGGGATAAATTCAGTCATACGGTTCCAGTCATTTGTAGGGTTGTCGCTACCGGCTGTTGCCCATAGTAAGGTTCTTGCGCCTGGCGCAACTCCGCCTTCATTCAAACGGCTTTGAGGAATCAACATTGCCACTTTTCCACGACCGGAATTCAACGGGTCATCAACATAGTCGTCAGTGCTGTATGTTTGTCCCCAACTGCCTAAGCTGCCATTGCCGTCAAAATCAATGATGTAACAACGACCATCGTTGAAGTAAGCCGGAGAAGCGGCTTTTCCGTTGGCTCCTTCTGAGAAGATAGAACCGTACTCGGTTACACCGTCAGGCATAGTAAATGAGAACCATTCTCCGCTTTCTTCATCGTTCTCAATACCTTCTGTTACTTCCACACCACCGGGTAGGGTCACTTTTACTGTTTCGTGTAGGTTATCGCCGTAAACAGTTATCTTTTCGCCAACGGAAGGCATGGTGGAGCTTACGCTTGTGATAGAGGGAGCGGATGAACGGATAATAAAATCGTAGGTGGTTTCCGCTCCGTCTTTTACAAGCCGTATTTTATTCCGTACCTCTTCTTCTGCTTCCACTACGGGCGTTTTGCTGTTTACTTGTACGATTAAGTTATTATCACTCACCAAAGCACGGTTAAAATAGGTATCATAACCGTTGATGAATACTTTCTTGGTGCCATATAGCCCGCTACCTTCTATGCGGAGAGTCTGGCCTAAACGGGCGAAAGTCACTTCACGGTCCGGTACGGAAGATTCTATATCCTCCAAATAGATTTTCTTGATGGTGATGGCGCTATTTTGCGCATCTTTATCAAAGTACTCGTCGTCTTCGTTGCAAGCAGTGAGGCTCACGGCAAGTAGTGCGAGACACGACATTGTGATGTATTTTAAGTTTTTCATGATTCTCCTGTTTTATTAGTTGAACAATTCGTCAATGGAAACTTCTCTTTCGCCAAAAACGTAGGGTGTAGTTTGCAGGTTGCCATTGCCATCCGGCTTCAGATGAGGATTCTTGCTTTGGTCTGTATCTGCAATAGGTAGTTTGAGACTTCTTACGGTGGCTTCTGCCACACCTTTACCCGGCGCTTCATAACTATCGCTTATCTCATAAATTTCTTCTTCCTTGTCATAGCTATAGCCTGCATTACGGTTTTGATTGTTTACGTAATTCAGTACTTCATTCTGCTCGTAGTAGGAACGACGTAATAAGTTGTACCAGTAAAGCCCTTCGAAAGCAAACTCTACGCGGAATTCATGGCGTAAGTCTTCGTAGGTGACTGTTGTCTTCTGAGGCACATTGGCGCGTTCGCGTACCAGATTGAAGTATTCGGTATCTTCGGTAGAGGCATTGTTGCCCAATACGGCTTCAGTGTAATTCAGATAAACTTCGGCAAGACGCATCATATAAGTATTGATACCTGCACTTCCCTTGAAGCTGATGCCATTGTCGGCATTGGTACCGATTACATACTTCTTGATGTTGGCGCCTTCATTACCCGGAGTTTCTGTAATGCCATAGGTATATCCATTGTTTTTAATATTGATATCAGGATATACTTCTCCGTAAGATGCTACGGAATAGTGACGACGGACAGCATCATCTACTGTTGTACCCAAAGTAGGATCTTCGTATTTTTTGAATTCATTCCACAAGTCCCAGGAACAATAAGTGGCTCCACCCCATGCATCGGTATCAGCTACCATGGTGCTCCATGCCAAGAAGCGTACCATTGTATTGCCGCATCCGCCGACAGCTTCTGAGGTTCCTTGCAGCCATTGCAATTGGAAAAGGCTTTCGGGATTGTTGTTGATGGAAGCGGCGGCAAATAAATCACCGTAGTTTTTGGTCAGGCTCATACCCGATTCTTCTATCACTTTGAGAGCGGCTTTTCGTGCTAAGTCGAGGTAATAGGGATTACGTGTACCGCGGTTGAAGTCGGTAGCTGCATTAGTACCGTCGTATGCTCCTTCTGTAGTCAGTCCTGCCATAGAGAGGTAGAGGCGTGAGAGCATTCCATAGGCACTGTACTGAGTGACACGTCCTTGATTGCTTTGTACTTTCGGCAAGTATTTGGCGGCAAATTCCAAATCGCGAATGGCGAACTCCATCATATCGATACCCGGATTGGCCGGAATGACGTAGTTATTCACCATTGAGGAAGTGTTGGTGTAAATAATACCTTCTCCCCATAAGGAGGCTATGTACCAGTATGCCGTGCCCCGCATGAAACGGGCTTCCGCCACTCCTGTATTTTTACCTTGCTCGCTTACACCGTTACCGGCAAAGTCTAAAATATTATTAATAGTATTGTTAGCTTGTGCCACTACGGAATAGAGTGAATTCCATGCTGAAGACAAACCATCGCTCAATGCTGTTTCCGAGAAGTTTGTATAAGGATAAACATATGCGGAATAAGGAGCGGTGATATTGTTGGCTCGTCCGTCTCCCATACCGTAGTAAAACTTATCGTTGAACTCGTTCCATACATAATTATAGAGCGGTGCTGTCGCGGCTTGTACTGCAGCGTCTGAATCGAAGAAAGTTTCCTGATTCAGGTCGTGCGTGTTTTTTTGATCAAGGAAATCTTCACAGCCTGTAAGCGATATACTTCCCGTCAATATGGCTAATAATAAATATTTGTTTTTCATTGTCTTTCTTTTTTTATCGGATTAGAAGGAAACATTCAAACCAAACGTATAGATACGCGGAGATGGATAACGACCATAATCGATGCCGTTGTACAATGCATTACCCCACAGATTACCTACTTCCGGATCATAACCTTTATACTTGGTCCATGTGTAGACGTTTTGCAGATTGGCATAAACTTTCACGTTCTGCAATGGCGTTTTCTGTAACCATTTCTTTGGCAAAGTATAGCCTAAAGAGATATTCTGGATACGAAGATATGAGCCGTCTTCGATGTATCGGTCGCTTACACGCCAGTTCTTGTATTTAGAGCTTCGTGTATAGAGGCGTGGACAAAGCGGATCCCCACCGGTTACGTGGAAGTTGCGGTAGTCATCCGGACCGTTCGGGTCAATCTTCTCTACAATGGCATAACCCATGGACTTCAGTAGGTTACCATTGTCACCGCTCACTTCGAGGAAACGACGATTGTAATTCAGTATGTCGTTACCATAAGAACCGGTCAGGAAAATGGTGAGGTCAAATCCTTTCCAAGAGAAAGTGTTACCGATACCATAAGTGAATTTTGGCTCGGGATTACCGATAATTGTTTGGTCGTTATTGTCTATCACATCATCTCCATTGAGGTTGGCGAAAATATAATCACCTAACCAAGCTTCACCTTCAGCTATTTTCATGCCTTCAGGACGGGGCACTTCTTTGAGGGCGCCGTTTGCATCTTTAAAATAGAAATCGGAAGGCTCGTTGAAACGTCCGATTACCTTGTATCCCCAAAACTGTCCGATGGGATGGCCTGCCATAGAATTGGTTACGGTCATATCATCATCGCCAATACGGAGATTATAAGGCAAGCTGCCGGTTTCCGTGTCCATTTCGAGAATCTTGTTACGATTAAGCGAGAAGACAAAATTACTTCTCCATTGGAAACCTTTGGTGTCAATGTTTACTGTGTTCAAAGTAAGTTCGATACCTTTATTCTCCAGAGAACCGATGTTACCCCAAGGATTGCTTGCGGCGCCTTGGCCGGATGAACCCATGAAAGCGGGCAGAGAAATTTGCAGTAACATATCTTTTGTCTTCTTATAATAGAAGTCGGCAATGAATTCGATACGGTTATCAAAAAGATTGATATCCAAACCTAAGTTTGTAGAGTAGGTAGTTTCCCACTTAAGATTAGGATTGGCGGTATTACCGTTTAATACACCGTTTCCCCAAGGAGTTGGTTTGGTGGCAAGCAGAGCAATGTATGCCCAATCTTGTACATTCTGGTTACCGGTAGCTCCCCAACCGAAACGTAACTTTAAGTTGTTGATTACAGGATTGCCTTTCAAGAATGATTCATTGCTTATTTTCCATGCCAATGCGGCAGAGGGGAACCAACCCCAACGATTATTGTCGGCAAATTTGGAAGAACCGTCGCGACGGATAGTGGCGGTTAATAAATAACGGTCGTCATAAGAATAAAACGCGCGTCCGAAGTATGAGAGAATGGAGTTGTCGTTCTGCATACCTGTACCGCTTGACAGGTTGATGTTGCCGGCACTGGGATCCTGAGCAGAGTTGGATAGATAGCCGGTAGCATTGCTGACTTGAGTTTCCCAATGACTTTGGCTCATTTCCTGTCCTGCCATGACGTTGATATTGTGCTTTTCGGCAAAAATACGGTTGAAGGTCAGTATATTTCTCCAGCTCCAGTATTTGGTATCGGTTTTGGTCCATTTACCTGTACGGGTTTCATTTACTTTTGCGCCAAACTGATAATCAGGTTCGTAATAGTAGAACTTATTCAGGTTATAGTCGGTGGATAACTCTGTTTTCAGGGTAAGTCCTTTCAGTAAAGTAGCTTCCAAATAAGTACTGAAGCGGAAATTCTCTTTTTTATTGTTATTGGTGCGGATACTTGCCAAAGCCACCGGATTCTCAGGCATCCATTGGTCATCCGAGCCATCGAAAGAACCGTCAGGACCGGTTACTGCCGTACTCGGCTGCGAACGCAGGGCATTCATGATGATATTATTGTCCGCTCCTACATTTTGTTTGCTGTCCGTCATGGAGAAATTGATACCTCCTGTCAGCCAGCTTTTTATCTGTGCATCGACATTACCACGCAGAGAGAGACGTTTAAAGCCGGAACCGACAGCGATACCGTCTTGATTCATATAGCCGCCGCTAAAAGCATAAGTGATTTTTTCGCTACCGCCCGTAAACGAGAGGTTGTGACTCGTCATTAGTGCATTCTGGAATAATTCGTCCTGCCAGTCGGTTCCTTCACCCAATAGGTCGGGATTGACGAATTGATTGCTGTGAGAAAGGAAGTGCGCGTCGGCACGTACGTTGTGATGACGTGCATATTCTCGGAGATTCATAACGTCTAATTTTCCGGGCATACTTTGCCAACCTACATATCCGTCATAAGTAATGGTGGCTTCTCCGGCTTTTCCACGCTTGGTAGTAATCATAATGACACCGTTGGAAGCGCGTGCGCCGTAAATGGCAGTGGCGGAAGCATCTTTCAAAACGTCCATGGAGACAATATCCGATGGGTTGATACTGGATAACGGGTTGCTGGTATCATCGTCAGAAGTGGAATCTACTATAACACCGTCAATAACGAAAATAGGCTGGTTGGTAGCATTCAATGAGTTGATACCACGAATGCGGATAGATGAACTGGCTCCCGGAGTACCGGAGTTAGCTTGAATTTGTACACCGGCTGCACGCCCCTGCAATACTTGGTCGATAGAAGTAGGAACGGATTTTTTAATTGCTGCATCGTTTACGGATACTACCGAACCTGTCAGGTCCGAACGTTTCATTTGACCATAACCGACGACCACGACTTCATCCAGCATCTCAGTGTCTTCTTTCATGATAACATTGATTTGCTTCTTCCCGGCTACAGGAACTTCCTGTGTTTTGTATCCGATAAAAGAAACTACAATCGTGCTGTTCGAAGGTACATTTAAGGTGAAATTACCGTCGATGTCGGTAACGATACCGTTACTGGTACCCTTTTGTACGACACTGGCACCTATTACGGGTTCTCCGGTATTATCTTTTACTGTTCCTTTGACAGTAATGTTCTGCGCACATATCCAGAGCGGGAATACGCATAACAGGAAAATAAGCCCCAAAGGCTTAAGAAAATAATTTGTGCATTTCATAATGAAAATGATTTAATGGATAACTTTTATACTCTCGTTTTTTAATTCCTCTTATATATAAATAAGGTGAACTTTTTAGTGTGCTTTTCTTTTAAGTGCTCATTTGTTTCATTGGATTAATGATTAAACATTGTTTTTGATCTGATGCAAATTTATAATGTTATGTATAAAACATCTGTCTGGAATGTTTCCTGTGTTACATATTAATGTAACATTATTTTTCTGTGCGTAACAAAATGTCTTTTGAATGTTACATTTATGTTATATGGCATACAAAGCTATCTATTATTTTTCATACTTTTGTTTTGACTTTTAATTCTGTAGTATGAAAACATCATTCAAAATATTATTTCCATTTGTGATATATGTTATTTCTTCTTTTACTGCTTATGCGCAGACCGGGAGATTTTATACCACAGACGGAGGATTATCCAGCAGCCTAATCAACCATTTCTTTCAAGACAGTAAAGGGTTCATGTGGACAGCGACAGAATACGGGCTGAACAGTTTTGACGGCTTGCGTTTTGCAAATTACTGGCACGTATCGGGCGATTCTACTTCCATAAAGAATAACTATGTACGTACGTTGTTTGAAGATAGCCGGCAAAACCTGCTGATAGGATGCATTGACGGTCTAATGAGATATGACCGTGAGACGAATACCTTTTCTGAAATACCGATGATACGCGCTGGCAAGCAGGTTTTTCCGCACGTTACACAGATGCAGGAACTGCATAATGGTGAAATATGGATGACTACTACCGGACAGGGAATGTTCCGGTTGGATGAACAACGGAAACAAGCCGTTTCGGTGGATGAGCTTTTGCGACAATCCAATTATAATTTTCAATCTTGTTTTTATGAAGATTCTTATTACAATCTTTGGATAGGAACTTATGGTAACGGATTGATTTGTTATATGCCCGCTACAAAAGAAGTACGTGTGTTCAAATACCCCACTCTCAATGATAATAATATAGCAGCTATTATAGAAGATAAACAAGGCAATCTTTTCGTTGGAACGCAAAAGAGGGGGTTGTCATGCTATAACAGGAAGAAGAACACTTTTACACCTGTTCCTTATGTAGGAAATGGCGCTTTGTCTGTTTATTGCATGGCATTAGTAGACGGGCAACTTTTGGTCGGTACCGACGGCCAGGGGTTGAAGTTGTACAATCCCATCAAGAAGCAATTGGAAGATTATACCATCAATACTGCTCCGATGGATTTCTCGGAAGGGAAGATACATACAATATTGGAAGACAAGGATAAAAACTTATGGTTGGGTTTGTTTCAAAAGGGCATTGTCCTGATACCGAAACAGAGTAACCCCTTTGAGTACTATGGCAGCAAATCCACCTATTATAATCCTATAGGGCAGGGATGCGTCATGTCTATTTTTCAGGATAGCAATCAACACCTATGGATAGGCGCTGATAATGAAGGTATCTATGAACTGGATGCTGAAGGCGGCTGTCTGAGACATTACCATCCGGGAAGTTCCTCTCATTCTGTGGCTAATACGATAATGTGCATATATGAGGATTCGGAAAAGAACCTATGGCTTGGTTCTTATACACGCGGTATTGCGAAATTGAACAGAAAAACCGGAGTATGTGATTACTCTCTGCCTGTTGACAATGAAAAGATACTTTCTATAACCGAGGATAAACAGAAAAACTTATATATCGGTACACTGGGCTCCGGTTTTTATCAGTATAATTTACAGACCGGCAGTTTGAAACATTATGAATCTGCTAAGGATGAAACCGGTGATTTAAAAAGAAATGAATTGGTTAACGACTGGATTAACTATATATTCTGTGATAGTGAAGGATTTATCTGGTTGGGGCATTATAAAGGAGTAAGTTGTTTCAATCCTTTGACCGGGAGCTTTATAAACTATCGGCAGGTGAATACTTTGATTTCAGGCTGCGTGGGATATGCCATTCAAGAGGATTATTCCGGTAATATTTGGGCGGGCACGACAGACGGACTTTACTGTTTCAACAAAAAGACGGAAGAACTGAAGCGATTTACAACGGCAGACGGACTCTCCAATAATGTTATTTGCGGTCTCTGTGAAGATTCCCGGCATGATATATGGCTCAGTACCTATATGGGTATCAGCAAGTATGATGTCAAGAATAACCGTTTTGTCAATTACTACTCGGGAGATGGATTGCAAGGCAATGAATTTACGCACGGAGCTTTCTATAAAGATAAGAAAGGAAAGATATATTTCGGCGGTATTAATGGCGTTACCTATTTTTCTCCGGAGAGTATAGGAAGTGTTTCTAAAGAAACGAATGTGTGGGTTACGGACTTTTACGTATTCAATCATCCGATACATAAAAACAGCCTTTCGGGCGGAGAACCCGTAATTGATACATCGGTACAAGACGCCAATCAGTTTCGGCTATCATATAAAGACAATACATTCAGTATCGTTTTCTCCACATTACAATACAATAATCCCGAGCAGATTTCCTATCAATATAAAGTGGACGAATTAGGTTCCCAGTGGCTCAGTACCGAGCCGGGGGTAAACCGTGTGACTTATAACAATTTGCCGCCAGGTCAATACACTTTTCAGGTGCGCGCCCTCAATTACGGCAATTACTCAGAAACGCGTACCGTCAAGATTTTGATTACTCCCCCTTGGTATCAGACTTGGTGGGCATATTGCGTTTACATTACTTTAGCCGGACTGTTGGTGTTGGGTATTGTCAATTATATCCTGTCGCGTATGCGGCATCGTCGTGAAATCATGAAGCGGGAACATGCCGAACAACTGAATGAAGCGAAGTTACAGTTCTTTATCAATATATCCCATGAGATACGTACGCCGATGACGCTTATCATTAATCCCTTGGAGAAACTGCTGGCGGATAAAAGAGATGGGGAGTTACATAAAACATATCTGATGATTTATCGCAACGCACAACGCATTTTGCGTTTGATTAATCAGTTGATGGACGTTCGTAAGCTGGATAAGGGACAGATGTTCATGAAGTTCCGTGAAACGGATATGGTAGGATTCATTGCTGACTTGATGCAGACATTTGAGTATATGGCGCGTAAAAAGAATATCCGTTTTGTTTTTAAGCACGAAGTGCCTCAATTGAAAGTATGGATAGACTTGAATAACTTTGATAAAGTGCTGATGAATATTCTGTCCAATGCTTTTAAATATACTCCGGATGGGGGTGAGGTACAGGTTAGTTTGTCAACAGGCCGGGATATAACACGCCGGGATGCGTTGCGTGACTATTTTGAGATTGTGATAACGGATAGCGGTATCGGTATCGACCGTAATAAGATAGAACGGATTTTCGAACGCTTTTATCAGATAGATAATGATGTAACGAAATCCAATTTCGGTACAGGTATCGGTTTGCATCTGTCCCGTTCGCTGGTACAGCTGCATCATGGAATAATTTTTGCTGAAAATAGGGAAGATGCTCCCGGAAGCCGCTTCATCATACGTATACCGTTGGGTTCGGCACACTTGCGTACCGATGAACTGGAAACTGTGGATGCGGATACTGTTATGTTTCACACAGTCGATAAACCTGTTTTAGCGAAGCTGGAAGAAGAACTCATGATGGAAGAGGAAGAGCCCCAAACCGGTACTAAAGCAAAGACGCGTTTACGGATTTTGGTAGTGGAAGATGAAATTGAAATCAAAGCCTATCTGAACTCGGAACTGTCGGATGAGTACAAGGTAGAGACTTGCAATAATGGTAAGGAAGCATATGATTTGATTTTGCGTGATACTCCCGATTTGGTTATTTCGGATGTTATGATGCCCGAAATGGATGGACTGGCTTTATGTCGTAAGATAAAGCAGAATACCAATGTAAATCATGTTCCTATAATTTTATTGACAGCCAGATCCAAACCGGAGGATACTTTGGAGGGAATGGAAACCGGTGCCGATGCTTATATGGTGAAACCTTTCAATACGGAATTACTGAAAAGGACTATCGCCAATCTGATAGCCAATCGCAGGCTGTTGCGTAACAAATTCAGCGGTGCACAACAGCAAGAGGATAAAATAGAAAAAATTACTATGAAGTCCGGTGACGAGATATTGATGGGGAAGATTATGAAAGTGGTGAATGAGCATCTGGATGACCCTACTCTGAACGTTGAGATGCTCGCTTCCGAAGTTGGATTAAGTCGCGTGCACGTTCATCGTAAGCTGAAGGAATTGACTAACCTTTCCACTCGCGATTTTATTAAGAACATCCGTTTGCAACAGGCTGCAACTTTATTGGCGCAAGACCATAAACTTACCGTCTCTGAGATTGCTTATGCCACAGGATATACCAACCTGTCTCATTTTTCCAGCTCTTTCCGCGAGAAATATGGAATGTCGCCGAAAGAGTATATGAACCAGCACCGATAATATCATTTTGAGAACGGAAGGATACTAAAAATACCTTGACGGTTGAGTGTGAGAGGCAGGTTGTACGTATTCCTTTTCAAAACGAATTAAGAGATGAGAAAAGCTATATTACTTTTACTGTTATCGGCAGTTACGGCATTGCAAGCACAAATCGATATCCGTACCCTGCAACTTCCCCAATCGCATCCCCGTTATCTGACGAATGCAGATGGGAAGCAGGATACGCGTGATTTAATCGAAAATGGATCATGGGCAAAAGATGTATTCGGTAAACTGAAAGCAAAGACTGATGCCTATACCCGCCTGACAGAGGCGCAACCGGACTGGCTCTTGTCGCGTCTTGCCATGTACTGGGATTCTCATGCTACCGATGTGTATATAAAAGGTGAAAGTTTCGACCACGCCGGCGGAGCGAAGGCTCCCGTGCCAACAGTGCGCTATACCGGAACACGCGGTACATTCGCTACTCACGGACGTCCCAAGCTGGCAGATATCATTCCATACGATGATGATAAGGACGGTAATGTTACCTTTCATAACAATTCCCTTCCCGGCCGGCCTTTGGAAAAAGTTCATCCCGCCAAAACAGGACGTAACATCGAAAGTCTGAACCGTGAGATTATGGGAATCGCCCGTGACGCGGCTTTCCTTTACTGGTTGACCGATGAAGAACAATATGCCCGCCTGGCAGCCGGTGTTTTCGATACCTATATGCAAGGTATCTATTATCGCAATGTCCCCGTCGACTTAAATCACGGCCATCAGCAAACATTGGTCGGTATGAGTTCGTTTGAGGTAATCCATGAAGATATACTTTATGATATTGTTCCTCTGTACGATTTCTTACATGGATATCTGGTTGCTTATTATGCCGATAAAATGAATATTTATGCCGGGGCTTTCAAGAAATGGGCGGATAATATCATTGCTAACGGAGTCCCCCATAATAATTGGAATCTGATGCAGGCGCGTTATGTAATGGACATCGGCATGATACTTGAAGATGATAATCATTATGCCGACGGTAAAGGACGCGGATACTATATAGATTATGTACTCAATCAATCCAGTATCCGGCAATGGAGCTTGAAAAAACTTGCCGACTACGGATATGACCCTCATACGGGCATTTGGGCGGAATGTCCCGGTTATAGCGGCGTGGTGATGAATGACTATGCCAACTTTACCAATCTCTTTGACCGTAACCTACATTGCGACTTGACAAAAGAGTTGCCGGTACTTCCCACAGCCGTTGCGGCTACTCCCCAGTATTTATTTCCCAATCGGATGATATGCGGTTTTGGAGATACCCATCCGGGGTATCTGAAAACCACACCTGTTATTCGGATGATTGAAAACGCCCAAGTTAATGGAAAAAAAGAACAGGAGAGGTATTTTACCGCTCTATTAAAATGTCTTGACCCTGATGCCGGGAAAGCTGCGGCAAAGAAAGATGTGCGCGTATCCATCAATTCCTTCTTTGACGACAAGCCTTTGGAATTGAAAGAAGATGTCCGGGCGGGCAAGATGGAAGACTATGTATCTCCTTTATTTTACGCTCCAAACGTATCGTGGCTGGTACAGCGGAATGGTATGCATCCGCGTAACAGTTTGATGATTTCTCTGAATGCCAGCGAAGGTAATCATATGCATGCCAATGGTATTTCAATGGAGCTTTACGGTAAAGGATATGTGTTAGGTCCTGATGCCGGTATCGGCTTATATCTGTATAGCGGATTGGACTATGCTGAATATTATTCACAGTTTCCCAGCCACAATACGGTATGTGTCGATGGAATCTCCAGCTATCCGGTGATGAAGAGTAATCATTCATTCGATTTGCTGTCCTGTTTTCCTGCATCTTCCGCGGCTACGGCGGTAAAGGAAAAATTTCCTTCCGTAACGTACAGCGATGTTTATTTCCGTGAACCGGAAAGCCGTTCGGACCAGACACGTATGATGAGCATCGTTACCACCGGTCCCGAAACCGGTTACTACGTAGATGTTTTCCGTAGCCGTAAAGAACGTGGCGGAGATAAAATGCACGATTATTTCTATCATAACCTGGGACAGGAAATGACCTTGACCGCTGCCGACGGCACTGATTTGTATCTGCAACCTACCGAAGAGCTTGCCTTTGCCGGCGCGCATCTGTATGCCTATTCCTACTTGTTCGATAAGAAATGTGCCCGGACAGGTAAAGATGTAAAAGCTGTTTTTACAATCAAGATGCCCGATAAGGATGATATCCTGATGAATATGTGGATGAAGGGTGAAAAAGACCGTACGGTGTTTTCTGCTCTCAGCCCTATGACCGAAGGATTGAGCCGTACGCCGGGAATGCCTTATAATATTAAGGAACAACCCACCCTTACCTTTGTAGCCCGTCAGGAAGGTGAAGCATGGAATCGTCCTTTTGTAGCCGTTTATGAACCTTCGACTGTGAAGGAAGCCGAACGGATTTCTTCCGTTACTTTTCCGGAAGTGGAGTGTAAACAGCCGGGCAGCCATGTGGGGATTTGTGTAAAACAGAAAAACGGTCGCATGGACTATATTCTGTCTTCGGATAGCGCTGCATATCTTTGTTCGATGAACAATGGTATGAAAGCCTCTTCTACCTACGCTTTATGGGGCAACCGGCGAGGAGAGGATTGTACTTTCTTTTTAGGGAACGGCACGTTGTTACAGACTCCCGCTATATCAATTAAGGCTGAAGCTCCGGTGAATGTGTTGCTCGAGAAAGAATCGAACGGATGGTATTATACGGCTTCCGGCGCTTGTACAATCACCTTGAATGGAAAGACATATAAGATAAAGAAGTGTGTGATGGAGAAAACGAAGCTCTAGAGAAAGATATGCAATGAAACATTTATTATTAGTAGTATTGGTAAGTTTCGGCATGGCGGTCCAAGCGCAGTTGAAAACTTATCCGGTGGGATTGCATACGGGTATGCCTCACAATGATGATTATACGGTTCGTGTCCGTATGCTTAGCGGGGAATGGCAGGACGTGTTTGAATATAAAGTGCAGGTCGATTTGGATAAGCCGCAAGATGCTTCCATGGTACAGTTCGATATGGGAAGCCCAGTGGAAGTTATGGTAAAAAAGAATAACGGTACGGTGCGTGAGGTTGCCATACGCCCTCTGAATAATAATATAGCCTGTCGGCAAGTACAAAACGCCGTCTTTTTCACTTTGGACAAGCCTCAAAATCTTTCAATTGAGTTTAACGGAGACCGTTTGCACAATTTGCATCTTTTTGCCAATCCAATGGAAGAAGAGGTTTACTCGGAGGAAGCAGAAGGCGTTATGTTCTTTGGTCCGGGGATACATCGTCCGAAAGATTTACCTAATAATCAGATACGCATACCAAGCAATACTACGGTCTATTTGGCTCCGGGTGCAGTGCTGAAAGCTAAACTGTTGGTTGATAATGCTGAAAATGTGCGTATCATTGGTCGCGGAATATTAGATCATCCTGTCCGCGGTATTGAAATAACCGATGCCAAGAATGTACTGATTGATGGGATTACGGTTGTAAATCCCGAGCACTATACAGTGTTCGGTGGCGGTTCTTCGGAGATAGTTATCCGTAACTTGAAAACTTTTAGTTGCAAAAGCTGGAGTGATGGCATTGACATGATGTGTTGCCGTAAAGTACTTGTTGATAATGCTTTTCTTCGTACGGGGGATGATTGTATTGCGCTCTATAATCATCGCTGGAACTGGTGGGGTGGTTCAAGCGATATTACCGTACGGAATTCCGTGCTGTGGGCGGATGTTGCGCATCCTATCAATATAGGCGGCCATGGCGATCCGGATTCTTTAACGGGCGAGGTGATTGAAAATTTGACGTTTCACAATATCGATATTCTGGAACACGATGAAGATGATCCGCTGTATCAGGGGTGTATGACGGTAGATTGTGGTGACAAGAATTGGGTGCGTAATGTCTTGTTCGAGGATATCCGTGTAGAGAATATTCAGGAAGGCCGTCTTTTCTATGTGAAAGTCCGTTTCAATCCTAAGTACGATAAGCAACCCGGTAACGGTATTGAAGGGATTACGTTCCGTAATATCACTTATACAGGAGTTGGTGAGAACGCTTCTTTGGTGCAAGGGTTGGATAAGAATAGATGTGTGAGAAATGTAGTTTTTGATAGTATTATGATCAATGGTGTGAAAATGAAGCACCTGAAAGGGATTATAAAAAATGAGTTTATAGAAGACATTGAGATTAAGTGATTGGTAGTTTAATAACATTGTCTTCGTGTGAAAACTATTTTATTGTTTTATTACTTCCGCTCCAAATGCTTGTAATTTTCCTGCGTATCATCATAATATTCAGTAAAGACACTGCGAAAAACAGGGTACAGCCTATTATCCAGCATGGAAGTAACGTTCCTGTCTCCAATTGTGGAAAAAGCGTGCTGATGATTTTCGTGTAATAACCACGCAGCCATGCTACTCCACCGACAGACAGTACCAACACTAATAGATTTAAACCGGCTGTCAGTATATTGTAGGGAAGCGCTACGCGATTCGGACTATATCCTATAAGAAGCAGATTCTCCAGTTTTCCTGTATTCTTTTGCAATAATAGGAAGATACTTAGCATCAGGATGTAAAAGGATAAAATGCTGATGAATAATCCTACTCCCATGACAATACCGGTGATGAGACGCAGGAAATAAGTTGTTTTTCCGGCATCCAGACCGTCACCTTCGGTTTCGTAATGCTTTTGTTGAAAGTAGTTGCTGATGGCTGTGTCGGTAGGGTTCTTTACTTCAACGATGAGGCGGGAAGGTTGGGCTTCTTTGCCGGGAGCAAGGCTCTTGTTAGCCCAATCCATAAATGTTTGGGGAACAAGAATTGTATTCAGGCGATTGGAGAAGCCTACAATTTTACCTTTGAATTGCTCTACACGTCCGTTGCCCCGTAGACTGATATCCATTTGTATAAGGTTCATGAGACCTTCGGAAAGTTTTGGTAGACTGCGACTTTGTGCAAAGCCGAAGTTATATAAATTCAGGTAATTACGGGGAATGATGATAGGAATGACTTGAGAAAACTCATCAAAATGCCATTTATCTAAGTTTACATCTACATATTCATCGGGTACCGACTCAAAAAACATTTCGGTGGAGAGGTGTATTCCGGCTTCCTGCATACCTAAACCTGCGGATACTTTGAATAAGGAAGGGGTGAAAGCTCCCACGCTTTTAGTGAAAGATTGCGCTTTCATTTCTTCGATATCCTTTAGGGAGAAAGTATTACTTCTTCCGGTAAAGCTGCCGAGTGTACTGATTCTTTTGGTGGCGATGATATAATTCTTCTTCATGAAGCTGTCTCCCTGTGTGAAAATGGGGAGTACGTCCCGATAGAATTGTACGCTCAGCAATACAATCAGCATACCGAAGAGGTTGGCGAGAAAAAAGCCGGTCAGTTGGCCTATACTGATATGTTGACGGAGAAGTTTCCAAACAAGTTTGTTCATGATTTGAATGATGGTTTATAAATTATAGACGGAAAGTTTCATCGTATTCAAGCTCCGGATGCTTTCCAATGGATGTTACAATAACTCCTGCTCCTTGCTTTCCTGCTTCTTCCATGAGCAAAGCACTCATAATGACACTGTTTTCATTATCGAGGTGGCTGATAGGTTCATCCAAAAAGATAAAGTCGAATGGTTGGCAAAGGCTGCGTATAAAAGCAACGCGTTGCTGTTGGCCGAAAGAAAGCTTCCCGGCTCTTTCATTAATCTTATCGGGAATACCGATTGCTTCGAAAAGAGTAATAATCTCTTTATTCTTCTTGTAGTTGGTCAGGCGATTTTTTAATAAGATATTTTCAAGTGCAGTCAGTTCTGGGAAAATACGAAGTTCCTGAAAAAGAATACTGAGCGAGTGTTTTCGTATATCTACCCATTCGTTAACGGAGTATGAACGGATATTGCGTTCATCAAAATTAATGATACCCTGATAGTCGCGGCGATACCCGTAGATATAACTGCATAGAGATGATTTACCGGTACCTGAAGCAGCTTCTATCAGATAACGTTTTCCTTTGCTGAAAATTATGTCCTGATGCCATATTTGTGAAGTGATGGCATCGCGACGGGCAAAGGCTTGAGGCAAAGTCTGCTGTAAACGAATGTGGTTCATTGGTTGTTCAAGTATGTTTTATTATCTTATCCAATCTGTCATTCAAAGCGTAGCGAAGAATCTATTGATAATTAAGCTGATTTAACAAATTCTAAGGCTTTCAGCCTTAGGTTACTTTATTATTAACTTCTGATTCGTATTAATTGCTAATTATTAATTACTAACTACTACTGCTACTACTTTATTCCCGCGAACAGTTTGGCGAAGTCAATAAGTTGTTTCAGGGCATTTTCATTCTTCTCGTTCAGAACAACTGTAAAGTTTGTCCGATTCTTGTCTCCCCGCAGGTTCAGTTCTTCTATTTTCATGATTAGCATATAAAGGATATTGATTTCCGGTTCGTCCGACGCATATTCCATAAGAACACGAAGATTGCTTAAGGTCAACAATTCGTCGCTGGTTAATGAGATGTTGAAAGCTCTTCCATGTATCATACTCATCATGGCTTGTTGTAACTCTCGTGAGTTTTGAGGATGGAAAGGCTGGTTGCTTTCTTGAGTCTCTCCTTTAAAGTCGGCGCTTTGCAAGGTAGCGTATATACGTCCGTTCTCAAACAGGACATAACCCAGTAATTGTGTGCCATGCGGCCAGTTCAGTACACCACGGACATCCATGGGGAGAGCATCGGGAGTTGCCAATAGCCGTATATCTCCCTTTTGTTGCATCATCGGGGTGAAATATTTATTTGTATGGATACTCTTGTCGGCTGGTTGTTGCATGAGGGCGGTGATAGCCGGTTGCAACTTCTGCAGTTGTTCGGAGCTGCCTCCGTAAACCACAAGCAGAGTACCGTCGTTGTAGGCAAACAGTACTCCTGTATCTTTTATTTCAACACTTCGGTAACCATCGGCTTTTACCGGGTCGGTACAGAATTGTTCTTGAACAAATATTTGAAGCATGGCTTCAAATTTCTTTAAATCGGCAATCTTCAAAGTGACTGCAGTATTGTGTAGCGTAGGAGCTTCGAATACGTAAACCGGAGCGCTCCAGTCTATTCCACTTTTGGCGGGATCTTTCAGAAGAGGTTCCACTTCTTTTTTCAGGTTGGCGTTTCCGCCTTCGAGAAGCAGGCCTAACAGTTTTTGCAAAGTAGCTTGGGTGTCTGAATCGTTCAGACCTGCTTTATCGACAATGCTTGTTAAGTCAAGCGCCGCCACTTCTGTGGCATTAGCGGGAATCGCATGGGTATATTCTGTCTTTTTCTCAGTTTTACTACATGAGCTTAGGCATAGTACTATAAATAAGAACGGTAGTAAATAGAAGGAAATACTCTTTCTCATTATATTATTGGTTTTGTAAGTTCAATATATGGCAAGCAACGAGGGCTGCTGTTTCAGTACGTAAACGGGAACGACCGAGACTTATAGGCTCGAAACCGTTTTCAATGGCTTTTTTCACTTCTTCTTCGCTAAAGTCGCCTTCCGGTCCGATGAGTACCAATGCATCTTCTCCCTTACGAACAATATCTTTTAATAAAGGTTTCTCTCCTTCATAACAATGTGCAATGAATTTGCGGCCGTTGAAAGATTGGCTGATGAATTTATTAAAATCAGTCATTTCATTCAGTCGGGGCAAACGCGCTTTTAACGATTGCTTGATGGCAGATACCAATATCTTGGCAATACGCTCCGTTTTGATTATTTTGCGTTCCGAAAAACGACAGTTCAGAAAGGTAAGTTCATCGAAGCCTATTTCAGTAGCTTTTTCTGCGAACCATTCTGTGCGGTCCATATTTTTAGTGGGAGCCATTGCGATGTGCAAATATCCGCTCCATAAAGGTGCCTGAGGGGTGGTTTCCAGTATGTTGACAAGGCAACGTTTATTGGTGGCAGTGCTGATTTCCGCACGATAAAAATTGCCTTTGCCATCAGTTAATGTTACTTCGTCACCTGTTTGTAATCTCAATACACGGATTGCATGAGCGGCTTCTTCTTCGGGTAATTCAGTGTGCGATTGTATATCGGGAGTATAGAATACGTGCATGGTCGTTTATTGTTTCTTGTGTTGATTGATAATGTCCCTTAGTTGTGCAGCCCGTTCGTAGTCTTCTTCGTCTATGGCGTTTTGAAGGGCAGTTTTTAACTGTTCTAAAGTCTTTTGCTGTGTAGCGGAGTCTTCATCGGGATCTTGTTCTTTCATAGGAGTGATGCTATGCTCTGTTTTTAAGCATTCGGCTTCTAAAATATCATCGTATACGAAGATAGGGGCATCCATACGTAAAGCGAGAGCTACGGCATCACTGGTACGTGCATCGATGCGCAGGATTGTTTCTTCCGCTTTCATATATAGATATGAGTAGAAAACGCCGTTATCTACTTTATAGATGAGTACACGTAATAAATTTGCTCCCAGAACTTTGAGAACCGATGCGAATAACGTATGTGTCAACGGTCGAGGCGGAACGATTCCTCTCATTTCAATCATCATGGATTGCGCTTCGGCACTGCCTATGATAACAGGTAATTGTCGCGGGCCGTTTATCTCGCCCAGCACCATAGCGTAGGCACCGGCTTGTGCCTGGCTATTTGAAATATTCAATACTTGCAGTTCAATCTTTTTTTTGTTCATTCTATCATTTTACCACCTTGTCGGTTTCTTTTTCCGTAGTATGCTTATAACGGAATACGATTCCGAATAAAATTCCAATAACTAATGCATAAGCCGCAAATATAAGCCATACGGGAGTCCACTCACGACTTATCAAACCGCCGCCGGGAGCATATACGGAGAATGCGTCTACTACGGCACCGCTGGCATATCCGCCTATGATTGCTCCCAACCCGTTTGTCATCATAAAAAATAATCCTTGCGCACTGGCGCGAATACTCGGATGAGCTTCCATCTCTGTGAATAATGAACCCGATACATTGAAGAAGTCAAAAGCCATACCGTATACAATCATAGACAGGATGAGCATCCATAAGCCACTGCCGGGGTCACCCAGGCCAAATAGTCCGAAGCGGAACACCCAGGCAAACATACTGATAAGCATAACACGCTTGATTCCGAAATGTTTCAAGAAGAAAGGGATGGCGAGGATGAATAATGTTTCGCTCATTTGTGAAATGGACAGTAGAATTACAGAGTGTTTTACTCCGAAAGAATCTGCATATTGGGGAATGGAAGCGAAAGAGCTTAAGAACAAATCTCCATAGGTGTTTGTGATTTGTAACGCCGCACCTAACAACATGGAGAACAAGAAGAAAATGGCCATCTTCTTACGTTTGAAAAGTACTAATGCATCGAGACCGAAAGCGGAGAGCATTGTCTTTCCTTCGCTGCGTGCCGGCGGGCAACCGGGAAGGGAAAAAGCATAAAGTCCTAAAAAGATAGCTGAAATTGCTGCTACATAGAGTTGTGCGGGGCCTGTCTTGAATCCGGTGAGGTCTACAGCCCACATGGCACAAATAAAACCTACGGTTCCCCATACCCGTATGGGCGGGAAATCCTTTATCAAATCCAGTTTGTACTGTTCCAATGCATTGTACGAAACTGTATTGGCTAATGACAGCGTAGGCATATATACGAGCATATTGAGTAACATTGCCCAATACATATGACTATATGTCGTAGCAGTGGATGCGTAAATCAGAGCACCGGCGCCGATAAGGTGAAGTATACCGTAAAGACGTTCGGCATTTATCCATTTGTCAGCGATAATTCCCATGAGGCCGGGCATGATAAGAGAGGCAATTCCCATAGTCGCAAAAATAGCGCCAATCTGGCCGCCTTCAAAATGTAATGTACCGCCCATGTAACCACCTAATGAGATAAGCCACGCTCCCCAAATAAAGAATTGAAGAAATTGCATAGCCGTGAGTCGGAATTTGATGCTCATAATATTAGTTTTTGAATATTGTTGAATTGTGTAATAGGTGCAAATGTACGACGCAGACGGCAGAAAAACAAGAAGTGTATATAAAAAAAGAAGGCTATCTATCCCAGACAGCCAATCTTTATTAACCTTAAATCTAATACCATGAAAAACACAGTGCAAAGATAATGGGTTTTATGTTATAAAACATAACGTTTTACTAAGTTTCTTCTTTATATTAACATGATTTAAAATTTTAGCCGTTTATTCTACATATAATACAAGTCCTTTCAGATATTCGCCTTCGGGATGATAGATACTTACAGGGTGGTCGGCAGGCTGCGTCAATTGATGTAGAATACGTACACTACGGCCGGACATGGCAGCGGCGGTGAATACGGCTGTACGGAAATTCTCTTTGCTGACAGCTTGTGAACAAGAGAAAGTAAAAAGTATACCGCCCGGTTTGATTTTCTCAAAAGCTTTGACGTTGAGTTTCCGATATCCTTGAAGGGCATTGCGCAATGCATCACGATGTTTGGCAAATGCCGGCGGGTCTAAAACGATAAGGTCGTATTGGTCGCCCATACGGTCAAGATATTTAAAAGCATCCTCAGCATAAGCTGCATGGCGGTTATCATCGGGGAAATTCAATTCGATGTTCTTGTTTGTCAAGTCAATGGCCTTGGCCGAACTGTCTACGGAATGTACCAGTTTGGCATTGCCGCGCATGGCGTAAACGGAGAAACCACCGGTGTAACAGAACATATTCAGTACACTGCGACCATTGGCATAACGTTCCAGTAGCGAACGATTCTCCCGTTGGTCTACAAAGAAACCTGTTTTCTGACCTTTCAGCCAGTCGATATGGAACTTCAGACCATATTCCATGGCGATATTATCCGTACTTCCGCCTTTCAGAAAACCGTTTTCCGGATAAAGGTCGGCTTTGAAAGGCAGGGTTGTTTCGGATTTGTAGTAAATATTGTCGATTTTATCACCCATAACCTCGGTCAGAGCATCGGCTATTGCCATGCGGTCGAGGTGCATGCCGGCAGAATGCGCCTGCATCACGGCCGTACGAGCGTAGATATCAATTATAAGTCCCGGTAGGTTATCACCTTCGCCATGTACCAGACGATAAGTATTGTTGGTAGGGTTTCCGGCTATGCCAATGCTGCGTCGCATATCGTAGGCTATGCTGAGCTTACGTTTCCAGAAGTCGGCATCGATGGTTTCATCCTGAATGAAGCTAAGCACACGAACGGCGATACTGCCAATCTGAAAGTGACCTTTAGCTATGAATTCTTTCTTGGATGTATAGATTTCAACAACTTCTCCTTCCTCGGGTTCTCCGTCGAAGTGTGCGATTGCACCGGAAAACACCCAAGGGTGGAAACGTTTTAATGATTCTTCTTTGCCTGACTTTAGATATACTTTATACATAAATTATGATTAAGATGTGGTAATATTATAATGTGGTTGTGCGGCAACTTTCTTCAGCGGCCATTTCAAAGTCACCGGTGCGTTTCAGTTCCTGTAACCGATTGTATATGTTCAAGCAAGCCCATGCATCGGTGGCTGCATATTGTTGCTGAGACGGTGTCAGTACTTCGGCTTCCCAGTTGGAAAGACGCTGGCTCTTTGAAATTTTTTCTTTAAAAAGAATCGCATATATCTTTTGCAAGCTTTTGTCTTGAATGCCGAATGTGCGGACGTATTCTTGTAATTCGATACAAGCGCGTTGTTCAAACGGAGCGCGTTTGTGCAACATCATGAAATCATCGCGCAGGGAAAGTCCGACTTTGGTTACACCGGGATTTTCAAGTAACATGATAATCGGAAGAGTCAGACCGGTGAGATTGAGGCGGAAAAGAAAACAGTGTTCTTCCGATGAAATCTGCAATAAGGCCACTTTATGAGATTGTCCCTTGGTGAAGGACGGACGTGTTTCGCTGTCAATGCCCAGTATGGAACATTGTTTCAGATAAGCTACGGCACGTTCTGCCTCTTGGGGGGTCTGGATAACATGTATCTGCCCCGGAAAGAAAGCTTTCGGCATGTCCTTTACTTCTTCTTTATCTATACTTCTTCTGATAATCATAGTTTAAAGTTTATTCATCATCTTCTTCATTATCTTCTTCATCCGGTTGGTTGTACTTTACGTCATGTAAGGCACGCAGGGTATTCACCAACTTTTGTCCCCAGTATAGGGCGAAGTGTTCCTGACAGACGGCAAGTGAATCGTTCATCGTTTCATTGAGTCCCAACTGGAATACGAAGATAAAATCTCTGATGTCTTGATAGATATCGGCCAAGTCTTCGGAAATGTTTTTTGTGATAGGCTGGTCGCTGTATTTCATATCCGATACGAATACATCCAGATAGTCGTCCTTTTCGGCGAGAATACCTGCCAGATTCATACGGAGTATTTCATAAGTTTCTTCTGTTACGAATGTTTCGAGGGCTTCATCGCCTATCGTTTCGCATTGGGGCAACATGGATGCTTTGAGATAAAGTAAGGGAAGTATCTTTAAAGATGTATCGACAAAGGCGGAACGTTTCATCGTTTCCGTCTGTTCCAAGAACTTGCAGAACTCGGCGGCTACGGTTACGAATTCCACAACATTACGGTCGAATATCACTTGACTTTCTTTTTTCATATCTTCTTGATTTGAAACGCAAAGGTACGAAAAAGGTTTGAAAGCATTACTGCATAAGCTTTTTTTTGTTACTTTTGCGTCATTATACGGATATTAGCGGAATACATTTTATGGTCAAAAAAAATACAACTAAAGATACAGAGCGGTCTATCTCTTTTTTCGGAAAGATAGCAGCGGTTTTAAAGAATGAAACCGTCCATTTCGTTGCCGGTCTAATACTGGTAATCTTTTCGGTTTACCTGCTGTTGGCCTTTTCGTCTTTCTTCTTTACAGGGGCGGCAGACCAGAGCATTATAGATTCCGGAAATGCGCAGGATTTGATTTCTACGCATAACGGCGTGAAAAACTATGCCGGTTCACGTGGAGCCCAACTTGCCAGTTATTTAATAAACGAATGTTTTGGCATATCCTCTTTCTTTATTCTGATATTTTTGGCTGTGGCCGGATTAAAGCTGATGCGTGTCCGTGTGGTACGTTTGTGGAAGTGGTTTATAGGGTGCTCATTACTGTTGATTTGGTTCTCAGTATTCTTTGGTTTTGTGTTTGTAGACCAATACAAGGATTCTTTTCTCTATTTGGGCGGCATGCATGGATATAACGTCAGCAATTGGTTGGTATCTCAGGTGGGAGTACCGGGAGTGTGGATGATATTGCTGATTACCGCTATATGTTTCCTTATATATTTGAGTGCTCGTACTGTTATTTGGTTGCGTAAACTTTTTAGCCTTAGTTTTTTAAAACATAAAGAAAAGACCGGAAGCGTGTCTGGTGAGACTCCGGAAGAATTTACGGACTCTTGGACAGTGAAAGGAAAGAAGATGCCGGTCGCAGCAGAAACGACTTCTGATACGAAAAAAGAAGAGACACTCGAGAATCCGGAGGAATTTGGAAAAGAAGAAGAGGAAGATGATGGCACTCACGAGATTATGCTTGACTTGGGAAATGCAGCAAAGGATAAAGTTGCGATAGCCAAAGAAGAAGGTGAGGTACTTATGACAATTGAAACTCCACCGTCTGATACAGCTTCAACTATTCCGGTATCAGGGCAGCAAGGGGGAAAAGAACCTGCTTTTGAAGTGGAGACAGTGGAAGATGAAGAATATCACGGTCCGGAGATAGAACCTTATAATCCTTGTCTTGATTTGGAAAACTATCATTATCCGACCATTGACTTGATGAAGCATTATGATAATGCCGAACCTACGATTGACATGGCAGAGCAGAATGCCAATAAGGATAAGATTATTAATACGCTACGCAGTTTCGGTATCGAAATCAGCACTATTAAGGCTACGGTCGGTCCTACGGTGACGTTATATGAGATTACACCGGAACAGGGGGTTCGTATTTCTAAAATACGTGGCCTGGAAGATGATATTGCGCTTAGCCTTTCTGCATTGGGTATCCGTATTATTGCTCCGATACCCGGAAAAGGAACAATCGGTATTGAAGTGCCTAATTCCAACCCGAAGATAGTTTCGGGTCAGAGCATTATCGGTAGCAAGAAATTTCAGGAATCTACGTACGACCTGCCTATTGCGTTGGGTAAGACTATTACCAATGAGGTCTTTATGGTGGATTTGTGTAAAATGCCCCACGTACTTGTTGCCGGAGCTACCGGCCAGGGTAAGTCGGTGGGATTGAATGCTATCATCACTTCTTTATTGTATAAGAAGCACCCCGCAGAATTGAAGTTTGTGCTGGTAGACCCGAAGAAAGTGGAATTCAGCATCTATTCGGTGATTGAACATCATTTCCTAGCCAAGTTGCCTGACGGCGAGGATGCTATTATAACGGACGTAACCAAAGTCGTTCAGACTTTGAATTCTATCTGTATTGAAATGGATACCCGTTACGACCTGTTGAAAGCTGCGCATGTACGTAATATAAAAGAATACAACGAGAAGTTTATCAACCGTCGTCTAAATCCCGAAAAGGGACATAAATTCATGCCATATATCGTGGTAGTGATTGACGAGTTCGGTGATTTGATTATGACAGCCGGTAAGGATGTGGAGCTGCCTATCGCCCGTATCGCCCAGTTGGCACGTGCTGTAGGTATACATATGATTATTGCTACTCAGCGTCCTACAACGAATATTATTACGGGTACGATCAAAGCTAACTTCCCGGCGCGTATTGCCTTCCGAGTATCGGCTATGGTGGACTCCCGTACTATCCTTGACCGACCGGGAGCTAACCAGCTGATCGGTCGCGGTGATATGTTGTTCCTGCAAGGTGCCGATCCTGTTCGCGTGCAATGTGCGTTTATCGATACGCCGGAAGTTGCGGAGATAACAAAGTTCATAGCTCGCCAGCAAGGCTATCCTACGGCATTCTATCTGCCTGAGTATGTGGATGAGAATGCGGCAGGTGATTTGGGCGATGTCGACATGGGACGTCTTGACCCGTTGTTTGAAGATGCCGCCCAGTTGATTGTTTATCAGCAGCAAGGCTCTACTTCACTTATTCAGCGTAAATTTGCTATCGGTTATAACCGTGCGGGGCGTATTATGGATCAGTTGGAGAAGGCGGGAATTGTAGGTCCGGCCCAAGGCAGTAAGGCGCGTGAGGTATTCTGTGCGGACATAACGGATTTGGAAGCGCGGTTGAACAATTTGTAATAAATCAACGTTTGAATTACATGAAAATCAAAAGTCTTTTATTTACTTTTTGGATGCTCTGCCTGGCTTCTCCTATGGTTGCGCAGCAGCCGGATGCCAGAGACATACTTGATCGTGCGGCAGATGCTTTCCGTAGAGAGGGTGGAATAAAAATCACTTTCTCCGTGCGTGCGCCCGAAGGAAATTCTAATGGTTCTATTCGTTTGAAAGGTGATAAGTTTCTTTTGGAAACAGAAGGCGTGACGACATGGTTTGACGGACGTACGCAATGGAGTTATCTTGCTTCAAGTGATGAAGTTAATGTTTCCGAACCTGCTCCGGAAGAATTGCAGAGCATTAATCCTTATTCATGGTTGTCGCTCTATAATCAGGATTATAAACTGAAAGTGGTTAAAGTAGGCAATGCCTCAGATGATACGACCTATAAAGTGGTAATGACTGCCACCAAACGCAGCCAAGATATGCAATGTGTTATCTTGTATATAGAAAAAGGGTCATTCCGCCCTTTAAAACTTAGTATGGTTCAGCGAGGAAGCAAAGATGCGGTAATAGTGTTTATAAACTCTTATCAGACAGGTAAGAATTATGACGACAGCCTCTTTGTGTTTGACAAGCAGGCTTATCCTACTGCTGAGATCGTTGATTTAAGATGATAAAGTGTAATTAATAAAAAGAATAATATGGAAGCAGAAAAAGTAAAGTGTTTAATTATAGGTTCCGGCCCTGCCGGATATACCGCAGCTATTTATGCTGCACGCGCCAATCTTTCTCCGGTGCTTTATGAAGGCTTGCAGCCCGGTGGACAATTGACTACCACCACCGATATCGAGAATTTTCCCGGATATCCGGAAGGTATCAGCGGTACACAGATGATGGAGGATTTGCGCAAGCAGGCTGAACGTTTCGGTGCAGACTTGCGTTTCGGTGTGGCTACGGCTGCCGATTTGAGTAAATCCCCATATAAGATAACCATTGATGAAGAAAAGGTTATTGAAGCGCAAACTATTATTATTGCAACCGGAGCCGCCGCTAAATATTTAGGACTGGAAGATGAAAAGAAGTATGCAGGCATGGGTGTCAGTGCTTGCGCTACTTGTGACGGTTTCTTCTATCGCAAGAAAGTTGTAGCGGTAGTCGGTGGTGGTGATACGGCTTGCGAGGAAGCTTCTTATCTGGCCGGTTTGGCAAGTAAAGTATATTTGATTGTCCGTAAGCCATTCTTACGTGCTTCTAAGATTATGCAGGAACGTGTAATGAACAATGAGAAAATTGAAGTATTGTTTGAACACAATGCGGTAGGATTGTACGGAGACAATGGTGTAGAAGGCGTACATTTGGTAAAACGTATGGGTGAATCGGATGAACAACGCTATGATTTGGCTATTGACGGTTTCTTCCTGGCTATCGGTCATAAACCTAATTCTGATATATTCAAGCCTTATGTCGATACGGACGAAACAGGGTATATCCTGACAGAGCCCGGTACTCCCCGTACAAAAGTTCCCGGTGTATTTGCTGCAGGAGATGTTGCCGATCCTCATTATCGTCAAGCTATCACAGCAGCAGCTACAGGATGTATGGCAGCGATTGAGGCGGAAAGATTCTTGTTAAATTGAGAATTAAAAATTAAAAAATAGGCTGCGCGGTATTCGTTATATAACATTTATACCGCGCAGCCTATTTTTTAATTTTTAATTCTCAATTTCCTCACCCTATTTTACTTATCTTCTTCAACTTCTCTTCATCGATAATTTTGATTTTTCTTCCGTCAATGGTGATTAGGCGTTCTGTGGCGAATTGTGAGAGGGTACGGATGGCATTGGATGTTGTCATGTTGGAAAGGTTGGCTAAATCTTCACGGGACAGGTAGATACTCAAAGTAGAACCGTCCTCTTCCAAGCCGTAACTTTCTTTCAAGAAAATAAGTGATTCTGCCAAACGGCCGCGAATATGTTTTTGGGTGAGGTTCACAGTACGCTCATCAGCGATACCGAGGTCGATAGATAATTGTCTGATGAAGAACATTGCCAGTTCGTTGTTTTGTGATAGCAATGTCATAATGGCTGTCATGGGTATCAGACATACTAATGAAGGTTCGAATGCGCAAGCTGCGGTTACATAATCCGCTTTTGCGAAGTAGGGACGATATCCAAAGTATTCGGTGGGTTTAATCATGCGGATAATTTGGCTTCTTCCACCTACACCGTCTTTATAAATCTTGACTTTCCCGTTCAACAGACACATCAAGCAAGTGGGTGTCTCGCCCTCACAATGGATAATCTCGTTTTTCTTATAATTCTGGAGCGTAAAATGGTTAGCGAGAAACTCTCGCTGTTCTTCATTCAGGGGTGACCATATATCGGGAATCAACTCCGGAACATTAATATCGGATAAATTTACTTTTACCATAACTGCTGCAAAACTGTGTTGTACAGCACAAATGTAAAAAGAAAAAATTAAAAATGACACATTTGTATCAAAAAAGTGCAAGAAAGAGGGGAGGAATAATAAATTATGAATAGTGGATTATGAATGATGAATCGCCGTTCGGCATAGCAGTACGGCTGATTCATCATTCATCATTTATAATTCATTTAACGGCAAAGCCGTCAAATTATCATTTAGTGAATAACAGTTCCCTATATTTGGGTAACGGCCATATCTCATCGTCTATTTCCATTTCAAGATTATCGATATGTTCACGGATACTTTCCAGATAAGGACGTACGGTTTCTTCGTATGCAAAGGCTTTGTCTTTGTAATTATCCATGTGGTTGGCAACTTTACGGGCTTCCGTCATCTCACGTACCTGCATTTTGATAGCGGTTACGCGGTGGGAAATTTCACGTATCAGTTCCTTGCGGTCGGCACTAAGTACTTCATACTCTTCCGGAGTGAAAGTTTCGCGCAGTCCTCGTAAGTTTTCCAGCAAACGGTTTTGATAAATAACGGCAGTCGGTACGATGTGATTAATGGCAAGGTCACCCAAGACACGGCTTTCAATCTGTACTTTCATCGTGTACTTCTCTAACTCTACTTCAAGGCGGCAAGCCAGTTCTGTTTCGTTGAAGATACGTTCGCCGATAAGTACGGAACGAGCCTGATCGTCCATATAACGCATTAAGGCTTCCGGTACATGGCAGATATTAGTTAGTCCGCGGTTGGCGGCTTCCTGTTTCCATTGTTCGGAATAGCCGTCTCCCTCAAAACGAATGGGTTCCGAAGCAATGATTGTTTCTTTCAAAATACGGAAAATAGCTTCGTCTTTGCCAACTCCTTCTTCCATGAGTTTTTCAATGGATACTTTGAATTCGTTCAGCTGGTTGGCCATTGCTGCATTTATGGCAATCATGGCAGCGGCGCAGTTGGCCGACGAGCCGGCAGCACGGAATTCAAAACGATTACCCGTGAAAGCGAAAGGAGAGGTGCGGTTACGGTCTGTCGTGTCTAATAGAATCTCAGGGATACGTCCGATACCCAGCTTTAAAGTAGTCTTTTCCTCGGCTGTCATCTTACTGTTACTTACCTGGCGGGCTATCTCATCGAGGATGGAAGATAACTGCTTGCCCAAGAATATGGATAAAATAGCAGGAGGAGCTTCATTGGCGCCTAAGCGGTAGCTGTTCCCGGCGCTTGCAATGGACGCGCGGAGCAAATCCTGGTTCTTGTATACCATCATCAGTACATTCACAAGGAATGTGAGAAATAGCATATTACCTTTCGGATTTTTTCCCGGAGCAAAAAGATTTATCCCCGTATCGGTGCAGAGCGACCAGTTGTTGTGTTTACCCGAACCGTTCACGCCGCTGTATGGCTTTTCATGCAGCAGCACGGCAAAGTTGTGTTTGCGTGCAATGCGTTTCATCAAATCCATAACCAGCTGGTTGTGGTCGTTGGCAAGATTGGCGTTCTCAAAGATGGGAGCCAGTTCAAATTGGTTGGGAGCTACTTCGTTGTGGCGCGTCTTTACGGGAATGCCCAGTTTGTGGCACTCAATTTCCAACTCTTTCATAAAGGCCGTAACACGCGGTGGAATGGAACCGAAATAGTGGTCTTCCAACTGTTGGTCTTTAGCGGAAGAGTGTCCCATCAGTGTACGCCCTGTCAGGCATAAGTCGGGGCGTGCGTTATAGAGGGCGGAATCAACGAGGAAGTATTCCTGTTCCCAGCCTAAATTGGTATATACGCGTGTTATGTTTTTATCGAAAAGCTGGCAGACGTCCGTCGCGGCTTTATCCACCGCAGCGAGTGCTTTGAGCAAAGGAGTTTTATAATCCAACGCCTCACCTGTATAGGAAATGAAGATTGTTGGGATGCAGAGCGTAGTCTCCACGACGAAAGCCGGTGAAGAAACGTCCCATGCCGTATATCCGCGCGCTTCGAATGTGTTGCGGATACCGCCGTTGGGGAAAGAAGAAGCGTCCGGTTCCTGCTGGATGAGCAGCTTTCCGGAAAAACGTTCAATAACATCTCCGTCTTCTCCGAATTCGATGAAGCCGTCATGCTTTTCGGCTGTACCGTCTGTCAGGGGTTGGAACCAATGAGTGTAGTGGGTGACGTTCAGGGATTTAGCCCAGCTTTTCATACCGTTAGCTATTAAATCGGCCATTTCCCGATTAATGGGAGTTCCTTTTTCGATAGCGTCTGTTACAGCTTTATAAGCTTCTTTAGGCAGGTATTCCTGCATCTTTTTACGGTCAAAAACATGGCTGCCGTAGTAATCGGACAACTTGTTTGAAGGAGTAATGACTTCAAGAGGACGACGATTGGCGAGCTCTTGCAAAGCAAAAAATCTCATTTTTGACATACTTGTCTCTTCTTTTATTGATTGTTGGGCACAAAATTATATGTTTTTTCTGAATTACCCCCTATTAAAAAGGGGGTAATCTTGAATTTTTATATGTTTTTTGGAGATATACCCCCTTGAAAAGAGGGGTATTCTTGAAAATATGCATTTCTAAAGAAATGGCGGTCCCGGAAAATGAAAATGGAATAAAGATGGAAGTTATTACTTTTTTTCTATATTTGTTCCCATATAAGAAGATATTGCGGTTGAAACATTTTATATGCATATGGATAGGAGTCTGTTTCCTGTGTGCAAGCTTGCAGAAGGCGGGTGCTACGGCTGTTCCCAAATCGTATGCGGGACAGAGGGCTTACGCGGATTCCATTATGGACAAGGTTATCTTTTTTGCGCCTTTTTATGAACGTATTGTCGATGAGTATAAGGCGGAACTCTATATAAAAGGATGGGCAAACATCCGTAAGAAGAATCATTTGCTCCGTTTTATCCCTTCCATGTTTCGTATGAAGAAAGGGGTGCGGGAGTATATGATGGAAACATACAGCGAACTGCATTATACCGCTCCCGATATTTACGACCAGAAAGTGACAGCCAGTGTGGGAACTTCTTCCGAACTTTGGGAGCTGGACGGTCGTTTGCTCGAATATTTCCACATAAATATTTATTCCTCTACTTTATTATATGATAAGTTGCTGTCTCCATTGGCTTCCAATGCGAAGAAATTCTATACTTACTATGTAGATTCCATAATGGGCGAAGTGCATAATCGGGAGTTCCGTATCCGGTTTATGCCGAAGAGCAAGAGCTTCCAACTTGTGGGTGGCTATATGATTGTCAGCGATAACGTGTGGAGCGTGCGGGAGATTCGTTTTTCCGGCCGTTCCGAAATGCTTCGCTTTAATAATCTGGTAAAAATGGGGCAGGTGGGAAGTGAGGACGAGTTTCTGCCTGTGCATTTTAATGTCGATGCCACTTTTCGTTTGCTCGGCAATGTGATAGACGGCAGTTATACGGCGGTGCTCGATTATAAAGATATTCATCAGAAAGATCCTGCTGTCGCAACCGGACGCAATCGGACAAAGAGTAAATACGACCTGTCCGAGTCCTATACTCTGCTGACAGACACCAACGCCTATCAACGTGATACAGCCTATTTCAACAAACTGCGGCCTATTCCGCTGACTTCGCATGAGCAGAAGTTATACGAGGATTTCTTTTTGCGTCGTGATACGCTTCTCTATAAGAAGAAGCCCAAGAACAGGCGGCTGGAGTTCTGGGGGCAGATAGGAGATGCATTGGTCAGCAGGTATACGGTAGACCTTGCCAAGATGGGAAGCGTACGTTGTTCACCTCTTATCAATCCTTTGTTGTTGAGTTATAGTAAGAGCAATGGTTTCTCGTATCGTCAGGAGTTCAAATACAACCGTTTATTTGCGGGTGACCGTCTGTTGCGTGTAGTTCCAAAGCTGGGTTATAATTTCAAGCGGAAAGAGTTCTATTGGTCGGTCAACTCCGATTTCGATTACTGGCCTCGCAAGCGCGCCGCCCTGCACGTCAGTGTAGGTAATGGTAACCGTATTTACAGTAGTGATGTACTGGATGATTTGAAAGCTATTCCCGACAGCATCTTTGATTTTGACCAGATTCATCTGGACTATTTTAAGGACTTGTATTTGCATATACGCCATAGCTGGGAGATTGTTAACGGTTTGACTTTGGATGTAGGTCTTTCCTTGCACAAACGTACAGAAGTGGAACGTTCCAAATTCGTTCTTGTCTATCCCAATACTCCGAATGTCATGTCGGCAGGTACTTCATCGATTTACCCGGGATTTGACCCTTCGATTCTGAAGAAGTTCCGTCACAGTTATAACAGTTTCGCGCCTCGTGTACGTGTAACGTGGACTCCCGGTCAATATTATTATATGAGCGGTGACCGTAAAATCAATCTTCATTCCAAATATCCGACTGTCTCGGTAGACTGGGAGCGCGGCATCAGCGGAATTATGAACAGTACCGGAAAGTACGAACGTATTGAAGTGGATTTCCAGCACAATATTCCGTTGGGGTTGATGCGCGATATTTATTACCGGTTCGGTTGGGGAGCTTTTACGAATCAGAAAGAGCTCTATTTTGTGGATTTTGCCAATCTGGCACGTTCCAATCTTCCTGTCGGTTGGAATGATGAAATCGGCGGAGTATTCCAGTTGCTCGACGGACGTTGGTATAACTCGTCCCGCAAGTATATCCGCGGGCATTTTACGTACGAAGCTCCTTTCCTGTTACTTCGCCACCTGAAGAAATATACTCAATATGTGCTGAATGAGCGTTTGTACCTGAATGCTTTGGTCGTTCCTCATTTGAATCCTTATCTTGAAGTGGGATATGGCATCGGTACGCATATTTTCGATTTTGGTGTTTTTACGAGCTTTGCAAATTGGAAATATCAGGAAGTGGGTGTCAAGTTTACGTTTGAGTTGTTCAATAGGTAAGCCGGAATGGAAGATTATAGGAATTTATGCTTTATCTTTGTCGCAAAATTTTAAGACTATGGGAATCGTAATAGGCATAGACGTAGGTGGAAGTACCACTAAAATCGTTGGAATCAATAAAGGAAAGATACAGTCTCCGATGTTCATAACGGCGACCGATCCGGTGACTTCCCTGTTTGGCGCATTCGGTAAGTATATTTATGATAATGGAATCCGGCTGTCCGATGTGGAACAGGTGATGCTGACCGGTGTGGGCAGTGCCTTTGTGGACAGCCCGCTTTACGGACTTCCTACGCGTAAGACGGATGAGTTCATAGCCAACGGGCTGGGTGCGCGCCATGCTACGGATATAGACCGGTTGATTGTTGTCAGTATGGGTACGGGTACATCTTTTGTGAAAATCAACGGGGATGAAATCCAGCATATCGGTGGTATGGGTATTGGCGGTGGAACTTTGCAAGGGCTTTCACGCCTGTTGCTCAAGACGCACGATATTCATCAAGTGGCCGATTTGGCTGCAAAAGGCGATGTGACCCGTGTCAATCTGCAAATCGGTGATATCTGTAACAACGCATTGCCCGATTTACCTGTGTCCGCCACTGCCTCATTGTTCGGAAAAGCCGACAGTAACGCTTCGCAGGAAGATATAGCCTGCGGTATTATCTATACCGTGCTTCAAACCATAGGCGGTGCGGCTGTCCTTTCCGCTTTGAATAGTCCGGTGAAGGATTTTGTGTTGATAGGCAACCTTACCCAACTGCCGCAATGCAGGGAAGTGTTCCCGAAAATGGAAAGCATCTACCATGTCCGGTTTCATATCCCGCCTTATGCGGAATATCGTACGGCTATCGGAGCGGCTTTGGCATATACCAAAGGATAATTCGAAGTCATTGAATTCAGTGGTGATTTAGTGGTATATTTTAGTGTATTTGTATTTCATTAATTTTTTAACGATTGGAATTTTGGCGCATTAAATATATATTTTACTTTTGGCGCATCTCTAATTTATAAAGATGTATTTTTTAACCAATAGTGCTATGTTGACATTGCCCGAAGAGCCTTCCTTTGATGATATTTATATTTCCTATCAGGCAAAATTTATTCGTTTTGCCCTGTTTTATGTATCAAATAGACAGATAGCGGAAGATATTGTCACGGATAGCTTCGTGAATTATTGGGAAAATAGAAAACGCTTGCCGGTTGATACAAATATTCCAGCTTATATACTGACTTGTGTAAAAAATCGTTGTCTGACATTTTTAAGAGATACTCGCTTACATGAAGAGATACTTCAGGGTATCAAGGAGTTGGAAGAATGGAAAATCCAACTGAAAATATCTTCCTTGAAGGCATGTGATCCATTTGAATTATTCACTTCCGAGATGCATGAGATGGTGAACCATGCCATTAACTCTTTACCTGCAAAAACAAAGCAAATCTTTTTATTGAGTCGTATGGAGGAGATTTCTCATAAAGAAATAGCCATTAAAACAGGGTTATCGACTAAATCCGTAGAGTTCCATTTAACAAAAGCTACGAAAATTTTAAGAGAAAAATTGAAAGACTATTATATTCTTATCTTATTTATTTGACTTTTCCTAAAAAAATATAGTTTTTCATTAGGGATTATTATATGTTGTGAGTTATATACTCAGAAAGTTGATAAAAGGGGAAGTTATATGAAAGATAAATTTATAGAATTCTTTTTAGGTAAAACTACAATAGTCGAAGAGCAAAAGTTGATGGACTGGACTAAAGAGTCAAAAAAAAATGAGGATGAACTTATAAATTCAGTGAACCTTTTTCATGCAATCAATTTGCTTTCGGACACAGCAGGAGATACTTATACCCCCAAAAATAAAAGAATATTTTTTTATATTCATCGTATTATAGCAGTGGCTGCAGTTTTCATGGGAGGAATATTTTTTTCATATTGGTTACTAAATAGTATAGAAACTGAGTCTTCATTTCAGCAAATAACAGTTTCTAGAGGGCAGCAAATCAAACTTGCATTGACCGATGGAACAGAAGTATGGCTGAATTCATTGACTTCTATCAAATATGATCCTAGGTTTAATAGTGAAAATCGTGTGGTATATCTAGATGGAGAGGCTTATTTCGAAGTAAAGGAGAATAAAAAGAAACCTTTTATTGTAAAGACGACTAAAGGGGAAATAAGAGTTTTGGGGACGAAATTTAATGTAGAAGCTTACTCCAAAGAGAATAAATTCATAACCTCACTCATCGAGGGATCTGTAGCTTTGCAGGTAGGTAAAAAGAATATTTTATTAAAACCATTGCAAATGGCTACTTTAAATAAGGATGGTTTGAAAGTGACTCGAATAGAGAATATGGATGAATACTCGTGGAGAAATGGGTTGATAACTTTTACAGATGCTTCTTTTGAAGAATTGATGTGGAAATTTGAGAAACATTATGGATATAAAATAGTGATAGAAAATCATAAATTGAATAATTATCGTTGCTCTGGCAAATTTAGACTATCGGATGGTATTAATTATGCTCTTAATGTTTTAAAAGAAACTTTAGACTTTTCGTACGAAAGAGATATGACAGATACAGTAATAACAATAAAATAATTGGAGGCTTATGATAAAGAAATACTAGTAAATTTATTTTGATATAGAATATATAAAAAGAATACCGGCATTTTGCCCTTACCGGTATTCTGAATAAAGAAAAACACAATTTGTATTAATCTTACTTTATTAACAAAGATATGAAAAATAATTGTTTAAGGAAGTACTATGTCCTTATTTTTAATGTTAATTCTCATTTTCTGAATACAATGAAAGCACTATTTATATTTCTTTTTGCATTCGCAAGTAGTATGTATGCCGTAACAGGCAGTTCGCAGAATGTGAGAGTCACTATTCAGCGAGAAGGTTCGTCATTAAAAAGAGTATTGAATGATATTGAGGAACAAACGGAATATTTGTTTATTATCAATTCAAATATAGATACACAAAGAAAAGTAACAGTAAAAGTGGATAAAGAGCCTTTAGCAGAAGTGTTGAATGGTTTATCAGAACAAATAAATATGAAATATGCAGTTTCGCAGAAACATATTATCTTGTCTAAAGCAGAACCGGAGAGGTTATCTAGAATACATCAACAATCATCTGAAGTTAAAGGATTTGTTGTTGATGAAATGGGAGAGCCTTTGATTGGGGTAAATGTTATCATTCAGAATAAAACTAATGGAGCGATATCAAATGTTGAAGGTTATTTTGAGTTAGATGCTAAAATAGGAGATGTATTGATTGTCTCATACATTGGCTATGTTACTCAAAAAATAAAATTGTCTACATTGGCAGGTCCATTAAAAGTGGTATTAAGAGAGGACTCGCAGATGTTGGACGAAGTTGTGGCGATTGGTTACGGGTCCGTCAAACGTAAAGATATAACAGGCTCGGTGGCCTCAATGGATAATTCTATATTATCTTCTGTTCCGGTAAACTCTCCGGCACAGGCTATGGCAGGAAAACTTGCCGGTGTCAAGGTTACGATGCCCGAAGGTAATCCGGACGCAGAAATCATTATCCGTGTACGTGGTGGTGGTTCTATTACCAGTGATAATACTCCACTGTATATTGTAGATGGTTTTCCTGTCAGTAGTATTTCGGATATACCTTCTTCAGATATTGAGACGATTGATGTTTTAAAAGATGCTTCTTCTACGGCTATTTATGGTTCACGTGGAGCTAATGGTATTGTTTTAATTACTACTAAAAGTGGTAAACAAGGTAAGGTTACAGTGAATTATAATGCCTATTATAGTACCAGCAAGGTTGCTAAGAAGATGGATGTTTTAAATGTGTATGATTATCTGAATTGGCAATATGAACTGCATGGGTTGCGGAATGTAACTTCTGAATTTGTAGATTTATTTGGTACTTATGATCAAATAAATCAATATAAGGAGTTTAAAAATATGGATTGGCAAGAGGCTGTGTTCGGTCGTACAGGTACCTCTTTTAATCATAATGTGAGCATAAATGGTGGAAATGAAAAAATGCGTTTTAATTTTAGCTATGCTCATGTAGCAGATAAAGGTATCCTAGAGTCAACGAAATTTGTGCGTGATAACTTTTCGTTGAAATTGAATTATGAGGCTTCAAAAAAAGTTCAACTTGATTTTTCTGCTAAATATTCTCGTGCTAAAAGCAAGGGAGATGGAATGAATGGATCAACAGGAGCCAGTGGCGATCAGCCGTCTAATTCATTCGGGCGTATTAAACATGCGGTTATTCAGATGCCTATTCAAGTAAATTTATCACAGGATAATATTGATACAGATGAATTGGATAACGGATTGTATGATCCGCTTCTTTCTTTACAGGATAATTATAAAGAGCGTTTGCGAACAAATTATAATTTTAATGCATCGTTCAATTGGGAAATAATTAAGAACTTGAAATGGAAGACTGATATAGGATTAGATGAGACGCGTACGGCTGTGAATAATTTTTATGGTATGACTACTTCTGAAGCAAAGTCTAATGCTTTACCAGAAAATTCGGGAATGCCTTTGGTCCAGGCATCAGACTATTTTTCAAGGGTATTTCGGAATACAAATACTTTAAATTATGATTTAAGTCATTTTTTGCCGGAGAAACACGCTTTATCTGTTTTGTTAGGAGAAGAAATGATTATTACAACTTCTGATAAATTGACGGCTAGATACGAAGGACTGCCGGACTTTTTTACTGCTGGAGAGGCTTTTAAGTTTTCGGGAGAAGGCGATCCGGTGAGATATAATCGTTTTTATTATCCGGACGATAAGTTATTATCTTTTTTTTCACGTTTAAATTATGACTTTCAAGGTAAATATTTGGCCACTTTTACAATTAGAGGTGATGGGTCAAGTAAGTTTACGAAAGGGAACCAGTGGGGAATATTTCCTTCGGGGGCTCTAGCATGGCGATTATCTGAAGAAGATTTTCTGAAAAGAGATTGGCTGAGTAATTTAAAATTGAGATTGAGCTATGGTGTGTCAGGTAATAACAATATTCCGGCAGACCAAACAGGAAAAATATTTAGTGTTGCAGAGCAGAAGAAATGGTTGAATATAACAGATACTTGGTGGTCGGCTGGTTCTACTCTAAATAATCCTAATCTGAAGTGGGAGTCGACTTATTCAGCTAATATAGGATTGGATTTTGGTTTCTTTAATAATAAATTGAATGGTAGCGTAGATCTTTATAAGAATACTACGAAAGATTTATTGATGCAGTTTACAATCAGTGGATCTGGATATAATACTCAGTATCGAAATATTGGTGAAACAGAAAATAAAGGTTTGGAAGTCACATTGAACTATGTACCTCTTCAGAAAAAGGATTATGGATTGAATTTTTCACTGGTATTAGGCTTTAATAAAAATAAGATTGTGGACCTAGGAAGTCTTTCTAATGGGTATACAGTTGCTACAAGTTGGCAAAATACAGAAGTCGGTGCTGATTATTTGGTTAAGCCAGGATATGCAGTAGGGCAAATGTGGGGATTCATTACGGATGGCCGTTATGAAGTTTCTGATTTCAAGGAATTTGATGGGTTAAATTGGATATTGAAAGATGGTATTGCTGATGGCACTGATGTGATAGGCGGTGATGCGGTACGTCCTGGCGGTTTGAAATTGAGAGATATAACAGGTGATGGACGTGTTACGGAAGATGATAAGACGATTATTGGTGATGCGAACCCTGTATGTACTGGCGGCTTTACGCTTGGCGGATATTTCAAAGGCTTTGATCTGAATATGAATTTTACTTGGAGTTTGGGAAATGATATTTATAATGCGGATAAGGTAGAATTCACTTCCCCCACTAAATATCAGTGGCGCAATATGACTACCATTATGGAAGCGGGTAAGCGTTGGACTAATCTGAATGAAGATGGAACTATCTGTAATGATCCGGACAAACTGGCAGCGATGAATGTTCACACCACAATGTGGTCACCTTTCATGAATAAATCCGTATTTCATAGTTGGGCAGTGGAAGATGGCTCTTTTTTGAGGCTGAATACACTTACTATCGGTTATACTTTTCCACAAGAGTGGATGAAGAAATTGTATGTTAGTAACCTGCGTCTTTACTTTACTGGCTCAAATTTATTCTGTTTGACCAATTACTCAGGGTTCGATCCGGAAGTTGATACTCGCCGAAATTATAGAGTGACTCCTGGTGTAGATTATTCGGCATATCCTAAAAGCCGTCAGTATGTATTTGGTATTAATCTGAGTTTTTAATGAAATACTTTGTTTGTTATGAAAAATATATATATTCTTATTTGCTTTATATTGGCTGGTAGTGTGTCATCATGTTCTGATTTTCTATCGTCTCCTTCACAGTCTTCTTTTTCAGAAGAAAGTGTATTTCGCAATGAAAAGTTGACGGAAAATATGATATTCAATGTGTATAGTTTCTTTGCTCAGACTAATTCTCACCGTGGTAGATTTCAACCTTACTATGGGATGAATACTGATATAGAAATGGTGAATGCTACAGATTTGACAGATGCTACTTCGCTTTGTAATTATTCTGCTGTGCCTGCGAATTCACAAATGTCAGGAACAAAAGATCCTAATACTTGGACGTGTTTTTATAACGCCATAGAGGCAGCTAATGTATGCTTGGCGGGGATTGAACAATATGGAAACCCTGCTCCAGATAATTTGATGGGATATTTTTACGGGGAAGCGTTAGTGCTCCGGGCTACCTTTTATTATGATTTGTTGAGAGGATGGGGTGATGTGCCAGCACGTTTCGCTCCGGTTACAAGTGCGACAATCTATATGGAAAAGTCAGACCGAGATATAATTTATAAACAAATTATAAATGATTTGGAAAAAGCGACAGATTATTTACCTTGGCCAAATGAAAGCGAACGTACAACTACTGTTGAGAGGATAAATAAAGCCTATGCCAAAGCCTTGCGAGCACGATTATGCTTAATGGCTGCGGGATATTCACAGCGTCCGTTGGATGATAACGATCATGAAGGTAGTGAAATACGTTTAAGTACTGATCCGGATTTACAAAAAGAAAAATTGTATCCGATAGCTAAAAAGGAACTGGAAGATATTGTAAAGAGTAAAACATGTCAATTAAGCGCTTCTTTTGAGAACTTTTTTAAGGATTTGTGTCAAGACAAAGTTGATGCTGGTGGCGAGTCTTTGTTTGAACTCCCCTTTGCTGACGGTAGAGGTCGTTGGATGCAGACGTTTGCCATCTATCATTATGATAAGGATAAATATCTGAATACCACCAAAAAAGGTGGGCAGAATGTTCCGACACCTACCTTGTATTATGATTTTGATACGAAGGACTTGAGGCGGGATATAACTTGCGTACCCTATAAATGGCAAGGAGGAAAGCAGGTGTTGATAACAAGCGAGCCTACTCAGAAAGAAGGGTGGAATTTCGGTAAATATCGCTATGAATGGATGCAGCGTGTAGTGAGTGGTGATGATGGTATCAATCAGCCCTATGTCCGTTATTCAGATGTTTTGTTGATGTTAGCAGAAGTTCTGAATGAATTGGACGATTTGGAAGGTGCTAAGAAATATCTGGAAATGGTACGTAAACGTGCTTTTAAAGAAGAAGACTGGTCAGAAAAAGTGGAGGATTATATTGCTCGGTTATTGACAAAAGAACAATTCTTTAATGCCATAGTAGATGAGCGTAAATTTGAATTTGCCGGTGAAATGTTGCGTAAGGGAGATTTGATTCGTTGGAATTTACTGGGTAAAAATGTAAAAGAAACAAAGCGGAAAATGGATGATTTGAGGAATTATCGTAATGATTATACGAATCTTCCCCGTAAAGTCTATTATCGTCAGATGTCGGATGGAGAATCAATAGAGGTTTATGGCTTTAATGTGGGCGAAGATAATATTCCCCAAGGAGATGGATGGCAATCTGTTGATTGGCAGAAGGCTGCGATTACAGATGCGCGTGTGGAACGTTTCTATGTAAATGAGCCGGATAAACGTCAGTTTTGGCCGATATTTCAAAGTGATTTGGATACTCAAATGGGTAGTTTGATTAATGATTACGGTTACTGATTTACATAAATTGCAAAATAGTCATGAAATATATTTTATTAATTTGTATGCTATTGTTTCCTGTTTTAGGAAATGGGCAGAATTATAAACCTTTGGATGTAAACGATCCTGTTGATTTTAAAGGAGACAGGATTATCTATCAGGGCAAAGAAATTCTTTTGAATGAGAAAGCTTTGTATGTAGATGGACAATTGAGTGAGGAAGAGGCTCGGCGGTATCCTTTTGTTTACAATACGGTCAATGAGGCAATGGAACATTTACAATCGGGAACAGAAAAAGAACCGATGACTGTTTATATAGCTCCTTATGTATACTGGGTGGATAATCCGGATGACCCTGAAGTACGTAAGCCTTTGCCGGGGCAACGGGCTCCTTTTGCATTAGTAGTTCATTGCCCATGGTTGAAGTTATATGGTCTAACCCAGAATCCGGAAAATGTGGTATTGGCAGTAAATCGCGGACAATCACAAGGTGCTTATGGAAATTTCACCTTGATGGACTATTATGGTGATGGTCTATCGTTATATAATATGACATTCGGTAACTATTGTAATATTGATCTGCAATATCCTTTGAGACCGGCATTTAACAGGGTACGGCGTATGGATGCCATTACTCAGGCACAGTTGATTTTTGCCCGGGGGGATAAAAATCAAGCTCATAATGTGCATTTTTTGAGTCGTTTGAATTTGAATCCTATTTTTGGGGCGAAGCGTACACTGTTTAATCGCTGTTATTTTGAAATGACAGATGATTCATTGTGTAAGTCAGGAGTTTATTTGAATTGTACATTAACTTTTTATGGTTCTAAGCCTTTTGGAAGTACGCAGCCTATTGGTGGCGCTGTTTTCCTTAACTGTGATTTCTATGTTAAAACCACTTCTCGACAATATTTGGTCAAGAGTGGGGGACCTCTTACATTAATTGACACACGTTACCATTGTGAGCATCCCATATACATAGGATGGAACCAGGATCCTACTGTAGAACGTCGTTTCTACCAGTCGAATGTGACATTGAACGGAAAACCGATTTTAGTTGAGACGAAGATGCCGGAAGTGACTGTTGATATTACAAATAAACCTTTGTTGGATGCTTATAAGATTGTCTGTAATCGGGATACCATTTATAATACTTACAATCTTCTTTCCGGAAACGATGGTTGGGATCCTATGGGGATAAGGGAAAATGTAATTAAAGCAGAAAATACTTTGGGGCGTCGATTACGGGAAATTCCGGTTCATTTGGGTTTTAAGACGACCGTTGATACGATAGAGGCCGGACAGGCAGGCCGGACAATAACAGCCGTTGCCAGACGACACAGTGATTTTGATGCGTGTATTCCGAATTTGAAATGGGAATATGATCATTCGTTGCTTTCTTTAGAAGGAGATAATAGCCAGAAAATTCTACGTAGTGTTAATACAGCTGACTCGACACGTACGGCGGTTATTCGTTTAACTTCTGATTTAGGGCTTGAAGCCGCTAAGATAGTTGTAGCCAAGCCCAGTTTTCAGGACGCCCCTGCATTTATATCTGCTCCTGTTATTTCATTAGGTAAGAACGGACTGCTTACTTTAAATTATTCTCTTGATTTACAAGGAAAGCCGGACCAATCAGATGTAAAATGGTATCGTTGCACATCTGTAAAAGGAGATAATCCTATTCTTGTAAAAGTTTCGAGATGGAATATTCCGGAGACAGCATATCAATTGACTTTGAATGACGTAGGATACTACATAAAGGCAGAAATCTCTCCGAAGCATATTCGAAGTGATTATGGTACGAAGACACAGGTTATGCTAGAAAGAATAGTTACAAATAAACTGGTTAATACTAAATATTCTTATTATACGGATTTTGTCAATTTCCCTTGTGAGCAGCAAACTAAAATAATGCCTGGTTTTTGGACAGTGGACGGATATAAACCTCTTGATACTGCTTATTATTATGATTGGAAAGCAGATACAATCAAAAATTGGTTTTATGGAGAAGGTATTAATGCTGCCCGGGGATATCATGGCTTTTTGCAGGCTACGAAAGGAGCGCGTTTAATGTTCACTCCGATTGACAGAAAATTTAGTGATATGAGCGTTGATTTGGTTGTTGCTCCTAGTAAATCAGCGGCTCAGGGATTTGGAAGTGCTACAGGACAGTATTTGGATATTTGTTTGAAGTTTGATACCCGTACATTAACCGGTTATGCATTACGTGTAATCCGTACTACAAAATACCATAATGCAGTAGATTTTTATTTGGTTAAGTATACAAATGGTAAGACAGAACGTATCAGTGATGAAATAACCGGTATTTGTTACTTGCCAGCTTGTACATTACACGTAGAAACTAAAGGTAAGATGTTGACAGCCAAAGTGTCAACGAATGCACAGATGCGGGAAACTTCAGATCCGGCTTTGCACAAGTCTGTTGCTCTTTCGGCTATAATGGATGAGGTGACTTCGTTTGGGGGGATCGCTATTCAGCATACAGGTTCAGGAAGAGGTAACTCGACTTTATTACATTCCTTAAAGATTGACTGGAAATAGTGTTTTTAATTTAAAACTGTTTTAGATTTAAATATTAAGACTGTAGATTTATAAGTAGGTAACTATATATTGCTTTACAGTGTGAATCCTTGTTAAGCAGTGGAGTATAATAAAGTATAAGCCCCCTATAGACTTTGTAATGGTTTATAAGGGGCTTTACTGTAAGGCGGTATATAGTTACCTATAAGTATTGAATTTAGAAATCGGGCGTAAAGACCGGATATTTTCAGAAAGAACTTTTTGTCATTCAAGAAAATACTCCTATCTTTGCGCCCGATTTAATATGAGTCAACATAAAGTCTCACTTAATTAACGAGTTAAACAATTTATTTATTAATGGAAAATTTAAAAAATGTTGCTCCCATTGAAGACTTCAACTGGGATGCTTACGAAAACGGTGAAACCGTAACAAACGCAAGTCACGAAGACTTGGAGAAAGCGTATGACAACACGCTGAACAAGGTTAACGACCGCGAGGTAGTTGACGGAACCGTAATCGCAATGAACAAGCGTGAAGTAGTTG
>ULYD01049394.1_pt1 | contig 71488 bp, 72 predicted proteins | sample 1961831 | NCBI WGS metagenome assembly ULYD01 (sample SAMEA4835854, study PRJEB28245) | human gut metagenome | biome: gut microbiome; material: fecal sample | place: Denmark | collected 2008 | reverse complement strand
CCGACAGCTTCACAAAACCGGAGTCCGGCTCCGGTTTTTGTTGGCATGCCATGGTGATGTTTGTTAGGAAAGCAAAGATGGCAAAACTGCTGGAGGTTTTGTGGTTGAGTATGCCAATATAATTAATAGATTAAAGAGTTAGTTGTGAAGAAAATATGGATAAACAGGACGACGAATGCTTTCACCGATAAGGACAACTTTCCATAACTCAGTAAATATAGTGCAGAGTTCACCCTGTCAAACGGTTTCTTTTGCAGGAAAGGAATATGAGTTAAAGGTCATTGATGAAAAAACGCCTATTCTTTTTCAGTGGTTTGAACCTAATCCTGAACGATATAAGAAAGATGAGGTTCCAATAGTTAATACTAAGCAGCATCCCTATTTAGATAATGTCACAAATGCGGCAAGGATAGAGAGTGATCGTATGATAGGTATTTTTGTTGATGGCGATTTTTCAGTCAACCAAAAGACTGCTTTTTCAAAATTGGAACGAGATTTTGAAAATGTAATGATAATCTATCGGGAAGATGTTGACTTCAGTATGTATGACAGAAAACTATCAGATATTTATCATGATATTATATGTGAACAAAGGTTACGAACTGAAGACAAAAGAGATGAATACTTGTTGAATCTGTTAGAGAAAGAGCTGAGGGAAATTTCAAAGGCGCAGGATTCTTTGATTTCTATGTATGCAAAGAAAAGAAATCATGCATGGTTTGATTTCTTCAGAAATTTAGCCTTATTAAAAGCAGGAGAGATATTCAGGTGCACATATAATACAAAGAATCACGGTATTTCATTCGGGGAGGGGTGTATCTATCTTGATATGGATATGATACTTACAGGTAAGCTTGGTACAATATATGCTCCTGATGGAATTTCAATGCATGTGGATCGTCGTAATGATAGTGTAAATATTGAAAATAGTGCAATAATTGTTAACCGTAGTAATCATCCTGCTCTACTTGAGGGACTTTCTTTTATGCATAGTAAAGTAGATGCTCATCCATATTATGATGGTTTGGGGAAAGGAGTTAAGAAATATTTTAATTTTACACCATTACATAATTATAATCATTTTTGTGACTTTATTGAGTTTAACCACCCTAATATAATCATGAACACAAGTCAGTATACATGCAGTTCATGGTAAATGAATTTGATATAGTTTATTTTGTTGTAATAAATGATTTGCAGGGTATTAGATATAAACATGAAAATTCCCTCATTACAGTCCAACTTCAACTTTTCCGCCCCGGCAGGATACTCTGCTCCCATTGCTCCTAATCGTGCTGAAAATGCCTATGCGGATTACGTTTTGGATATAGGTAAGCGAATACCACTTTCCGCAGCAGATTTAAGCAACGTATACGAAAGTGTAATACGCGCCGTCCATGACAGTCGTGGCAGACTCATTGATCAGCATACGGTCGATATGATTAGTAATACTATACTTGATGCTTTGAGCCGCTCATAAACTTTTCGTGATGCCGTAAGCTATGGCATTCATATTCAGGATGCTGCAGATCGCAACGGATGAAGAGACATCGTTGTTGACAGTCTGGAAGAGGTATCGGGTGTTACTGAACCGTGTTGATACGTCAGTATCTCCAGATTTCGAGGGCCAGTAATACCTGATTTATAGTTCGTAAACGTTCGTCTGACGGGATGCTGGAAGGATGAATGAGTTGCCAGATACTCAAAAACAATAGTTAATTTCCAGTTTTTTGTTGTCATGTCATGGTGATGTTTGTTAAGAAAGTAAAGATTGATTCATTTTGAAGGTTGAAATGTATGCTATCACCATCTTCTGTAAATTTGGGGTGTTCATGGAATTCTTTAACCAGAAACCTGACTTTGCCTGATAATCGTGTTTTATCCCTCTGTAAGGGATGCTGCCGCTCACTCTGATAATGGGGCGCAAGTAAAGGTTAGCAACAGAACATATCGCGTTGTTTTAAGTGATAATAGGTTTTGCGTGACAAGAGAGAGTCATAGTGGATGTTTTACTAATATGCTGTATAGACTGGGATGGCCTAAGGGAGAGATCACCAGAAAAATTGAGGCTATGCTGAATTCATCGACAGTGAGCACGACTATAGAAAGAGGATCTGTTCGTTCGAACAGACCTGATTTACCTCCAGTGGATTATGCGCAGCCGGAGTTACCGCCAGCGGATTATACTCAGTCAGCGTTGCTGAGGCTTAGCAACAACAAATCACCCGTGCTAGGTAACGTTATTGGTAAAGGTGGTAATGCTGTCGTGTATGAAGATATGGAAAATACAACAAAAGTGTTGAAGATGTTTACTATATCTCAAAGCCATGAAGAGGTGACAAGCGAAGTTCGTTGTTTCAACCAGTATTATGGTGCCGGGAGTGCAGAGAAAATATATGGCGATAATAGAGATATTATTGGTATTAGAATGGATAAAATAAATGGAGAATCGCTTTTAAATATTTCGTCCTTGCCAGCACAGGCTGAGCATGCTATTTATGATATGTTTGAGAGACTGGAAAAAAAGGAATTCTTTTTGTTGATACAACAGAAACAAATGTTTTATATGATCGTGTGAGAAATGAATTTAATCCAATAGATATATCATCTTATAATGTTTCTGATATTTCATGGAGTAGACATGAAATCATGCAATCTTATCATGGAGGAAAGCAAGATCTTATTAGTGTGGTATTAAGTAAGGTATAATATTTTTATACAGCCATATTTTTTATAATATTTATTTGTTAAGGGGGTTTTGATATGTTACCAACAAGTGGCTCTTCAGCAAATCTTTATTCATGGATGTATGTATCAGGAAGAGGTAACCCTTCGACTCCGGAATCAGTAAGTGAACTTAATCATAATCATTTTCTTACTCCTGAATTACAAGATAAACTTGATGTTATGATCTCTATATACTCAAATGCCAGAAATAGTAATGAGCTTGAGGAAATTTATCAAGAGCTAAGTGCTTTTGTAAGTGGGCTGATGGATAAGAGAAATAGTGTATTTGAGGTGAGAAATGAAAATACTGATGAGGTTGTCGGAGCACTGAGGGAGGGGATGACGATAGATGACAGGGATGGTTATATCAGGGAGCTTTTTTTTCTGTATTCATTGAAAGTAAAAATTGAGGAAAGTAGACAAGGTAAAGAAGGTTCTAAATGTAAAGTTTATGGTCTGTTATGTCCGCATCACTCTTCAGAGCTATATGGTGATCTACGAGCAATGAAATGTCTTGTGGAAGGATGCAGTGATGATTTTGATCCTTTTGATATTATTAGGGTGCCGGATCTTACTTACAACAAAGGAGCTTTACAATGTGGATGATTAGAGGGAGGTCCTGTGAGTCTGCTTATCATTTTGTGTAAACGCTTTTTTTAAAAGTGACCATCAAGGTGGCTACCAAGCTCGATTATAAAGTAGCATTGTCCATTTCTGTGATGTGGATTGCCAGCCAATCACTTTGTTTGCTGACTTGTAGTCGGGGATATCGGGGGCACCTTGCATTTCCTGACGGCGTGCTATACGACACCTCACTGTACACACGTAGTTACAAATTTACCCCAGCGCAATGGTCTCAGGAGAGGGGCGATTAATTTCATCAGATATTCTTCGTCAGAAGGTGGTGATTATCCATGATATTTGTGTATCGACTTTTTATAAGAGGTTTCTGGTCGGGATTATATAAAACTGCGGACACGTCGTATGCAAGAAGGCGCTACGGTTTTCTGATAAACCTTTCGCCAGCATCATCTGCTTCAGCCCAGTAAAAAGAGACGCGAAAAATGCACAACAGGCACCACACGTCATGCATGGATTAGGATTGCTCATAAATTCACTACTTGAGTATCAGTAATGTTAAGGGATATCAGGAAATATTTTATGAGAAAGAAAAACAGCAAACTGGTCAAAAATAACTCAAAGAAGGCTTGGAATATTCTTATTGAATTCAACGTAGTTTATTGATTTTTCGTGTATGTTTTTAAGACATTTATTCCAAGAAAAATTTATAACCTTTTGATTTTGCGATTCGGTATCATCGGTCTCGAAAACCGGAGTAGGGGCAACTCTACCGGGGGTTCAAATCCCCCTCTCTCCGCCACTTTATCAATGACTTATCTCCCGACTTCCCGCCTTGCTTTTCCTAAACAGAACAATCGTAGAATATTCTTGAAGGGTTAGATCGTCACTGTTTTCTGTTCGATACTGTGACATTCAGCACTTGATTCGCTATGGATCTGACAGGAAGCTTTCGAGCGAAAATGTGCAGTTATTCAGTCGTTTTCTTATCGCTCACCATTATTCTTTTAGACATTCATCCTATGAAACTGCCGCAAAGTTGGTGGTGGGAACTGAAGTTGCGTAGAGAAGGGTTCAATAATTGAGTCAAAAAAGGAACGCGGCCGTCAGATTAAAGCCGCGGGACAAAGTCCATAATTTCCAAGAGTTGTTGAATTTCCCAGCTTTTTTGAAAGCCTTTGTATCATACTAACAAGTAAAAAAGGTTTAAATACCAAAATTAACCTGTATTTTTGATAAGTCTTACCATTGTACGATTTACACAGTTTCTGCTCCTCCTTGTTGATAGTGGAAAGGGTGCATTGTGCACTTGCGTAAACATTTATGACGCGTTGATGTCCATGGTTCACATTTCCTTGTCAGGGGATCGACTTATTTGCGGCGAGGCATCATTCGTAACAGAGTATTATCTTTCTGAATGTAGTGATGAAAGAGTGCTGCGCCAGCGTGAGCTGCGATTAAAAAGTAACCTATATTTGCCCAGGTTTCGTGAATATTTTTTATCAGTGCTTTAATTTCGCTGTTTGGGGTAACAAAGGGAGACACATTGAAACCAAGGAAACTCCACGATTTTCCACTGTAAGCCATCAAAGCAATCCCCAGCAGAGGAAGTGCAAGGAAGGTTATATAAAGCATGATGTGCATTAGCGAAGCCGCTTTCATTTGCCAGGCAGGTGGCGGTGGCACAATAGAAGGATCACTATAACGGTGTTTTATAATCAGGCGTGAAAACATTAACACCCAAACGAATATACCCGCATTGTAATGTGTTTCTCGCATCAGCAGATAAGTACTACTACCTTTAGGAAACCAGCCACGGAGTTCCATCGCGGCATAGGTTATTGCAACGAAAAGCAGCGTTATCCAATGTAAATAAATTTGAGTTTTTGAGAATCGGTTCATTTTTGTAGCTCCTGTAATTTTTACAGTCAAGCTATCCCACGAACCTTAAAAATTCCTTATACAGATGTGGTTTTAAGAATTTGTTATTTAAAAAATTGATAGTGCACATTGTAACCAGCCAATATAAGCAATGGCGTGAGCACAGGTATCTTTCTCTGTTGGCCGTATTGTGTATGGAATCCGTTATTGGTTAACTCAATGCGGGTTAGCTTATTAATATACAGACACGTCATAGTGATGAGCGTGTCTGTAGCTAGCTTGCGTTCAGTGGCGTTTGTGGATGGACCAGTGGCAGTTATGATGACTTACTAAAGCGGCATCGAGGCGTTATCATGAGAATACTCAATGAGACATCATTTCCTCGACCACTTCTTCGCTACTCAACTGATATGGATAATACGTTGGCCAGTTTTCCATTTCATTTAATAAAGATTGCTGTGAATCATTACCCATAAAAATGTGAAAATGAGATGATTTTCGTGGTGCAATTATATGATCGCTAAATTGTATATATTTAGGGGCTTTGCTTTCAGGATCTTTACATTCGAATAAGTAACGAACGCCTTTCTTGCCTGATTTATAGGTGAGTATTTTGTATCCATCGTAATCATATTTACAGGATGTTGTTTCATTATTTCTATGGAATTCAACAATGCCGTCCTCAATGCCAATCATCTCGATATCTGTTGCATAACCTTTGTGATAATAATCTTTAATTTCAGCAAATGTTTTAGTTTTATCTGCATCCGCTTTCTTCTGAAAGACGGGGTCAAGTTTGCCACTTTGCAGTAAAGGATAAACGGATTGCCAGACTCCATCCCAGTCACTGAGCGTTCGGTTTTGTACATTGGCATCATCAAAAACACCATTAGCAGCTTTTTGTTCGACCTCTGTTAAGGGTTTGCCGTGTGAGTGATGACCATGCGAAAAGGCAGGAGCGCTAACAATAAAGACACCTAAAGCAACAGCCAGTTTGTGAAGACGAATCGCCAAAACAGTTTCCTCCAGAGTCATTGTATATGATGTGTAATGTTATATTGTAACATATGGCAAAATGCAACAACTCTTAGGAGATGAGAGCATAGTTTTCTCAGGTGTACTTATCTATCTTATTGAAATAAAATGAATTATATTGATAATTTGAGGTTGATGACAAACGAAACATAATCTGATGTGATCTGCGTAGGCCGGATAGGGCGCTCGCGCCGCATCCGGCAGGGATAACGCGTACTTTGTCGGCAATATGAAGTTATACAGATAATTTGTTGTGAACCTGCTTGCGTAACCGGTTAAAAAGGGAACGCAACTTCTTATACCGTAAGGCTAAAAGCAGTACAGCCAGCCCAGCGTAGATGAGCGGCTGCGGTGAAATAATCTTCACTGACCACAGATAATGTATTGGGGCCAGGATCGCGACAAGATAGACGAAATTATGCAACTGTTGCCAGTGCTTGCCGAGTTTTCGCTGCATCGCCTGGGTTGAAGTAAACGCTAAAGCAAGCAAAATAACCCAGCTGATAATTCCTAACGTTAAATAAGGCCGGGTAATTAACTCCTTGCCTAATAACGCCAGATTATTCACGCCCAGCTCCAGCAATGCGTAACTGGTTAAATGCAGTGTCGCCCAGGCAAAGCACCATAAGCCTAACAGGCGGCGAGTGCGTATCAATAACGGCTGTTTTGCGTAGCGTGCCAGAGGTGTGATTAACAAGGTCGCCAGCAAAAATTTCAGTGCAGTGCGACCGGTAAAATGCTGAATATCTTTCACCGGATCGGCACCCAGTCCACCGTGATTGATCGCCCAGACCAGCCAGAGAAACGGCAACAATCCGGCAAGATGCAGGCTAACTTTCAGCCATGTCACCTGTTTTGCTGTCAGACGCATTCAGAAATTCTCCCGCAAATCCAGGCCACGATACAGCGATGCCACCTGGTCGGCGTAACCATTAAACAGTAGCGTTGGCTGGCGCTGAACATCGAGGATGCCGCCTGAACCAATAAATCGTTCGGTAGCCTGTGACCAGCGCGGGTGATCAACATGCGGATTAACGTTGGCGTAAAAACCGTATTCGTCAGGCGCTGCCAGATTCCAGGTGGTTGGCGGACGCTCGCGGGTCAGCTTAATACTGACTATCGATTTAATCCCTTTAAAGCCATATTTCCACGGCACAATCAGTCGTACCGGCGCGCCATTTTGTGGCGGTAACGCCTTGCCATAAACACCCACGGTCATCAGTGTGAGCGGATGCATTGCTTCGTCGAGACGCAATCCTTCGACATAAGGATATTTCAGCCCGCCGCCGATAAAGCGGTCCTGCTGGCCTGGCATTTGTTCCGGTGCATAAATTGTTTCGAAAGCGACATACTTCGCATTGCTGGTGGGTTCGGCAAGCGCCAGCAATTTGTGCAGCGGAAAACCAATCCACGGCACCACCATCGACCATGCCTCCACGCAGCGCATACGATAAATACGCTCTTCCAGCGGGAAGCGACGGGTTAAATCATCGTGATCGAGGGTCAATGGTTTTGCCACTTCGCCGCTGATTTTCAGTGTCCATGGATCGGTTTTCAGGCTACCAGCATTAGCGGCGGGATCGGCTTTATCCAGCCCGAATTCATAGAAGTTGTTATAACCGGAGACTTTATCTACTGGCGTCAGTGGCAGGTTATTTTGCCAGGCGGCAGGCTTGCTGAACTCCAGCGGTTTTCCGGCGGGGGCGGGCGGGCGATCGTTCCCTTTAAACCAGCTAAGCAGATCGGCATGCGCAGCGTGAGGCAAAGAAAGTGCAGCTGCACTGATGCCCAGTGCTTTTAACACCTGCCGACGCTTCATAAAGAATACCGACTCGGCCGTAACATCTGATTCTTTTAAAAATTGATTCTTTTTCATAAGCCATCACACTTTTTTGTCGTTAGCCAGCAAGAGCCGTTTACTGTTAATCTGTCAGGGAGTGTCCTCCCTAACAGTAGCAGAGATCTGCTTTTACATATTTATGCATTAACTGCCACGATAGGTTGAATACCCATATTGGCTAAGTAATAAAGGCACATGATAATGCTCGTTCACTTTATTAATATGAAATTCAACGGGGATCTCAGGGAAGAAACTTTCAAGATTTTGTTTCTTGAAATAGTCCCCGGTTTTAAATACGACACGGTAATCGCCCGTAGTTGCAGTTTGCTCGGGCCACAGTGCCTTAATTCGTCCATCCTTATCTGTTTTGGCGGTATTAAGTTGTAACCAGCCGTTATCCGCCTTCTTTTCAAGAGTGACTGTCACGTCAGCAGCGGGTTTTCCGGTTTGCTGGTTCAAAATGTGCACGCTAAGAATGTTTTGTTGTGCAGCATAGACCAAAGAAGGTAATGAAAATGCAGCCGTTACTACGGAGAGTACTAAATAACGCTTTAACATGTTTATATCCTTGTCATGTGAATGAGTTTTGAGGATAGCGAAAAAATGTCCAGGGTAACCTTACAGCAGCATTACAATTTTGTAATGAACCAGGTTGTTTCTATAACATATGATTTATGGCATATTATTTTCATGAAGATTTTACTTATTGAAGATAATCAAAGGACCCAGGAGTGGGTAACGCAGGGGCTTTCCGAAGCGGGTTATGTCATTGATGCCGTTTCTGATGGCAGAGATGGGCTTTATCTTGCGCTGAAGGATGATTATGCATTGATCATTCTGGATATTATGCTTCCGGGTATGGATGGCTGGCAGATCTTACAAACGTTAAGAACGGCAAAGCAAACCCCTGTTATTTGCCTTACTGCAAGGGATTCTGTCGATGACAGAGTCAGAGGGCTGGACAGTGGAGCAAATGATTATCTGGTAAAACCTTTTTCATTTTCTGAGTTGCTGGCAAGGGTTCGGGCACAATTAAGGCAACATCACGCTTTGAATTCAACATTAGAAATCAGCGGCTTAAGAATGGACTCTGTTAGTCAAAGTGTGAGCAGGGACAATATCAGTATTACACTGACGCGCAAGGAGTTTCAGTTACTTTGGCTACTGGCCTCCAGAGCTGGCGAAATTATACCCAGAACGGTTATTGCGAGTGAAATTTGGGGAATCAACTTTGATAGTGATACCAATACGGTGGATGTCGCCATTCGCAGGCTCCGCGCAAAAGTTGATGATCCTTTTCCTGAAAAGCTAATTGCCACAATCCGTGGGATGGGATATTCGTTCGTAGCGGTAAAAAAATAATGAAAAGATTGTCTATAACCGTCCGTTTAACCTTGCTTTTTATATTGCTACTGTCTGTTGCTGGTGCTGGAATTGTCTGGACTCTCTATAATGGCCTGGCAAGTGAGTTGAAATGGCGCGATGATACAACACTCATTAACCGGACAGCACAGATCAAGCAGTTGTTAATTGATGGGGTAAATCCAGATACGTTACCTGTGTACTTTAACCGGATGATGGATGTTAGTCAGGATATCTTGATCATTCATGGTGATAGCATCAATAAAATTGTTAACCGGACAAATGTCAGTGATGGCATGTTAAATAACATACCTGCTAGTGAGACAATCAGCGCAGCTGGCATTTACAGAAGCATTATTAATGATACAGAGATAGATGCTTTACGAATTAATATTGATGAAGTTTCGCCATCATTAACGGTTACTGTGGCTAAATTGGCTTCAGCCAGACATAACATGCTTGAACAGTATAAAATCAATAGCATTATAATTTGCATTGTCGCCATTATACTGTGCTCAGTATTAAGTCCGCTGTTAATCCGAACGGGGTTACGAGAGATCAAAAAGTTGAGTGGTGTAACGGAAGCGCTGAATTATAACGATAGCCGGGAGCCTGTTGAGGTTAGCGCATTACCGAGAGAACTAAAACCTCTTGGGCAGGCGTTGAATAAAATGCATCATGCTTTAGTCAAAGATTTTGAGCGTCTAAGTCAGTTTGCTGACGATCTCGCTCATGAACTTAGAACGCCCATTAATGCATTACTGGGTCAGAATCAGGTTACGCTCAGTCAAACCAGAAGTATCGCTGAATATCAAAAAACAATTGCCGGTAACATTGAAGAGTTGGAAAATATTTCGCGGTTAACAGAGAACATACTGTTTCTTGCCCGGGCAGATAAAAACAATGTTTTGGTGAAACTGGACTCGCTTTCTCTCAATAAGGAAGTCGAAAATTTGTTGGATTATCTTGAATATCTTTCAGACGAGAAAGAGATTTGCTTTAAGGTCGAGTGCAATCAGCAAATCTTTGCGGATAAAATTTTACTGCAACGAATGTTATCGAATCTTATTGTTAATGCCATTAGATATTCACCAGAAAAATCGCGTATTCATATAACCAGTTTTCTTGATACCAACGGCTATCTTAATATTGATATCGCCAGTCCTGGAACGAAAATACATGAGCCTGAAAAACTCTTCCGTAGATTTTGGCGGGGAGATAATTCGCGTCATTCCGTAGGTCAGGGACTTGGTCTTTCTTTAGTCAAAGCGATTGCCGAATTGCATGGGGGAAGTGCTTCATATCACTATCTCAATAAGCATAATGTGTTCCGAATTACGTTACCGCAAAGAAATTAACATAGGGCTTCAGTACGCCATAAATTAACCGTGAAAAAACGCAGCCACGTCGTGAGTACTAACGCGGCTGCGATTAATTATGCGCTTACATTCAAACGTAACAGGGATTAACCCGCGTAAGCTGCCAGCATTTCCTGCGCCGCCAGTTTACCCAACGCATTCGCTGCGAAAGGACTGTCGCCGGTGAGAAGTTTACGGTCCTTATGTACTCGCCCGGTGATGTCGTCATTAATGATGTTCATGCCCATTTTCTTCAGCTCTTCGCCGAAGTACCAGGTGAGATGACCTGGCATATAGCCAATATCTGGCGTTTGTTTGTCTGCGGCGTCTGGGAATGCGCAAATGGAATAACCATTCAGTGGGTTATCGCCGTGGCGAAGCGCCAGAAAAGCCGCCGGGCCGTGGCAAAGGGAGATAACAAAACGGTCATTTTTGATTGCCCACTGTAAAGCGGCAGCTACGTCCTGGCTTTCTGGTAAACCAATAAGTGCGCCATGACCACCAGGAACAAAGATTGCTGCATATTCGCTATCAGCGTTGAGGCTGGCAACAACATCCGCGAGTTTCTTCGGATTGCGGAACAACGATTTATGCTGCTCAAAGAATGGCATTACTTTTTCATCTTTGTGCGGCATAGCCCAGTATTCAAACTTGGTCATCAGACCGGAAATGGTCGCCACTTCGAATTCGAAACCTGCAGCATGGAGATGATACAACGGCAGCAACGTTTCAATCGGATGGTTACCGGTCGAGAACAGTTTTCCGTTATCGGTCGGCAAATAACGTTCGTCCGCGGCGATCACCAGAATTTTATGTTTACCGCGATAAGGTTTTGGATAGTCCACGCCATCAAGATCAGAGACAGGACTGGTATATTGGCTAAGCGAATATTCTGAAGGGAAGAATGCATTATCTTCAGCAATATCGACCTGCGGATTTTTACTTGTTTGAACAGTCATAGTGTATTCCTTATTGTTGCTTAGTTAGGGTAGTCACTATATTTGCGACTGAGCTGGTCGCTATTTTTAACCAGGCTGGAAAATTGAGTCAATATATCGAAAGCGGTAGTCGGCGGGTGTAAGTATGTAATGATGATGCTGCACTGGTGTTGAATATTATTCACGCCAAATTTTCCTTATTGAGTAACGTCGTCGCAAGTGGCCTCAATGATTTTAGACCATTATCAGAGGTACGGGGTGGCTGGGAGAGATTTAGTGCTGTGGAATATTGTGGTGCTGATGAATATTTATATCGCGGATTGGTAGAGAAAAATCTTATTTCATGCACTATTTTTGCAAATATTTCTATATGGGAAGCGTGTTTGTTACGGATTAATTCATAAAGAAATGCATTTGGGTGTTGGCTTGAAGAGTCGCTGGTTGATGTTGTTGTGCCAGGAGGGGCAGGGTAAGGTGCTGTATCGATATGCTTCGGCAATTGCGTGTGCCGCAGATGGAGATGAAATGTCAATAAAAAAGCCTGAGTTCGATGAGGGACGAACTCAGGCTAGTGTTCAGTTTTACAGTAACACGCCGCGGCGCGTTGGCTGATTAGAACTGGTAGACTAAGCCCACAGCCACGATATCATCGGTAGCGATGCCGTTTTCTTTGTAGAAGTCGTCGTCGTTGTCCAGCAGGTTGATTTTGTAATCAACATAAGTGGACATGTTTTTGTTGAAGTAGTAGGTCATACCAATATCAACATATTTAACCAGATCTTTGTTGGTGTAATGATGATTACCCTGGCTGTCGAAGTTATCACTATTTACACCGCCTAAATCCTTACCTTTAGATTGCAGGTAAGCGATGGACGGGCGCAGGCCAAAGTCGAACTGATACTGAGCAACAACTTCAAAGTTTTGGGTTTTGTTAGCGATGGCATCAGCATCACCGTAACCAGTCATGTTACGGGTTTCAGCATACATAGCTGCTAAGTAAACGTTATTAGCGTCATATTTAGCACCAACGGTCCATGCTTCTGCTGTTTCACCGCCAGCAGTTGCATCGAAGCGATCTCCATAACGAGTGTTATGCAAACCTTTGTGAACCTGATTGTCAGTACGGTCAGAATTAGAATATGCAGCACCCAGACTTAAACCGAAGTCGAAGTCATAGGAAGTGGACATACCGAAGCCGTCGCCGTTCTCTTTAGCTAACTTACGGCCATTACCGTTACCAGAACCTTCCTGACCGAATAATCCATCATCTTCATTATTACCCTGATATTGCAAAGCAAAGTTCAAGCCATCGACCTGACCAAAGAAGCCATTGTTACGGTAGGTTGCAACACCATTAGCACGACCGTTCATGAAGTTGTCAGCGCCAGCATAGGTATCGCCACCAAATTCTGGCAGCATATCGGTCCATGCTTCTACGTCATATACGACACCGTAGTTACGACCATAGTCGAAAGTACCATTCTGACCAAAGCCTAAACCTGCAAATGCCAGACGCGTTGCGGTATTACCCTTGTCGCTTTCAGGACCGTTTGCGCCAATGTTAAATTCCCACTGACCATAACCAGTGAATTGATCAGCGATCTGAGTTTCACCTTTGAAACCGATACGGGCATATGACATGTCGCCATCGCTGCCAGAATCATCAGAGAAGTAGTGCAGACCCACTACTTTTCCGTACAAATCCAGTTTATTACCATCTTTATTATAGACTTCAGCCGCATTTGCTGCGCCAGCAACTAATAATGCCGGGACCAGCATTGCCAGAACTTTTCTTTTCATTATGTATTCCCTTGTGATTATAATCTTCATGAATATATCAATAAGTGCCGTTATCCAAAAAAAAGCACATTTGGATACTATTCTATGAAGTTCATTTTATTTTAAAGATTACATGTAACAAATGTATTTAAAAGATTTCAAAATGTTTCTAATCTATTTAATATAATTTAGAATTATGAATTCTAAATATAAATATTCATGAAAATTATAAATGTATATCAATATGTTATGAGTTGAGCGGAAGCATAGGGGGTATCAATGATTGTTGCGCCAAACGGCTGGTGTGATCACGCGCACATTAATGAAGGCATAAAAAAAAGCCGGCATCATGCCGGCCCAAAAAATATAAACAAGACGATAAAAGGCTAATAACGGAGGCATCATGACACAGAAAAATAAAAAGGTATAATTGTATTCAGTGCTAATATATTGATTAAATGAATTAATAAAGCCGATCTCAAAGATAAATAAAATCGCTCAAAACGATTTTTCCTGTATTCACTGCCGTTGCGCAAAAATTATCTATTTGTTCAAAAAATGAGTGAGTCTTGACTGGCTCATCCAATGTGGAAAAATGTGACTTTTATCACATAATAGTACTAAGTCTGAATTTTCCGGGTTATCTCAAAATGGAATACGGTTCGACAAAGATGGAAGAGAGACTCTCTCGCAGCCCTGGTGGCAAACTGGCTTTGTGGGCTTTCTATACATGGTGTGGCTATTTCGTCTGGGCAATGGCGCGTTACATCTGGGTGATGAGCCGGATCCCCGATGCCCCCGTGTCGGGATTTGAAAGCGATTTAGGCTCTACCGCGGGAAAGTGGTTAGGGGCACTGGTCGGATTTTTATTTATGGCTCTGGTCGGGGCATTGTTAGGCAGCATTGCCTGGTACACCCGACCTCGTCCCGCACGTAGCAGACGCTATGAATAAAAACTGCTAAGGTGGCGACTCTTTGGCAACGGAGCGCGTATGGACTTACAACACTGGCAGGCACAGTTCGAAAACTGGTTGAAAAACCATCATCAGCACCAGGACGCGGCCCATGACGTGTGTCATTTTCGCCGCGTCTGGGCTACGGCACAGAAGCTGGCGGCAGATGACGATGTCGATATGCTGGTGATTTTAACCGCCTGTTATTTTCACGATATTGTGAGCCTGGCGAAAAATCATCCGCAAAGGCAGCGTTCTTCAATCCTGGCGGCAGAAGAGACGCGTCGCCTGCTCCGTGAAGAGTTCGAGCAATTTCCGGCGGAGAAAATCGAGGCCGTTTGTCATGCCATTGCCGCTCACAGTTTCAGCGCGCAAATCGCCCCCTTAACAACGGAAGCTAAAATTGTCCAGGATGCGGATCGGCTGGAAGCCCTGGGGGCGATTGGCCTGGCGCGCGTGTTTGCCGTTTCAGGGGCATTGGGCGTGGCGCTGTTTGATGGTGAAGATCCGTTCGCACAGCATCGCCCGCTTGATGATAAACGCTACGCGCTGGATCATTTCCAGACTAAGTTGCTGAAGCTACCGCAAACCATGCAAACAGCAAGAGGCAAGCAGCTGGCGCAGCACAACGCGCATTTTTTAGTCGAGTTTATGGCGAAGCTCAGTGCCGAACTGGCGGGGGAGAATGAAGGTGTCGATCACAAGGTGATAGATGCGTTTTCACCCGCGGGATAAGCGCGTGGCCCTAAATGGCTGTAATTATGTTAACCTGTCGGCCATCTCAGATGGCCGGTTAAATCTATGCAGGAAAATATATCAGTAACCGATTCATACAGCACCGGGAATGCCGCACAGGCAATGCTGGAGAAACTGCTGCAAATTTATGATGTTAAAACGCTGGTGGCGCAGCTTAATGGTGTGGGTGAGAATCACTGGAGCGCGGCAATTTTAAAACGTGCGCTGGCGAATGACTCGGCATGGCACCGTTTAAGTGAGAAAGAGTTCGCCCATCTGCAAACGTTGTTACCCAAACCACCGGCACATCATCCGCATTATGCGTTTCGCTTTATCGATCTATTTGCCGGAATTGGCGGCATCCGTCGCGGTTTTGAATCGATTGGCGGACAATGCGTGTTTACCAGCGAATGGAACAAACATGCGGTACGCACTTATAAAGCCAACCATTATTGCGATCCGGCGACGCATCATTTTAATGAAGATATCCGCGACATCACCCTCAGCCATAAAGAAGGCGTGAGTGATGAGGCGGCGGCGGAACATATTCGTAAACACATTCCTGAACACGATGTTTTACTGGCCGGTTTCCCTTGTCAGCCATTTTCGCTGGCTGGCGTATCGAAAAAGAACTCGCTCGGGCGGGCGCACGGTTTTGCCTGCGATACCCAGGGCACGCTGTTTTTTGATGTGGTACGCATTATCGACGCGCGTCGTCCGGCGATGTTTGTGCTCGAAAACGTCAAAAACCTGAAAAGTCACGACCAGGGTAAAACGTTCCGCATCATCATGCAGACGCTGGACGAACTGGGCTATGACGTGGCTGATGCAGAAGATAATGGGCCAGACGATCCGAAAATCATCGACGGTAAACATTTTCTGCCGCAGCACCGTGAACGCATCGTGCTGGTGGGTTTTCGTCGCGATCTGAATCTGAAAGCCGATTTTACCCTGCGTGATATCAGCGAATGTTTCCCTGCGCAGCGAGTGACGCTGGCGCAGCTGTTGGACCCGATGGTCGAGGCGAAATATACCCTGACGCCGGTGCTGTGGAAGTACCTCTATCGATATGCGAAAAAACATCAGGCGCGCGGTAACGGCTTCGGTTATGGAATGGTTTATCCGAACAATCTGCAAAGCGTCACGCGTACGCTGTCTGCGCGTTATTACAAAGATGGCGCGGAAATTTTAATCGATCGCGGCTGGGATATGGCCAAAGGTGAGAAAGACTTTGACGATCCGCAGAATCAGCAACATCGTCCACGTCGGTTAACGCCTCGTGAATGCGCGCGCTTAATGGGTTTTGAAGCGCCGGGAGAAGCGAAATTCCGCATTCCGGTTTCGGACACTCAGGCCTATCGCCAGTTCGGTAACTCGGTGGTCGTGCCGGTCTTTGCCGCGGTGGCAAAACTGCTTGAGCCAAAAATCAAACAGGCGGTGGCGTTGCGTCAGCAAGAGGCACAACATGGCCGACGTTCACGATAAGGCCACTCGCAGCAAAAATATGCGCGCGATTGCCACGCGTGATACGGCGATTGAGAAGCGCCTCGCCAGTCTGTTAACCGGGCAGGGCCTGGCGTTTCGCGTTCAGGACGCCAGTCTGCCCGGTCGCCCGGATTTTGTCGTTGATGAATATCGTTGCGTGATATTTACCCACGGCTGCTTCTGGCACCATCATCACTGCTATCTGTTTAAAGTGCCTGCGACTCGAACCGAGTTCTGGCTGGAGAAGATAGGTAAAAATGTTGAGCGCGATCGCCGCGATATCAGTCGCTTGCAGGAACTCGGCTGGCGCGTATTGATTGTCTGGGAGTGCGCGTTACGTGGGCGCGAGAAGCTGACGGATGAAGCGCTTAGCGAGCGTCTGGAAGAGTGGATCTGCGGCGAAGGTGCCAGCGCGCAGATCGACACGCAGGGGATTCATTTACTCGCTTGATGCGTCCTGAATCACTGGCGCAACTACGGGTTTTGCCGGGAAGAGATATTTTCCCAACGTGACCAGTACCACCGCGAAGACAATTACGCCGAGCGCCAGCCATTCAATCTTCGACAGCGTTTCTCCGCCCAGTCCCGTACCCAGCAAGACCGCGACCACCGGGTTAACGTAGGCGTAGCTGGTGGCGAGAGCCGGACTAACGTTGCGGATTAAATACATATAAGCGTTAATGGCGATAATCGAACCAAACAGCGCCAGATAGCCGACCGCAAGGAAGCCTGAAAGGGAAGGGAGTGCCGTCAGTTTTTCACCTGCAATCATCGACGCGATAATTAACACCACGCCTGCCGCCAGCATCTCAATCGCACCCGCCATCATCCCTACAGGTAAGGTAATGCGCGAGCCATAAACCGAGCCAAACGCCCAGCTAATCGAGCCGATTAAAATAAGAATCGCGCCCCACGGATTGCCGCTTAAATTTCCACCGCTATTGAGCATGATGATTCCGGCAAGCCCAATGGCGATACCCACCCATTCCAGTTTGCGCGTTTTAATGCCAAACAGGCGGCTGAAGCACAGGGTAAAGAGGGGCACGGTTGCAACCACAACGGCGGCGATGCCGGAAGGAACATTTTGATGCTCGGCAACCGTCACCATGCCATTACCGACAGCCAGCAATAACAGGCCAATCAGCGCGGCATTGAGCAGCGGACGTAGCGGGGGGAGTTTGTGTCCGCGCAGTAGCAAAAATGCCAGCAATAAAATACCGGCTGCCAGGAATCGAACGCCCGCCATCATTAACGGAGGCCAGCTTTCCACGCCAATCCGAATGACAAAATAGGTTGAGCCCCAAATGATATACAACGCAAACAGCGCGCCAAAAAGCGGTAACAACTGGCGGAAACGCATAATCCCTCACGGTGGAAATAAAAAGGTGGTTCATAGTAAACGTGAAAATCATTCTGCTGGCGAGAGATATAATTGCACTTGATTGTTAAAAAAATGTTGACCTGTGAAGCAAGTATCAGAGCTGCCGTTTTTGCTTCATACTTACACCCTTCAACAATAAAAATGAGAGGGAATGCTTTTGGCCGGGAGTAGTTTACTGACGTTGCTCGATGATATCGCCACACTGCTGGACGATATCTCCGTGATGGGCAAACTGGCGGCGAAGAAAACCGCCGGTGTATTAGGGGATGACTTATCGCTCAATGCGCAACAAGTTTCAGGCGTGCGGGCCAACCGGGAACTTCCCGTGGTCTGGGGCGTGGCGAAAGGATCGCTGATTAATAAAGTGATTCTGGTGCCGCTGGCGCTGATCATCAGTGCGTTTATCCCGTGGGCGATTACGCCTCTGTTGATGATTGGTGGCGCGTTTCTCTGCTTTGAAGGAGTAGAGAAAGTGCTGCATATGCTGGAGGCGCGTAAACATAAAGAAGATCCGGCGCAGAGCCAGCAGCGTCTGGAGAAGCTGGCGGCGCAGGATCCGCTGAAGTTTGAAAAGGACAAAATAAAAGGGGCGATTCGTACCGATTTTATATTGTCTGCCGAAATCGTCGCCATCACGCTGGGGATTGTGGCCGAAGCGCCGTTGCTTAATCAGGTGCTGGTGCTTTCAGGCATCGCGCTGGTAGTGACCGTGGGCGTCTACGGTCTGGTAGGGGTTATCGTTAAGATTGATGACCTGGGGTATTGGCTGGCGGAAAAATCCAGCGCGCTGATGCAGGCATTAGGTAAAGGGTTATTGATCATTGCGCCCTGGTTGATGAAGGCGTTATCGATTGTCGGCACGCTGGCGATGTTCCTCGTCGGCGGCGGGATTGTGGTACATGGTATTGCGCCGCTGCATCACGCCATTGAACATTTCGCCGGGCAGCAAAGTGCAGTGGTGGCGATGATATTACCGACTGTTTTAAATCTGATTCTTGGATTTATCATCGGCGGCATCGTGGTGCTGGGAGTGAAAGCCGTAGCGAAAATACGCGGTCAGGCACATTAATACTCGCACAGGCTATTATGCAAAATTCGCCATCTTCAACTAAGGTGAACAAGTTTCACTCGAAAAAAGGAGGCGAGTATGAGCTTTATGGTTAGTGAGGAAGTTACGGTTAAAGAGGGCGGCCCGCGGATGATTGTCACCGGATACTCCAGCGGTATGGTTGAGTGTCGTTGGTATGACGGTTACGGGGTCAAGCGGGAAGCTTTTCATGAAACCGAGCTTGTTCCGGGGGAGGGGAGTCGTTCTGCGGAAGAAGTTTGAAAGGGTATCATTAACACCAGGCCGGATCACTTCCGGCCTGGTGTGCCAATGCCTGCAATGAATGATAGTCGCGTCTTATCATGCCACCATTATAAAATTATCGCTGTTTTGCGGTACGCTATCGCCAGGTTATGCCAGAATCATAAAAAAGCAGGTTGGGAGTCGTCAGGGTGCAGCACGAGACAAAAATGGAAAACCAGAGCTGGTTGAAAAAACTCGCACGCCGCCTGGGGCCTGGTCATGTCGTTAATCTCTGCTTTATCGTGGTATTGCTTTTTTCCACCTTGCTGACCTGGCGTGAAGTGGTAGTGCTGGAAGATGCCTATATCTCCAGCCAGCGTAATCATCTGGAAAACGTAGCCAACGCGCTCGATAAGCATTTGCAGTATAACGTCGACAAACTGATCTTTTTGCGTAATGGCATGCGCGAAGCTCTCGTAGCGCCACTGGATTTCACTTCACTGCGTAATGCTGTAACCGAGTTCGAACAGCATCGCGACGAGCACGCCTGGCAAATTGAACTCAACCGACGACGCAGCCTGTCAGTCAATGGCGTATCGGATGCATTAGTCAGCGAGGGGAATCTCCTGTCTCGCGAAAATGAAAGCCTCGACAATGAAATTACCGCTGCACTGGAAGTTGGTTACTTGCTGCGACTGGCGCACAACACCTCGTCGATGGTTGAACAGGCGATGTATGTCTCGCGTGCCGGATTTTACGTTTCGACGCAGCCGACCTTGTTTACCCGCAATGTACCAACGCGTTATTACGGCTATGTCACCCAACCCTGGTTTATCGGCCATTCGCAACGAGAAAATCGTCACCGCGCGGTACGCTGGTTTACTTCGCAACCGGAACACGCCAGCAATACTGAACCGCAGGTTACCGTCAGTGTTCCGGTAGACAGTAATAACTACTGGTATGGCGTGCTGGGGATGAGTATTCCCGTGCGTACCATGCAGCAATTTTTAAGAAACGCCATCGATAAAAACCTCGATGGTGAGTATCAGCTCTATGACAGTAAGCTGAGATTTTTGACCTCTTCCAATCCTGACCATCCAACAGGGAATATTTTTGATCCTCGTGAACTGGCCTTGCTGGCGCAGGCGATGGAACATGACACGCGGGGCGGCATTCGTATGGACAGTCGCTATGTTAGCTGGGAACGTCTGGACCATTTCGACGGTGTGCTGGTGCGCGTCCATACGCTAAGCGAAGGCGTGCGCGGCGATTTCGGTAGTATCAGCATTGCATTAACCCTGCTGTGGGCGCTCTTTACCACCATGTTACTCATCTCCTGGTATGTGATTCGCCGGATGGTCAGCAACATGTATGTTCTGCAAAGCTCGTTGCAGTGGCAGGCGTGGCACGACACCTTAACCCGTTTATATAATCGTGGCGCACTGTTCGAAAAAGCCCGTCCGCTCGCTAAATTGTGTCAGACGCACCAACATCCTTTTTCTGTCATTCAGGTCGATCTTGACCATTTTAAAGCGATTAATGACCGCTTTGGTCATCAGGCGGGCGACCGTGTTCTTTCTCATGCTGCCGGATTAATTAGCAGTTCCTTGCGTGCGCAGGACGTTGCCGGGCGGGTCGGTGGTGAGGAGTTTTGTGTGATTCTGCCAGGCGCGAGTCTAACGGAGGCTGCGGAAGTCGCAGAACGTATTCGCCTGAAGTTAAATGAAAAAGAGATGTTGATTGCTAAGAGTACGACGATACGCATCAGTGCCTCGTTGGGGGTAAGTAGCAGCGAGGAAACCGGTGATTATGATTTTGAACAACTCCAGTCACTGGCCGACCGTCGGCTTTATCTCGCTAAACAGGCTGGGCGTAATCGGGTATTCGCGAGCGATAACGCTTAACTGGCGGAGAAAAAATGGTCCAGCCCTTCACGCCATCCTTCCGGTCCTTCACGCTGCGTTCGCCAGACGTGGGCCGGATCCTCATCATGCAGATGCACCCCTTCACGGTTTAGCCCTTTCACAATCACCGCGTAATCCATTACCTCCAGTAAGGGCGCATCGTTTGGCCCATCGCCCAGGCCAAGTGTGGTTGGGCGTTTGCCTGACAATTGTTGATAGGTCGCGATAATCCAGTTGGCAGCCTGATCTTTTCCGGCAGAGGCATCCAGGACGTGCCAGAAGCGCGCACCCTGCATAAACTGTAAGCCCAGTTCGTTCAGACGAGCGGTAAATTGTGCCATACGCTCGTCACTGTCGCGCCAGATTAGCGTTACCGACGCCTCATGCAGCTGCGTCAGCGCCGCCTGGCTACGGCTTAATCCCGTCCATTCGGCGATGGTTGCATCGTCGACATCATCGAAAGTCGTGAATTTAAAATGTTCTTTCTCGCGTAGCGTATTTAAAACCTGGCTGATTTCGCCATGGCTAATACCTGAGATGATGCGTGGAAAACCGTCTATATCCTGCCATTGTTCAGCAAGCTGGATCACTGCGCCATTTTCGGCAATCAGCGGTAACCCTTGTAGCCCCAACGTTTTTTGCAAGTACAGCATTTCCGCTGATGTTTTACTGCTACAGAGAATGACGGGAACATTCGCTTCGCGTAAACGGCTGAGCCAGGGGGCAGCCGGTTGCCAGTCATAACTATGACTGTCCAGCAGGGTGCCATCAAGATCGCTAAAAACCAGTAGTGGTTGTTGAATTGAAAACATGGTCGCGCAGTTCTCCCCTTACCAGGATGATTCTCAAAACAGCACAAATAATCAAAGATGATTTTTTCGGGAGCGATCCCGTTGACGCCAGAGCCACCAAGGGGTGACGCACGTCACATTTCTATTCATAAGTAGCGTTAATCATTCATATCGCGAATATTTTCTTGTCAGCGAAAAAAATTGCGGATAAGGTGATGAACACATCAGATTTCCTGGTGTAACGAATTTTTTAAGTGCTTCTTGCTTAAGCAAGTTTCATCCCGACCCCCTCAGGGTCGGGATTTTTTTATTGTGCATTCAACGATTCACTTCAGAGACGCTGAAGTCATGAATATCCAGTTCGAAGGCATCCGCCAATTCACGCCATGTATGATATTCACGTCCATCGACGCTAACGTGTTCAGAATCGTTCTGGCTGCGATGAACTTCGCTTTCGCTAATTTCATTGATCGCCGCCAGCAGGGCATCGACATCGACGCTGACCTCACGTTTTGCGGTATCGCTGTACTCTTTTGCGGTTTTCATCATCTTTCCTCGCAACCGTTACTCTGTTGTTGCCGCCAGTAGTTAAGTCCGCCTGGCATCTCTTAAGTATAGACCGTCGAGAAAATCAGCACTCGCGCGCGCCTGGCGCTGCCAGAAAAACGAAATTGTTCTACACTGGCACAAAGCCACAGGAGGAAAACGATGAAGGTGAATGATCGGGTAACAGTCAAAACGGATGGCGGTCCGCGTCGTCCTGGCGTGGTACTGGCAGTTGAGGAGTTTAGTGAAGGCACAATGTACCTGGTTTCGCTGGAAGACTACCCGCTCGGCATCTGGTTCTTTAATGAAGCAGGGCATCAGGACGGTATCTTTGTGGAGAAAGCAGAGTAATCTTATTCAGCCTGACTGGTGGGAAACCACCAGTCAGAATGTGTTAGCGCATGTTGACAAAAATACCATTAGTCACATTATCCGTCAGTCGGACGACATGGTAGATAACCTGTTTATTATGCGTTTTGATCTTACGTTTAATATTACCTTTATGCGATGAAACGGTCTTGGCTTTGATATTCATTTGGTCAGAGATTTGAATGGTTCCCTGACCTGCCATCCACATTCGCAACATACTCGATTCGGTTCGGCTCAATGATAACGTCGGCATATTTAAAAAAGAGGTTATCGTTGTCTCTTTTTTCAGAATATCGCCAAGGATATCGTCGAGAGATTCCGGTTTAATCGATTTAGAACTTATCAATAAATTTTTTCTGACCAATAGATATTCATCAAAATGAACATTGGCAATTGCCATAAAAACGATAAATAACGTATTGGGATGTTGATTAATGATGTGCTTGATGTGCTGACTGTTAGAAGCATCATGGATGAAACAGTCCTCATTAATAAACACCACTGAAGGGCGCTGTGAATCACAAGCTATGGCAAGGTCATCAACGGTTTCAATGTCGTTGATTTCTCTTTTTTTAACCCCTCTACTCAACAGATACCCGGTTAAACCTAGTCGGGTGTAACTACATAAATCCATAATAATCGTTGACATGGCATACCCTCACTCAATGCGTAACGATAATTCCCCTTACCTGAATATTTCATCATGACTAAACGGAACAACATGGGTCACCTAATGCGCCACTCTCGCGATTTTTCAGGCGGACTTACTATCCCGTAAAGTGTTGTATAATTTGCCTGGAATTGTCTTAAAGTAAAGTAAATGTTGCGATATGTGAGTGAGCTTAAAACAAATATTTCGCTGCAGGAGTATCCTGGAAGATGTTCGTAGGTATTATTTTTCGGATAATCCTTAGGATAACATGATAAACGTTACGGAATTATATTAATGGCAATTCACTAATAATATCAGCCAGCAAATTAAAAATTTCACTGAATAAATGTTCGCAAAAAGGCGCAATTAACGGCATTAATGCCGCCATTAAAGAGATACCGACAGTCAGAGTTAATGGAAATCCAATAACAAAAATGGATAATTGCGGGGCCATACGATTAAGTAAACCTAATGCCAGATTCAGTGTCAGCAGCAGAGTAATGAGCGGTAACGCCAGCATCAGCCCGTTAAGGAAAATCAAACTCCCTGCTTTGGTGAGTGCCAGAAACGCATTGCTGTTCAACGGTTCGCCACCAATCGGCAGGGTGTGAAAGGTATCGACCAGCAGTGAAATCAACCATAAATGACCGTTAAATGTCAGGAACAGCAGTAACGCCAGCATATCCATGATACGCGCTAAAACGGGCATATTAAGATGGCTGGCCGGATCGACAAATGTCGCAAATGACAGCCCCATTTGCAGACCGATAATTTCGCCAGCGGTTCGCACAGCGGCAAAGGCAAATTGCATGGTAAAACCAAGCGCAATGCCGATCAGGATCTGCTGCACGGCCAGCCACAGAGCAAAGAACGAAAAAACAGGAACATCGTTGGCAGGTAATGATGGGGCAATGGCGAACGTGATCATCATTGCCAGACCCAGTTTTACCCGTTTCGGTACGCTGCGTTCGCTCAGAATCGGCGCGGTGGAGATCAGCGTCAGCACGCGCAGTAACGGCCAGAAGTACAGGTTTAACCAGGATAGCCATTGTTCGCTTGTCACCTGCAACATAGTACGGCTACCCGATGATATACGGCAGGTTAGTGAACAAGGTGCGGACGTAATCCAGCAACAGATTGAGCATCCACGGTCCGGCAATAATAATGGCGATAAATACGGCGATGATTTTCGGAATAAACGACAGCGTCATTTCGTTAATCTGCGTGGCGGCCTGCAAAATACTGATGATAAGGCCCGTGACCAACGCTACCAACAATAGCGGGGCAGCCAGTGCCAGCGCGACTTTCATCGCTTCAGTCCCCATCATCATGACCGATTCAGGTGTCATTTTGCCTCTCTAGCTGTAAAAGCTCTGCGCCAGCGAACCGACCAGCAATTGCCAGCCATCCACCAGTACAAACAGCATCAGTTTAAAGGGCAGAGCAATGGTGGCTGGGGGAACCATCATCATCCCCAATGCCATCAACACGCTGGCTATCACCAGGTCGATAATCAAAAAAGGGATGAAAATCGTGAAGCCTATCTGAAATGCGGTTTTCAACTCGCTGGTCACGTAGGCCGGGAGCAAAATGCGCATCGGCACGGCTTCAGGTCCCTGCAACGGGCCGGTATTCGCCAGTCTGGCAAACAACCCTAAATCTGCCTCACGGGTCTGACGCAGCATAAACTCACGCAGCGGCTGCGCCCCTTTTTCCAGCGCCTCCTGCATTGATATTTTCTCTTCGCTGAATGGCTGGTATGCATCGACATAAATTTTGTCGATCACCGGTGACATAATAAAAAAGGTCAAAAACAGTGCCAGCCCCAGCAATACCTGGTTAGGTGGCGCGGAGGGTGTTCCCAGCGCGTTACGCAATAAACCAAAAACAATGATGATGCGGGTGAAACTGGTCATCATCAGTAAAATTGCCGGAATAAACGTCAACGAGGTGATGAACACCAGCGTCTGCACCGGGAGCGACCAGCTTTGTCCACCGCCAGGCAGCGGCTGGCTGGTGATACCCGGCAGTTGCGCGAAGGCGAGGGGCGTAATCAGCCAGAGAAGGACAGGTGCGACAGACAATAAACGACGCATCAGGATCTCCCGCTACGCTTAAGCAAATTTTTCATGACCGACTGAAAATCGGTCTGCGGTATCTCTTCCGTTGGTGCAGAAGGGGGAAGTTTATGCAGCAGATTGATTTGCCCTGCGGTAACGCCGAGCACCAGCCGTGCATCTTCCACATCGACCACCACAACCCGTTCACGCGCGCCCAGTGAAGCACTGGCGCTAATTTTCAGACCGTTAACGCCAGTGCGTTTAGGAGCAAATCCCAACCGTTTTATCAGCCAGGCAGCAGCGAGGATCAGGGCAATAATGGCGATGAGTGCGCCGCTCACCTGCAGCAGTGGCGCAGTAGAAACCGGCGCGGAAGATTGCACAGTAGCGTGGTTATTCATCACTAACGGCTCAGGCGGCGCATTCGCTCAGACGGAGTAATGATATCGGTGATCCGCACGCCATATTTATCGGCAACGACCACCACTTCGCCCTGGGCGATTAAATAACCGTTGATCAGAATATCCAGTGGTTCGCCCGCCAGACCGTCCAGCGCCACGACGGACCCTTGCGTCAGACGCAACAGTTCTTTGATGGTCATCCGCGTACGGCCCAGTTCGACGGTCAGCTTGACCGGAATATCCATAATCAGGTCGATATCCTGCAACGTTCCGCTGACATCACCACCGCCAAATTGCTGGAACACCGCGTCGGCAGCGCTTTTGCTACTGGTTGATTTTTGTTCGCTCAACGCTTCAGCCCACAGATCGTCCATTGCGCCGTTGTTGTCATCGGCCGGATTATTCATGTCACTCATTTGGGCTGTTCCTCGTTCAGAGAATTTAAAATCGGGTTAATCAAATGTTCTATCCGTAACGCATACTGACCGTTGAGAGTGCCGTACTGACTGGTCAGCACCGGGACGCCGTCAACATGGGCGATGATGCGGTCGGGTTTTTCTATCGGCAGGACGTCACCGGGTTTCAGTTTTAAAATCTGCGACAGGCGTAGCGAGATATCGGCAAAGTTGGCGACCAACTCCAGCTGTGAATGCTGCACCTGGCGCACCAGGTTATCGCGCCAGTTCTGATCTTCATTACGCGAGTTTTCCAGCGGTGGGTTAACCAACAATTCCCGTAGCGGCTCGATCATGCTGAATGGCAGGCAGATATTAAATTCGCCGGTCAGGTTGCCAATCTCCACATGGAACGGCGTGTTAACCACAATGTCGTTCGGCGAGGTGGTGATATTGGTAAATTTCACCTGCATTTCCGAACGCACGTACTCAACTTCCAGCGGATTAATCGCCTTCCAGGCGTCGCTATAGCCTTCAAGCGCCAGTTTCAACATGCGGTTGATGACGCGCTGTTCGGTATGGGTAAACTCGCGACCTTCCACTTTGGTCGGGAAGCGTCCATCGCCGCCAAACAGGTTATCCACGGCGATAAACACCAGACTCGGCGAGAACACCACCAGCCCTGTGCCGCGCAGCGGTTTCAGATGGATAAGGTTCAGGTTGGTCGGCACCGGCAGGTTGCGGGCAAATTCATGGTACGGCTGAATGCGGATGGCCCCGACGGTAATATCCGGGCTACGGCGCAGCAGGTTGAACAGCCCCATACGAAAATGGCGAGCAAAGCGCTCATTAATGATTTCCAGCGCCTGCAAACGTTCGCGCACAACCCGTCGTTGGGTATTCGGATCGTACGGACGAATGTCACTTTCGCCGCTAACACTGGCTGTCGGTTCGTCTTTGACTTCGCTGTCGCCATTCAACAGCGCATCAATTTCAGCTTGAGAAAGAATACTATCGCCCATGTCGTTATCGCAGAATAAAAGCGGTATACAGCACGTCGGTGACATCCTGTTTCGGTTGCCCGGCAACAAGCGGGGTGGAAAGTGTGGTTTTAATCTCGGCAATCAGGTTTTTCTTGCCTTCTTCTGTCGCCAGTACGGCAGCATCCTGACGCGAAAACAGTAACAGCAAACGGCTACGGACTTCCGGCAAATACTCACTCAGCCGCGAGCGGGTAGCTTCATCTTTCAGGCGCAGGGTTATGCCGATATAAAGCACGCGATCCGCATCGCCCAGATTGACCGTGAAGGTATCCAGCGCATAGAAGACCGGTGTGGGCACGACGCGTTGCTGCGCTTTGTCGTCAGCGGCAACCTGATGCGAATGCCAGTAGCTGTAACCTGCGCTGGCACAGGCCGCGAGGGTAATGAATACCAGAATCGGGATCCAAAGCGATCGCTTGCTTTTCTTGCTTATCGCGTAATCAGTCATGTGTTGCGGTCTTCCTGTGTCGCTACTGCTTATCGGCTAATTATCCTGCGTCTTGAGCGCAACAAAGCGGGGAAAAGACGCGGATTACGGTGCTACCTCTGACGTTAGGCGAAAATATCAACGCCGCTGTTGCCTGTTACACGCCCTTGTAAAGAGACGGGAACCGGAAGCGTATCGTCGTCTTCCCCCGCCAGAGGTTCATGGTTTACTGTGCGTTGGCTTTGCTGTTGTTGGGAAGCGGCCTGCTGCTGACCACTAAAGCTTTCGCCACTGATGTTGCTTTGCCCTAACTGAATGCCACTTTCGGCCAGCTGCGTACGCAGTACCGGCAGCGCTGCTTCCAGGGCGGCGCGTACATGCTGATGCGGTGAAACCATCTGGATTTGCGCCTGGTTATCATCCACTTTGAGGGAGATTTGCACTTCACCTAAATCCTGCGGGTGCAGACGCAACTCTGCACTTTGTTGCCCCTGGCGGGTGAACAGCGAAATATGCTGGCTTAATGATTGTTGCCATTCGTGAGAACCCAGCGGTGCACTCAAAACAGGCGCGGCGACGGTGGGCAGTGGCTGTGTCTGGTGTGGAGTGATTAGCGGGCTGGCGGCAGCGGTCACCGGTGAAGGTGTGCTGATGACTTCCGCTTTACTCTGGGCTTCTGCTACCAGCGGTGTTAATGGCTGAGCTGGTGTGCCGGGGGCATCATCAGGCTGTGCTGTTGTGAGTTGCGCAGAAGTCAGTTTTGTGAAGAGCGTTGGTTTCTCTGCCGGTAACACGGTTGACGGCACATCAGTCACTTTGGGCGTATTGTCAACACCCGGCAACATCGCAAAAAGGGCGCTCAGGCTTGCGGTGACGTCTTCATTCAGATCATCCGCTTTTTCGTCTTTTGTCGTATTTTTGTCAGCCACCGCAGCCAACGCCATCGTCTGAGCGGTGGTTAACGGTGTTGATGTGGATTGTTCGTCGTTGATGACAGGCGGTGTTTCATCCACAGGGATCAGTAAATTAGCTTGTTGCGCGTCGGAAACAATATCGCTGATCAGCGGCTCGCCTTTTGTCGTGGGCTTATCTGTTGCCACCAGCAACTGGGGGGCCGCTTTGTCGGTAGTTGTCTCGCCTGCTAATGCTTCGCTCAACAACGCGAGAAAATCTTGTGCAGCATCGCTGGCTTTGCCGCCAGGCAATGTGGTGGTGTCAACGTCGGCGGTAATCAAGGGCGCTAAGCGAATCATTCAGGTTTCCTCATGGCGGCGCGCTGGGCGAACTCATCCATCTTTTTCTGATCGAGGCGGTTTTCTGCAAGCAGTGCCGCCGTGGATTGCCGTTCCTGCAGTGTCTGCCAGGCCTGCAAACGTTGTTTCTTTTCTCGCCAGCTGTTCAGGGCAATGTCAACTTTCTGCGTCCACTGATTAAGTTGCTGGCGATGCTGAGTAATGGCTTTTTCCAGCGTCTGGATAAACTGCTGATAGTTGATCCAGCGGTTGCTGGTCATCCCGGCACTCATATCGCTGTTGAGGTTATTGCGATATTCATTCTGATAATCGATCAGCATTTTGAGCTGTTCTTCCGCCTGCTGACACCCGCGACGCATTTCACCCAGCAGGCGCGCGGCATCCTCTACCTCTTTTTCTGCCAGATCTTTCAGGGTCGCCAGCGCGCCATGTTCTGCCATCTGCCGTTATCTCCTGGGTTATGACACTGTCGGGAAAATACGCTCCAGCCCCTGGAGAGACGCTTCCCAGTCCGCGCGTTCAAAAATGCCTTGTTGTAAATAGCCCTCCAGCTGCGGCCACAGGGCGATGGCTTTATCGAGCATCGGATCGCTGCCTTTGGCATACGCGCCGACGCTAACCAGATCGCGGTTACGCTGAAAACTCGACAACAGCTGTTTAAAGGTGCGCACTCGCGCGTAATGTTGCTCACTGATCAACGCCGTCATTGCGCGGCTGATCGACGCTTCAATATCGATAGCCGGATAGTGCCCGGCTTCCGCCAGTCGGCGAGACAGCACAATGTGACCGTCGAGGATCGCCCGCGCGGAGTCGGCAATGGGGTCCTGCTGGTCATCGCCTTCAGTGAGCACGGTATAAAACGCGGTAATCGAGCCGCCGCCGCTAATGCCATTTCCGGCACGCTCGACCAGTGCCGGTAATTTGGCAAACACCGACGGTGGATAACCTTTGGTGGCGGGTGGTTCGCCAATCGCCAGCGCAATTTCACGCTGGGCCATCGCGTAGCGGGTGAGGGAGTCCATAATCAGCAACACATGCTGACCACGATCGCGAAAATCTTCGGCAATGCGCGTGGCATAGGCGGCACCTTGCATTCGCAGGAGCGGAGACACATCCGCCGGAGCGGCAATCACCACTGATCGTGCACGCCCTTCGGCACCGAGGATATTCTCAATAAAATCTTTTACTTCGCGCCCACGTTCACCAATCAAACCCACGACAATGACATCGGCGCGGGTGTAACGGGCCATCATCCCCAGCAGCACACTTTTACCGACACCAGAACCAGCAAACAGACCCATACGCTGCCCGCGCCCAACGGTAAGCAGGGCATTGATTGGGCGCACGCCGGTGTCCAGCACATGTTCAATCGGTGTACGTTGCAATGGGTTAAATGGTGGGGTAATCAGCGCACCGGTTTCCGTCGTATCGGGGGAGGGCAGGCCATCGAGCGGTTTACCGCTGCCGTCCAGAACGCGACCTAATAACGCCGGACCGAGCGGCAACTGCTTGCCGCTTTGCAGCCCTTCTGTCGAAATGTTTTTGGCATAAACACGCGCGCCGGGCAGGACACCTTCCACTTCCTCCAGCGGCATTAAAAACAGCCGTTGACCGTTAAAGCCAACGACTTCGCTTTCTACTTCGTGCGTTTCGCTGCCGTTCTGGCGCTCAATGACACAGGTTGCGCCGAGCGGCAATTGTAATCCGGTGGCTTCCAGCACCAGCCCGGTAGCGCGAGTTAATCGCCCGTAGCGACGTACCGCAGGCAACTGCGTCATTTTGGCTTCAAAGTTATCCAGCGTGGTTAGCCAGCGAGTCAGGCGCGTGGTCATTACACCACTCCTGGTGCTGCCAGACGGCAGAGTTCTTGCCAGCGAGTGGCGACACTGGCGTCGAGATCGCCTTCATCGGCGGAGACTTTGCAACCGCCAGGATGGAGGGTGGGATCGCCCCGCAAGCGCCAGCCATGCAAACTTAAGGTTGCGCCGAGCATATCATCCACACGTTGCAGGTCATCCGGATGCACGCGCAGCTGTGGTTTACCGCTGAATAACGGTTCTTGCTGCAACAGCTGTTGGATCTGTTTGATCAGTGCCGAGTTATCCACCGTTGGCGTCTGACCGATCACCTGACGTGCCGCCTCCAGCGCCATCTGCATCAGGCGCGAAGCAATCACACTATCAAGCGCATCAAGGGTAGTTTGAAATTCGCTGACCAGTTGCTGCATCCGGGCATGAATTGGCGCTTGTTGAGACTTCGCCTCTGCCAGACCTTGTTCCAGCCCCTGGGCCAGTCCTTCCTGATAGCCCTGCTTATGACCTTGCTGGCGACCTTCGGCAATCCCCGCCTGATAACCTTGCTCGTGGGCCTGCATTTGCAGTTGCGCCAGTTGCTGCTCAAGGCTGGGTTCGGCCTCTTCAATGATGGTTTCTTCCGGCTCAACTATTGGCACAAACTCTGCCTGTGGTGGCGCGAGATCGTCCGGCGTCCAGGTTTTCCAGGGCAGATTATCAGACATAGGTATCCTCGCCGCTGCCAATTACCATCTCGCCAGTTTCGGCAAGGCGGCGCACAATCAGCAGAATCGCTTTCTGTTCGTTTTCCACCTGCGACAGACGCACCGGACCACGGTTGGCGAGATCGTCGCGCAGAATATCGGCGGCACGTTGCGACATATTGCGCAGGAATTTCTCGCGCAGTGGCTGCTCGGCCCCTTTCAGCGCGATCAACAGCGATTCGGAATCCACTTCCTGCAACAGACGCTGGATGCTGCGATCGTCGACATCCACCAGATTCTCGAACAGGAACATCTCGTCGATGATTTTCTGCGCCAGCTCGCCGTCGAATTCACGCACGGCGGTAATAACGGCTTCTTCCTGCTGAGTTTTCATCAGGTTGATAATTTCGGCTGCCGTTCTCACGCCGCCCATTTTGCTGCGCTTGAGATTCTGACCGTCGAGCAAGCCATTCAGTACTTCGGTCAGCTCCGCCAGCGCGGCTGGCTGCACGCCGCCAAAGGTGGCGATACGCAACATCACGTCGTGGCGCAGACGTTCATCGAACAACGCCAGAATATCGGCGGCCTGGGCGCGCTTCAGATGCACCAGAATGGTGGCGATAATTTGCGGATGCTCATCGCGAATCAGATCGGCGGCGCTCTGCGGCTCCATAAAGTTGAGCGTTTCAATACCGCTGGCGGTATCGCGAGTTTCGAGAATATCTTCCAGCAGGCTGGCGGCACGTTCCTCACCCAGAGCTTTGACCAATACCGAACGCAGATAATCGTTGGCGTTGATATTCAGTGCGGCAAACTGTTCAGCTTCTTGCTCAAACTCTGCCAGCACATCGGTTAGCTGCTTGTTGGAGATCTGCGTGACGTTCGCCATTGCAGCGCTCAGGGTTTGCACTTCGCGCTGGGAGAGGTGCTTGAACACCTCTGCCGCCCGGTCTTCGCCAATGGTCATCAGCAGGATGACGCTTTTATCTGTGCCTGTCAGGTTACTCATGATCGTTATTTATCCACTGGCGAATGACCAGCGCCACCACGCGCGGATCGTTATCAGACATTTCACGGATACGCTGGCTCATGACTTCTGCACCCAGCCGTTGGTTAGCGCGCCGTTGTTGTAGTTGTTCGTCTTTGCTCAGGCGGACTTCCACCGCATCTTCCACTTCCTCGCGGGCCTGCGCCTGTTGCTGTACAGCTTTCATCGCCTCAGCGCGACGTGTTAGCTGCGGACGTACCGCTTTCCGCCACAGCAGCCACGCCACCAGCAGTACCAGCAACCAGCGACCGGCAGCAAGTAACTGATCGATAAACGCTTGCTGTTGCCAGAATGGCAGTTCTCCGCCGCTTTCGTCACTGCTATTGAACGGCGAGTTAACGACATTGAGCGAATCACCGCGTTTTTCAGAAAAGCCCATCGCCTCGCGGGTCAGATCTTCAATTTGCTTCATCTGTTCGTTGCTGAGAGGCAACGGTTTGCCATCTGGCAAGGTTTTGTAATTCACCACAACCGCGACTGACAGACGTTGCACATCGCCCACGTTCATTTTGGTATGACGAATGGTGCGATCGACTTCGTAGTTACTGGTTTCATTCCGCTGTGTGCTACGCGGCCCACTATTGCTGGTGGTGCTCGCCTGCTGCTGGCGGTTATTTTGATTTGCCGGAGGCGTGCTGATTGGCGCGTTATTCGCAGGTGCCGGTTGATTCGACAACGCCCCCGGTACGCCGCCCGGATAACCGGAACCGCTTTGCTCGCTCTCATTAAGCTGGCGTGAACGAAGCGCCGCCTGAGATTCATCACCATTAGGGCGATACTGTTCTTCCGTTTGTTCTTTACTGGCGAAGTCCAGCTGCGCCGTAACCTGGGCGTGAATATTACCGTTGCCGACAATAGGCGACAGGATCGCTTCAATACGCCGCTGAATACGGCCTTCGACATCGCTGGCATATTTCAACTGAGCGTCATTAAGATCGCGCCCGCTGGTGTTGGACTGGGTTAACAGATGTCCGCCCTGATCCACCAGCGTGACGTTCCCCGGCGGCAGACCAGCCACCGCGCTGGAAACCAGATGCACAATGGCGCTAATTTGCCCTTCATCGAGTGCGCGGCCGGGTAACAGATTTACCGTCACCGATGCAGAAGGGGATTTTTGTTCACGGACGAATAAAGACGGTTTCGGCATTGCCAGATGTACGCGCGCCCCTTTTACCGGGCCGATAGTTTCGATGGTACGAGAAAGCTCGCCTTCCAGCGCCCGCTGATAATTCACCTGTTCGCTGAACTGGCTGATACCAAACTTTTCCTGATCGAGCAGTTCGAAACCGACCGCGCCGCCTTTGGGCAAACCTTGTTGCGCCAGGCGCAGACGCAGCTCGTGAACTTTATCTGCCGGAACTTCAATAGCGCCGCTGGCTTCGCTGAAGCGGTAAGGAATATTCATTTGCGTCAGTTGGCTGACAATTGCGCCACCATCCTGATCGGAAAGATTGCTGAATAATGTGCGGTAGTCGGGGGCTTTCGCCCACAGGATCAGTGCGACCATGACCGCCACTGCCGCGGAACCGGCAACAATCAATGGAATTTTCGGATTCGCACGCAGGCGATTAAGCCACTCAAGAGATTTTGTCTGGGCTGCAGTCGCATTCATCGCGCACCTCGTGGCTGATTATGGACGGCGTTATTGGCAAAGTGGAACAAGACTCACTCCCGGGTCAGCAAACTCGAAAAATTGACGCTGCCATTATTTGTGCTTTCGTTTTTTTCTATCCGCCAATAAACCCGTTTTTTTGTTGCTATTTAGCGCCTTTGTCTTATTGACTTACTGGTAGGCTTTGCTACCAGAAATTATCCAGGAGACGAAAATGTCAGCGATACAGGGGATTGAAGGGGTTATCAGCCAGTTACAGGCTACGGCGATGAGTGCGCGTGCGCAGGATTCACTGCCGCAACCGACCATTAGTTTTGCCGGGCAGCTGCACGCCGCGCTCGATCGCATTAGCGATACACAAACAGCTGCCCGCACGCAGGCAGAAAAATTCACCCTCGGTGAACCCGGCGTGGCGTTAAACGATGTGATGACCGATATGCAAAAAGCCTCAGTTTCTATGCAAATGGGGATTCAGGTGCGTAATAAGCTGGTGGCGGCGTATCAGGAAGTGATGTCCATGCAGGTGTAGGTTTTGTAACCTGTTGTTAATTACTTCCAATCTCACCGCTTGGGGCATGGATGGGGCAAACTCACTCAATTTCTGGTTTAAAATGGATACCTGATCCTGAAAGTTTTCTGCCATCCACGATCCGTAAACGCGATAACCCCTCTGAACATCAGAGTGTCTCTTTTAACACTCATCACCACGTCGGATGTTGCTACGACCGCAGACGCAACAGTAACGTTTGAATAATTTAATCTTTGTTGATGTTTTTATTCATATTCCGGGCTAGGGAAATAATCAGGCGTAATTGTGTCACTGGAATAGAGGTTTCTTGTGGCGCATGTGGAAGGAGCGTCTACTTTGTCTAATAGAGATTTCTTATGACGCAGTATTATTGATCAATAGTCTCCTGGCTTATCAAACCGGTTGAATTAACTCCGCACCCTGGTTTCTAACATTACCCACCGCGCGCGATACCGGGTGCCAGGAGAACTGGTTTGCTGGAACACAGCCACTGGCCGCGATTTCTGAGGCTTCTTTACCGCTAATCTCTTGCCGCATCCATTCCCGCGCAGCTTCTGGCGACAGTACCAGTGGGCGGCGGTCATGAATATCTACCAGACCTTGATCTGCCGCAGCTGTGACGATCAAAAATCCTTCGGCTTCGTCACCACGCTCAAATGGTGTGCTACCTATCGCGGCCATAAAAATAGGTTGTCCATCAGCACGATAGATAAAATAAGGCTGCTTTTTGTCGCCTTCTTTTTTCCACTCAAACCAGCCATCGGCAAAACAGATTGCCCGACCATGTTGCCAGAGCGGTTTAAACATACGACTGGTTGCCGCAGTTTCTACGCGGGCGTTAATCAGCGGCGGTTTATCCCACCATCCGGGAGCATATCCCCAGAAAACCGGATCCAGATGAAGGTGTTCATCACGTTCACTGAGCAGTAGGACTTTGGTTCCCGGCGCGACGTTGTATCTGCCAATGGGTTCGGGATCATAGGGAATATCGCGTTCAATATCTTCCGCGAGAAGCGCAAGGTAATCTTCACGCGTTTGGGATTGGGCAAAGCGTCCACACATAGAAACCTCCTGAGATCATACTGAAAAGAATAGGAGAGGGGGTGGGTAAAATCTATGTGATACAAAGGTAACGATGTTCCCGCTGTGGGTCACAGCGGGAATGAGGGATTACTTCTGAATTAAATAACGAATGGTCGGCCCGTCTTGCTGAATATCCAGCACCGTATAGCCGTGATTACGCGCATCCAGTGGAATATTATTGATCGACTGCGGACAGTCGCTCACCACTTCCAGGATTTCCCCTTTTTTTAACTGCGGCATCGCCTCAAGGGTTGCGACTGCCGGATAAGGGCAGGGTTCACCCACCATATCAAGGCGGTAATCAGGAACGATATTTTTCATGCGATCTCCTTAGCAGTCTGCGGTGCCGCACGGCGGAAGAAGCGTTTTTCCCAGCCGATAATCAACATCAGCGCAGCAAACAACAGCAAATATGTCACCAGCAGGCCACCCACCGGACCAAAGGTTTTCAGCAGGTTGATTTTGTCCCAGTCGGTGGCCAGCGCCGGAGCGAAATCATCCCAGTAATACGCCAGAATCGTTGAGCCGATCACATTGCCCAGACCGACCCACCAGTAGTGCACCTGGCCTTCTACCGCGCGGTACATCCAGCCGGTTTCGCAGCCGCCAGCCAGCACGATGCCAAAACCAAACAGTAAACCACCAATTACCGCGTTTGGTCCCGCCCACATGATTTTGGGTTCAACGCCTAACTGTACGTAACTGAAGATCCCGATGGCACTCACCGCCATACCAATAATGATTGCTTTCGCCATATGGGTACGTCCGGTGATCCACATATCGCGGAACGCCGAAGTAAAGCAGATTTGCGCACGTTCAATCAGTAAACCAAAGCCGACGCCAAACAGCATTGCCAGCCCCAGTTTGGGTTGGTTCATCGCTGTGAGCAGCGCCCAGCCCAGCATGCCGAAAAAGACCACCATCCCGAGACGAAAACGACGCCGCGCCTGATCCGGTTTTTGCGTCAGCGGTGAGGCGGCAGAAACTTTCTGCATTTTCACGGGAATACGGAAGATGGGCAGCAGGGTAAAGCGCGCGCCAAACCATGAACCAATGGCAGTGGCGATGGCAAAGAACCAGGCATGCAGCGAGAACTGAGGAATACCGGTAAAGAACGCCGCCAGGTTACAGCCCATTGCCAGACGCGCGCCAAAACCGGCGATAATGCCGCCAATGATGGCCTGCATAATGCGGATACGGCTGCGCGGCATTCGCAGTTTGACATTGTTGGCCCACAGCGCTGCGGCAAAGCAGCCGCCAAACATACCGAGGATCATCATCCCGTCGATGCGGGTTAATGGCGATCCTTCCAGATGGATAATTTTAAAGTAACCCCACTCTTCAGCATGGACGCCGAACAGTTGCAGGAGCTGGCCGCCCCAACGGGTAAATTCACCCGTGACAGCCCAAAAGGTGCCAGTAATGCCAAAATAGTAAGTAGAGAGAATACCCGCCGCGATGACCGCAGGGATGGGGGCCCAGAATTTAATCAACCAGGCGTGTTTGAATTGCTGCCATGACATGAATGTAGCCTCTGAACTCAGAAGGTTTGAAACAAGAGTCGCGAATCATACACCATGCAAATTTATTTTCGGGGTAATAATTCACAAAAATAATAGTTAGATCAAATTTCTCTCTGAACCTTGAAAGGCTGGCGACATCAGGGCTTTAATGCCACAATCCTCTTTTCTTCTCATGCAGGACGAATGATGAAAAAACTCGCAATTGCAGGCGCGCTCTTGTTGCTGGCGGGCTGTGCCGAAGTCGAAAACTATAACAATGTCGTGAAAACCCCCGCGCCGGACTGGCTGGCGGGCTACTGGCAGACCAAAGGGCCGCAACGTGCGCTGGTCAGCCCGGAAGCGATAGGCAGCCTGATTGTCACTAAAGAGGGCGATACCCTGGATTGCCGTCAGTGGCAGCGGGTGATTGCCGTGCCGGGTAAGTTGACATTGATGTCTGATGATCTCACTAACGTTACCGTAAAACGTGAGCTGTACGAGGTTGAGCGTGACGGTAACACCATTGAGTACGATGGTATGACGATGGAGCGTGTGGATCGCCCGACAGCAGAGTGTGCCGCCGCGCTGGATAAAGCGCCGTTACCGACGCCACTGCCGTAATGAAATCTCCCCGGCTTGCTGCCGGGGATGAATTTAAATCACCTCTTCGATAACCCACACGCTAACGCTGCCGCCGTTGCAAAAGAAGGTCGCTTCGCCGTTTTCGTCGGTTACTACACTCTCTTGCCGGTTCCCAAGAAAATCACGCCAGGTTTTATTGCCGTAATTCTCTCCCAGATGAATGGTTTTTTCGCCATCATCCCCGTTCGACATGACCACCACGCAGCCGGGATATTCGTCAGTGCCACTGCGGCTAAAGGCAATGCAGTTCGGATGGTCGAAAAATAACGTCTGTACACCGTGGGCGAAACGCTGACGGGCGAGAATTAACTCATCAAGCTGTTCGATTATTGGCATATCTATCGGATAGGTTTGCCCGTCACCACCGACATCTTCGTAATGCGCACCGTAGAGGTCCGGATAGAATACCGAAGGAACGCCATTTTCCCGCAACAAAATTAAGGCATACGCCAGCAGTTTAAACCACGGTTCGACTGGCGCTTCGAGGGCTTGCAACGGTTGGGTGTCATGGTTGGCAACGAGGGTTACGGCGTGAAAAGGATCGGCTTCCACTAATGTACCCGTGAAAATCTGCGTCATGTCGTAGTCGCGCCCCATGCGCGATGCTTCATGGAATTTCATCTGCAGCGGCGCATCGAACAGCATGGTTTTGCCTTCCACCTGATCAATATACGTTTGCAGTTTATCGACTTCATGCGACCAGTACTCTGCCACAATAAACAGCGGCTTTGGCGCAACTTCCTGTACGTGTTCGATCCACTCTTTATAAAACCACGCCGGAATATGTTTGACCGCATCAAGACGAAAACCGTCGCATTGTGTTTGTTCCATCACCCAGCGCGCCCAGTATTTAATCTCTTCCGTCACGGCATGATTGCGGAAATCGATATTCTCACCCATCAGATAATCGAAATTACCTAATTCATCATCAACCTGATCGTTCCAGCCTTCGCCGGTGTAGTCGTTAACAATTTTAAATATGCCATCTTCATCAGGGTTTTCGATATGGTCGATACCGCTAAAACATTTGAAATCCCAGATAAACTGTGAGTATTGCCCGGCACGGGCGGGGAAGGTGTAACGCGTCCAGCCTTCGCACTCAATGATTTCTTCATCAATTTGCGTACGGTCGTCAGCATTTACACGCTGCACGCGAATAGCTTCTTTTTCATCCGCGCCCATTTTGTGGTTGACTACCACGTCCAACAGCACCGCAATGTCATTACGTTTCAGGGCGTCAATGGCGGCCAGCAGTTGTACTTTATCGCCATATTTAGTAGGGATGCTGCCTTTCTGATCAAACTCACCTAAATCAAATAAATCATAGGAGTCGTAGCCGACCGAATACCCGCCCGATGCGCCTTTATAGGCGGGCGGCAACCAGACCATATTGATACCAATATCATTAAAACCGTCGGCGCGCTCGGCCAGTTCAGGCCAGAGCTTACCGCCTTCCGGGTAATACCAGTGAAAACATTGTAACAGCGTGGGATTACGCATTCTTCGACTCCATTCAAGGGGAACATTAGAAGCGTAGCCGTAATCGGATTATTCGCGAGCCATCGACTCATTCAGATTCAAAAGAGGTTATCCTGCGGAGCCAGCACAAAGCCGCCCTGATCGCCATAGGCACTTAACACCGATTTTTGCACCGATGACTGACCGACCAGTTTCGCCAGTTCATCCATCCGAATCTGTAATAACTGCTTTACCTTGCTTTCGTTGTCGAGAATCAGGCGCAGCATCGGGCGGAGCTGCTCCTGCATCGTGGTGGACGGGTCAACCTCTTCAGTCAAATGTGCAATCTCCTGCACCGCATTAACATACGCCATTTCGCTGGCGATGAGTTCGTCCCATTGTTCTTCCGTTGCCAGGCGTAACATGAGCTGGCTTTTTTCGACGAGTTGTTGCCAGGCGAAATATAAATGCGGTGCATGGTTCATCAGACTGGGTCCTGAATCAAAGAAGGGGAGAGTAACGACTCTTTCCAGGCATCGGCAATATTACGCATTAATGCTTCCACTTCTTCGACTGCGGAGACATCGTTGCGTAAATTGGCTTGCAGCAAGCGCCTGACCATATAGCTATAAAGAGCAATCAAGTTTTGGGTTAATTCGTCTTTGCTCTCTTCATCAAGACTCACCCGCAGTCCGTTCTCAATGATGTTGATCGCTTTTGACAAAGAGACGCCTTTGCCTTGCTGATTGTTGTCCTGCATAAACAGGCGCGCTCTAACCAGTGCGCTCAGCACTCCATCAAATAGCATGGTGACCAGCTGCTGCTGGCTGGCGCTCATTACGGCGCTTTCGACGCCAATTTGTGCATAGGCCTGGGTGCCTTTTGCCGCGTACATAGTTTCTCCTGAAGATTATTTCGAGTTGCTATTTGAGGTGTCGAACTGCTGTGTCAGATAGCTACTGGTGGAGTTAAGCGAGTTCATTAACACATCTAATTGGGTGAACTGGGCTTTATAGCGCGTCATTAAGGTATCGATACGCTCACTGGCTGCGTTGTACTGGTCGGTCAAATTATTCAGCGTTTTGCTGACGCCATCTTTTGCGGCCTGGATTATCCCGGTGGAAGAGAGCCAACTGGTCAGGTTGCTACTAATGCCGGTAGTTACCCCTGTACTTTTACCGTCACCTATAAACATTTCACCGATGCCAGCGGCATCTTTTTTTAGTGCCGTTTGCAGTTTGTCGGTCGCGATTTCCAGCTTGCCGGTACTGGCATCGCTGGTAATGCCAATCTGTGCCAGCGTTTTATAGTTTGAACTGCTGTGAGTATTGGCGAGCAAGGTTTTAAGCTGAGTCTGGATGGTACGCAGTGTGGAGTCACCAAGTAATGCTCCATTACTGGAGTCCTGACTTTCTGCTCCGGCATCGACAGCGGTGTATTTGGTTAAGCTACTGAATGTATCCTGCAATGTGTTATAGGCATCCACCCATGCTTTGACTGCATTTTCAGCTTTGGATGTGTCTTTACTGATGGTCAGTGTCTGATTACCGGTGGTGACGTCATTCAGGTTGAGTGTGATATCTTCCAGCGCGTCGCTGATAGTGTTACTGCTGTTTTCAATCTCAACGTTATTGACTGTCAGTTTGGCGTTTTGCGCGGTGACGCTTTCAATCATGCCATTGCTGCTATCACCCGACGTTCCGTTGTAACCCATAAAACTTTCCAGGGCGCTGTCGCCGCTGACGCTAAGTTTCATAGCGTTATCGTTGCCCGTATCGTTAGCGGTGATGGACAGACGATATTCGCCGTTTCCCACATTGATGATACTGGCGCTGACACCAGCTTTGGCGTTGTTAATGGCATCGCGAATGCCGGAAAGTGACGAGTTAGCCGCGCTGATATCAATCGTGACCGGATCTTTACCGCCGCCTTGCTGGATAGTCAGTACGCTATCGCTGGTGGCGATGGCAGCTTTACTGTCTTTTTGACTAATTTTTGTGGTCAGCGTTTGTGCCTGCGCCAGTTGGCTAACGCTAATGGTGTATTTCCCGGCAATCGCGCTGCCCGTGGTGGTGGCGCTGAAAGCCGATGAACTGCTGGTGGTTGAAGTGGCGGCAAATAAATCGGCTTTATTCAGTGCTGTGTTGGCTGTCTGGAAACTCTCTAGTGCACTTTTCAGCGTCCCGTAGGCGCTCAGTTTCGCGGTGTAAGAGCTTTGCTGTTTTGATATCGGCGTCAGGGTAGATTTTTCTGCCGCCTCCAGACTGTCAAGGATGCTGCTTAAGTCCAGCCCCGACCCAACCCCAAGCGTTGAAATACTAGCCATATAAATTCCTTAATCATGCGACGTATAGAACGAATACCGGGGTTATCGGCGTAAGCGGGGCAAAGTTTACGATTTATTTTTTGGCTTAATGACACGAACAGCAACGAGGAAGGGGAGTATTTCGACCGCTAGAAAAAAATTCTAAAGGTTGTGAGTGACCAGACGATAACAGGGTTGACGGCGACGAAGCCGAAGGGTGGAAGCCCAATACTTAAACCGTAGACTTGAAAACAGGAAAATGAATCATGGCACAAGTCATTAATACCAACAGCCTCTCGCTGATCACTCAGAACAACATCAACAAAAACCAGTCTGCGCTGTCGACTTCTATCGAGCGCCTCTCTTCTGGTCTGCGCATTAACAGCGCTAAAGATGACGCTGCGGGCCAGGCGATTGCTAACCGCTTCACTTCTAACATCAAAGGTCTGACTCAGGCCGCACGTAACGCCAACGACGGTATCTCTCTGGCGCAGACCACTGAAGGCGCACTGTCTGAAATCAACAACAACCTGCAGCGTGTTCGTGAATTGACCGTTCAGGCCACTACCGGTACTAACTCTGATTCTGACCTGTCTTCAATACAGGACGAAATCAAATCCCGTCTCGATGAAATTGACCGCGTATCCGGTCAGACTCAGTTCAACGGCGTTAATGTTCTTTCCAAAGATGGTTCAATGAAAATTCAGGTTGGTGCGAATGATGGTCAAACTATCTCCATCGATCTGAAGAAAATTGATTCTTCAACTTTGGGGCTGAATGGCTTCTCAGTTTCTAAAAACTCTCTTAATGTCAGCAATGCTATCACATCTATCCCGCAAGCCGCTGGCAATGAACCTGTTGATGTTAACTTCGGTGATACTGATGAGTCTGCAGCAATCGCAGCCAAATTGGGGGTTTCCGATACGTCAAGCCTGTCGCTGCACAACATCCTTGATAAAGATGGTAAGGCAACAGCTGATTATGTTGTTCAGTCAGGTAAAGACTTCTATGCTGCTTCTGTTAATGCCGCTTCAGGTAAAGTAACCTTAAACACCATTGATGTTACTTATGATGATTATGCGAACGGTGTTGACGATGCCAAGCAAACAGGTCAGCTGATCAAAGTTTCAGCAGATAAAGACGGCACAGCTCAAGGTTTCGTCACACTTCAAGGCAAAAACTATTCTGCTGGTGATGCGGCAGACATTCTTAAGAATGGAGCAACAGCTCTTGAGTTAACTGATCTGAATTTAAGTGATGTTACTGATACTAATGGTAAGGTAACCACAACTGCGACTGAGCAATTTGAAGGTGCTTCAACTGAGGATCCGCTGGCGCTTCTGGATAAAGCTATTGCATCAGTCGACAAATTCCGGTCTTCTCTAGGTGCCGTGCAGAACCGTCTCGATTCCGCTATCACCAACCTGAACAACACCACCACCAACCTGTCTGAAGCGCAGTCCCGCATTCAGGACGCCGACTATGCGACCGAAGTGTCCAACATGTCGAAAGCGCAGATCATCCAGCAGGCAGGTAACTCCGTGCTGTCCAAAGCTAACCAGGTACCGCAGCAGGTTCTGTCTCTGCTGCAGGGTTAATCGTCGTAACCTGATTAACTGAGACTGACGGCAACGCCAAATTGCCTGATGCGCTGCGCTTATCAGGCCTACAAGGTGAATTGCAATTTATTGAATTTGCACATTTTTGTAGGCCGGTTAAGGCGTTTACGCCGCATCCGGCAACATGAAGCGCAATTTGTCAGCAACGTGCTTCCCCGCCACCGGCGGGGTTTTTTCTGTCCGCAATTTACCGGTAACCCCCAAATAACCCCTCATTTCACCCACTAATCGTCCGATTAAAAACCCTGCAGAAACGGATAATCATGCCGATAACTCATATAACGCAGGGCTGTTTATCGTGAATTCACTCTATACCGCTGAAGGTGTAATGGATAAACACTCGCTGTGGCAGCGTTATGTCCCGCTGGTGCGTCACGAAGCATTGCGCCTGCAGGTTCGACTGCCCGCGAGCGTGGAACTTGACGATCTGCTACAGGCGGGCGGCATTGGGTTACTTAATGCCGTCGAACGCTATGACGCCCTACAAGGAACGGCATTTACAACTTACGCAGTGCAGCGTATCCGTGGCGCTATGCTGGATGAACTTCGCAGCCGTGACTGGGTGCCGCGCAGCGTGCGACGCAACGCGCGTGAAGTGGCACAGGCAATAGGGCAACTGGAGCAGGAACTTGGCCGCAACGCCACGGAAACTGAGGTAGCGGAACGTTTAGGGATCGATATTGCCGATTATCGCCAAATGTTGCTCGACACCAATAACAGCCAGCTCTTCTCCTACGATGAGTGGCGCGAAGAGCACGGCGATAGCATCGAACTGGTTACTGATGATCATCAGCGAGAAAACCCGCTACAACAACTGCTGGACAGTAATCTGCGCCAGCGGGTGATGGAAGCTATCGAAACGTTGCCGGAGCGCGAAAAACTGGTATTAACCCTCTATTACCAGGAAGAGCTGAATCTCAAAGAGATTGGCGCGGTGCTGGAGGTCGGGGAATCGCGGGTCAGTCAGTTACACAGCCAGGCCATTAAACGGTTACGCACTAAACTGGGTAAGTTATAACGTCAGTAAATGCCGCACTTTAATTTTGACTACCAGGAGTTCTTAATGATGGTGCAGCACCTGAAAAGACGGCCATTAAGCCGCTATCTTAAAGACTTTAAACACAGCCAGACTCATTGCGCGCATTGCCGTAAATTACTCGATCGCATTACCCTCGTTCGCGACGGCAAAATAGTGAATAAAATCGAGATTTCCCGCCTGGACGCGCTGCTTGATGAAAATGGCTGGCAAACGGAACAAAAATCATGGGCGGCATTGTGCCGATTTTGCGGTGATTTACATTGCAAAACGCAGAGTGATTTTTTCGATATTATCGGCTTTAAGCAATTTCTTTTTGAGCAAACTGAAATGAGCCCTGGTACGGTGCGTGAATATGTCGTTCGTCTGCGCCGTTTGGGGAATCATCTACACGAGCAAAATATTTCCCTCGATCAGCTGCAGGACGGTTTCCTTGATGAAATCCTCGCCCCGTGGCTGCCCACCACCAGCACCAACAATTACCGCATCGCATTACGGAAGTATCAACACTATCAGCGGCAAACCTGTACCGGACTTGTGCAGAAATCCTCCAGCCTGCCTGCTTCTGATATATATTAAATAAGAATAAGATGTAGCGGAGTTGTTTTTGTGTTTACAAACAATGGCTCTACACTGCAAACAGACATAACAACATTCGGGGTGAATATGAAATTAGCACATCTGGGACGTCAGGCATTGATGGGTGTGATGGCCGTGGCGCTGGTTGCGGGCATGAGCGTTAAAAGTTTTGCAGATGAAGGTCTGCTTAATAAAGTCAAAGAGCGCGGCACGCTGCTGGTAGGGCTGGAAGGCACTTATCCGCCGTTCAGTTTTCAGGGGGATGACGGCAAATTAACCGGTTTTGAAGTGGAATTTGCCCAACAGCTGGCAAAACATCTTGGCGTTGAGGCGTCACTAAAACCGACCAAATGGGACGGTATGCTGGCGTCGCTGGACTCTAAACGCATTGATGTGGTGATTAATCAGGTCACCATTTCTGACGAGCGCAAGAAAAAATACGATTTCTCTACCCCTTACACCATTTCCGGTATTCAGGCGCTGGTGAAAAAAGGTAACGAAGGCACCATTAAAACGGCTGCTGATCTGAAAGGCAAAAAAGTGGGTGTCGGTCTGGGCACCAACTATGAAGAGTGGCTGCGGCAGAATGTTCAGGGCGTCGATGTGCGTACCTATGATGATGACCCGACCAAATATCAGGATCTGCGCGTAGGCCGTATCGATGCGATCCTCGTTGACCGTCTGGCAGCGCTGGATCTGGTAAAGAAAACCAACGATACGCTGGCAGTAACCGGTGAAGCATTCTCCCGTCAGGAGTCTGGCGTGGCGCTGCGTAAAGGAAATGAAGACCTGCTGAAAGCAGTGAATGATGCAATTGCGGAAATGCAAAAAGACGGCACTCTGCAAGCTCTTTCCGAAAAATGGTTTGGTGCTGATGTGACCAAATAATCAGCATAATGACAAAAAAGGGCGCTTTCACTAGCGCCTTTTTTATTTACGCGTTTTCAGCGTGCATAATAAGAAAATCACAACAACACACATCGGAGGCTGTTATGCCACTGCATAATTTAACCCGTTTTCCACGGTTGGAGTTTATCGGCGCGCCAACGCCGCTCGAATATCTGCCGCGCTTTTCTGATTATCTTGGACGGGAAATTTTCATCAAACGGGATGACGTCACACCCATGGCAATGGGCGGCAATAAATTACGTAAGCTGGAATTTCTCGCGGCAGATGCCCTGCGCGAAGGTGCCGATACGCTGATTACTGCCGGCGCGATCCAGTCTAACCATGTGCGCCAGACTGCCGCAGTCGCGGCGAAACTCGGTCTGCACTGCGTGGCGCTGCTGGAAAATCCTATTGGCACAACCGCAGAAAACTATTTAACCAACGGCAATCGTTTGTTGCTGGATCTGTTCAATACCCAGATTGAAATGTGCGACGCACTGACCGATCCCAATGCCCAACTGGAAGAGCTGGCGACGCGAGTCGAAGCACAAGGCTTTCGCCCGTATGTCATTCCGGTTGGCGGTTCTAATGCTCTGGGCGCGCTGGGTTATGTGGAGAGTGCGCTGGAAATCGCGCAACAGTGTGAAGGGGCGGTTAATATTTCGTCGGTGGTGGTCGCATCGGGCAGTGCCGGAACTCACGCCGGATTGGCTGTTGGGCTGGAACACCTGATGCCTGAAAGCGAACTGATTGGCGTGACCGTGTCGCGTTCCGTTGCCGATCAATTGCCGAAAGTGGTTAACCTACAACAGGCGATTGCGAAAGAACTGGAGCTGACCGCATCAGCGGAAATTTTACTCTGGGATGACTATTTTGCACCTGGCTACGGCGTGCCGAACGACGAAGGCATGGAAGCAGTGAAATTGCTGGCGCGTCTGGAAGGCATTCTGCTTGATCCTGTGTATACCGGAAAAGCGATGGCGGGGCTGATTGACGGTATCAGTCAGAAACGCTTCAAAGATGAAGGGCCGATTCTGTTTATTCATACCGGCGGCGCGCCTGCGCTGTTCGCCTATCATCCCCACGTTTAGCTCCGGGAACGCTCATGCAAGAAAGTATACAACTGGTTATTGATTCCTTGCCGTTCCTGTTGAAAGGGGCTGGGTATACCCTGCAACTCAGTATCGGCGGCATGTTTTTTGGCTTACTGCTAGGGTTTATTCTCGCGCTGATGCGTCTGTCGCCAATCTGGCCCGTGCGCTGGCTGGCGCGTTTTTATATCTCTATTTTTCGTGGTACACCGCTCATCGCACAACTGTTTATGATCTATTACGGCCTGCCGCAGTTTGGTATCGAATTAGATCCCATTCCGTCAGCAATGATTGGTCTGTCGCTGAACACTGCCGCCTATGCTGCCGAAACGCTGCGCGCCGCCATTTCTTCTATTGATAAAGGTCAGTGGGAAGCCGCTGCCAGTATTGGTATGACGCCGTGGCAGACCATGCGTCGCGCGATTTTGCCACAGGCGGCGCGGGTGGCGTTGCCGCCGCTGTCGAACAGCTTTATCAGCCTGGTAAAAGATACGTCGCTGGCCGCGACAATCCAGGTGCCGGAGCTGTTCCGTCAAGCGCAGTTGATTACCTCGCGCACGCTGGAGGTGTTCACCATGTACCTGGCGGCTTCGCTCATCTACTGGATCATGGCGACAGTATTATCGACGTTGCAGAACCATTTTGAGAATCAACTTAATCGCCAGGAGAGAGAACCAAAATGAGTGCCATTGAAGTTAAGAACCTGGTGAAAAAATTTCACGGTCAGACGGTGCTGCACGGTATCGACCTCGAGGTAAAGCCTGGCGAAGTGGTGGCAATTATCGGTCCGAGTGGTTCCGGCAAAACCACGTTGCTACGCAGCATAAATCTGCTGGAACAACCGGAAGCGGGAACGATCACCGTTGGCGATATCACTATTGATACTGCACGTTCATTAAGTCAGCAAAAATCGCTGATTCGCCAGTTGCGTCAGCACGTCGGGTTTGTCTTCCAGAACTTTAATTTGTTTCCGCATCGTACGGTGCTGGAAAACATTATTGAAGGGCCGGTGATCGTCAAAGGCGAACCGAAAGAAGAGGCCACGGCGCGCGCTCGCGAGCTGCTGGCGAAAGTTGGGCTGGCCGGTAAAGAAACCAGCTATCCACGTCGTTTGTCTGGCGGTCAACAGCAGCGTGTTGCGATTGCGCGTGCGCTGGCAATGCGTCCTGAGGTGATTTTGTTTGACGAGCCAACGTCAGCGCTGGATCCAGAGCTGGTGGGCGAAGTCCTGAACACAATCCGCCAGCTGGCGCAGGAAAAGCGCACGATGGTGATTGTGACGCACGAAATGAGCTTTGCCCGGGATGTTGCGGACCGGGCGATTTTTATGGACCAGGGGCGGATAGTCGAGCAGGGGGCAGCAAAAGCGTTATTTGCCGATCCCCAGCAGCCTCGCACCCGCCAGTTCCTCGAGAAGTTTCTGCTGCAATAATAAGAAAAAATCAGCCCCGACGATTCACCTGTCGGGGCGGGACGCCATTTCAAGCGTGATAAAACTGCTTAACAAATCAGCATAACTCATTAATAACATAAGAGAATGCGATGGCTTGCAAAAGTAATTCATTGCCTGAATAATATAAATTATATATAAATCTTATTTATGTGATAGTTTGAATTATCATTATAAATGATACTCACTCTCAGGGGCGTTGCGGTTTACTATGCAGGATACGGATTTTTTCAGCTGGCGTCGCACGATGCTGTTGCGTTTTCAGAGGATGGAGGCCGCAGAAGAGGTCTACCATGAAATAGAGCTTCAGGCTCAGCAGCTGGAGTACGATTACTATTCGTTATGTGTTCGCCACCCGGTACCATTCACGCGACCTAAAGTGGCTTTCTACACCAATTACCCTGAGGCGTGGGTTAGTTATTATCAGGCAAAAAACTTTCTCGCAATTGATCCGGTGCTGAACCCTGAAAACTTTAGTCAGGGCCATTTAATGTGGAATGATGACTTATTCAGCGAAGCACAGCCGTTATGGGAAGCCGCGCGCGCACATGGTTTACGCCGCGGTGTCACTCAGTATTTAATGCTGCCAAATCGGGCGCTGGGCTTTTTGTCCTTTTCCCGTTGCAGCACGCGCGAAATACCCATTCTTAGTGATGAACTGCAATTAAAAATGCAGTTACTGGTGCGCGAAAGTCTGATGGCTCTGATGCGTTTAAATGATGAAATAGTGATGACGCCAGAGATGAATTTCAGCAAGCGCGAAAAAGAAATTCTGAAATGGACGGCGGAAGGGAAGACATCAGCAGAGATAGCGATGATTTTGTCAATCTCTGAGAATACGGTCAATTTCCATCAGAAAAACATGCAGAAAAAAATCAATGCACCAAATAAGACCCAGGTGGCCTGTTACGCGGCCGCTACTGGCTTAATTTGATCGCTTTTCTTTCTGCGTGCCAGATGCAAAAACCGGCTGAAAGGCACGCTCTCAGCCGGTTTTATATTACTGACGGTAGGCTTGTTTAATTTGCTTAACCGTTTTGGAAAATACTGCAGCCTGGGTTTCGTCTTCGATCAGCGCAAGCTGTTTTTCCATCTTTAACATCACGCGGCCCGCGTCAGCTTGTCCCATCGCCTGCAGCATCAGCGTCAGCATCGCTTTCAGGCAGGAGACTTCATTTGCCAGTTCTTGATTATTCTCGGCAGTAGAAAAATCAGGCGTACTCATTTATTTTCCTCGTCATGTTGCAATGAAAATTTGCGGTGAAAAATGTTAAGGCGGCGGAGTATACCATAAGCTTTGCTAAAAATAGCAGTGGTTGTTTTTTGAGCGTGATATCGGCAGTGCTATAAAATACGTTAATATAATGACCAATAAATATTTTTATCATGAATGTTTTTTGCCCGTATTGTTCGGGTTAATTAATGTTACATATTCAGCGGGCTGATTTTCATTTTTGCTGAATAAAGTCAATTTTTGTCACATTTCATCGTAGGGCTTACTGTGAAACGATCCGGTAAGCCGTTGGTGACGGGCGTGACCATAACTGTGGACAATCGAATTGACAAAAACGAGAGAAAAATCGAATACCCACCATTTTTAACGTTTCAAAGTTGCAATAAAAACCGCTAATATACGAATGACTAACTATCAGTAGCGTTATCCCTATTTCTGGAGATATTCCTTTGATCAACGTTCTACTTGTTGATGACCACGAACTGGTGCGCGCAGGGATACGACGCATTCTGGAAGATATAAAGGGTATAAAAGTCGTCGGTGAGGCATCGTGCGGTGAAGACGCCGTTAAGTGGTGCCGGACAAATGCCGTTGACGTGGTGCTAATGGACATGAGTATGCCGGGCATTGGCGGTCTTGAGGCGACGCGTAAAATCGCGCGTTCCACAGCTGATGTCAAAATCATCATGCTTACCGTCCATACAGAAAACCCTTTACCAGCGAAAGTCATGCAGGCCGGTGCTGCGGGCTACCTCAGCAAAGGCGCGGCTCCGCAGGAAGTTGTGAGTGCGATTCGTTCTGTCTATTCAGGGCAGCGTTACATTGCTTCTGACATCGCTCAACAAATGGCGTTAAGCCAGATCGAACCAGAAAAAACAGAAAGCCCATTTGCCAGTTTGTCTGAACGTGAATTGCAGATTATGCTGATGATCACCAAGGGCCAGAAGGTCAATGAGATCTCAGAACAGCTCAATCTCAGTCCGAAAACGGTGAACAGCTACCGCTATCGTATGTTCAGTAAACTAAACATTCATGGCGATGTTGAGCTGACTCACCTGGCAATTCGCCATGGTCTGTGTAATGCGGAGACATTATCAAGTCAGTGAGTGATCAGTTTGACGCAAAAGCGTTTTTAAAAACCGTAACCAGCCAGCCAGGCGTTTATCGCATGTACGATGCTGGTGGTACGGTTATCTATGTCGGCAAAGCGAAAGACCTGAAAAAACGGCTTTCCAGCTATTTCCGTAGCAACCTCGCTTCGCGCAAAACCGAAGCGCTGGTCGCCCAGATCCAGCAAATTGATGTAACGGTTACTCACACAGAAACCGAAGCGCTGTTGCTGGAACACAACTACATCAAACTCTATCAGCCGCGTTACAACGTTTTGCTACGCGATGATAAATCATATCCTTTTATCTTCCTGAGTGGTGATACCCACCCGCGTCTGGCGATGCATCGTGGTGCGAAGCATGCCAAAGGTGAATATTTCGGCCCGTTCCCGAATGGCTATGCCGTACGTGAAACACTGGCGCTACTGCAAAAGATTTTCCCCATTCGCCAGTGCGAAAATAGTGTTTATCGCAATCGCTCGCGTCCGTGTCTGCAATACCAGATAGGGCGCTGTCTGGGACCGTGCGTTGAAGGACTGGTGAGTGAAGAAGAATACGCTCAGCAGGTCGAGTATGTGCGCCTGTTTTTGTCTGGCAAAGATGATCAGGTGCTTACGCAACTCATTAGTCGTATGGAAACTGCCAGCCAGAATCTGGAGTTTGAAGAAGCTGCACGTATTCGCGACCAAATTCAGGCGGTGCGACGCGTCACCGAAAAACAATTCGTTTCCAATACCGGCGACGACCTCGACGTTATTGGTGTGGCGTTCGATGCGGGCATGGCTTGTGTCCACGTATTGTTCATTCGTCAGGGCAAAGTGCTCGGCAGCCGCAGCTATTTCCCGAAAGTGCCTGGCGGTACGGAACTGAGCGAGGTGGTAGAAACCTTCGTAGGCCAGTTCTATTTACAAGGCAGCCAGATGCGCACCTTACCGGGTGAGATCCTGCTCGATTTTAATCTTAGCGATAAAACGCTGCTCGCCGATTCCCTTTCAGAACTGGCGGGACGCAAGATTAATGTTCAAACCAAACCTCGCGGCGATAGGGCGCGTTATCTGAAACTCGCGCGCACCAATGCGGCGACGGCCTTAACCAGCAAACTTTCGCAGCAATCTACCGTTCACCAGCGACTGACCGCGCTTGCCAGCGTGTTGAAATTGCCGGAAGTGAAGCGGATGGAGTGCTTTGACATCAGCCATACCATGGGCGAACAAACCGTCGCTTCCTGTGTGGTGTTTGATGCTAACGGCCCGCTGCGTGCGGAGTATCGGCGCTATAACATTACAGGTATCACGCCGGGCGATGATTATGCGGCGATGAATCAGGTGCTGCGTCGGCGTTATGGTAAAGCCATTGACGACAGTAAGATCCCGGATGTGATCCTTATCGACGGCGGCAAAGGCCAGCTTGCGCAGGCGAAAAATGTCTTCGCCGAACTGGATGTCTCATGGGATAAAAATCATCCACTGCTACTTGGCGTTGCCAAAGGAGCAGATCGTAAGGCTGGGCTGGAAACACTGTTCTTTGAGCCGGAAGGTGAGGGATTCAGTTTGCCGCCAGATTCACCCGCGCTGCATGTTATCCAGCATATTCGCGATGAATCACATGATCACGCGATTGGCGGGCACCGTAAAAAAAGGGCGAAGGTCAAAAATACCAGTTCCCTGGAAACCATTGAAGGCGTCGGGCCAAAACGTCGGCAAATGTTGTTGAAATATATGGGCGGTTTGCAAGGTTTACGTAACGCCAGCGTCGAGGAAATTGCAAAAGTGCCGGGTATTTCGCAAGGTCTGGCAGAAAAGATCTTCTGGTCGTTGAAACATTGATGTCTCTGTAGCAACATAGGGGTAATCTTACTGACAACAGATAGTTACCCGTCATTATGCAATTTAATATCCCTACGTTGCTTACACTGTTCCGTGTCATCCTTATCCCATTCTTTGTATTGGTCTTTTATCTGCCTGTCACCTGGTCGCCGTTTGCCGCCGCGCTCATTTTCTGCGTCGCGGCGGTGACTGACTGGTTCGATGGTTTTCTGGCACGCCGCTGGAACCAGAGTACCCGGTTTGGTGCTTTCCTTGACCCTGTGGCAGATAAAGTTCTCGTGGCTATCGCCATGGTGCTGGTAACCGAGCATTATCACAGCTGGTGGGTGACATTACCGGCGGCAACGATGATCGCCCGTGAAATTATTATTTCTGCGCTACGCGAATGGATGGCGGAGTTGGGTAAACGCAGTAGCGTGGCCGTCTCCTGGATTGGGAAAGTGAAAACCACTGCCCAGATGGTGGCGTTGGCATGGCTGCTGTGGCGTCCGAACATTTGGGTTGAGTACGCCGGTATTGCACTTTTCTTTGTGGCTGCGGTACTGACTCTGTGGTCAATGTTGCAATATTTGAGCGCTGCGCGTGCAGATTTGCTTGATCAGTGATCGTTTCGGCGTAATTTTCAGCAAACGATCAAAAGTGGTGAAAAATATCGTTGACTCATCGCGCCAGGTAAGTAGAATGCAACGCATCGAACGGCGGCACTGATTGCCAGACGATAATAAAATCAAGTGATTAACTGATTGCTTGATGAATGCGGGAATAGCTCAGTTGGTAGAGCACGACCTTGCCAAGGTCGGGGTCGCGAGTTCGAGTCTCGTTTCCCGCTCCAGTTTAAAAGACATCGGCGTCAAGCGGATGTCTGGCTGAAAGGCCTGAAGAATTTGGCGCGTTAACAAAGCGGTTATGTAGCGGATTGCAAATCCGTCTAGTCCGGTTCGACTCCGGAACGCGCCTCCACTTTCTTCCCGAGCCCGGATGGTGGAATCGGTAGACACAAGGGATTTAAAATCCCTCGGCGTTCGCGCTGTGCGGGTTCAAGTCCCGCTCCGGGTACCATGGGAAAGATAAGAATAAAATCAAAGCAATAAGCAGTGTCGTGAAACCACCTTCGGGTGGTTTTTTCGTATTTGTATTTTGTGCAATGGCGGTAGAGTGGCGATGGTGTGGCGATATGCAGAAACAATGGTAGTGCACGTGCTGTTTAAACTCTAAGGATGAAGCAGAATTCTTCTGCAGCTCCTCCGTATTTCGCATAGTGAACCAGGACCTCTGTTAAACAAAAATTTTTCTGGGATTTTTTCACTCGACTTCATTTTTCCTCCTGCAATCCACCAACAGGTACCTGCGCTAATCTATCTTTTTAATCTGACAACATCTTGGGAAAAGGCAAATTCGTCAGATTTACTGTTTTTCTGCTGCCTCGAATGCCGATGTCTGAAGCACTGATAAGAGTTCTATCTCTTTGATATAGATCTTTTTTTTGATGAATTGCACGACATATTATCGTTATGACACCTTCTTGTTAAAGGTATTGTACTCCTCATCTCGATTTTATGATGTGGGCTATGATTGGTTAGTAATAGAGTGTATCGGTATGCGATGTGGTTTATTAATGGCAATCTGCCTTTGTTTAGTATCTTTTAGTGGATATGCAGCAACAGGAAAGTCTGATGCTCAGATCAAAAAAGAAATAATTAAAGAATCCATTGAATCTTATCCAGGCAATTGTGCGTGTCCTTATAATCATGCAAGGAATGGTAGTAGATGTGGTGGACGCAGTGCATATAGCCGTAATGGAGGGTATGACGTGGTATGTTATGAGGGTGATGTTACCGATGAAATGATCCGGCAATGGAAGCAGGAGAATGCTGAGTAATCTCTTTTAACAGGTTTGTTGTGCGAGCATTATGTGCCGTTAACGGTACACTAGCTAGTGATTGTTCCAAAAAGAAAACCCGCAGTTCTTACGCTGCGGGTTTGTTGTTCATGTCTGTGAGATAGGGTGCCACTTCAGCCAACCTTAGCAACCGATTGACGGGGGATTGCTCCCCCGTCGCGGTTTCCTTACTGCTTACACTGTAAGAACGCCGCAAACTCCGCTCCCCAGAAGCTCATCCGTATTTCACACAGCGAACCGTGTAGCATCCAGATGATGAGGATTACCGTCACGCAGAACGTGATGGCTGTAAGCGATTTTTGCGACATAGCGCTTGCTCCTTTGTTGGAGAGGCGCTAACCTATCACTTGCTTAAGGTAGATATGTTAGGGCCTCGGTTAAACAGAAATGTTTTCCGGGGCCTTTCCACATCCGGCCTTCGGGTATTCCTCCGACCATCAGCCGAAAGGCACCCGCGGGTAATCTATCGTTTTTTTGTTACTCCGGCAATTCTGCCTGTTAATTCTGAGGTAAAGGCAAACTCATCTGATTGTTTCCCCTGTGTGAAGCTGGCAGCTCATGCCACGGGATACCTTCCGAAGAGTGAACGCCGGAGGCGTGTTTTGATGTGAATTTATGGAAAGCTTCCAGTGTTGAGAAGCATACGCCGCATTCCAGGTTGTTACACTGGTAATACTTTTGCCGCACAGTGTTTGAATCGTTTTCCGGACGACTGGTGCGGATTCGGGCAGATGCGCCACAAAGCGGACAACGGAACATAGCGACCTCCCTTAACGTGGTGCTGCCGCTATTCTAAGTTGTAATAGCTCAGACTCCAACTGACAGTTTGCGCAGCCAGAATACAATCAAACCTAGCGGTACGCTTTGTGCGAAGAGCGGAAGTTCGCAACTCCAACAACTTTGATAACCTCCGCATAAATGGAAATCGGTTGCTTACATAAGTTTATTGGCTGAGGTGCATATCGGGAAGCAAGCGGGCAGTGCCATCTTATCTGTTACAATCCCGAAATGATTGTTCAGCCCGCTTTTTCTAACAGCATGTAAACATTCAGCTGCAAATTTCGTTGTTGCTGCATGTTATCTCTTCAAGTGCAGCGGCGTTATAATCAACGGAATGATCAACCTGTGATGTAGGTCTGCCAAAAAATTCAACCCCTGACATAATCATGTTGCCGATATTCTCTCGCTGTTTATCACTGAGCCTGTCCCACCACTCAGGGGATGAATATGTATTTTCGGCCTTTGTGAAGAAAAAATACAGAAGGGTATTGAACATCCTGTTAGCTGGGATCTTAATTAGTGTCCGTATAAAACGTCTGATAATTGTTGAAGTTCTCAGCCAACTGAACACTACATATCCCTTACCTCCGCAGGAAAAAGCATTGAAACATACTTGTTCCGCCGACACTGTAAGATCGCTCAAATCCTGAATTTTGGTCCCATCGAAATCCCTCTCCGGTGAAAGAATTGACGAAACTACAATTGGTAAAGGCTCTGCAAAAGTGAAGATAACACTTTCAATTTCTGAAAATTGCCTGCTAAGTAGGATGCGGTCGAGGCTAGTTTTAAGATTATTTAATTCAATTATTGCTGCATTTAAGCCACTTTGGTGCTGGTCGATTAATTTCTGAATATAATACTGTTCAACTTGTAGCTTTCCTTTATCGGCATTTTTAGCAAAATCAGAAGATAGCACTCCCCCTTCTTTGGCATAAATTTCTTTAGACAATGAACGAAACATTAAGGCAAAGCACTGCTCGTCCGTGCCTGTAAATTTTTCGTTCTCTAGGCATGAAAATAAGATTCTGTCATGAACTGCACAAAATCCTGTAAAAGTGGATGCCTGATTGATACCGATCTTCTCGGGAAGCCATTTTCCGTTGTTTCTCATCAGGCTTGCTAAGTTCATTATCACCCCCATGACGTGATTGCTGGAGTCGGCGATCGCCTTAAGGCTACTGCTCTTAGATATCGTATGCGCCTGAACGATGCGTTTATCACAATCTTCGTGCATGGATGCTGGCGCATAACATGCCTTTCTCTGCGAGAGAGACTTTGAAAATTTCAGTGCCTCGGCTTTGGATACCGGAGTTTCACGATCTCGACCAAGATGGCACTTTTTATACTTAAGTCCTGAATTACACCAGCACTTATCATTTCTTCCTAATTTCACTTTATTGTTTCCCACGAAATTAATGTTCTATAACAAAAACACTTATCGAAAATAGGTGTAATTTATCACTCCGGCAGCTAAAAGATCATCTGCCACATGCACGATAATAAATCTTCCTTGCGTCATCATCTCCCTCTGTTCTTAAATCAGGTGTTGCCTGTGTGCGGAGGATTCGCGAAGTACAGTAGCCGAAATGCATGATCTTACCCATCAATGGTGAGCACGCGATAATAAGTGAGTCCCTAATTGACCACTCATGGCAATACAACTTCAACCAGCATTCATGACCACTATCCGTGGATTAACTGTTACATAAGCAACACCTGCTCTAGGCACAAAGCGGGCTGCCAGATTGGGTCTGGCACTGTGCTGTGAGTGTGTCAGTTCTGGTTTGAGTCAATACATCTAATTTGCTCATTCTGTTTCTGCTATCCATTCCGGGATTTTTGCTTCAAGCTCAAGCTGTGTGGTAAAGCCGCTGTTATCAATGGTGTGCTCGGCTTTTGCAATAATCCAGTCCTGATTATCGATGTCACTTTTGAAGCCTGTCACCGTGCCATGCATTTCGGGATAGAGTTCTGCGCGTCCACGCGCCAGCGTGATGGAGAATGATGCGGCTCCGCGTTGTAGCTGCTGCCACTTTGCCGCCGCTGCACGTCTTGCTGCCTGCTCGTTCTGATAAGTCTTGCGTAACACAAACACGTTGCCTTCCGCACCTTCCATATAGTCACCTTCACGGCTGCTGCTTTTCTCCTTTTTCGGTTTGCGGCGTTTCACGCTGACTTTTTTCTTTTTCCCGTAATTAAGATCAAGCCAGTAAGCACGTACCCCCGTATACGCTTCGCGGTCAGCAATGCGGAACTGATGGCGATCGCCACTGCTGCGCGTGATGGCGAACGATGGCAACGGCTGGCCCTGTGCGTTCACGCCACCGCCTGGCATGATGAATAACAGATTACTGCTTTTTACCGTAGTGATTGCGCCCAGCATTTCCGCCATGCGCGTAAGGAAGGACATGTCGCTTTCTTCGGTCTGGTCGGCGTGGTCGATTTCAATATCCATCAGCATTTCGCTGATTTGTGGTTTCAGACCGTACCGATGAGCGATGGCGGATACCACGCGCTCAACGGTCACATCATGCCAGGACACCTCACGTTTAACGTTAAATTCATCCCGAAAATCTGCGCTTCTGGCTGAAACAGTCAGCCTGTCCGGCGGTCCTTCGTGAGCGATTTCATCAACAATGTAAGTGCCTTTTTCTGTCAGCGGTTCTCCTTTCCAGCCAATGAGAACCGTCAGGCGCGCGCCCCGTGGCGGTAGCTGCAACTGACCATCCGCATCATCCAGCGTGATGGTGAGCAGGTCCGCTTCAAATCCCCGGTTGTCGGTCAGTGACAGGCTCATCAGGCGCTCTGCCACGCCGGACAGTGTTTCCCCCTCCGCGAGAATATCAAAATCCGGCATTTTCACGGGGTCTGTGCTCTGACTGAGCAATTGCATGGTGGTATCGGTCATCTGTTCCCTCCCTGTGCGGCATGGTCGCATGTGCGTGCATAGGGGGTTACTGCTTTTTGTTGTCGCCGTGGCGGGAGAACGGCGCAGGGGTGAGATTACGCGCGTGGTGGGTGATGATTGTTGCCGAATCATTTAACGGATACAAGGGGCTGAAGCTATGAGTGAAACTCGTTTTCATGGTGCCCGTGTTACGGAAAGTACCGACCTGGTAACAGCGATTAATGATGTTGATTCCAGTGTTATCGGTATCGTGGCAACGGCGGATGATGCGGACGCGGAGCTGTTCCCGCTGAACAAGCCCACACTGCTGACCCGCGTCAATGACGTGCTGGGAAAATGCGGGACTACGGGGACGCTTTATCGTGCGCTTAAGGCTATTGCAGACCAGGTGAGCACAAAAGTGATCGTCGTTCGCGTGGCTGAACACAAAGAAGAAGGCGGTAAGACGCAGGATCAACTGGTTATCGGTGGTTCTGAATCTGACGGCAGCTATACGGGGATGTATGCGCTGCTTGTTGCAGAGCAGGATGAAAGCATCGGATACCGTCCGCGTATTCTGGCCGCGCCGGAGCTGGACACGGAGGCGGTGACAAAATCCCTGTGCGTGATTGCGGGTAAACTGCGCGCGTTTGTGTATGCCTCATGTCATGACTGTAACACGATGGCTGAGGCAATTACCTACCGCCAGAAATTCAACGAACGTGAGGTGATGCTCTTATGGCCGGACTTCATCGCCTACAACCCGAAAAGTGGCAAAAACGAAACGTTCCCCGCGCCTGCCTATGCGTGCGGCCTTCGTGCGTACATTGACCATGAGCAGGGCTGGCACAAATCGCTGTCCAACGTTCCTGTTAAAAATGTGCTGGGGATGTCCAGGCATGTTTTCTGGTCGTTGCAGGCCGAAGACAGTGATGCCAACAGCCTCAACAACAAAGAAATCACGACCATTATTCGTCGCAACGGGTTCCGCTTCTGGGGCAACCGCACACCGGAAACGAACGCCTACATCTTTGAGGTGTATACCCGAACCGCACAGGTGCTGGCTGATTCAATTGCGGAAGCGCAGTTTGAAACCATCGACAGTCCACTGACGCCTGCGAACGTGAAGGATGTTATCAGTGCCATCAGGGCAAAACTGGATTCGCTGGTTACTGCCGGGAAACTGATTGGCGCGGAGTGCTGGTATGACGTGGTGGATAACAGCACCACGGATTTACGTCAGGGGCGTGTGCGTATTCGCTACAAATATACGCCCGTTCCGCCACTGGAAGACATGGAGCTTTACCAGACGTTTACTGATGAATACTTTGAACCCGCATTTGCGGTGCTGGGAGGTGCCTGATGGCTGTACCAAAACATCTTCGCTTTTTTACGCTGTTTGTGGATGGTGAAAACGAAGTGGGTAAGGTGACGTCCGTCACTCTGCCTAAGCTGACGCGCAAAACCGACAGCTACCGGGGTGGTGGCATGATGGGTGCGGTAAGTATTGATCTCGGTCTGGACGACTCCGCGCTTGATGCGAGCTTTGTCATGGGGGGCGCAGTTCGTGAGCTGTTCCTTAAGTATGGCGGCACGATTGACGGCACGCTGCTGCGTTTTGCGGGTGAATATTACACCGATGCAGAAAGCGACCTGTATGAAGTCGAAATGCGCGGACGTGTGACGGAAATTGATATGGGGGAAGCCAAACAGGGCGAAGCCACATCACACACTTACGCCATTAAAAACACCTACTACAAGCTGAGTGTTAACGATCGCCCGTTGTGGGAGATTGACCTGCTGAACTTCATTTACCGGAAGGACGGCAAGGACATTGTGCCCGATCGCATCCGTTCCGCGCTCGGGCTTGGCTGATAAGTAATATGCAGGCGGCGCAGTGCGTCGCCTCTGACTGAAAGGAGTTTCCTGATGAAAGAGACGAAAAACATCGATACCGAAAACACGGTAGTTGCTGACACTGTGAAAGAAACCAGTGAGCGTGGTGTAAAACTTACCCAACCAATTGAGCGAGGCGGCGAAAAAATCACGTATGTGGAGATCACCGGGGCTATTGAGCAGGCTGGATCTCTGCGAGATTTGTCGCTGTCTGATGTGCTGAATCTGAAAGCGGAATCCATGTTTACGCTGCTGTCACGCGTGACATCACCGCGACTGGATGAAGTGACGATCAAAAAAATGGCATCCCGTGACTTTATTCAGTTATGTGTGGTTGCCGTAAATTTTTTGAGCGGTGCGGACTCTGGCGGGAAGAACGAACAGGCGACGGAAGCCTGATCACGGTTGTGTGCTTTGAGCACATAGAAGACTTTGTGGCAGATATTGCCGTTATTTTTAACTGGTCGCCCGCCGAAATCTTCATGATGACGCCCGGCGAAGTGGTTAGCTGGCGTGAGCGGGCGGCACTTCGCAGCGGGAATGCAGACAATGAAGACTCTTGATATCCGGGTCGCTTTCAGCGCCGTTGACAGGCTGACCCGGCCTGCCGAAAACGCCCGCCGCCTGATGGGGCAGTTTGGTGACTCCATCCAGCGAACGCAGGGGGCGATTAAAAATCTCGAGCGTCAGGCTCGTTCATTTGAGCGCGCCCGCGACGCTGTCAGTAAAGCGGATGCGGGTATCGTGAAAGCACGACGCCAGCTTAACGCCCTTAATCAGTTACAACGCACGGGTACAGTGCTCAGCGAAAAACAACAAAAGCTGATGCAGCAGTTAAGCACCCGGCTTGAACGCCTGAATGAATCGCGCACACGGGAAATTCAGAAAATGCGGGAGCTTGGCGGAGAGCTGAAACGCCACGGCATTTCCCTGACAGGCAGCGATAACACCATCCAGCAGGCCATCAGACGCACCGAACAGTACAACAACCAGCTTGAACGCGAACGGCAGGCGCTTGCGCGTGTAACGCGGGCGCGTGAGTGGTATTCGCGCGCGCAGGAAACCGCGGGAAAACTGAAAACAGGTGGTGCGCTGGCAATTGGTGCGGCAGCGGCGGGCGGCTATGCTGCCGGGCGTTTTTTGCAGCCCGCGATCGGGTTCGGCAAAGAGATGTCCCGCGTTCAGGCGCTGACGCGAATCGACCAGAACAGCCCGCAGTTTAAGGCGCTGCGTGAGCAGGCGTTAAAACTTGGCTCTGAAACGCAGTTCACCGCAGGCGATGCCGCCAATGGGCAGGCATTTCTTGCAATGGCAGGCTTCACACCGCAGGCCATTCAGGCTGCGCTTCCCGGAGTGCTGAGCATGGCAACGGCTGGCGGTATGGATCTCGGCGAGACGGCAGATATTGGCTCAAATATCCTGACGCAGTTCGGCCTTTCTGCTGACCAGATGGACCGGGTCGGTGACACACTCACCGCAGCGTTTACCCGTACCAACACTGACCTTCGCGCACTGGGCGAAACCATGAAATATGCAGGTCCGGTGGCGGGTAAGCTGGGAATATCGCTGGAGCAGGCCGCAGCGATGGCTGGTGTGCTGGCGAATATGGGCATCAGAGGGAGTGATGCCGGGACGGCAATGCGTGCCAGCCTGGCTCGTCTGGCATCACCGCCAAAGGCGGCGGCAGAAGCTCTGAAAGAGCTGGGCGTGTCCGTCTCGGATGCCGGGGGTAAAATGCGCCCGATGGAGGATGTGCTGGCCGACCTTTATAAAGCCACCCGCAAATACGGGGAAGTTGACCGGGTATCGTTCTTTAAGGACATTGCCGGAGAAGAGGCTTTCACATCGTTTATGGCGCTCGTTGATGCAGTGGGTGACGGTTCCTTACCCAAACTGAGAAAAGAACTTGAAGGCGCGCGCGGTGAGGCTGAACGCACAGCAAAGGTTATGGCCAACAACCTTGACGGCGATCTGAAATCACTCGGCAGTGCATGGGAAGGGTTGCGCATCCGCATTGCAGATCTGATTGACGGTCCGCTGCGTTCTGTCACGCAGTGGCTCACGCGGGTGGTATCAAGGGTGACGGCGCTGGCGCAGGCCCATCCGGCACTGACGCGCCAGCTACTGATAGCAGGCGGTGCGTTGCTGGCAATGACTGCAACGGTTGGCTCGTTGTCGCTGGCTATTGGTGTGCTTGCTGGTCCGCTGGCAAAACTGCGTCTTGGTTTTTCTCTCCTGACCGGATCAATGAATGCTGTCAGGGTCCTGCCAGCACTATGGGGAATGGTGACGGGTTCCGTTTCTTTACTGGGAGGCGCTATCGGGGCGCTGTTCAGTCCGGTTGGTCTTATCGTGGCTGCGCTTGCCGGAGCTGCCGTCCTTATCTGGAAATACTGGGATCCCATCAGGGCATTTTTTGCCGGGGTGTTCAGCGGGATTATGGAAAGGCTGAACCCGTTGCGTGAAACCTTTGAACGGTTTGGCCCTGTTTTTGACGCAATCGGAAGCGGGATCAGCCAGGTGTTTAACTGGTTTAAATCGCTGCTGTCACCGATGGAGTCCAGCAAGGAAACGCTGGATAAATGTACCAGTGCTGGCGAGATATTCGGTAACGTTCTTGGCGGTGCGTTACAACTTGTTCTGACACCTGCAAAAATGCTACTGGATACGCTGGCGTGGATACTTGAAAAACTTGGCGTCCTTCCGGATGAAGCGGAAAGGGCGCGCAAGAAAATCGAAGACGCACAGCGTGCGGCCATTCTTCAGGATAAGGTTGCCTTACTTCAGGGGGACCTGGCGAAAATCAATCCGCCGAAGCCTGTGGAAAATGGCAATGGCACCGGAGGTGATAAACCCAAAGACAACAAACCGCTCACAGACAGCAATACCGGGACGCTACGCAGACTCAGCAAAATTGCTGATAACACAGGTAAGCTGGTTGATGAGACGAAAAAACGCATTGGCCCTGGCGATATTGTCTTTAAGAACCTGCCCCGCGCACTTGCTGTTCGTGGGGAGTGGCAGGAGCGGAAGATTGCGCAGGTCAGTAAGCCTGCCCCCGCAATTAATATCACACCCGTAGTCCCGGCTCCGCTGCCTCCGGCGCTGGTCCCTGTTGTTGCGGCCAGCTCCCGCCCGGTGGCGGAGGCCATACGATCGCCAGTGGCATCAGTTCCTGCAGCTTCCCGTAATCGGGAGCCTGCTGTCTCCAGATTTGGCGGTGAAATTCATGTTCATCTGCATAACGTTGTTACGCAGAATCCCCGCGAACTGGCGAAACTGGTCGGTGAAATGGTCAGGGCAGAAATGGAACGGCGCGCCCGTGCCGGGCGTGGCAGTTTTTACGATAAAGATTGAGGAGTCATGGCCATGATGATGATCTATGGCATGTTTGTTTTTGAGCTGCGCACGCTGCCGCATCAGCAGTTACAGCAAAACAAAAGCTGGCGGCATGTGAAAAATGAACGCGTTAACCGTTCAGCAAGCTGGCAGTATATCGGTGCAGGTGATGATCGCATCGTTCTTTCTGGTGTGCTTTATCCTGAAATTACAGGTGGCGAAGTGTCGCTGTCTCTGCTGACCACGCAGGCGTATACAGGACGGCCCTGGCCTCTGATTGATGGCGTCGGGCAGATTTACGGCATGTATGTCCTGACCGAAACGAATACGACCCGCTCCGAGTTTGATCGCTACGGTAAGGCGAAAAAGATAGAATTTTCACTGACTCTTGAACGCTGTGATGAGGATTTGCGGGAGCGCCTGCAATCCTCATCGTTCAGCGATATGTTGTCCGGCTTCAAAGATAAGGTGACATCATCCCTTAATAGCGCGACCAGCTCAGTTAAGGGGCTGCTCTGATTTAACGTATGTCGCCAATTTCCTGATGAAGGTGACTGGCGACTTGCTGTTGTATGTCCTTCTCAGAAAATTGTTTTTGAATAACAAACAACAGGATTTTATAATCTCTTAACCTTATAATATGTGTGGTCTGAAATAATAATTAAGGAGATTATCGTGCTGTCTTACTTAATGGCAATTCACTTTGTTTTATTTGGGGACTCTACTAATTTAAAAAACTTCTGGAAATATGAAGTAATTCGGCGGAAACGTATGGATATCTGGAGGCTTTTAAGAGAGAAAAAACAGCGTAACCGGAATTTCCTTTTCTGGTGGCGGTTGGCTAACGAAATGTATATTAATGGTAATAAATTACATAAGAAAGCAGCCAAAAAGTTAAACAGTAAAATAATTAACAAATTTGGTTGTGAAATTGGATTGGGCGCAAATATTGGAAAAGGGTTAACAATTCCCCATCATGCTGGAATTGTTGTTCATTTTGCTGTTGATGCTGGTGAAAATCTGGTGTTACGACAGAATACTACCATTGGACAGATAGATGGTGACATGCCTGGTTCAAGAGTAAAAATTGGTAGTAACGTTGATATCGGAGCTAATTGTTGCATCATTGGATTATCACGTAAAATTGGGGATAATGTAAAAATAGGTGCAATGTCTTTTATAAATAAAGATATACCATCGAACTGCACATATATAACTAAAAAGAGCGGTGTTGTATTGTATAAATAGAGTACATAAAGCCATCTATATTTCAATCGATGGCTTTTTCTCTTTATTGTGGGGCGACTGGCCACTCAACATCCGCTGCTACCGCTGTATTAACACGATTCAACAATACCCGGTATGTCTTCCATGCAGCCAGTAACGATGCCTCTTCCTCCGTTGCAATATCCAAATCTACGGCATCCTGAAGTGGCGCAATATGCTCGCTGGCTACCTGCATCAGGCTGTTTTTTGTTTCTTCCGCCTCCCTTATCCGAAACAGTTTTTCTGCTTCTGCATCTTTCACCCAGGATGTGCCGTTCCACTTCTGATACTCTCCATACGGCGACAACCAGGTAACATTTTCCGGTAATGGACCGAGTTCAGAAATAAATAACGAGTCCCCTGATGCCACGTCATAAACCGTTTTACCCCGATGGTCTTCAACGAGATGCCACGATGCCTCATCACTGTTGAAAACGGCCACGAAGCCAGCCGGAATATCTGGCGGGGCAATATCGGTACTGTTTGCAGGCAGACCTGTATGAGGTGGAATGTATGCATCACCTTCACCAATAAACTCATTGGTTCCGGTCAGTAGATTATAAATTTTTATGGTCCGTGAGTGTTCACTCATTCTGAATGTCATTATGCAAGCCTCACAATATAGTTAAATGCGATGTTTTTTACGGTGTTTTCTTCGTTACCCGTAGCGTTAACGGTGATGGTGTGTCCGTGGGGACCAATAATGACAGAATGGGCATGAGCACCAATGCCGATAGTGTGGTTATGGGCACCGATATATACATTGTGAGCATGCTCGCCTGCGCTCGACGTGGTACCAGTACCTAACGCAGCGTTATAACCGGCTGATACACCATTCCCCGCGCCAGTGTGACCAACAGGTATATTGTGTGAATGATTTCCAGCGCTATTCGTAGTTTTTGTGCCGTAATCAAATGAACTGGTCGTTTTAGTACCGTAATCAAACGACGATGTGGTTTTCGTCCCCAAATCCGTACTGGATGCGCTGGCGCTGTGGGTGTGCGATTTAATGCCGTCCTGTTCCTGAGACAATACGGCACGACCACTGCCGGGCTTGCCCTTAATCGTCCAGCCACGCATATCAGGAATAACGCCTGACGGATAAGCGACTGCAAGTTTCGGGTATGCAGATTTGTCAAAAGTCTGCCCCTGCATCAGGGCATAACCAGACGGAACGGTATCTGATGGCCACGGAATCGGTGCACCGACTGGATAAAACTCTTCAGGAGGATGAGCCGAGGTGTAAAGCTGCGCCCACGGCGACCAGTTTGCGTCGGGCGTATCCCGTCGTGAACGAATAAATGCCGGAGCATGAGCACCGCTTATACCACTCCAGCCGATGAGTAATTCGCCTTCGCCAACGGCTGTCATCCCTTTCAGGTGAATGATATTTCCATACGTTGTTGGATATCCGTTGTTATACGCCTCGTATAACTCCAGACCTGTGGCCCCCTGCATATTATCTGTCAGGGCGGTCAGCCGACCTTTTGAAGCCAGATTAACTGACGATACTGCTGTCCCATCTGACGGTAACGCCCCGATCTCTGATGCTGTTGGCTTATTCCTGGAGTTATAGTCCCTTCGCCAGCCAGGAGCATAAGCATCACCATGATTAATATAAGTAAATTGAGCATTAGGGATGCCTTCACCGCTGGATGTACTCGGTGTGGTAATGCGTATGGTCATTGCGCCGCGGGTGCCAATAACTTCCACAACAGCACCTGCAAGACAAATACTTCCGCAACCTGTATCTGTAATGACCTTATTATTTGCATAAGCCCATGAGCCTTTGCACATCCAGTAAGGATGGTTAAATGCCCCCTGACTCTCTAGCCAAAAAATCAACTGCGCAGTTGTCCATGCTTCACTATCTCCACCAATATTCAGCTCTGCACTATATGCACGGCAGGCACCGATATTTTTCGTAAAGGTGTCTTTATCAGAGATATCCTCACCATTCTTAGCTTTCTGCAGACGTTTTTCAGCATTGTCATAGGCAGCTTTTACTGCATTTGATGTTGCCGCCAGCGTTTCAGATGTACTGTTGGTTGCACTACTAAGCTGGACAAGGCCTTTTCGCGCTGTTGTGGCATCCTGCGCTGTATATTTTCCGTTAGCAAGATCATACGCGACCTTAACCGCTTTCGGCGTTGCAGCCAGCGTTTCAGAATCGCTGTTAGTGGCGCTACTGAGTTGAACAAAGCCTTTTGCGGTCAGCGAGGCATCCGGGTGACATCGTGACTGTTCATGCTCTTTCAGTTTGTTATCCACGTAATCCACTGTGGCCATCACCATGGTGTTATCCACGGTAAGCGCCACAGTGGCAGTGCTGGATACGGTCAGAATGGTGCGAAATGTTTGTGCACGTCCGGACCCTTCGGCAACGGCTGGCTTGTAACTTTCGGCAGTATTGCCCACCGCGATTAAATCGCCGTGCTCATCAAACACACCAATTTCCCGGATCCAGAATCCGCCCGTTTCTGGAGGAATAACCAGCTCCGCAATAATGCGGTTCTGATGTGTTGCGTCCAGGATGACGCGATTAACAGTGTGTCGCCACACCTCATGCACCAGACGGGTCTGCTTACTGTCTGGTGTGGGCAACGCGCCGCCACCGTCGCCCACGGCCATATGAGTCAGGCGGACAGGCTTACCATCTGGCGCGGCTGCCTGAGCTAATTTTTTGGCACCTGTATCGGTGATAACGGTTTTAAATTTTCGTGTTGTGGTACTCATGCTTAATCGTCCGGATAAATGGTAATAACTTCACCGTCATGAGTTGCCGCCGCTGCAAAAATATCCCCCGGAATTTCCTGAATGATATTCAGCCCTGTCATGTGGCGGCTGACCGGACGGGCATCAGCAATCAACCGCTCCATTTCCAGATACATTTCCTCCGTCACGCCACTGTCCAGTGTGCCGACTTCAACGGTAAATGTTCCCGGTTCTCCGCCGAACTCCCACCACTCAGACACGCGAATGAGGTATCCCAGCGGCTCAATGGCCCTGCGCAGTGCGCTGATGGTCCCTTTGTGTCGGTGTATCAGCCATGCATCACGAATCACCTGTCGTTTTGTCTCTTCCGGCCAGTTGCGATCCCAGCGGTCAACGGAAAATGCCCAGGCGAGATAAGGCAGCAGGTGCACCGGGCAGGTGTCCGGCGACCACAGCGTGTTGAGGTCTACCGGGATGTCTGTAATGCGCGTTCCGACAGCTTCGGCACAACGCATGAAACTGCTGGCTGATGGTGGTAACAGTGAATTACTCATTGCGCCCACCTTCGCTGATGGTGAACGACTCACAGCGCGCCGCCTGTATGTCGCTGATGGCCATATTCTGTGTGGGTTCGATTATCTCCACGCGTTGCACACCGTGCACATGCAGTGCGGCAGCAATGGCGGACAACGCCACGTCCTGACCGATAAGCCCCTGCTCAGCCAGCCACTTCCTGAACGACGATTCAGCCGCCGCCAGAATAGGTTCGGATTCCGGGCCGGGGTAAAAGTACAGTTTTGCATTCAGCCGCCATGTCACGATTCTGGCGCTCTGTACCGTCAGGCGGTCGGCCACCGGGCGGGTATCCTCTGCATTCAGAACGGCGCGAACGGTATTAAGCAACGCCTCCGTTGCTGTGCCGTCGCCTTCAGTGGACAGGATGGAAACCGTCACATTTGCCGGAGACGGACTGATAGCCCGCGCATCACGCACCAGACCGCTGGCGCTGCGGGCAAAATACTCGTATGCACCTGACGGGCCAGCAACACTCAGGCCATCGTACGCCCGCTGCGCCCGCAGTCTCAGCGAGGTGTCACTTTCCATCACTGCGTCGGTGGTATCCGTTGCCGGAGTGATGGTCAGGCGCTTTGTGTTCATATTGCCCGCGAGGTTGTCCAGGTCTGTCCCGGCGCTGTGGCTTAACATGCAGGCGCGTGCCCCCTCATTGACCCGCTGGCGTAACAGCATTTCACGAAACGCTGTTGTCTGGGCGATAACGTTCAGGGGTTCCGATTCCAGCTCCAGCGCGGCGGAGACGGCTTCACGCTGTTCGGCAGGATAGGACGCAATCATCATGGCCTTTGTGTCAGCCAGAATTGCCTCAAAGTCAGGCTCCGCGATGATGGCGGGTTCCGGTAACTGGGAAAGGTCAACGGCAGGCATGATTTACTCCCTCAGCGTGATGGTTAATTCAACATTCTGCATGGTCTGCATGACAGTGCCCGACAGCGTCACCCCGGCGCGGCCTCCTGCCTTCCAGACAACGTCGATGGCGTCCAGGGCAATGCGGGGTTCCCATCGTGTCAGCGCAATCACGGCAGCACTCATGCATTGCAGACGAGTGGTGTTATTCATGGGTTCGTCAATTAAATCGGGCACAAGGCTGCCATATTCCCGTCGCATAACCCGGCTTGCCAGCGGGGTGGTCAGGATGTCCCTGACTGACTGTTTCAGATGCTCCATATCGTTCAGGTTTCCCGTTCCGTCCGGGTTCATTCCTGTGTAGCGGGTTGTCACTGCGGGCCTCCTGTCGAATCGCTGCCACCTTTAACGCCACCGTGTTTATGCGTATGCACTGTGATGCCGTTTGAGGTGAAATTGCCGCCGCTGTGCGTGATATTGCCGCTCATCTTTCCCCCTTTTGTGACGTCAAGCGTCGCCGTTCTCAGAAGGTCTGTGCATTCCACGACGGGCGTGTCCAGTGTCACACTGACGGATGCCTGCAGGGTGGCCGTTTTCATGCCGCTGGCGCTCAGTGCGCCTGCGTCCGCGTCGTAGCGGAACACCGCGCCATCCGGCGCGCTGACCACGATTTCTTTCAGGCTTTTGCCGGGGGCCGGATTGGCATCACTCCACAGGCTGCCAATTATCATGGCGGTTTCCGGGTTGCCGCCAATGCAGGCAATTACCACCTGTTCGCCGGGTGATGGCGGCAGCCACACATTGAAGGCTCCCGCGCGCGTGGTGTTCCAGCGCAACCAGCCTGTTTCCAGTTCGCCGCTGCGAACGCGCACGCACCAGGACTTCTCATCAACTTCAGAGATGATCCCAGTGCGGATGATGTTGCTCAGCAGTCGCATGAGTTCTGCGCTCACCGTACAGCCTCCGCAATCCGGCCCAGCACCGTGTTATAAATCAGGCGTTCATCTGCCTGACTGATGCCCAACAGCTCACGTACCGGGTAATCGGTGAAAATGCCCGGCGCAACCTGATCGCGCTCACCGAACTGATGAACGCGGGCAATACGTGCGGCCACGCCGCTGTAACCCACCGTCACACCGGAAGCATCTGCACGGGCTTTCAGGTAGCGGGCGGTGCGCAGTTTTACGAACATGGGGACGCGCTTTGTGCTGTCCTGGTTGATGCGCCGGGTGCGTATTTCCAGAAAGCGGTCGATGTCATCCCGGTAAAACGTGCGGATATTGTTTTTATCCTCATCCCACCCGGTAATGGTTCGCCCGTATTTCCCCGTGTCGTGATGCCAGTTTTTCAGCGTGCGTGCTTCGTTATTCCAGATAAAGCGAATGCGCTCCTGTATCCGGGTTGCGCGGCGTCTGCGTGGTGTCCACGCGGTCCCGTCCGGCGCTTTCTGTGACCGGATACGCGCCTGCTGGGCGCGGCGTAAATCCTGTGCCAGCTTTCTGGCGATGTTATTGATGGCCTGCTGATTCAGGCTGTCGCGGATAGCCTCAAAGGTTTCATCCACGCGGGTGAATGCCTTATCCATCGCTTTCACCCCACGTCACATCCTGGAATACATGCGACCAGTCGCCTTCGGAAGATGGCAGACGGGGTTTTGGCTCCTGCAGGTGTTCTGCCTGCGGTGCCCCCTGACTGCTGCGCGTGATGCGAACGCGTTCCCGCAGAGGGAGCGTAAACAGGAGATCGGCGCTGTCATCGTCATTGATAACGGCGGAGAATTTGATGTCCTGATTACGCTCCGGATTAAGCAACAATTGCGGCTGATTTTCGGATAACCACGCCAGTAGCGGCAGCGTGAGGTCGTCCAGCTCCCCGGCGTAATCCATGACAAACATCACCATCTGATAGCGGTAAACAAACGAGGGCGTTTCTCCGGTCGTTTCAATGTTGCCGCTCTCCACGAAAATGGTGAATTTTTCCGGGTTGGCCTGACACCAGCGACACCCATGAATCATGCCCTTCCGGAGGCTGTTTGTCTTAAGCATCTGTTTTGCTCTCCTGTTCTTCCTTACGCTGCAGGACTATTTATTTCCAGCACCAGACTTTCTATCTCAACGCCATACGTTGCATTTTTGGTAATATCCGTCAGCGTCAGTGCATTCAGCCCCAGTGTCAGACTGTCTTTTATGACCTGGAATGCCGGGCCAGCCACTCCATTCAGTTTCGGAGTAACCGTGGCACTGCCGGCGGTGAACACCAGCTCCAGCGTCTGCCAGTCGTTACTGTAATTCCCGAACTCGCCCAACTTTGTGTTTCCTGCTTTCTTGTGATGCATCAGATTCAGTTTGCCGTCTGTGGTCTGGGTGAAGAACGACATCAGGAACGGGTTACCGGTACCCGTCATCGCCACGACGTCAGGTAACGCTACATCGGTATACAGATAAATTCCCAGACCGAACTGATTGTTGGTCAGTGCGCCTGACAGTCGAAACTTACAGCTCAGTCTGCCACCCCGTGTCAGCAGGGAGACTGCGTCATCCACCGGGCGCGTCAGGGACCAGGTTTTATTGCTCTGCTTGGCGATCTTAAA
>ULYD01064218.1_pt1 | contig 80460 bp, 72 predicted proteins | sample 1961831 | NCBI WGS metagenome assembly ULYD01 (sample SAMEA4835854, study PRJEB28245) | human gut metagenome | biome: gut microbiome; material: fecal sample | place: Denmark | collected 2008 | reverse complement strand
CGCCGTGACAGGGCGGCATTCTAACCAACTGAACCACCGGGCCATAAAAGCTACATTCGATATTATATGTTATTTACGGCCTACTGTCAACCCTTTAAGTTAAATTTATTACAGATTATTTAAAATTAAGTAAAAAACCTTCCAACTTTTCATTAAGCAGCGCTTCAAGCTGAGGCAGGCTTTTCGCGTCAAAATCCGTAATATTGTCAGGTTTCAGGGCATGCTTGGTTTCGGCAAAAAACTCATCACGGAAACGGTTATACAAAAATACCAGCTGGTCGCCCGTAGCAAAATCCGTATAATCCAAAAAAATAATGCTGCCGTTAATATATTCAATCGCGTTTTCGGGGCGTATAAAAAGCTCAAAGCGGCCTATCTTTTCCGGCAGCCTTTCACCGTACGTCCATTCAGACAGGCCCGTTTCTTTAATAATCACGCCCAAATCGTGCCTTGTGCGGATGTCTATATCATGCACCAGCGCAGGCAGTTTGTCCTTTACGTGTTCGGCAAAGCGCTCACGGCTGCGGAAAAAATAACGTATATCGCGGTACTGGTGTAGCCCGGCAATTTTTACGGGCACATAGTCAAAAGTTTCGGATGTATAAGTTATATCCAGACGGCAGCGCACAGCGTCATTGCGGTACGAAGCAATATTCAGCACCTGCCCGTCAATCGTTCGGTCCTGATGCAGGGTAAAGCCGTTAATTTCTTCCGGCAGCTCTTTTAAAAACTCCCAGCCGTCCAGCGCCTCGCGGATTTCTTCTATACTCGGTTCGCTCATAAAATCCTCCCAAAAGTAGTCTGCCCTTATTATACACTATTTAGCCGCCTGCGTTAAGACATAATCGCGCCTGCCGATAAACTGCCTGTACCACAGCGCTTTGCCGCGGATAACATTGCCGCCCGGCACCAGCCCGCCGTAAAGCGGCCTGTCCGGCAGATACCATAAATCCCAGCGGGTATCCGGGTCGCCGCTGTGCGGGCCGTAGCCGTCAAAAAGTGCGGCTTCGCAGTGCGTAGTAACCGTCAGCAGCTTTATTTCAAGCCCCAGCACATACGTAAGCACCGCCACGGTTTTGGCCATTGCTTCAATCTGCTGCTGGGTCGGCGGTTCTTTGCCAAAATCTGTTTCGCTTCCGCGGATGGCCGTTGCGCCTGCCGCACAGCACATTGCTATGCCGATGCTGCCCGTGTTGCGCCGCCAGGTATGCGCTTTAAGCTCCGTAAAATCTTCGCAGGTTAAGTACAGCTCGCCGCCTGCGCCGATGTTGATGTGGTAATCGTCATAAACATCGTCATAGTGCCCCGCCGTCCAGTGCAGGTAAATACGGTTTATTTTGCCGCGGCTGTGCTTTGCCACCTCCGCCAGCTTTTTGTAATCGATTTGAACAGGATTTACAACAATCACTTTAACAACTCCTCTCAGCCATATAAACGCCATAAAAGCTAAAAAAATTTACCATAGCCAAAAATTTTTTAAATATTTTTTCGCTGCAGGTAAATTTTCATAGTTAAAAATCCGTTTATGTGGGTGAGAGTTTCTTTTCTTGTTCTCTTTTTTGCCTGTTTTTTCTCTTGTTCTTTTCTTTGCCGTATTACGTTCTTACCTTGTTCAGTATAAGTTAAAAGATTATTATATATAATCTACCTTGTTCCCTAAATTCTAACGTACGTAAGCATTAAAACCTGACAGGCTTGTAAAAAAGTAAGGGAGCCGTGAAAGTAGCAGTACGTTAGCAGAGTTGCCTGACAGTTTTATGCAAACAGGCACTATCTCCAAACTGAGATAGTGCCGTAAGCAGGGCTATGTGCTAACTTTGCAGGCAGCACTTAAAACACCTGCTGCCGCAGGCAGAACTGCTAAAGCTGCTTACAAACAGCAAAAGGGAGCAGCCCTGAAACTGCTCCCTTTTGAGAGAATTAAAAATTATTTGCTGTATCTGTTAATTAAAACATGAAGTACAGTTCGGAGAAGATAGTTTGTGCATCTTCGTTAGTGGTCTGAGATTCCATATCCCAGTAGTTAACCATGCCTACAATGTTTTTAGCAAAGGTATAGCTTACACCTACGTTCCAGCCTTTATAGCCGTCAGCAAAATATTCGGCATCGGTAGTCGGCATAATGTAAGCATTTGCACTCTGGTCATAGTAGCCTGCATGAATGCCGTAGCTTCCCGGCTGGTCTGCTTCAGCGCCTTTCCATGCAAGGTCTGCCCACCAGCCGTCTTTGCCTGCATTTGCATAATGTTCTTTATCGCCGCGCATATATTCAGCACTCAGGGTAAAATCACCAAAGCCGTAGCTTGCGCCAACGTTCCAAATTTCTTTATCCATATCGGAATTGGTTTTAAAGTAGGCAACATAAGCATCAACATCACCCAGTGCCGCTTCAATGCTGCCGATATAAATTCTGTCGTCGCTGTCCAGGAGTTTGCCTGCTTCTTCATCAACTTCTACGCTGTCATAAGCTTTACCCGCTAATGCAGAAACTTTTACTTTATCGCCGTAGGAAACTTTAGCCATATCCAGGTTGGCATCAAGAATGTTGCCGCTGAAAGTTACTTCGTTGTAACGGCCTGCAACTACGTCAAGTCCGCCAACGCGGCCTTCTACATAAGCGCGTGCAAAGTCAATTTCATCATCGCCGGTTTCGTTGCCAAAATCCTGATTGTTTTCGAACATACCGGTGTAGCTCCAGTCCTCGTTAATCTGGCCGTTTACCCACAGACGGGAACGCAGAACGCTTTCGTTGCTGTTTACGTCGCCGTCAACATCACGGTAAGAATAACGGATTTCGCCGGTAACTTTTACATTGTCAGCTTTCTTTTCAAGGTTAGCTACGCGTACGCCGAGGCTGTCGAGTTCATCAGCAAATTCGGCTGCCAGTTTATCAACGTTAGCGCCTTTGGCCATTGCTTTTGCTACAATCTGTGCCATTTCATAGCGGGTCATAAGTTTGTCGCCGCCGTAAGTGCCGTCGGGGTAACCGTCCACAACACCTTCTGCTGCCAGCTTGTTAACTGCGTCATATGCCCAGTGGCCTGCCGGTACATCACTGAAAGGGTTTGCGGCATAAGCGCTTGCGGTAACGCCGAGGGCCATTACCATTGCTAAAACTAAAGATTTTTTCATTGCGGGTTCCTCCTAAAAACTTTTTAGAGAACGCCTGCCGCAAACTGCTTTTTATAACGCGAGTTGCCTTGTTTCCTCTGTTATTTCTTTTAACAGTTTACGCTTACGTAACTCTTTAGTTAGTATACGCTAACTTTGCAATTTTGGCAACCCCTTTTGTGAAATTTTATCTAAAAATATTTATAAAAAATACGACTTTAGTAATAAATAAAGTCGTATTAAAAATTCAATAATCAAATTTTATCAACCAAAACTTAATTATATAATTATTTTATTTCTCCTTTTGCTTTCATTTCCTCAAGAATTTGCTTTTTTAATGCCTCACGTTCCATTTCTTCTCGTATTTCTTTTTCTACTTCTTTTTTCACTTTTTCTATTCTTTTATTTTCTGCCTCTTTTTCCAAAGCAATCCGTTTTTGTTCTATTGTATTTGGGTCAATTTCTAATATTTTTACAGCATGCGCAAATCCTTTAGTTAAAAGTTCTTTTTCTTCAGAATCTTTAGTACCTGAATAGAAGAAATGCTTTACGCCATTAAGGTTATCTCCTTTTACTCCATCGTCTATAGAAACTGCTGATATTTTTCCATGCGAATATATATCATAAATATCTACATCACTTAATTTAATTCTGCCACCATAAGTATGACACCACATTGTAGAAAACCAACCCATTAATTGTTGGTATTTATATTCCCAACCTTGTAAATCTATTGTTTTAATAAACCCATCTTCAAAAACTATAAACATCTTTTCAGGTGCGTAATTACCTTCCGGACTGCCTTCCAAATCTGCTGCCCATCGAATATACGCATATGGTTCTATTTCTTCATCTTCAAATCCATAATTAATCAATAAATTTATTCCTGTTCGTTCTCCTTTACCACCCATAGTCGAACCGCCTGTATGTAAAACGCCTTCTTTTTTTAATAAATTAAAAACTCTTATATTATTTTTTTCTCCATAAGTATCCTTCATTTTAACTTTTCTTGCATAAATCTCATCAGGGTATAACTTTTGGTAACGCAGTGCCTCTTCGTAAGTCATTGCAGCATGTACATTTTTAATATTACAAAAAAACAAAAAACAAACAGCGATTAAACAAAATATTTTTTTCATCATTTCTACAAAACACCTTCCTTTTTTAATTTATTATTTGACAAATATTATAAAATTCCTTCTTCTATAATAAATACTTATCATTTAGTATTTAGCCTAAGTAATTTAAAGCATAAATAAAAAATAACCCTGCCCTTTTTACAGGCAGGGTTATGGTTAAACTTGTTATTCTACTGTTACAGATTTTGCAAGGTTACGCGGTTTATCTACATCGCAGCCTCTTGTAAGGGCGGCATAGTAAGCCAAAAGCTGCAGAGGCAGCACGGCCAGTATCGGCGCCAGCTCTTTATCCGCACGCGGAATGTAAATAACATGGTCTGCATATTTGGCAATGCTGTCATCACCTTCGAGGGCAATGGCAATAACCATGGCTTCACGCGCCTTAACCTCCTGCAAATTGCTTACGGTCTTGTCGTAAACATCTTCCTGTGTTGCCAGCACAATTACCGGCACACCTTCAACAATAAGTGCCAAAGTACCGTGTTTAAGTTCACCGGCAGCATATGCTTCGGCATGAATATAGCTGATTTCCTTCAGTTTCAGAGCGCCTTCAAGGGCAACGGCATAATCCAGGCTGCGGCCAAGGAAGAATGCGTCCAGGCTGCTGCCGTAGTGGCGTGCAAAAACTTTAATCTGGTCAACATTTTCCAGCATGTCGTGCAGCTGTTCCGGAACCTTATGCAGGCCTTTTGCAAGCGCGTCTGCTTTATTGCCGTCCAGAGTTCCGCGCAGGCGGCCAACGTAAACGGCAAGCATTAACATTACCAAAAGCTGGGTGGTGTATGCTTTGGTGGAAGCAACGGCAATTTCCGGCCCTGCGTAGGTGTAAACAACCTGGTCTGCCTCGCGCGCAATGGAAGAACCTACAACGTTGGTAACTGCCAAAGTACGGCTGCCAAGGCGTTTGGCTTCTTTTAAAGCTGCCAGGGTATCAATGGTTTCACCGCTCTGGCTGATAACAATGGTCAGGCAGTTGGCGTCAACCAGCGGGTTGCGGTAACGGAATTCACTGGCGATATCCACTTCAACAGGGATGCGCGCCAGATTTTCCAGATAGTATTTGCCGACAATGCCTGCATGATAAGCCGTGCCGCAGGCAACAATAAAGATTTTGCTGATGCCGGTAAAGTCTTCCGGAGTCCAGCCCAGCTCGGTAAAGTTAATTTCCGTGCCGTTTTCGGCTAAACGGCCGCGCATGGTATCTTTAATTGCTTTCGGCTGTTCGTAAATTTCTTTCAGCATAAAATGCTCAAAACCGCCTTTTTCGGCCGCTTCGGCATTCCAGTTAACTTCAAAAACTTTTTTGGTAATCGGCGTGCCGTTAATGTCCTGTACCCAAACGCCGTCCTTGGTAACGGTGGCAATTTCGCCGTCGCTCATAATATAGGTGCGGCGGGTTTTGGCAATAATCGCCGGAATATCGGAGGCAATAAAGTTTTCTCCTTCGCCAAGGCCGATAATCAGCGGATTGTCCTTCTTCGTGCAGATGAGTTTATCGGGCTCTGCCGCGCACATAAATACCAAAGAATAAGAGCCTTCAATGGTTTTTAAAACTTTTTTAACGGCTTCTTCCATATCGCCTTCGTAAAAATCGGCGAATAAATGCGCTACAATTTCCGTATCGGTGTCGGAAGAAAATTTCTGCCCTTTGGCAATGAGTTTTTCTTTCAGCATCAGGTAGTTTTCGATAATGCCGTTGTGTACAACAACAAAATCGCCGCTTTCATCCGTATGCGGATGGGAGTTGCGGTCGGACGGCCTGCCGTGAGTTGCCCAGCGTGTATGGCCGATGCCCATGCTGCCTTCGGGCATTCTGCCTTCCAGCTTATGGCGCAGGGCGTCAAGGCGGCCCACGCATTTTTCAACCCTGATTTTGCCTTTTTCGTAAACCGCAATACCGGCGGAATCATAACCGCGGTATTCCAGCTTGCTCATTCCGTCCAGCAAAAACGGCGCAGCCTGTGCATTGCCTACGTAACCAACAATACCACACATATTAAAATCCTCCTAAAGGTTATTTGCCAGTTCTGCCGCAGCTGCTTTGTCCCCCACGTTGCCATGGGGCTTTGTCAGTCTGCTTACGGCCCGCAGCCGGCCGGGAGGCACCCGCTGACTAATCGATAAACCTCCGCCTCGTCTGCCGCCAAAAGCGGCACTTGCGCTTGGTTGCTGCACATACATTTTGTGCCGCACAGGCCTGGCTGTCCCATGCGGCACCTTTGCAGCTACTTTATTTTACTATATTTTTACAATGCGGTCAATCTATATTCAGCCCAGTTCGCGCGTAACAACTTCGCCGATGCTATCGGCAATTTTCTCCAGACGTTCCTGCACGGGGCCTTCCGCCATAATGCGGATTAACGGCTCGGTGCCAGACGCACGCACGAGCACCTGCCCGTTGTCGCCCAGTTCGTCCTGATATTTTTTGATAACGGCTTTAATGGCTTCGTTTTCTTCCCAGCCGTATTTGTTTTTAACACGCACGTTAAGAAGAATCTGCGGGTATTTGGTCATAAGCGCGCCGAGTTCGGACAGGCGCTTGTTGTTTTTAACCATTGCCGAAAGCAGCTGCACGGCCGTTAAAATGCCGTCGCCGGTTTTGGCAAATTTGCTGAAAATAATATGCCCGGACTGTTCGCCGCCGAGGTTATAGCCTTCTTTCAGCATTTCTTCAAGCACATAACGGTCGCCTACATTGGTTTTTACGCAGCGCCCGCCGTGCTCTGCCATTGCTTTGTGCAGGCCAACGTTGCTCATAACGGTTGTTACAAGCACATTATCGTGCAGCTCTTTCTTTTTCATCAGTTCCAGCGCGCAGATAAGCATAATCTGGTCTCCGTCAAGCGGTTTGCCGTTTTCATCAACGGCAAGGCAGCGGTCAGCGTCGCCGTCGTTGGCAATGCCTACGTCTGCGCCTTCTTCCAGCACCTTGGCCTGCAGAGCTTCAAGATGCGTACTGCCGCAGCCATTATTAATGTTAATGCCGTTAGGCTGGTTAAAAATGGTAATAACATGTGCGCCCAAAGTACGCAGAATTACCGGCGCAATCAGGCTGTTGGCGCCGTTGGAGCAGTCCATAACAACCTTTAATCCGTTCAATTTGGTCGGCGCGGTGCTGATGATATGGTCGATATAAAGCTTATCCATGGCTTCTTCGTTAATAACGCGCCCAACGGAAGAACCGCTCGGATTCTTACTGCTGTCGTGTTCTGCGGCAACCATGGCTTCAATTTCATCTTCCACGGCGTCGGGCAGCTTGTGCCCGGTTTGCGAGAAGAACTTAATGCCGTTGTCCTCAAACGGATTGTGCGAAGCGGAAATTACCGCACCGGCATTGGCATGCAGTTTGGAAGTTAAATACGAAACAGCCGGCGTAGGAATTACACCCAAGAGGTGCGCGTTGCCGCCCGCAGAGCAGATACCTGCCGCAAGCGCAGCTTCCAGCATGGTGCCGGAAAGGCGTGTATCGCGCCCGATAATGATTTTAGGGTTGCGTGTTTCCCTGCCGAAGTAAGACGCAGCAGCGCGCCCCAGTTTAAAAGCAAGTTCCGGTGTAAGTTCCACGTTGGCAATGCCGCGTACACCGTCAGTACCGAATAAACGAGCCATTTTAAAACCTCCATTTATATGTAAAGTTTAAATCTTTTCACCGCATGTATTATAGCAGGCTTTGCCTGAATAAGCAATAATTATAATGGTGCAAAACGCTCCATAACGGCACGCGCCACATGGTAGCCGTCAAGTGCGGCGCTCATAATGCCGCCGGCGTAGCCCGCACCTTCGCCGCAGGGGTACAGCCCCCTGTGCGATACGGACTGCTTATCGCTGCCGCGGATAATACGCAGCGGAGCGCTTGTCCTTGTTTCAACGCCCGTTAAAAGCGCGCCGCCGTCGTCGAACCCGGCAAGGCGCTGCCCAAAGGCTTTAATGCCGCCGCGCAGCGTAGCCGTAACGTAATCCGGCAGTACCATATTCAAATCGCACGCCGTTATGCCCGGCAGGCAGCTTGCTTTAACAAGGCTCTCTGCCGAAGGCGCCGAACCGCTTAAAAACGTTTTAAAATTCTGCGCCGGGGCGTAAAACTTTTCGCCGCCGCATTTAAACGCCAGACGTTCCCACCTGCGCTGAAACTCCACGCCGTCCAGCGGGTTATGCCCAAAATCTTCCGGGCTTACGTTAACCACCAGCGCGCTGTTGGCAATGCCGCTGTCGCGCTTGTACATACTCATGCCGTTAACAACAACGCCGCCGGTTTCGCTGGCCGCGCCAACCACCTGCCCGCCCGGACACATGCAAAAAGAATACGCCGTGCGCGTGCTTTCAGGGTTATGCCAAACAACGGCATAATCTGCCGCGCCGAGCTTCGGATGCCCTGCAAATTCGCCATACTGCGCGCGGTCAATCAGTTCCTGCGGATGCTCAATGCGCACACCGATGGCAAAAGCCTTGGCTTCGGCCGCAATTTTATTTTCTGCCATCATGGCATAAGTGTCACGGGCGCTGTGCCCGCACGCCAAAATAACCGCCGATGCGTAAATTTTTTCGCCTGTCTGCGTTATTACGCCTTTTACTGCGTTATCTTCAATAATAAAACCGGCAGCACGCGTATTAAAGCGTATTTCGCCGCCCAGGCCTACTATCATTTTGTTTAAACCGGCAACCATGGCGCGCAGCCTGTCCGTGCCAACGTGGGGCTTTTGCTCCCACAGTATTTCTTCCGGCGCACCGGCCTCTACAAACAGTTTTAAAATATCGTTCATCACCGGGTCATTAACGCGCGTGGTGAGCTTTCCGTCGCTGAACGTGCCCGCGCCGCCTTCGCCAAACTGCACATTGCTGTCGGGGTCAAACTCGCCCTTTTTCCAAAAACGCTGAACGTCATCCACACGTTCGGCTATTTTTTTGCCGCGTTCCAGTAAAAGCGGCCTGTAACCGTAACGCGCAAGTTCAAGCGCAGCCACAAGCCCTGCCGGGCCAGCGCCGATAACGACAGGGCGCTCCTGCATCTTTTCCGTACCAAACACCGGCAGCGGTGCCGGTTCTTCCTTAAAGCGCGTTATATCCTTATCGCGCAGAAGGCGGTTTACAAGGCGCGCCGGTGCGTCAATATCCGCCAGCACGTGGTAATTTATAACGATATTGCTTTTACGGCGGGCGTCAACGGCCCGCCGCAGTACCCTTATGCTGCCTATATCCTGTTTTTTTACGCCAAGCCTGCGGGCAGAGGCCTCACGCAAAGAAGCCTCGCTCACAAGCGGAATTCTTACATTATTTATTCTTAGAAGCATTTACCTCTCCTGTTAATCTTCGGTTATAAACCTTACCGTAACTGTTTTGGTTTCGCACATTACCCTTTCCGGCAGTTCCAGCTCCACATCAATCGTACTGTCGGAGCGCAGCTGGCTTAAATCCACATTTTTGGTGTGCAGCGCAACAATGCTGTGTACCAGCGAAGGTTCCGCCAGAATATTAACTTTTTCGGGCACACATTCAGCCTTTTCAAGCTTTTTGCCGTCGGCAAATTCGCCGCTCGTGCTTACAATAACAGGTATCTGCGCAGTTATCATCTGGCGCACCAGCGTCGCCTTGATTTTTGCATCGGCAGGCTCAATGGCCAAATCGTGCATCTCAGCGCCGGTATCGCTTATTGCTACTAAATGGCTGTCAATTTCAAAATCACGCTGTTTGTCGCTTACATCAACAGGCGCAACAACCCTTACCATAGCGTCAAGGCGGTGCCCTGCGCCGCGTACCTGCACCGTCTGCGGCGAAACATCCTGCTTGCTGAGTGCGTAATCATTGGCAGGCAGGCCTATAACAACGGTTTCAACCGGCATGGTGCGTTCGCTTATTTTATCAAGATAAACATAAATATTATTCGGGTAAACTTCTACAACCTGCCCTTCCGGGAACTGGGCATGCACCGGCAGATACTGCTGCCCCACATCGCGCCCGTCGCAGTCGATATAGGCAATAACTTCTTTTTCAGTTACGCCGCCCAAAAGGCTGCGCTGGCCGCTTACCTTAACTTTAATGTTATCGGGCGCATTAAGCACAACCATGTTTTCGGCAACGTTGCGCTGCTGCAGCTTAACCACAAAATCGCGCTCAATTACCGGGTTCTGCTCGCTCATAACATACAGCCACAATCCGCAGGCCACTATCAGGGTGACGATACGCGGAATTAAATTCTCACGTTCAAAAAACTGCTTCACTTTTTGTCACCTCTTAAATCACGGATTTTTTCACGGAGCATCTGTTTAAAATCGGCTTTGGGCCGTGTAATGGAAGCCTTTAAAAACTCTTTTACGTCGTCCGCCGTTAAATAACGCTGCAAAGTGCCGTTGCGCGCCAGCGAGATGGTGCCGGTTTCTTCACTTACAACAAGAATTACCGCGTCGGACTGTTCGGATATGCCAAGCGCTGCCCTGTGGCGCGTGCCGAGCTCCTGGCTGAGGTTGCGCATTTCCGTCAGCGGCAAAAGGCAGCTTGCGGCGGCAATGCGGTTGCCGCGGATAATTACCGCGCCGTCATGCAGCGGGGTATCTTTTTCAAAAATATTTAAAAGCAGGCTGTCGCTGATAAGGCCGTCAATGGCAACGCCGGTTTCAATGCGTTCTTCAAGCCCTATTTCGCGTTCAATAACAATCAGCGCGCCTATTTTGCGGCGGCCCATTACAATGGCGGCCGAAGTGATGGAGTTAACCATTTCGTCAACTTCGTACTCGTCAAGCTCGCCGTGCTTGCGGAAAAGCCTGCCGCGGCCAATCTGCTCCAGCGCGCGGCGCAGCTCCGGCTGAAAAACTATCGGCAGCGCAACAATAAGCACCGTCATGCTTTTTTCCAGCACCCAGCTGATAACATGCAGATTAAGCCAGCGGCTTATAAACATAATGGCGCCCAAAGTTAAAAGGCCCTTTACAAGCACCGCGGCTCTTGTGTTTTTCAGCATTAAGTATATTCTGAAAAGAAAATACGCCACCACCAAAATATCTATAACATCAAGGATGCCGATGGTTTTGATGAGGCTGTTAATATTAGTCAGCAAAAACATCACCCATTTCTAAAATACTGCTACATTAGTTATTATATCAAACTGCAAGTTTATATTCTATGCCCGCGGCATATATTTTTAAATTTTTTCGCAAAGCTGAAATTTTTCTGCCGCACAGTGTATAAACAGGCTTTACAAACTTGCCATTTGCCGCAAAATACATTAAAATATTACAGGCTATAAAATAGAAAAGAGGTTATGTGCATGGAAAGAAAAATTATCCAAGTTGAAGAACGTCCGCCCCTTGCGCTGAACATTCCGCTCAGCATACAGCATTTGTTTGCCATGTTCGGCTCAACGGTGCTCGTTCCGTTTTTGTTTAACGTAAGCCCTACAACCTGCCTGTTTATGAACGGTATCGGCACGCTGCTGTATCTGTTCATCACCAAGGGCCGCATCCCTTCCTACCTTGGTTCCAGCTTTGCTTTTATTTCCCCAGTGCTCGCAATTATGGCAACAAGCAGCTACCACGATGCGCAGTCCGGCTTTATTGTGTTCGGTATTATTTTCATTTTGTTTTCCGCACTTATTAAAGCTACCGGCACCGGCTGGATTGACGTTATCTTTCCTCCCGCGTGCATGGGCGCCATTATTGCGGTTATCGGCCTTGAACTTGCGCCGACCGCTGCTTCCATGGCCGGGCTGACGGGTGAAAACATTAATCCCGACCACATTATTGTTTCTATGTTTACCCTTTGCGTAACCATTATCGGTTCTGTCGCTTTCCGCGGATTCCTTGCCATTATCCCGGTACTGTTCGGCGTTATCTGCGGCTACATTCTGGCGCTGTTCATGGGCCTTGTAGACTTAACCCCCGTTATTAACGCACCGTGGTTCCAGCTTCCGCATTTTTACAGCCCCGTATTTAATCTGGATGCCATTTTGATTATCGCTCCTGCGGCACTGGTTGTACTGGCAGAGCATATCGGGCATCTGGTTGTTACCGGCAATATTGTTGACCGCAACCTAATTAAAGACCCGGGCCTTTCCCGTTCTCTCTTTGCAGACGGCTGCTCCAACATTTTATCCGGCTTCTTCGGTGCAACGCCTAACACCACCTACGGCGAAAACATCGGCGTTATGGCCATTACCAAGGTTTACAGCGTATGGGTTATCGGCGGCGCGGCAGTATTTGCCATTCTGCTTTCCTTCATCGGCAAGCTCTCCGAGCTGATTCACAGCATTCCCGTACCGGTTATGGGTGGTGTGTGCATTCTGCTGTTCGGCGTTATTGCAGCCAGTGGCCTGCGTGTACTGGTAGAAAGCAAAGTTGATTACAGCAAATCTTCCAACCTTGTTATGACAGCCGTTATTATGATTATCGGCCTGTCCGGCGCCAAACTTACCTTCGGCACCATCAGCGTACAGGGCATGGTTCTGGCAACACTGGTTGCAATCCTGCTCAGCGTTACCTTTAAAATTCTCGACCGCCTCGGATTTTTGAACCATATTTAATACACAGCATTTGACTTTAATGCCATATTTGCTATAATAATTATAGAAAAACAAACGGCTGCCGATAGACGGTCAGCCGCAAATTAGTGGATTATTAAAGAAATAACCTCCCAAGTTTGTCAGGCTCTGGGCGGTTATTTCTGTTTATTGGAGAAATCTTTTCCCAAGGAGTATCCAAGGGTAAAAACTGCTATTGTATAACCTACAATGGCTATAAACGACAGAATATCCACGTTTACTCCTCCTTCGCCGGAAATTTCAATCTGCAAAAACAAATTGATTTCTATGTCAACGAAGGGTCACAGTCCCTTCAGGGGGGGGCTAACCGCCTACCGTTATGGCAGCACATTTGCCTGCTTATTTTAACAGATAAATATAAAACTGTAAAGAAATATATTCTATGTAAATTTTGCTTATGTCAATCACTTTTACCCGTGCTGCGGGTACTGGTTAAACACAAGCCTAAGCATTAATTTAACTGCCAAACTACCCTATAAAGCACAAAAGCGGCGGCATCAGCCGTCGCTTTTGTTTTGCGTATCGTATTCTTTTTTAACGCCCTCATCCGGGGCGTTTACTACTTTTTTGGGAATACCACCTGTTTGGGTCCGAATTCTGCGTTTTTAGGAATCAGCACTTCATCAAATTTGATGTTGCGGGTATGCAGTGTATGGCTCCACTCGTGGTCGTGCCTGTGCAGGAAACCAATAAACGAAATAGGAATCCAGCTGTAAATAAACAGCGGGTACAGCAGAAGATACAGCCACGATTTAAACGAAGCGCGTATTTTCCAAAGTACAATTACCGGGAACACATACTGCCCGATACCAATCAGCGTCCATACCTCAACCGGCAGAATGGAATAAAGCACGTTTGTATAGAACGGATAGTACATATAAATATAGCTGCAAATTACATAAAAGGTAGAAAGCAGCAAAAAGTACGGCTGGAACAAATGCAGTATGCCGTCCAACATAATCGGGTTGCGCTCTTTAATGCCTTTTTTAAACAGCTTGCCGATATAACGGCTGCCTACGTCAAACTGGCCCTGTGCCCAGCGTTTGCGCTGATTCCAGGACTGCATGAAGGTAAGCGGTTTTTCGTCGTAAACAATAGCGTCATGCGCCCAGGTTGTAGGTATGCCCTCCAGAATCGCCTTCATGGTAAATTCCATATCTTCCGTCAGGCAGGTTGCGCCCCAGCCATAGCGGCGCAGAATATCGGTAGAAATGCACATGCCCGTGCCGCCGAGGCAGCTTGACAGACCGATATTGTATTTTGCCAGATGGTATACATGGTTAATAACCCAGAAAGCAATCGAGAAAGTACCGGAAATCCAGGTATCGTTAGGATTTTTGGAATCAAGGTAACCCTGAATAAGGCGCTCGCCGTTGCAGAGGCGGCTGTTCATTTCCTTTAAAAAGTCAGGGTGTACGAGGTTATCAGCATCAAAAACGCACACGGCATCATACTGGCGTTCCATTTTGAACAGACGGTTAAACATCCAGTCCATGGCGTAGCCTTTGCCCTTTTCGGTGTCGTTAAAACGCTCATGCACCTGCGCACCGGCTTTGCGTGCCACTTCGGCAGTTTTGTCGGTGCAGTTGTCGGCAACAACAAAAATATCATACAGTTTGTCAGAGTAATTCAGCAAATGCAGGTTTTCTACCAAAGCGTCGATAACGCGTTCTTCGTTATGCGCGCAGACAACCATGGCAAAAGTATGCTTTTCTTCATAAATCTTTTTGTCCTTTTTGCGGTAAACCAGCCCGAAGAACGAAAGCGTAAAATAATAAATGGTAAAAAATACGATTAACAGTTGGAGAGGAATCATTATTATATCAAAATACGTTGTCATAAAAGGCTCCTCGCTTCACACTAATCACTGCTTATGCAGTGCTTTAACATAAACCGCATTGATGATGCCGATAAGCGTATAGGTAAACATAATTACAAACGGCCAGCCTTCCGGGCGCAGGTAAAAAATGTACGCGCCAACGGCAAGCCCGATAATAACGGGCACTTTAAAGAGCGGGTTGCCCTTGCCCTTAAAATCCGGATAACGGATAGTGCTGTACAAAATGCAGCCGATAACAAAGGTCAGTACGGCAACATAGCTCTGCGGCACGTCGTAGCCGGAAAGCACGAACGCAGCCAGAACGCAGGCACCGCCGGGAATAGGCATGCCCTGAAAATAACCGTGGATAACATCGGCATTAATGTTAAAACGCGCCAGGCGCAAAGCGCCCCATACCGGAAACAGCGCAGCAATAAGCTGGCCCCAGATGCCGAAATCGGTCATGCCGTAGTAGTACATCATTACGGCAGGCGCAACGCCGAACGAACAAACATCGCAAAGAGAATCCATCTCGACGCCGAACTTGCCTGCCACGCCAAGCGCCCTTGCCGCACGCCCGTCGCAGGCATCAACGGCAACAGCCAGAATAATGTATATTGCCGCCCATTCAAAATTGCCGGCAACCGATTCAAAAATAGAAAGAACGCCTAAAATCAAGTTAGTACCGCTGATACTGTTAGGTATTATACGACGGTATTCCATCAGTCCATGACCCTCCCAATTATGGATTTACCGCCGGTGACGGCATCTCCTTTTTTTACAAGTATTTCTACATTTTTTGGCAGCACAAGCTCGGTGCTGGAACCAAATTTAATCATGCCGTAGCACTCGCCCTGCGTAAGGTTATGCCCCAGCGTAACCCACGACACAATGCGGCGTGCCAAAAGGCCTGCCACCTGAATGACAAGCACTTTCATCTTATCGTTTTCCACGCCGATGGCATGGCGTTCGTTTTCAAACGAAGCGTTTTTTTCGTATGCCGGCACAAACTGCCCGCAGGTATAACGCTGATATTTAATTTCGCCGCTGACGGGGCTGCGGTTAACATGTACGTTAAAAACAGAAAGGAAAATCGTTACCTTAACGGCTTCTTCATTAAGATATTCTTCGTCGTAAAAATCCTCCACGCCCATTACCGTTCCGTCTGCCGGAGAATAAATTACCGAAGTGTCCTGCTCCGTAACGCGTTTTGGATTGCGGAAAAAATACGCAAAATATGCCGTAAGAACCAGGAAGGGAATGCACCAAATGATGCCCGCGCCATACCATACCGCAAGCGCCACTGCCAGGCTGCCGAGTATGAACGGGTAACCATCTTTTACTATCGTCATTGCTGCTCCTTTCTATTCATCTGCAAAAAAATAATATGATGAACTCATTTATTCATCATATTATTATAGTATAGGTATTTCCTTTTGTCTACCAAATTATTTACTTTGTAACACTTTAATTACAAACTGCGGCAGCACCATCATGCGCCCTATGCGGCTCGGCTGCTTGTAAAGGCGGAACAGCCATTCAAGCGACGCTTTCTGCATCCACAGCGGCGCGCGCTCCATTTTGCCTGCAAGCACGTCAAAGCTGCCGCCCACGCCCATTAAAACCTGCGGCTTCAGTTCGCTGCGGAAGCGCGCCAGCCAGTCTTCCTGCTTAGGTGCGCCCAGCGCGGCAAAAAGCATGTCCGCACCGCTTGCGTTAATTTCGGCAATAATTTCTTCGTTTTCGGCTTCGGTAAAATAACCGTTGCGGCAGCCTGCCACTTTAAGCCCCGGCGCCATCTGCAAAAGCTTGTCGCGCGCGGCTTCGGCAATGCCCGGCGCAGCGCCGAAGAAAAATACCTTATAGCCTTTTTTTGCCGAAAGTTTTGCCAGCTCCACAAATAAATCGCAGCCTGCCACACGTTCCGGCACATTATACCCCAGCTTGCGCCCTGCCCAAACGGTACCGGCGCCGTCTGCCAGCACCAAATCGGCATTTTGGCAGACTATTTTTTTATATTCCGCATCCTTCTGGCACATCATAATAATTTCCGCATTGGCGGTTACCACTAAAGTCTGCTTTTTATTTTTAACCTGCGAATTTAAAAAGTTTACCGCGCCGTCCATTGTATAAGGGTAAACCGGCACATCAAGCACATAAAACGGTTTTATTTTTTCCATAATTTTGTCCTTTAAATCTTCGCCACGTCAGAAGGCACAGTTAAGAACTGTAAATTCGGGTTGCGGTCCAAAATCCAGTTCAGCGCCCATTCGTTGTTAACCAAAATTACCGGGCGGTCTTTTTTATCGTAAACCAGCATGCCGTTATCGAGGCCTTTTAAGTTCTCGATATCCTTTTCGTTTTCGGCATATACCCAGCGTGCCACGCTGTAACCCAGCTGGTTCATCAAAAGCTGCGCGCTGTATTCGTTTAAAAGGCGGTATTCCAAAACTTCAAGCTGCAGCGAACCAACCACGCCGACGATAAAGCTTTCAATGCCAAGATCCTTCTGGCGGAATACCTGAATTGCGCCTTCCTGCGCCAGCTGCACAATGCCTTTTTCAAACTGTTTGCGTTTTAAGGAATCCTTAGGCTGCACGCGGGCAAAAATTTCCGGCGGGAAAACCGGGAAATCTTCAAACTGAATTTTCAGCTTTTCGTCGCTCAGCGAATCGCCGATACCGAAAATACCCGGGTCGAAAATACCGATAATATCGCCGGGGTACGCTTCTTCAACAATGGTGCGCTCCTGCGCGAGGAACTGCTGCGGCTGCGCCAGTTTAACCGGCTTGCCTCCCTGCATGTGGTACACCGTCATGCCTTTTTTGAACACGCCGCTGCAAATACGCATAAAAGCAATGCGGTCGCGGTGCGCCGGGTTCATGTTAGCCTGAATTTTAAACACAAACGCACTGAACAGTTCGTTGTCCGGGCTTAACAAATCGCCGTTCTGCAAAATACGCGGCTGCGGCATCGGCGACAGTTCCAAAAATTTCTCCAAAAAGCTGCGCACACCAAAGTTTGTCATGGCACTGCCGAAGAACATCGGAGTCAGTTCGCCGCTGTTTACCTTCGCCATGTCGAACTCGTCGCCGGCCATGTCCAAAAGTTCAATATCGTCGCATAATTTATGGTACAAATCTTCGCCGATGGCATTAATAATTTCCGGGTCATCCAGGCTGCCCGTGGTTGATTTTAAAATTTTGGAACCGTGGCTGCTGTCGTTTTCAAACAGTTCAATCTGTTTTTTAACGCGGTCATACACGCCGATATAATTGCCGTCGATACCGATAGGCCAGTTAATCGGGTACGCGCGGATGCCCAGCACCTGCTCGATTTCGTCCATCAAATCAAACGGGTCGCGGCCGTAACGGTCAAGCTTGTTTACAAAAGTAAATACCGGCAGCTGCCTGCGGTGGCAAACCCAGAACAGCTTTTTCGTCTGCGGTTCCACGCCCTTGGCGCAGTCGATAAGCATTACGGCGCTGTCAGCCGCCATCAAAGTGCGGTAGGTATCTTCCGAAAAGTCCTGATGGCCCGGCGTATCCAGAATGTTTACGCGGTAGCCGTCATAATCAAACTGCAAAACGGAGCTTGTTACGGAAATGCCGCGCTGCTTTTCAATTTCCATCCAGTCCGAAACGGCATGGCGGTTGGATTTACGCGCCTTAACCGTACCGGCAAGGTGAATTGCGCCGCCGTACAGCAAAAGTTTTTCCGTCAGCGTCGTTTTACCGGCGTCAGGATGCGATATAATGGCAAAAGTGCGGCGTTTTTCAATCTTCTCAAGTAATTCCTGCATTGTTTTCCCCCGTTATTCCCTGTTCTGCAATTCGTAAATACTGTAAGCGTCAATAATCTGTTTCAAAATATAATCGGGCACTGGCACAGCCGTTTCCATAACACCCTTAATGTTCACGCGGAAGGCAACGTCCTCATATTTTTCGCCTCCGTAAGTTTCGCAGCTGAAGCTGGTACGCATAAACTCATCCTTAAAAGTGCAGTATTTCAGCACATCATGCTTGCGTTTTAAATCCCATTCGTGGTAAAACTCATACAATTTTTTCTGCGCCTCCGGCGGAATATCCACACCGGCAACCACATAGCCGTCCATAGGCGTGCAGTCCAAATCTTCGTAAACCGTGCCGTCCTCCAGTTCGATGGTGACAGTCATCACATAGTCCACTTCGTTAAATTCAGCATTTTTAATCTGCCATTTTTCGTGCCATTTTTTAATGCACGCCGGGCAGATGAACTTTGCCTCTTTTACGGTATTATTAATGTAATTGTCCTTATAATACAAAACGCCGCCTTCCGGCACAAACTCACTGCCGCATTCAGCGCATACAAGCCTTACGCTGCGAATCATTGCACGCACTCCTTTTCTGTCAAGGCTATAAAAAAAGCCTTCACGGGGATTTCCCGTAAAGGCAGTTGTTTCGGAATGGTCGGAGCGGCGGGATTCGAACCCACGACCTCTTCCACCCCAAGGAAGCGCTCTACCAAGCTGAGCCACGCCCCGAAACACAAGTAATATTATAAACAAACTAAATGCAAATGTCAAGCATTAATTATCAATAACGCGTGCGCCTTCTTCGTCAAGCTTCAGCACATGGTACACAGCCTGCTGCCCGGCTTTTTCAAAAGCCTGCTGCATGGCGCGCCCAATGGCTTCACTGTCGGCATCTGCCGCGGCATATGCCATTAAGGTAGAACCCGCGCCGCTGATAATAGCGCCGTAAGCGCCGGCATTTTTAGCAGCCTTAAACACAGCCTGCGTGCCGTTAATAAGCGGCATGCGGTACGGCTGGTGCAGCCTGTCCTCCAATGAGTCTGGCAAAAATTTATATTCGCCCGTTAAAAGCGCGCTTACCAAAAGCGCACTGCGCCCGGCGTTAAAAACAGCATCCTTATGGCTTACCGTTTCCGGTATCGCCTGCCTTGCCCTTGCGGTAGAAAGCGGCTCCGCCGGTACTGCGGCAATAAAGCTCAGCGGCTTTTTGGGCACAAAGCGCAGCGAAGCAGCCTTGCCGTGCGCCATATAACTTACCGTAAACCCGCCCAGAAGCGCCGGTGCCACATTATCCGGATGCCCTTCAATTTCGGTAGCGTAATCAACAAGCTGCTGCCTTGTTAAAGTGCTGCCGGTTAAATAATTGGCCGCCATCAGCCCGGCAACAATGGCCGTACTGCTGCTGCCCAGCCCGCGCGAAAGCGGTATGCGGTTGTGCATGGTAACTTTCAGCCCGGTATAGCGGCGGTCGGTAAGCTCGTTCCACAAACGGAAAAACGCCAGAAACGCCAGGTTTTTGCCGCTGGCATGCAAACGCCCGCTGCCCTCGCCGGTAACTTCAAGTTCAAAGCCGCGCTCAGTAAGCTCATAAGTAAATTCATTGTATAAATTGCAGGCAGCGCCCAAAACGTCAAAGCCCGGCCCGCAGTTGGCCGAAGTGGCGGGCACAATTACCCTTACGCTTTTTCTCATAACATCACTCCACGTTGTCATCTTCAACATGGATGACGCTGCATACTTCCTTAATAACCGGCAGGCCCTTCAAAGTCTGCACGGCCATCTGCATATCAAGCTCGGAAACATGGTAGGTAATAACAACAAGTTCTGCCAGCTTGTCGCCAACCATCTGTTTCTGAATAACTTTTTTCAGGCCCACATTCTGTGCGGCAAAAGCGGCGGCAATCGCAGCCAGCACGCCCGGCCTGTCCACAACGTGCAGGCGGATATAAAACGGCGAAAGCATATCTTCAAGGCGGCACAGGTGCTTTTCATCAAAGCAGGTGCAGTTAATGCGCCCGGTAGAACCATGCACCATATTGCGCGCCACGTCGATAATATCACCGCACACAGCGCTTGCAGTAGGCAGCCCGCCTGCCCCGCGGCCCATAAACATTGCTTCGCCAAGTGCGTCGCCTTCCACAAACACAGCGTTAAACACATCGTTAACGCCTGCCAGCGGATGCTCCGTAGGCAGCATGGTAGGCCTTACGCAAACGGTAATGCCTTTTTCTTCATCATGTTTGGCAACAGCCAGAAGTTTAATGGTATAGCCAAGTTCTTTGGCGTATTCAATATCGCAGAGTTTTAAACTTTCAATGCCCGATACCAGCACATCATCAAGGCTGATGCGCGTATTAAAGGCAATGGAAGCCAAAATTACCAGCTTGCGTGCGGCGTCCAGCCCGCCCACATCGGCAGTCGGGTCCGATTCGGCATAGCCTTTTTCCTGCGCCTCGCGCAGAACTTCGCCGTAATCCATATGGTCCTGCGACATTTTGGTAAGCATATAATTGGTTGTGCCGTTAACAATGCCCATTACCGATTTAATGCGGTTGGCAGCCAGGCACGATTTCAGCGGGCGGATAATGGGTATGCCGCCGCCCACGGCGCCTTCAAACATAAAATCAACATTGTGCAGCTCCGCCAGCGGAAACAGCTCCCTGCCATATTTTGCCAGCACATCCTTGTTGGCCGTAACAACATTTTTTCCGTGCTCCAGCGCGGAAGCAATATATTCCTTCGCCGGATGCTCACGCCCAATCAGCTCAACAACAATATCAATGTCCGGGTCATTTACAATGTCCTCAAAATCACCGGTAACGGCATATTTTTTGCCAAGCTCCGCCGCTTTCTGCGGATTGCGCACCAATATTTTCTTTATTTCTATTTTGCAGCCTGCTTTTTTGGCAATTTCGCCGCCATTATGCTCAAGCACATGCATCACGCCGCTACCGACGGTTCCCACGCCCAAAAGGCCGATATTAATACAATCTTTCATTTGTTCCCCCCGTAATTAAATAAATGGCTGCGGCTTAAACCTGCCCCAGAACTTCCAGGCGTTTAACGCCGTCAATCATGCGGAGCTTATCCAAAAGCGCTTCCAAATCAACAGTCAGGTTTTTGGTTTCGATGGAAATGGTAGTGTTGGCAACACCCTGCAAGGGAATGCCCTGGTTAATGGTCATAATGCTGCCGGAATCACCTGCAACAGTATTCAGCACGCGCGAAAGCACGCCCGGTTTATGTTCAAGCAAAAGCGAAAGGGTAATGATTTTTTCCTTGCTTGCTTCATAAAACGGAAATACATAATCTTTATATTTGTAATAAGCGCTGCGGCTCAGCCCCATTTTTTCAACGGCCTCATTAATGGTTCTGATTTCCCCGCGTTTTAAAATTTCCTTTACCTTAATGGTTTTTTTGATTGCTTCAGGCAGAATTTCCTCTCTGACAAGATAGAACGTAGATTTTTCTGTCATATAATCATCTCCTAAAAAAATTTTTTACACCTTACTCATAGGGATATTATAACACTGTTTCGTGGTAAAAGCCATATGTTTTTGTGAATTTACTAAAATATTCTTACAATTTAAAAAATAAAACACATTCCGCTTATAAAACAGAATGTGTTTGTAAAATTATTTCTTTAAATCTTCAGCGTGCCCCTGGCGGATTTTGCTTTCCGTGCCGTTTAAAAGGCGCTTGATATTATCCTTATGGCGGATAATTACAAACGCTGCCGCAACGGCGGCAAACAAAAACACCGGCAGCGGATACCCGAAATACCACGCAAGGCACGGCGCGCAGAACGCACCCACGCAGCTGCCCAGCGAAACATAACGGGTTGCCAGCACAATGGCGAGCCACACAATAAAGCAAATGCCGCTTACCTTGGGCATTAAAAAGATTAAAAGCCCAAGGCCGGTTGCAACGCCGCGGCCGCCTTTAAAGCCCAAAAACAGCGAATAATTGTGCCCCAGCAGCGCGCCGATAGCGGCAAACAGCATGGCGTACAAATCACCGCCGGTCATGCTTTGGGCAATCATAACGGCAATAATGCCCTTGCCAGCGTCGCACAAAAGTACCAGCGCCGCGGTTTTACCGCCAACAGTACGGAAAACATTGGTGCTGCCAATATTTTTGCTGCCGTACTCGCGGATATCAATGCCGTGAATTGCCTTAACCAGCCACAGCCCCGAAGGGACGGAGCCAAACACAAAACCAACGGCAAACCATAATACAAACATCATTACATCCATTTATTCAGCCTCTATTCATCCTCTTTTTTGCCGCGGATAATCATTGACAGCGGCGTGCCTTCAAAACCGAACGCTTCACGCAGTTTGTTTTCCAGATAACGCTGGTACGAAAAATGCATGATTTCCGGCTCGTTGACAAAAATAACAAACGTAGGCGGCTTAATTTTAACCTGCGTTGCATACAAAATCTTCAAACGCTGGCCCTTTTCCGTCGGCGGCGGGTTAATTGCCACAGCGTCGGCAATAACCTGGTTCAGCACGCTGGTTGCCACACGCATGGCATTCTGTTCGGCAACGTAGTTAATAACCTCCGGCAGGCGGTGAATACGCTGCTTGGTAAGCGCCGATACATACACAACAGGCGCATACTGCATAAAAATCAGCTCTTTGCGCAGTGTTTCGGTATAGCGCAGGGTGGAGTTTTCATCCTTTTCGTAGGCGTCCCACTTGTTAACAACAATTACAATGCCCTTGCCTGCTTCGTGCGCATAACCGGCAATTTTTTTGTCCTGCTCGGTAACGCCGTCCACAGCGTCAATAACCATCAGTACCACGTCGCTGCGGTCAACGGCGCGCAGGCTGCGGATAATGCTGTACTTTTCAATCGGCTCGTCAATTTTGCCCTTGCGGCGCATACCGGCAGTATCTATAAACAAATACTTCTGCCCGTTGCGCACAACCGGCGTGTCAATCGCGTCGCGCGTAGTACCGGCAACATCGCTTACAATGCTGCGCTCCTGCCCTACCAGCGAATTAAAAATAGAAGACTTGCCTACATTCGGGCGGCCGATAAGCGCAACCTTAATCTGGTCCTCGTCGTTGTCAAACACACCCGCCTTATTCTGCGGAAACTTTGCCACAACGGCGTCTAAAAGGTCGCCAATGCCCAAATGGTTAGCCGCCGAAATTGGGAACGGCTCACCCAAACCCAAATTGTAAAACTCATAAACGTTAAGCTCCTGCTTCGGCGAATCGGCCTTGTTTACAGCCAGCACAATCGGCTTGCCGCTTTTGCGCAGAATTCTGGCAACATCGGCATCCTCCTGCACAATGCCGCTGCGCGCATCGCACACAAACAAAATAACGTCTGCCTCTTTAATGGCAATTTCCGCCTGCTGGCGGATGGAAACAGCAATCGCGTCGCTGTTCATAATCTCAATGCCGCCGGTATCAACCATCATAAACTGGTTGTCCAGCCAGTCGCCCTCGGCGTACAAGCGGTCGCGTGTTACGCCCGGGGTGTCTTCAACAATGGAAATGCGGCTGTTTGCAAAAATATTAAACAATGTCGATTTGCCGACATTAGGCCTGCCAACAATGGCAACTATCGGTTTACCCACTCCACTAACCTCACTCTCTAAAAATCTATGCCTGCCCGGGAACTTACCCCCAGATGGAAATAGTGCTTAACCTCCTGCATATCCGTTACCAGCCCGGCAGCATCACACAGCTTCTGCGGTGCGCCGCGCCCGGTGCAGATAATTTCGGCATAACCCTTATGCTCCTTCAAAAAATCAACCACTTCGTCCACCGGCAGCATGCCCGTCTGTAAAACAATGTTAATCTCGTCAAGTATTATTAAATCGGCTTCGCGGTTTAAAATTGCTTTTTGGGCTGTTTCCCAGCCGCTGCGTGCCAGGTCAAGGTCAACCTGCGCCGGATTTTTAAAATTTACAAAAGCGTCGCGCCCAACCTGCTTTAAAGTAAAGCCCGGCAAAAGATGCGCGCCGATTGCCTCACTGTAATTGGGGTCATCCTTTAAAAAGGCCAGCATTAACACACGCGCGCCGCGTGCGCACGCACGGAACGCCACCCCCAGCGCGGCACTGGTTTTGCCCTTGCCATCGCCGGTATAAACCTGCAAAATACCGTAATCTTTCATAACAACACCTTATCTTTGCAGCAGCTTGTACAAATCCCCTGCCGATGCAGCCCTGTGCACGGGCGCTCCGCAGGCGGCGCAAAACTCTGCGTAACTCATATCGTCAAGGAACAAATCATCGCTGTTTAAAACAACTTCCGGCAAAATAACGCTCTCTGCGCCCTTAACGGCGTTTAAAATATCATTGCCGCACAAAAGCCCGGTTACGTTAACCGTATTGCCAAAAAACTCGTTTTCCACTGCCAGCAGCTTGTGCTGCATGCCGGTTTTGGCGTTAAACTCCTCAATAAGCGGCTGCAAAACCTTATAAGCGCTTGTGCCAACGGGTATAACGCTGTTTGTACTGCCCTTAACCGGGGCAATTTTGCCTGCCTCCTGCCATTCTTCCAAAAAATTGCGGCTCAGGCCGATGCCGTTTTCCAGCTGCGGAAAACCATCATACCACTCCGCTTCCGGCAGCGGCATGCCTGCCAGAATGTAAAACTCGTCGCCAAGGTACACAAACGATTTGCCAAGGCTTTGGCGGCATTCCTTCTGCCAGTCCGTAACCATGGTTACAATTTCACGCGCTTCTTCCGGAGTAAAAAGGCGCAGCGGCGTTAAATGCGCACGGTTTTTGGTAAGCCCCACCGGCACCACGGCCATGGTTTCCACATTCGGCGCCAGAGCGCGCAAATCGGCATAAGTGCGTTTTAAAACCTCACCGTCATTATAGCCGGGGCAGCACACAATCTGCGTATGCACGGTAATACCGGCTTCAAACAGGCGGTGCAGCTTATCCATCAGCTCACCCGCAAAGCGGTTTTTCATCATTGCGCAGCGCACCTCAGGGTCGGTAGCGTGTACGGAAACGTACAGCGGCGACATATGCGTTTTAATAATGCGGTCAAAATCTTCGTCCTTCATATTGGTAAGGGTTATAAAATTGCCGTACAAAAACGAAAGGCGGTAATCGTCATCACGCACATAAAGCCCCTTGCGCATGCCGGGTATCATCTGGTCTACAAAGCAGAAAACGCATTTGTTGTAACAGGTTGTTACCTTGTCAAACACCGCACTTTCAAACTCCAGCCCCAGGTCTTCATCTATATTTTTGATTATCTGTACTTTGCGCTCACTGCCTGCGGCGTCCAAAAGTGTAAGCTCCACTTCCTCGTCCGCCAGCAAAAAACTTAAATCTATAATATCGCGCACGCTGCTGCCATTAACCGCAATAAGGCTCTCGCCCGCTTTAATGCCTGCGGCATAGGCAAGGCTTCCGCGTTTAACGCTGCTTATTAATCCCTGCATAAAAACTCCTTTATATAAAACACTCTTTTAAAACATACTTTGTTAGTTTATATTATACCGTTAAATATGTCAAATTGCAAAAAGCTGGGATTGAGTTTTATTTTTTGGGTTTTGCTTTTAATTTTCTTTTAATCCTTTGTATGTAGGTTTTATGTTTTAATTTTCTTTTTTATTCATGTTCATTTTAATTTACGTTTCATCCTTGTATGTAGTTTTTATACTTCGATTTTCTTTTTTTACTCATCTTACTTCTTTATAACTAAAGAAGTAAGCAAGAAAGTTTTGCTCCTCAAAAAACTTAACGGCTCACTATCAAATCAGTTTGCCACTTGCAGCGCCTGCGGAAACTCGCTTCGCTCAAACATCCTCCGGCAAATGCTGCAAGTGCCTTTTTATTTTAAGTTTTCGCCTGTTTTTTGAAAGTCGCGCTCAGCCCAAATTCGTACTTTAGGTAAATTATTATAATCATTAGCAATGTTATCAAAGGTTTTAAGCAATGCATTAACACAAATTGAGTATTTTTGATAATAACAGTTATAAAATACGATATAAAGTCAAAATATACTAACTTAAGCAGTAAAAAAGTACGGTTTACGTCTGAGCGCGGCATTAAAAATTTAGCGGTATTTACTGAAAAGCAATAAAAATTTCCTGGTGTTTGAGCGAAGCGAGTTCCGTGGAAAATTTTATTGCTTTCTGCGTGCCGCGTTTAATTTTTTTCAGCCGCGTGAGTTTTCTTGCTTCGTTCTTTTGCTCATTCAAAAGAACGAAGATGAATAATAAAAAAATAAAAATTGATAACGTATAATCAAAGACGAAAACAAAATTAAAAGTAACATGAATAAAAACGTAAATTAAAATATAATAACCTTCATTCAAAGACGCAGCCAAATAAAATAAAAGAACATTCACTTAAATTTACCTCAAACTTTACACAAATCAAACAGTTTTATATACAAACTTCTCCGTCAATGGTATAATTAAAGCAAGCATAAGAGTCCGCGCGGGGGGGGGAATTACGTACGCTAATTTTCTCTCGTGAATCTCCTCCCCTAATTTTTATTATGGGAGGTTTTATTATGGGTAAAAATTTGCAGTACAAAATTTTATTAAGCCTGCTGCATCGGGCAGTATAAGCGTGTACGGCTTTGTAAATACGGCAGCAGCGGCAATTATTTATGAAACGCAAATACCAGACAATACTCGAGGTAAATACTACACAGCTAATGATACGGTTGATGGCGTTTTAAAGATTACTGGTAATATTCCTGCAGAAGTTGATAAAGGAATTGTTGGCAAATATTTTGAAGGAGTTGAAGATAATACAAAATATACTGGTAATAAAGTTATTATTGACGGCGTAGATTTTACTGAAAACTTTGGTGATGGAAAAGGTGTTATTGCTGGTGTATTTTTATATGAAAATGGTGATATACCAAAGAATGTTGAAGTTACAGATAATCATGTTATTATCAATGGAAAAAATGGTAATATAAATATTTCTGTTATGGGACGTATTGCAGGTGCCATTGAAGATACTGCAAAAATAAAATCATATTTACACGATAATACAGTATACATCGAAGGCATAAAATCTTGCAGTATGGATAGAATTACCGGAGCAATGGGTTATTACGTACAAAATAATAAAACTATTATTAAAGATTCAGATATTACAATTACTTGGGATTCTATATCTGGTGGTAATGCTGCTTATGGAGAAGAAGGAGATTTTGCTAATAATAATACGGTTCAAATAATAAATTCAACAGTAAACCTTGATAATGGTTATGGAATTATCGGTGGATATGCAGTAGAAGGCGACGCAAAAAATAATAATGTTATTATAAGCGGAGATAATACAGTAATTAACTGCAATATTTATGGTGGAATAGGTGGATTAAAGGCTTCTGCTGGTACTGGTGAAGTAAGTAATAACAGCATAACGTTAAAAGATAATGCAAATTTATCGCAAGCAGAGCTAATTGGCGGTTACAATGCAGCAGGAACAGATATAAGTGGAAATAAACTCATTATTGACGGTTGGACAGGGCAAAACGTTAAAGGTGCTTATAATTTCAGCGACATTGATTTTACCAACATCAACTGGGTTAGCAACGGCACGGTTTTGAACATTACAAATAATGACAAAAACGGTGCGCTTGCCAATACTATGATAAACCATGATAATGTAGTTTTTAGCGGTGGAACAAAACTTAAAACCGGTGACAGTATGACCTTAGTTGCCGGTGATAAGTTGGGCATTAGTGCAGATAATGTTAGCACAGCCAGTAATTTTACAGCAGGCGTGGCAATTGAAGGAACCGGAACGGCAGAAGTCGCCTCTGACGGCAACAGCGTTAAATACACTTTAACTAAAGTTAAACATTTAGACCAAATCGACCTCGTTGCCGAAAACCGCGCCGTTGCGGCAGCATTTGTAAACCAGGGCACGGATTTAATCAGCGACAGCCTGGATACCATAAGCCGCGACAGCAATTACGGCGTTAAAACCTTTGCCGCCGTACACAGCAACCGCAGCAAGTATGACGTGAACAGCGATATTAAAATTAACGGCTGGAGCGTTATTGCAGGCGTAGGCAATGCCGATAAGTTTGATAACGGCAGCGAGTTCAGCTGGGGCGTATTCTACGAAAACGGCAGCGGCAATTACCGTACTTACAATGAGTTCAACAACGAGTTCTTCCGCGGTGACGGCAGCCTTGTTTATAACGGCGGCGGCGTTGCGGCACGCTACACCAATAAAAACAGCGTTTATACGGAAGGCAGCCTCCGCGCCGGTATGTTAAAGAGCGATATGGATAACGCTTTACGCGACGGTGCAGGCAATTTTTACGGCTACGAAAGCGAAAGTGCTTACTATGGTGCGCACATTGGTATTGGCAAAATCATAAGCCTGAGCGAAAGCAGCGACCTTGATGTATACGGTAAGTTCTTCCACACCTACACCGAAGGCGACAGCTTTAAAGTAGCCAATGACGAATTTGAGTTTGACAGCATTAACAGCGACCGCCTGCGCATAGGCGCACGCATTACAAGCAATAAGGAAAATAAGTTCAGCACTTACTATGGCTTGGCTTATGAGTACGAGTTTAACGGCGACGCTGACATGACTGCACAGGGGCTTAAAGCGCCCACGCAGAGCTTGCAGGGCAGCAGCGTAATGGCAGAAGTTGGCTTTAACTACCAGCCCACACCCACCAGCCCGTGGAGCTTTGACCTTAATATGCGCGGCTACACCGGCGAACGCCAGGGCGGCAGCTTTAACGTACAGGCAACGTATACTTTCTAACTTTATAAAACAACCGTATAAGCAAAACAACCGGCGGCACAGTATAATGCTTCCGGTTGTTTTTTATAAAAATTATGTTTTAACGTCAGTTATAAAATGTTTTAATGGCGTCATTTTGACTTAGCAAAATATTTTACGGCATAGTATGCGGCAAACGCCACAATATAGGTAAGTGCCGCCATAGCAACTTTTTTGTTGAAACCAATCTGTTCGTCTACGTAATTTTCTGCTGTCATATCCTTTTCAACAGTAATATATGATTTTTCTTCAGGTATATAAAGCACGCGGCGTTCAACAGGTTTTCCTTCATCCACAATTTGCTGGGCGCTGCTTTCAATGCCGCCTTTTTCAAGGATATAATTATACTCGTTCACAAAACGCAGCTTATCTCTCAACCTTTTGCCCTGTTCAATTTTTTCACGCCAGTTTTCAGGCTCCGGCATCTTTTCGGCTGCTGCCGCCTGTTTATTTTTCCTGTTTTCTTCCGTCCAGTAATCTACGGCATAAACAGTAGTTGTGGGGTTTCTTCTTTTCATTTTGCCGCTAAAATTGGTTTCTTTTTGCAGCGGAATTACCCTTTGCGGGTAAAACGTGTAAACGCCCATATCCTTATACTCATCAGCCGGGCGCACCTTCTGCATATCTCCGTAGCTGTTAAAAAGTGCAATTACAGCAACAATAAATATAACCACCGGCAAAAAACGCAGTATGCTTTTAATTTTTTCCATAACACGCCACCACCCGTTTAATTATGGCTTAATGAACCTTTTATAATTTAATCATAGCATAAGCGGCAATATATTACTATAACTTATAAGCAATTTTACAGTTGCTGTTTTTACTTGCTTTATGAACAGAAAACCACTGTTTAGATGAAGCGCAGAGCAAAATCGCGACGGCTAAATCACTGTTGTATCCTCCATACGCAAACCGCTGCGCAGCCGTGTTTGCGTACGCAATTAGGAGCGACATTTTGGCAAGCTGAATATAAACAGTGGTTTCATGTATGTACAAAAAAAGAGCCGAACATAAAGTTCAGCTCTTTTGCGTAATTATAAATTTTATAATTGGCGCTCAGTTATATTACGCGCGGGAAATGTATTCGCCGGTACGGGTATCAATGTTGAGTACGTCGCCTTCGTTAATGAACAGAGGTACTTTAACAACATAGCCGGTGTCCATGGTTGCGGGTTTGCTGCCGCCGGTAGCCGTATCGCCGCGGATGCCCGGGTCGGTTTTAACAACAGTCAGTTCAACGGTGTTCGGCAGGTCAACGCCGATAACGCGGCCGTTGTAAATCATGATTTTGGCATCCATGTTTTCTTTAAGGAAGTTGATGGCATTGCCAAGCTGTTCTTTGGTAAGTTCGGACTGTTCGTAGGTTTCGTTGTCCATAAATACATAGTTGCCGTCGGATTCATACAGATACTGCATTGCGCGGCGGTCGATATGTGCTTTCGGCAGACGTTCGCCTGCGTTGAAGGTGCGTTCTACAACGGCACCGGTGCACATGTTGCGCATTTTAGCACGTACAAAAGCTGCGCCTTTGCCCGGTTTTACATGCTGGAATTCTACAACCTGCCATGCGTCGCCATCGATGGTAACAGTTACGTTGGTTTTAAATTCGTTGGTTGAAATCATAAATGCTCCTCCTGTTTATTTAAAATTAAACAATTTCCATCAGTTGCTTTTTAACGCCGCACAGCACTTTAGCGCCGTCATCCGTCAATACAACCGTGTCTTCGATACGTACACCGCCCTTGCCGGGAATGTAAATACCTGGTTCTATGCTGAATGTCATGCCGGGCTCCAGCACAACATCAGTACCGCGTTTGTTGATATTGGGCATTTCGTGAATTTCAAGGCCCACGCCGTGCCCCAGCCCGTGCACGTAGTTTTCGCCGTAGCCGCGCGAGGTAATGTATTCTCTTACAATCGCGTCAAGCTCCGCGCCCGTCATGCCGGGCTTTGCGCTTTTTAAACCGCGCCACTGGGCTTCTTCAACTATGGTGTAAATTTCCTTGTGCCACGAATTGGCCATGCCGAGCACAACCGTTCTTGTCATGTCGGAATGGTAACCGTCGTACACAGCGCCAAAGTCGAAGGTAATAAAATCGCCTATTTCAATCTGTTTATCGCTTGCCATGCCGTGCGGCAGAGCGCTGCGCGCGCCGGAGGCGATAATCGTATCAAACGAAGGTTTTTCGCTGCCCATACTGCTCATGTAGTATTCAAGCCTTGCAGCCAGCGCTTTTTCCGTCATGCCGGGTTTAATTTCCGGCAGCAGTTTTAAAAACGCCTGGTCGGCAATTTTAAAGGCTTTCCACATCAGGTTCAGTTCGCGTTCGTCTTTAACCATGCGCAGATACTTTAAATCAATGTTTAAAAGCTCTTTGCCGCTTACTGCCTCTTTAAGGCTCTGGTAATCGTTATAGCTGTAAGCTGCGCCGTCAAAACCGATTTTGGTATGCGCCTTGACAAAATCCGCCGCTGCCTGCCAGATATCGCCGGTGTAGGTAAATACACGGCAGTAATGCTGCACTTCGCCTTCTGCCTGCGTGGTATAGCGCCCGTCGGTTATTAAAACCGTGCTTTTGGCGTCAACATAAAGCAGGCTGCTGTCGCCGCGGAAGCCTGACAGATAGCGGATTGTCGGTATATCCTTCACAATAACGCAGTCAAGCCCGTTTTTGGCCATCAGGCTTAAAAACCTGCCCAAACGCTGCATCATTTCCACTCCACCAGTCTTTCCTAAACAATAATACCATTATATTTTATCATAAATACTGCCTGCTGTCACTATAAAACCGGCTCGCCTTCCAGAATTTCTACCGTAAAGGGCATGTTTTCAATTATTTCCATTACGTCGTTGTAGGTATCGGGCGTGCCTAAAAGTTTAACCACGCCTTCACGCGGGTCTTCGGTTGTAACAAGCGCCAGGTGTTCGTAGCCTTCCATAATCCAGTTTACGTCGGCAATGCGTTCCGGCGCCACGCGCAGATAGATAATACTTCGGTCGTCGCTCATATAATTTTCCTCCGCAGCAGCGAATCCGGCAGAAGCTCCGCAGCGCAGTCAATCCAAAAGTGCTGGCGTGCGTGCGGCGCACATTCGATGGGCGTGCCTTCTTCGTCCTGCATATTTTTAAGTTCCAGCGGCATTAAGGTGCCGTCCGTCATTAAAAGTTCCAGCTTTTCGCCGTTTTTTACGTTGTTGCGCTGCTCAATCAGCGCTTTTTTATTTGCTTTATCATAGCTTAAAACAATGCCTACAAAATCGTGCGTCTGTTCGTAGCTGCTGGTGGTATAAACCTGCGCATCAGCGCCGGGCGTGCCAAAGGCAAAGCCTTCGGTATAAGGGCGGTGCGATACTTTGTTCAGTTCTTCAATCCACTCAGGCAGCACTTTGTAGCCTTCCGGGTCTTTCATGTAAGCGTCAATCGCCTTGCGGTACACGCTGGCCACGGTTGCCACATAATGCACGCTTTTCATGCGGCCTTCTATTTTCAAGCTGCAGATACCTGCTTTAACAAGCTGCGGTATGCGCGCAATAAGGCATAAATCCTTGCTGTTCATTACATAGGTGCCGTGCTCGTCTTCTTCAATATCGTAGCTTTCGCCGGGGCGTTTCTTTTCGTGCAGGGTGTATTCCCAGCGGCATGCCTGCGCACATGCGCCGCGGTTGCCATCACGCCCCGTAAGGTAGCTGCTTAAAAGGCAGCGTCCGCTGTAGGATATGCACATTGCACCGTGTACAAAGGCTTCCAGTTCCACACTGGTTTTAGCGCCGATTTGTGCAATTTCTTCCAGTGAAAGTTCACGCGCCAGCACTACGCGTTCCGCGCCCAAATCCTGCCATGCCTGCACGCTTGCCCAGTTGGTGGTGTTAGCCTGCGTGCTTACGTGCAGCGGCATGCCGGGCACAACGCGCCGCGCCGTCTGCCATACGCCAAGGTCGCTTATCAAAAGCGCGTCCGCACCGGCCTTTTGCAATGCCAGCAAGTATTCCGGCAGTTTTTCAATATCGCTGTTATGCGCAAAAATGTTTACGGTTACATAAACTTTTTTACCTAAAGAATGGGCAAAGTCTGCCGCTTCTTTAATTTCGTCAATTTCAAAATTATTGGCAAAAGCGCGCAGGCCAAACATTTTGCCGCCCAGATAAACGGCATCCGCACCGTAGCGCAGCGCCATTTTGCACTTTTCCATATTTCCTGCCGGCGCCAAAAGCTCCGGCTTAACAATTTGTCTTGTCATGTTCCTTCCTTACTGCGGGCCGTGAATATCTTCTATCGCCTGTAAATGTTCTTCGTAAGTGCGCGTAAAACGGTGGTGCCCGTCTTTTTCGGCCACAAAGTATAAATAATCTGTATTTTCCGGGTTCAGCACGGCTTTAATGGCGTCCATGCCGGGGCTGCCAACCGGTCCCGGCGGCAGGCCAGAGTTAACATACGTGTTGTACGGATTTTCAATACGCGTATCGGCAATAGTGATTTCGGCCTTCTGTTCTCCGCCCAGTATATATTGAATGGTTGTATCCGACTGAATGGGCATGTAAATTTGCAAGCGGCGCAGAAAAACGCCGGCAATGCGCGGCTGTTCTTCTTTAAAAACGGCTTCCAGCTCCACCATTGAAGCAATGGTTACTATATCGTGAATGGACATTTTGGTTTTTTCTGCCGCTTCGCCGATTTTTTCGTGGTTAATCTGCGTGTTAAACTCCTTAACCATCATGGCAAGCATGTCTTTTTCCGTCATGCTGTCGTTAAACTGGTAGGTTGAAGGGAAAATAAAGCCTTCTGCCTTGTATTTTACATCGGCATTATTGGTTTCCATATATTTATACGGAGTGTAGTTGCGTGCGGCTTCTTTAAATTTCTCCGCATCACCCAGCCCTTCCGCCGCCAGTTTGGCTGCTGTTTTTTCTACCGTATAGCCTTCAGGCACGGTAAAGCTTACGGTTTTAACCTGCCCGCGCGCCAGAATATCTATAATTTCGCCGTTTGATTTTCCTGCTTCAATTTCGTAGCTTCCGGCCTGCAATTTGCCTTCCAGGCCCATAAAACGCGCTTCCAGCCTGAAGCTTTCAGGGCGTTTAATAAGTTTCTGCCTGTGCAGCATATTGGCAATGTCTGCCGCCGTCATGCCGTTTTCTACCGTAATAACGTAGGTTTTGCCGTCGGCTAAATCGGCATTGTTGCCCGTATAATTTAAAACCCAGTAAGATGCTACAAATATTACCAGCAAAGTGCTCATAAAAAACGGTAATATTTTTCTCATGCTACGCCGCCCCTAAACATTCGTACTTTAAAAATGCCGGACCAGAGGTCCGGCAGGCAGTTTATTATTCTTCATCCCATTCGGCAACGAGTTTTTCGTAAGCCGCTTTAACTTCTTCAAACTCCTCGTCGGTAGGCCCAAGATAAATTTCGTTGCCGTCTTCGTCAAAGTCAATGCGGGCAATGATTACATTGTCCTCGTCATCGTCTTCTTCATCATGGCAATGGCATTCTTCATCTTCGCAGCCGCAGTCGTCAGCGTCCAAAGCGGAAAGAACCGCAAAGCTCTTTTCACCAACGGGGATAACCATTTCCTCACGGAAATACATTTCGTTGCCGTCCTCGTCGGTAATAACTACGATTTCTTCTTCGTCGATATGGTCATGCTCAAGCTCAAATTCTTTGTTATCGTCCATTTTGTACCTCTTTCTTAAAGCATAAGTATAATTAGGTTTATTTTATCGTATCACAGGGCAAACTGTCAACCAAACTATCTGTTAAAAAATATTGTATTTTCTGTGGCAGCAGCGCAAAAAACATTTATCTGCCGCCCAATGTGGTTTATAATAAGTATAAACCAATTAAAGGAAGTGTTGTGATGAACGGAAAATATAAATTCTTAGGCATGGCTGCCGCAGCAGCCGTTATTATTGCCGCCGCCTTTTACTTTTTTTACTGGGTTAAAACACCGGCTTACTCCCTGTCGCTGATTGGCGACGCCATTACCGGCCACGACGCTGTCAGCTTTCAGCAGCATGTGGATATGGACAGGCTGTACAGCAAAGCCTATGATGATTTTTTAAATGCGGAAGCCAAACTCAGCAATATGCCGCAATCGCCCGAAAGCAATTTCATTATGGGTTATGCCAAAGCAATTAAGCCGCAGGTAGTCAATCTTTTAAAAACGGCAACTCTGGACGCCATCGCGGGGCAGGATACCGACGCCGTATTTAACTCCAAAGCGCAGCAGTCAGTTATGGCCAAAAACATAAAACAGGCAACGGCGCCGGCCGGGCTTGATATCGGCGATGTTTCGGTTATCAGCCAAAACGGCAGGACAGCCGCCGTACAGGCCACACTGCACAGCAAAAAACTGGACAAAGATTTTACGCTGAACCTTACTATGAACGAACTTGAGGATGGCACCTGGAAACTTTTGGAAATTAATAATTTTTACGACTTTGTTTTAGAAGTTGACGCTGCCGAAAAAGCTAAACTGGCAGAACTCAACGCGCCCATCGCCAAAGAGCTTGCCAATATGGTAGAATGTGTTTCCGGCAGGATGACCATTAATAACCAGTACGGCTTTATGGTTGACGAAAGGCATTGGCTTGACGTCTATACGCAAATGAAAAACATCAGCGGCAAAGACATCGCCAACTTTACCTACCGTGTAACCATTTACCAAAGCCAAAACGGGCCGGAACTTACCAGTTTCACCGTTTATAACGGCGATAATTTCCCGGACGGGCAAACGGTTAACAGCTACCGCTATGTAGAACTTGACCTGCTTGATCCGCACACGGACACTCTGGTTAAATCCGATTTCAAAAGCCTGCCCTGGAAAGTAGACATTATCCGCGTCGAATTCAAAGACGGCTCCGTCACCGAGCTTTACCGTGAAGTGCCTGACGCAGCTTGACACCTGCCCCAATTACAAAAATCCCGGACTTACAAATGTAAATCCGGGATTTTTTTATCTGCCAAACAATTTGCCGAGGCCCTGTTTTACTGCCCCGCCGACCTGCTGGCGCACGTTTTCGCGCACTTCTTCTTTGGTAGGAGCGGTAAAGCCTGATTCGCTCATTTTATCAAAAGTAATTTTGCCGTTGCTGTTCATTACGGCATTACTGGTAAAGCTGCCAAGCGGTGTGCCAATGGTAATGCCGGAGAAGGTCATCTGCCCGTTTGCGCGGCTGAAATTGCCTGAAAGCGAGTTAAACGGAACGCCTGCAAAATTGCCGGGCGCAATAACAAACGTACCGCCCGCAACGGCGCTGTCTGCACTGCCGGTGCCGCTGGCGTCTGCTTCAAAGCTCAGCGGACCGCTGATTTGCGTTTCCGTTACCGCTGTGCTGTCCATGCCGCTGCCGGAAAGATGCAGCGCAAAGTTTTTGGTTGCTGCCTCTACCGTGCCGCTTACGCCCAAAGTACCGTTGTAAACATTGGCATAAGTGTTGCTTAACGTTACCAGGCCGTTGGTATAGTTGTAATTGCCGTTAATGCCCGTTGCCACAAGCGGAGCAACCTCCAGCTTATCCATGGTAAAGCTGCCGTTAATTACAGGCGCATCAATCGGGCCGGTTACCTTGCCGTTAATGTTAACGCTGTCGGTAATGCCAAGGCCGGGGCTTACAGCGTCAACGCGGAAGGAAGGCGCAGCCACGTTCAAATCATAAGTGGGCATGCCCTGTTTCTGGAACAGGATTTTGCCGTCCATATTAACGTCCTGCCCTTCCACTTTGCCTTTAACGGCGGTAAACGAAGCTGCATTGTTGTCAATGGCAAAGCTGCCGCCGCCATCGGTAATGTTATAGCCCAAAGCCTTGCCTGCCACGCCGCTCATGCTGCCGTCAAGGTTAAGGTTCCACTTAGCATCGTGCAGCCCTGCTGCAAGTTTGGCGCCGTTAATAACGCCGCCGGTAATGCTCAGTTCACCAAACGAAGGCAGAACTTTCATAAGTTCAGTAATTTGCAGGTTTTTAACTTCGGCGCCGATTGTTACATCGTCATAAACCTTGTCAATGCTGCCAATTAAATCAGCATCGCCGTTTTTGCCCTGCAAAGTAAATTTAATATCCGGGAATTCTTTTAAATTAGCCTGCATTTCCACGTTGCTGAAATCAAGCTTCTGCCCGTTCATGTCAAGCGCCAGAACGCCGTCGGTAATTTCCACCATGCCGCGGAATTCTGTCGGCGTTTCATCATCCTTATCGGAAAAATTGATATAGTTAATAATATCGAGCCCGTCTTTATCGGTATAGTTTACCGCAAACTGCGGCTTTTCGATAGAAATGCTGTTAATGGAGTTAACGCCGAAAGAACCTTTAAGGATATCAAAAAGGTTGGCGGAAACGTTCATTTCCGGAACTTCGGCCAGTTTTTTGCCGTCAGGCGCAGTCCACACTACGTTTTCAAACACAACATTGCCCGATACACTGGCACTGAAATGCCCTATTTGCAGCTTGCCCTGCAGCACCGTCTGCCTGTCGGCCATTTCGTTTACAAAGCCCGCGGCTTTATTGCCTGCCACATGCACCGCCAGCGTACCGAGAATTATCAGCACAGCTATTACGCCGCCGGCTATTTTATGTTTTCTCTGTAACATTAAAATCACCCCGCTGCCGTTTGTTTAGCGCCGGCTGTCCAAATAGTTCTGCAAAATAACCACAGCCGCCATCATGTCAATAATTTTACGGCGTTTTTTACGCTTCATGTCCGCGTCTATCAGCACATTTTCCGCCGCCACTGTCGAAAGCCTTTCATCCCACAGCACAACTTTAATGCCTTCAAAGCGTTTTTTCAGTTCTTCGGCAAAAGCCTCGCTTACATGTGCGCGTTCGCCTATTGTGCCGTTCATATTTTTGGGGTAGCCCAAAACAACCGTATCCACTTCATGCTCTTTAATCAGCTCGCCTATGCGCTCAAAATCGCGTTCTTCCGTTGTACGGCGTATGGTTTCCACGCCGCCGGCAATCATGCCCAGAAAATCACTCGTTGCCACGCCTATTGTGCGCGTGCCGATATCAAGCCCCATGCTTCTTTTCATAGCGCCGCCCTACTTTTTAGCCGATGCAGAAAGATAACTTTTTACAAGCTCTTCCAAAAGCTCATAGCGTTCAAAACGGCGCAGCTTGGTGCGCGAATCTTTATGGCTGGTAATGTAAGTGGGGTCGCCGCTTAAAAGATAGCCCACAAGCTGGTCTACCGGGTTGTAGCCTTTTTCCTCCAGCGCGGCATAAACCTCGCGGATAGTCTGGGCTACGTCTTTTTTATCTTCAGTGCGTTTAAACATCATGGTTTCGCTTGAAATGCTCATACCTATTCCTCCTTTAAAAATAAAAAGGCTTTTTATTTATTTTAACATACCTTAACGCAAAATAATAGAAAGAAACGGCTGAGCTTTAAACCCAGCCGTTACTATTTTGTGAAATTATTTAATCTGTCCTTCAATAACAGTCAGTGCGGTTTTCAGTGCTTCATCAAGTTTGGAAGCATCCTTGCCGCCGGCCTGCGCCATATCGGGGCGTCCGCCGCCGCCGCCGCCGCAAACTTTGGCAACTTCCTTAACAATCTGCCCGGCATGGATGCCTTTGGCAACAGCGTCTTTGGTTGCCATGGCAAGAATGTTGATTTTGCCGCTGTCAATAACGTCAGCCAGCACTACAACGCCGCCTACTTTATCGCGCATCTGGTCGCCGAGGCTGCGCAGTGCTTCAACGTCACCGGCGCTTACCTTCTGTACAAGTACGGGAACGCCTTTAATATCGCAAACGCTGGAGGCAGCGTCGCTTACCTGTGCTTTGGCAATCTGGCCTTCCAGTTCGCTGATTTTCTGTTCCGCTGCTTTATAATCGGACTGCAATGCGCAGATACGTGCGCAAAGGTCATTGCTGCGGCATTTAAGGCCGGTTGCTGCGGTTTTAACCATGTCTTCCATCTCGCGTACATAGTTCAGCGCGCCGTGGCCGGTTACGGCTTCAATACGGCGTACGCCTGCACCTATGCTCGATTCGGACAGGATTTTAAACATGCCAATCTGTGCGGTGTTGCCAACATGCACGCCGCCGCAGAATTCCATGGAGAAGCCCGGTACGGTAACAACGCGTACAATGCTGCCGTATTTTTCGCCGAACAGTGCAACCGCACCGCGTTTTTTGGCTTCTTCAATCGGCAGTTCTTCAATGGTTACATCTTTTGCTGCCAGAATCTGGTCGTTAACAATTTCTTCAACCCTGCGCAGTTCTTCTTCCGTTACGGGAGAGAAATGCGAGAAGTCGAAACGCAGACGGTCAGGGCCAACATAGCTGCCTGCCTGGTTTACATGGTCGCCCAAAACCTGTTTTAAAGCTGCATGCAGCAGGTGGGTTGCTGTATGGTTGCGGGCAATATCGTTTTTGCGTCCGCGTTCAATTTCAAACTTAACTTCGTCGCCAACGGCAACGGTGCCTTCGGTTACGGTGCCAATCATAATGGTTGCGCCGTCCGGCAGTTTTTTGGTAATTTCAACCTGCATTACGCCGGCAGGTGCAATAATACGGCCGGTATCGCCAAGCTGTCCGCCGCCTTCAGCGTGGAATGCGGTAACATCGGTAATAACAGCGGCTTTTTTGCCGTCCTCCATGCTCTCAACCGGCTGTGCGTCATGAGCAGGATACATGGCAGCGATTTTGCCGCCCTGTGCGCCTTCATCAACCTTTAAGGAAGCAAGGTCAATGCTGCGGGTGTTGTAAATTACCGGGCGTCCGGTCTTGTCATCGCGAGCGTCGCGTGCCATTTTGCGCTGAACTTCCAAAGCCTCGTTAAAGGCCTTATCGTCCATCGTCATGCCTTCTTCTTCCAGAATTTCGGCAGTCAGCTCACGCGGGAAACCGAAAGTATCGCTCAGGCGGAACGCAGTTGCGCCGTCCAGCACGGTTTTGTTTTCTTTTTTGAGGCTTTCGATTTCGGTGTATAAAAGGTCGCAGCCCTGGCGCAGAGTGCGCAGGAAGCTGGTTTCTTCCATCTCGATAACTTTATGGATAAAGCTTGTTTTTTCAACAAGGTACGGATACGGTTCTTTAAACATGTCAATAACAACATCAACCGCACCGTTAAGGAACTTGTCTTCAATGCCGATTAAGCGCGCATGGCGTACGGCACGGCGCAGAACGCGGCGCAGTACATAGCCGCGGCCTTCGTTGGAAGGAAGCACGCCGTCGGCAATCATAAAGGTAATGCTGCGGACATGGTCGGCAATAACCTTTAAGGATACGTCGGTCTTTTTATCCTTGCCGTATTCTACGCCGGCAACTTTAGCGGCGTATTCAATAATCGGGAAGATAAGGTCGGTTTCAAAGTTGGAAGGCTTGCCCTGCAATACGGAAGCAAGGCGTTCAAGGCCTGCGCCGGTATCAATGTTTTTATTGGCAAGCGGGGTGTAAGTACCATCTTCATGCTGGTCATACTGGGTAAATACCAGGTTCCAGATTTCAAGGAAACGGTCGCAGTCGCAGCCGGGTTTGCAGTCCGGTCTGCCGCAGCCGCGTTCTTCGCCCATATCAATGTGCAGCTCGCTGTCCGGTCCGCACGGGCCGCTGCCGGTTTCCCAGAAGTTTTCTTCAAGGCGTACAATGCGTTCATCCGGCACGCCTACAACATTGTGCCAGATTTCGTATGCTTCATCGTCAGTCGGATGAATGGTTACCCACAGTTTATCGGCAGGCAGCTCCAGTTCTTTGGTTAAAAATTCCCAGCTCCAGGGAATGATTTCTTTTTTGAAATAATCGCCGAAGGAAAAATCGCCCAGCATTTCAAAATAGGTATGGTGGCGCGCAGTGCGGCCTACGTTTTCAATATCGCCGGTGCGCACGCATTTCTGGCAGGTAGTGATACGCGGAGAAGGCGGTTTCATTTTACCGGTAAAAAACGGTTTAAAAGGCGCCATGCCCGCGCCAATTAAAAGCAGAGTCGGGTCGTCCTGCGGAATGAGCGAAGCGCTCGGCAGCACAAGATGCCCTCTGTCTTCAAAAAACTTTAAAAATCTTTTACGGATTTCATTACCACTCATGTACTTCATAATTCAAAAATCGCTCCTTTTAAATAGGTACAACGCATAAGAAAATTATATAAAAATTAGCGTGCAAAGTCAACGCACGCTAAAAGTATACAGGGTTATTAATTAATTTTTCTGTTTGCCATGCAGCGCTTTTTCCGCGCCACTGTCCTTCGGAAAGTAATATTTGTGCCCGATAAGTTCATCCGGCATATACTGCTGCTGTACCCAGCCGCCGGGGTAATCGTGCGGATATTTATAGCCCGTTCCGTGTCCCAGCGCACCTGCACCGGGGTAATGCGCGTCGCGCAGATGTTTGGGCACCGTGCTCTGCACCGCACGCGCTTCTTCACGCGCACTGAAAATTGCCGTGCAGCAGGCGTTGCTTTTGGGGGCGTTTGCTATATAGCAAACGGCCTGCGCCAACGGCAGCTGTGCTTCAGGCAGGCCTATAAAATGGGCAGCCTGCGCCGCGGAATTAGCCACAACAAGCGCCATCGGGTCGGCATTGCCCACATCCTCTGCCGCGCAGATAACAATGCGCCGCGCGATAAAACGCACGTCCTCGCCGCTTTCCAGCATCTCTGCCAGATAGTGCAGCGCCGCGTCGGCGTCACTACCGCGCATGCTTTTTATAAACGCCGATACCGTATCGTAATGGCGGTCGCCCTTTTTATCGTAGCGCTTAAAAGCGTCGCCCATTACGCTTTTAAGCACCGCGCCGTCAATCGTTTTTACGCCGTCAGGCAGCATAAATTCTGCCTGTTCCAACAGGTTCAGCGCCACGCGCGCGTCGCCGCCGCAAAAATCAGCCAACGCTTCCAGCGCCTCGTCCGTCATGGCAAGCCCCTGCCTGCCGTAACCGTTTTCCTTATCCGTCAGCGCCTTTTGCAAAATCTTTTTAACGGCGTTTTTATCAAGCCGCTCCAGACGGATAATTTTCATCCGCGACAAAAGCGGCGCATTTACTTCAAAAAACGGGTTTTCCGTAGTTGCACCGATAAGAATAACCGTGCCGTTTTCCACATACGGCAAAAGCACATCCTGCTGAGCCTTGTTAAAGCGGTGTATTTCGTCGATAAAAACTATCGTGCGCCCCATGCCGCTGTACAAAGCGTCACGCGCTTCGCCAATCAGCCTGCGCAGCTCCGGTACGCCGCTCGATACTGCATTAAGCGCAACAAAACGGCTTTGCGTCATATTGGCAATAATATGTGCCAATGTAGTTTTGCCGGTTCCCGGCGGCCCGTAAAACAAAAGCGGCTGCAAAGCATCACGCTCAATCATCCGCCGCAGCGGGCTGCCAGGACCAAGTGCTTTTTCCTGCCCGGCAAAATCGCTTAAACGCCGCGGGCGCATGCGGTCTGCCAGCGGCTTGGTAATTGTTTGTGCAAATAAACTTTCCATATTTTAATCCTGCCCGGCAATTATTTTCTGTACAATATGCGCAGCCATCATCATACCGGCGCAGGCAGGCACAAACACCAGGCTGCCCGGCACGCTGCCTTCAATAAAGCGCTGCGGTTCTTCATGTGAATATACAACAGTAATGCCTTCGGTAATACCGGCGTCGCGCAGTTTTTTGCGCATGCTGCGCGCCAGCGGGCACACGCTTGTTTTACTGATATCCGTAATTTCCAGCATTTCCGGGTGCAGCTTGTTGCCCGTGCCCATGGCCGATACCACCGGAACATTATGCCTGTAAGCCTCTATTAAAAGGTCTGCTTTCGATTCCGTACTGTCGATAGCGTCGGCAATAAAATCAAAACCGTCCACAAAAAGGTTTTCAAAATCGCCCGGCCTGTAAAAATCCTTAATAACCCTTATACGGCACAAAGGGTTAATATCGCGCAGGCGTGCGGCCATAACGTCGGCCTTAAACTTGCCGATAGTGCTTGTAAGCGCAGGCAGCTGGCGGTTAATGTTGCTTGCTTCAACGGTATCATTATCCATAATTACAAAGCTGCCGACACCGGTACGGCACAAAGCCTCTGCCACATAAGAACCAACGCCGCCAAGGCCTATAACGGCAACTCTGGCGGCATTTAATTTTTCAACGGCCTTGGGGCCGATAACCATTTCTACACGTGAAAGCTCCATGAGTCCTCCAAAAAAATTTCCCCGCAATGCCGTCCTGCCCAATGTTTTGAACCTGCATGTGCAGGTGGGTGCCCTCCCGCCTACCGCAAAAGTCCCCTCGAGAGGGCTTGTTTTTAATAGGCGGAGCTCAAATTCCGGGCTCCCTATGTAAGTGTGTTGGCTCAAAACTAAAAGGCAATGTAACGAACACCGCAGGGGAATTTGCTCCATTTATAAGACCGGCTTCTGCCAATCTCTTTACATATACTATAACAAAATTTGCCTTAAATCACAAGTGGCAAGCAGTTTAAAAACAGAAAAATACACGGTAATCATAACAACATTATCAATATCCAACAGAGTACTAAAACTCATAGAGGTCAATACTTTCTACAATATAGGTGTAAGTTTATCAATATCCAACAGAGTACTAAAACTTCTTATTCGCTCTGCGCATAGCTGGCAGTGTGTAAGTTTATCAATATCCAACAGAGTACTAAAACTAAGGTGCTATCGGCTAATGGTTTATACATGTGTAAGTTTATCAATATCCAACAGAGTACTAAAACTGGGCCCTGTTCTCCTTGTTCGCCCTGTGGGTGTAAGTTTATCAATATCCAACAGAGTACTAAAACAGCGCCGCTTTGGTCTGCGCCGTATGCCTGGTGTAAGTTTATCAATATCCAACAGAGTACTAAAACTGTCTGTAAGTCGACAAATATTCATCGGGAGTGTAAGTTTATCAATATCCAACAGAGTACTAAAACGCCGACACGCAAGTTGTGCGTTGTTTCCAGTGTAAGTTTATCAATATCCAACAGAGTACTAAAACCGCCTTGTTATCGGCGTAAGCGTGTTTTGGGTGTAAGTTTATCAATATCCAACAGAGTACTAAAACCCACATAGCAGCACGCTTGTTTTTACAGTCGGTGTAAGTTTATCAATATCCAACAGAGTACTAAAACGCACCACATGCCGGATCGTTAACATCAGCCGTGTAAGTTTATCAATATCCAACAGAGTACTAAAACCTTAACTTTATTTTACACCACATACAGATTACAATTCAATTAAATCTTCAGTTGTTAAAAGATTTTCCGTCGGTGTTTTTTCACCAAGCATAATAATCATACCGGCATACTGTTTTTCTGTAACCTGCAATACACGCACCGAGCCTACAGGCGGTAAAATTACCTTTACTTTGTTTATATATTTTCTGGCATCATCATTATTGCGCGTTATTCTGCTGTAAACAGAATATTGCAGCATATCAAATCCAAGTTTAATTAAACCTGTACGGAAATGTAGATACTCTCTTTTATCTTCTGTAGTTGCGGTTGGTAAATCAAACATTACTATAATACGCATAAACCTATTATACAAATTTTTCTCCTATTATTGGTATTATCAGTTTATTAACATCAGCATTATCAATAGCTGTCGTTAAACTTGCTATATATTTATCAACCGCATTATGTACTTTCATTATTTTATTACCGTATGCTATATCTCCGTTTATAATATTGGCAAGCCCTATTTTATTATTTTTTGTCAAAGTATCAACTAAATCCTCATTATTTTGCCAAACCCATATATCCGCTAACGGACGTAAAGGTTCCATTAAATCATCAGCAAGATTAAAGGGATTAGCTTCATTTATATGATGTATACCCAAAGCACAATTATAACCATAAGCACACAGCGAGCGCGCTACAGATGAACGGATAACCGCATAACCATAATTAAGCGCTATATTGATTATATCGTTTTCAAACCTGATAAAATCACAACCATAAAAATTTCTAAAAAACATTTTGGCAGCAATGCCCTCACGGTTGCCTGTATCGCCACTTAATACTTCTTGCGCTAATTGCTGCATACGCTCGCAAACCTTTGTACCTGCACCACTTATTTTTAATGCTGTACCCTGATTTATAATTTTTGCCTTAACAATACGTTGCCACAGCAAATTTTTAAATGTATCCGTTAAAGCAATTTGCTTTTTTAATACACCATAAGGCCTATAATGCGTATTTAATGGCAAAAGGTTACAACACGGCAAATGTGTATCATCGCAAAGTATGGCATTAATGCCATACTTTGCCAGTTTTTGCAAGGCATATGCCGATATATTAATATATACATTATCTATGAAAAGATTTTTAATATCACTTAAAGGAACTTTTTTAACCGTATCTCCGTAATTAATAAGCAGCCACTCATCTTTAACCGTTAAATATTGTCCTTTAGTGATAAAAACGGTACGGAACATTTAATTTCACCGCCAATTTTACCAAGTATATCAACGTAATATTTTTTTACAACATCTTTTTTGCCAATAGTTTTATCTTCCATGAGATTGCAATTATTATTTTTACAATAAATTCTATTTGCTTTAGAATTTTTAATCCCTCTATAATAACCACTAAATTTTATATTCCCTATATTATCAAAAATCTTAATATAATCATTGGCAAATAAATACATAATATGTTCCTGATAATCTTCCGGATAAGGAGTTATAAGATGTAATTTTTTATTTTTCTTTTTCAAATCAACATATCTTATTCCCCGTAAAATAGTTTGATTTTTATTATTTTTATACAGTTCTGCGCAATAATATTCTTTTGTATCTAAAACATTAGCATTTCCAAAGCTGTCAACTTTTTTAATATAAGCACCATCTGTTTCATTTTTCTTCAGCGGATTATCTTTTGTAAATTTCCCCTGATATTTTTTGTTTTGCTTGTACGAAACAAGTACCGGTTTTATAGTATCGGCAAAAACTGTATCATCTTTATAAAAAGCCCTTACATTTTTATAAAACTGTTCTTCACTTACATCCTTATAAAATTCAAGGCTATTGTCCCACAAACGTATATCAACTTCATCTGCTATATTTCTTATCATGGCAGGCACACGGCTGTATGGTGTTGCCAAAAGTTTTTCGGTGTATTCTTTATTAAAGCCGTAATATTTAACCATTTTATTAACGGCTTTACCTAAATAAGTTAAATATTCATCACTTATGCGTTTATGGTAATCTTTATAGATTCTGTCAAGCTTAATTTTATCACTGGCAATCTCAAGATATGCAGGTGTTAAGTTGGCAATTACTATAGCGTCTGCCGCATGGTGTAAATTATTATCTCTGTTTTTCTGCTCATCACCCCATGTTTTTTTATTAAGCCATAACCTTCTCATTCTTGAAGTTATTATGCCTTTTACACCAAAAACATTTTTGGCTTTATCGCTGTTAAACAATAAATTAGCAGATAAATAATTTACCAAAAATCTTGTAATATACCTTGTATCGTTAATGTTTCTGGATTTCCATTCTGAAAGCAAATCTCTGTTGCCATATAAATTAGATAAGGTTAAATATTTATATTTTTTAATGCTTATCTTCTTTTTCTTAAATAAAGTATTAACCCGTTTTAAATAATCCTCTTTATCCGCACTGCTTAAATAGCCCAAAGGCACCTGCTGCCCTTTTTGCTGCCTGTTAACGCCTAAATTAACCAGCGCTTTATTTTGTAAAGTATCATCTAAAATAAGGGAAAAAGGCACTATATGGTCAACATCATAAATACCGCTTAATATTTTTTCTACAGGAATGACCTCACCCGTATATAAATCTTTGCCTTCCTGTTCTTCCCATAAACGGTATCTTTCAATATCGAAAGGCTTTACTTCCCCTTCTTTACGAAGGCCGAGTTCAATTAACTTATTTGCAATTTTATCTTTTTCTTTTTTGTTATCATTAATGCGTTTGATAATTTTAGCACGTTCTTTAAAACTGCGCCCTAAATCATCGGCAACCTCTATATTAATATATTCAGGCGAACCATACTTTCTAATAAGCTCATTTAAAATTTTACGTGTTTCATTTACAGCTTTAAAAATAACTGCGTTCTTTACAAGTTCTTCGTCAACTTTTTTATCAAACGGTGCAAGATATTTTTGTTTTTCTATATCAGGCAAAGCATTTTCTCTTTCTTTCAGCATGCGTGCCTGAAAATTACCGTAAGTTTCTCCACGCTTAAAGGCTTCGATTGCTTCAATCATATACTTTTCGCATACGCTTGCTGTACCACCAAATTTTTTGCGGATAACTTCTTTCTGTAATTTTTCGTTCCATCCTTTTGCTTTTAACGCTCTTATTCTGCGTGCCGGTGTAATATTTTCGGACAACAATAAACATAATTGATGTAATTTTGAAGGATTATTAACATCAAACTGATTTTCTTTTATTAATTCTTCATATTTATAACCAGCATTAGTTAAAATTGCCTTCAACAGTTTTAATGTTTTAGTTGTGTCAGGTACTTTAACTTCAAGTTTACCTGGTTTACGCATTTCTAATTTATATGGTTTTAAAATATTTTTTATATCATTTTCTGTTATTGAAGCATTTGTAAGAGAAGTATTAATTATCTCTTTCGCAACATTTTCAGGTAATAAAATTTCCCCTGTTTCCGTATTTACAAACGAAAGCTGCGACAAGCAATTTACCAATGCATAAATATCAGCTATAACAGTACTTCTATAAGCTCTTTTTTCATCTTTGTAATACATGCACTGACCAATACTGTCAATAAAGCCCATAAATCTTCTGGTTTTATCGTCTTCGTTGCCAGGTCCTGTTTCAAAATCTCTTTGAGCAAAGACCATATCATCGCAAATAATTCTAATATTATTTGCTGTAAGCTGCGGATAATATTCACTTTGTTTATTTAAAATATCTTCCAGTTCTTTTTTTACAAATTCTCTTTTAATTAAAATATAACGCTTTGCATTTTTATGGTTGCGATAATCAGCAAAAGATGTTTCTGTTTTAAAAACAGAGGCATTAATTAACATTTCTGCAACGGATTTATACCCACCGGATTGATAAATTTCATCAAAATTAGCCAAACCGCCTTCAATTTTTTGCAGTTCATCTTTATCGGCATTGTCTTTTTTAGAATCGTCACCGTAAAATTCACGATAACCACGCCGGTTACAAATATGGATAATGCAATCCAAAATTTCTTCAGGTGTTAGTTTTTCATTTAAACCTTTTATTCTTGTTTGCAGGACATTTTGATTACCATTTTGTTCCTGCCATGCTTTTAATTGCATTTCGTTCATCAATTTTATTTTTAAAAAGAATTTTTTAATACGTTCTTTACGGTGTTTTCTTCTGCGAAGCAAACGGCGTGTACTTCTGTATCCACGCCTTTCTTGCGCATTGCTTGCTTTTTGGCGGATATTTTCACCAGAATCAAATAATCTTACGCCTATATCTTCTATACGCGCATCTAAATTATTTGTTCTGGAAATAACGGCATAACCAACCGAACCAATACCAATATCCAAACCTATCCCATATTTTCTTTCCATAGCAATTCTCCTTTTTATATTATATTGACACGTAGCTTGACCAATGTTAAAATAAATACAAATTAGAATTAGTGTTGTGTAGGTTTATCAATATCCAACAGAAAACCATTTATTGCAAACTTGTGAGTTTATCAATATCCAACAATAGTTCTAAGATAAGGCTATTTATGCCGTAGGGTATGGCGGTATCCCGTTAATCCGCCTTTAAGCCATTGCTTTGCAATGGCTTATTTATATTTTAACCTAATTTATTTTTACAGTAAATAAATATTGACATTTTTATGAAATGAAAAAGGGGAGTGGTATTAATCACCATTCCCCTTTTTTCAAAAAAATAACAGAGCCTGCGTCTGCAAGCTCTGTTATTAAGCATTGGCTTATACTTACTGTAAAAGTTGTTTTACCATGGCATTAATGCGTTTGCCATCGGCACGGCCACCGGCTTTGGCAATAACCTTAGGCATTACCTTGCCCATGTCCTTCATGCTGGCTGCGCCTGTTTCGGCAATTACTTCCTTAACAAGGCTTTGCAGCTCGTCATCTTCCATTGCGGCCGGAAGATATTTTTGCAGCACTTCAATCTCAGCTTTGGCCTGGTCTATCAGATCGGTGCGTCCTGCTTTCTCAAACTCAGCAAGAGAATCCTGACGCATCTTAACTTCTTTCATCAAAACTGCAATTACTTCGTCTTCAGTAAGTTCTTTTTTGTCATTGATCTCGACATTTTTGATATTGGCACGCGCCATGCGGATTGTTTCCAGCGCCACTTTGTTGTGGGCTTTCATGGCCTGCTTCATATCTTCTGTCAGCTGATCTTTAATTGACATCTGCACGCGCCCCCATTATCTGGATTTACGTTTTCTTGCGGCTTCGGATTTCTTTTTGCGCTGAACGCTCGGTTTTTCATAGTGTTCGCGTTTTCTTACTTCAGAAAGGATGCCGGCTTTTTGGGTAGCTCTTTTGAATCTGCGCAGTGCGCTGTCAAGAGTTTCGTTTTTGCCAACTTTAATTTCTGCCATCTGATCTCCCTCCCTCCACACACTTAGGGAAGTGTATATACAATTTATATGCTTTGAGAATACTCCGAAGCATATAATCTCACCGTCTAATTATACATTACTGTAAGGAGTTTGTCAATCAGCACGGAGGCCAGCCGAGCATTTTACCGCCCAAAAGATGGATATGCAGATGGTGCACGGTTTGCCCGCCTTCGTCGCCGGTGTTAACAACAATGCGGAAGCCTTTTTCGCTTACGCCGAGTTTTTCGCTGAGCATTTTTACTTTGCCCAGCATGTACTTAACAAGTTCCGGGTCTGCCGCAACAATGTTTTCCGTATGTTCCTTCGGAATCATCAGTACGTGTACAGGCGCAGCCGGTGCGGCGTCGCGGATAACAATCATTTTATCGTCTTCATATACTCTTTCAGCAGGAATCTCTCCGGAAATAATACGGCAGAATACGCAGTCGTTCATATTTTTACCTCCTCGCTGTTTAAGGTTGTATTTAATTGGTAACTTATTATGAATTCGCCAAAGATAATAAAATTCCTTTTAAATTATGTTAAATTCTTCAGTCTTTTATAATTTCGCCAAGCAGTTTTTCGCCGTCAAAAGCCGTTATTTTTACAGGCAGTATTTCGCCGCCCATATTACGGCCGCCGCTTTTTACAAAAACGCGCTGATAGTTGCCGGTTAAGCCTTCAAAATAATCTTCACCGGCAGGCTGCTCAAACAAAACTTCCGCAGTTTGCCCAACCATGGCCTGCAAAAAAGTTTTGTGCATGGTTTCGTCAATTTCGCCCAAAATGTCGGCACGTTCTTTTTTTACGGCTTCCGTTACAGCGCCCGCAAATTTTTCGGCAGGCGTGCCTTTGCGCGCCGAAAACGGAAAGATATGCATTTTGCTGAAGCCGCAGCTTTCGGCAAATTTGCAGGTTGTTTCAAAATCAGCTTCCGTTTCGCCGGGAAAACCTACAATAACATCCGTAGTTATGGCAATATCAGGCACCCTGTTTTTAATATCCGCCAGAAGCGTTTTAAATTTAGCCGTTGTGTACGGCCTGTGCATAGCCTGCAAGGTTTTATCGCAGCCCGATTGCAGCGGCAGGTGCAAATGCCTGCAAAAACGTGCGTCTTCCTGCATAAGTGTTAAAAGACGCGGTTCTACCTCCACAGATTCCAGCGAACCGAGGCGCAGGCGCTGCACTCCCGGCACTTCAAGAACAGTTTTAACTGCGTCATACAAAGTAGGGCCGTTAGGGTTTTCTTTGCCGTAACAGCCAAGGTGAATGCCGATAAGCACAATTTCCTTAAACCCGGCGCTTATAAGGCGCTGCGTTTCGGTACGGATGCTTTCAAGGCTGCGCGAACGCAGCGGGCCGCGTGCATACGGAATAATGCAGTAAGTGCAGAACTGGTTGCAGCCTTCCTGTATTTTTAAAAAGGCGCGCGTTTTATCGGTTATATCTCCTGCCGCCATTTCTTCAAAAGCAGTGCTGGCAGTTAATTTATGCACGGCATCCAGCGTATCGGTCTGCCTGTGCGCAAGGCGTTCTTCAACCAGCTGCACAATCTGCGCGCGGTCCTGGTTGCCGATAATCATATCCACACCGGCAATGGCCTTTACTTCTTCCGCCGCCGTCTGCGGATAGCAGCCGGTAACCACAATCAGCGCATTGGGGTTCTTGCGGATGGCGCGGTGAATGGTCTGGCGCGATTTGCGCTGCCCGGTATTGGTAACAACGCAGGTATTAATAATATATACATCAGCTTCGCCGTCGAAATTGACAAGCTGATGCCCGCTGCGCAAAAACAGGTTTTCCATGCTTGCCGTATCGGCCTGGTTAACCTTGCAGCCAAGCGTATAAAATGCAATTTTTGCCATTTTCAGCCTCCCAGTTCGTCAAATTCGTATAAAACGGCACTTAAAGCAGTAAGCCCGGCCGTTTCGGCGCGCAAAATGCGCCTGCCCAGCGAAACAGGCACTGCGCCGCCGCTGCGTGCCTTATCAAGCTCGGCTTCGCTGATTCCGCCTTCCGGGCCGATTATAATTAATATGCTGTCTGTCTTTAAATTGCTTTGCAGAACCTGTTTAAGCCCCTGCCTGTCCTCACATTCGTAAGCAATTATTTTAGTTGTGCAGTCACATTCAACCATCAGTTTATCAATAGATGCAACCTCCGCAATTTGCGGAATAATGTCGCGCTTGCTCTGCTTGGCCGCGCTTTCGGCAATTTTTTGCCAGCGCTGGCATTTTTTGGCAGCCTTCTCGCCGTCATAACGCACAACGGAATGTTCCATTGCCAAGGGTACAATGCGGCTTACGCCGAGCTCCACCGCCTTTTGGATGATAAAATCCATCTTTTCGCCTTTTACAAGACCCTGCGCCAGTGTAATCTTTACCGCAGGCTCATGGCTTTCGGCAATAACTTCAAGGCATTTTACAAGCGTCTGCCCGGGCGCAGTTTCAGTAATTTCTGCAAGGGCGGTTACGCCGTCGTCACTCACAATCTGCACTTTTTCGCCCGGCTTCATTTTAAGCACGGTGTAAATATGGCGTGCGTCAATGCCGTCTATCATCATATTTTCCGCATAAGGGTGCGGAATAAAAAATCTGTGCATTAATCCTCCAGTGCCATCAGCATGGCAACCCAGCCGCCTTTATGGCGCGTGCTGACAACCTTCAGCCCGCTGGCTGCGGCAGCTTTTTTAATATCGTCTTCACGTTCTTCTATAATGCCGCTGGCAAGAAACTTGCCGTCCGCTTTAAGCTTTTGTGCAACATCCGGCAGCAGCATAATAATAATATCGGCAATAATATTGGCAATAATCACGTCGGCCTTGCCTTCCGTGCCGTGCAGAAGGTCGCCTTCTTTAACTGCAATAACTTCGCTCAGGCCGTTTCCGGCAATGTTTTCTTTGGCAATGCGCACGGCGTTGGCATCAATATCTACGGCAACAATGCTTTTGGCGCCCAGTTTGGCGGCCGCAATGCTTAAAATACCACTTCCGGTGCCAACGTCAAATACTTCCGCCTGCGGCGTAATAATTTCTTCCAGATATTCCATGCACATACTTGTTGTATGGTGCGTGCCGGTACCAAAGGCCATGCCGGGGTCAATTTCAATAACAAGGTCATCAGCCTCAGCGTCGTATTTTTCCCACGAAGGCTTAATAACAAGGTGTTTGCCGATATGGGTTACATGGAAATACTGCTTCCATTCGTTTGCCCAATCCTGCTCGCACAGCGTACGGAACAGCGGATTGCGGAAAACGCATTTTTGCCCGATACGTTCTTCAACAGCTTTAACCTCGCGCGAGATAAACTCCAAACGTTCGGAAAGTTTTTCATCGTCCGGGTAATAAGCAGTTACTGTAACGACCTCGGTATTCTGCTGTTCGGGAATATCGCACAACTCCCAGGTGCCGCTTGCGCGCAGCTGATTAATTAAAAGCGGGTCTTCCATGGCCACACCCTGCGCACCGGCGCTGTATAAAATATCGGCAACCGTGTCTGCCTGTTCATGCGTTGTCTGTAAACTCACTTCCGTCCACTGCATTACGTTTCACTCCTCAAAAAACTCATAGTAAAAAGATATAAATTTCCGCCTTTTATCTTATCATAACAAGCCCAAAATGTACATTATAAAATCAGTCAATTTATATTTATCACGCCGCGGAGGCTTTTATATTAAGCGTTACTATATTTGACTTTTTGTGCCTGTTTGCTATAATAATTATAGAAAACAAATGGCTGCCGATAGACGGTCAGCCCGCAAAATTGAAAATCAGTTAACTAAAGTAACGACCGTCAAAGTTTGCAAGGCTCTTGGCGGTCGTTACCGTTTTTTGCAGCAGTCTTTTCCGAGGGCATAGCCAAAGGAAAACACCGTTATTGTATAACCAATAATGGTTAAAATATCAATAACATCCATGCTATCCCCTCCTCAATAGTATTTCCGGCTCTTGCCGGATTTCTATATCATCGAAGGGTCACAGTCCCTCCGCAGAGGGCTAACCGCCTACCGTTATGGCAGCACATTTGCCTGCATATTGTAACAGAAAAATATAAAACTGTAAAGATACTAAAAGCGCGCTTCCGAATTTACGGAAACGCGCTTTATTTGTTATTTAAACAAATCTTTAATTTTGTTCAAAAAGCTTTTTTCTTCGGGGTTGATGTTGTCCTTGCTGATATCGGCAAATTTACGCAGCGCGTCTTTTTGCTTTTCGCTCAGCTTTTTAGGCACAACAACTTTTATGCGTACCAGCTGGTCGCCGCGGCTGCCTCCGCGCAGGCTGGGTATGCCTTTGCCTTTTAAGCGCAGCACCTGTCCCGGCTGGGTACCTTCCGGAATCTTCATGGTTACCTGGCCGTCCAGCGTCGGTACTTTTATTTCATCGCCCAAAGTTGCCTGTACAATGTTAATAGGCACTTCGCATAATACAGTGTTGCCGTCGCGTTCAAAGAATTTGTGCGGCTTCACATAAAGGTATACGTAAAGGTCGCCGCTGGGGCCGCCGCGCATACCTACTTCGCCTTCTCCGCTTACGCGCAGGCGCGAACCGTCGTTAACACCGGCAGGAATTTTAACTTTAAGCTTTTTGGTTTTGCGTACGGTACCTTTGCCCTTACATTCTTTGCACGGCTCGGTAATAATTTTGCCTTCGCCGTGGCATCTGCTGCACGGGCGCACGTTACGCATCTGCCCGAACATAGTGTTTTGCGTAAAGCTTACCTGGCCTGTGCCGTGGCATTCTGGGCAGGTTTCCACCTTGCTGCCCGGTTCAGCGCCGCTGCCTTTACATTTTGGGCATTGCTCGTCACGCGTCAGGTTAATTTCGCGTTCTACGCCGAAAGCCGCTTCTTCAAAGGTAATTTCCATATCGAAGCGCAAATCGCTGCCGCGCTGCGGGCCTGCCTGACGGCCGCCTCTGGAGCGCCCGCCGCCGCCAAAGAACATATCAAAAATGTCCTCCATACCGCCGCCCGCGCCGCCGAAGCCACTGAAATCAAACCCGCCAAAACCGCCCGCGCCGCCTGCTCCGGCAGCGCCGTCAAAGGCTGCATGGCCAAACTGGTCATACTGGGCACGTTTCTTTTCGTCGCTCAAAACACTGTATGCTTCGGAGCATTCTTTAAACTTTTCTGCAGCATCAGGATTATCCTTGTTGACATCAGGATGATACTGACGTGCCAGTTTACGATATGCTTTTTTTATCTCGTCTGCCGTTGCGCTTTTAGAAACGCCCAGCACGTCATAGTAATCTCTTTTTTCCAAGGTTTACACCATCCTAAGCTGATTATTTCTTGTCGTCGTCAACAACTTCTGCGTCAACTACATCGTCGTCGGCTTTTTTAGCGCCGCCTGCGTTTGCTGCGCCTGCATTACCTGCTTCCGCACCTTTGGCTGCTTCGGTCTGTTTGTAAAGTTCAGCGCTCAGTTCGTACAAAGGTTTGGTAAGTTCTTCGGTTGCTTTCTTAATTGCCTCAACGTCGTCGCCTTTCATTTTTTCTTTCAGATCGTCCATTGCGGTTTTAACTTTGGCAATCAGTTCATCGCTGCCTTTGCCTTCCATATCTTTAATGGTTTTTTCTGCCTGATAGCAGAGGCTGTCAGCCTGGTTGCGCGCTTCAACTGCTTCTTTGCGTTTTTTATCTGCTTCGGCGTTGGCTTCGGCTTCTTTTACAAGGCGGTCAACTTCGTCTTTATCAAGCGTGCCGGAAGAAGTAATGGTAATTTTCTGTTCTTTGCCAGTGCCGAGGTCTTTGGCTTTTACGTTTACAATGCCGTTAGCGTCGATATCGAAGGTAACTTCAATTTTCGGTACTCCGCGCGGTGCAGCCGGAATGCCGGACAGTTCAAAACGTCCCAGAGTTTTGTTGTCGGCAGCCATATCGCGTTCGCCCTGCAGTACATGGATATCAACGGAAGGCTGGTTATCGGAATAAGTGGAGAAAATCTGAGATTTGGAAGTAGGAATTGTGGTGTTGCGGTCAATCATTCTGGTGAAAATGCCGCCGGCAGTTTCAATGCCGAGGGACAGCGGAGTTACGTCCAGAAGCAGTACGTCTTTAACTTCGCCTGCCAGTACGCCTGCCTGAATAGCAGCGCCTACTGCAACGCATTCATCCGGGTTAATGCCGCGGTGCGGTTCTTTGCCCATGAATTTTTTAATGGCTTCCTGTACAGCCGGAATACGGGTGGAACCGCCAACCAAGAGTACTTTGTTGATGTCGCTTGCGCTCATGCCTGCGTCGGCCATAGCCTGACGGGTCGGGCCCATGGTGCGTTCAACAAGGTCTGCGGTCATTTCTTCAAATTTAGCACGGGTTAAATCCATGTCAAGATGTTTCGGGCCGTCAGTGCCTGCGGTAATAAACGGCAGGTTAATGTTGGTGCTCATTACGCCGGACAGTTCGATTTTAGCTTTTTCTGCTGCTTCACGCAGACGCTGCATAGCCATGCGGTCGTTGGAAAGGTCAATGCCTTCGGCTTTCTTGAATTCGTCAACCATCCAGTCGATAATACGCTGGTCAAAGTCATCGCCGCCGAGGTGAGTATCGCCGTTGGTAGCTTTAACTTCAAATACGCCGTCACCTACATCAAGGATGGATACATCGAACGTGCCGCCGCCAAGGTCGTAAACCATAACGGTGTGGTCTTCGCTCTTGTCAATGCCGTAAGCAAGTGCTGCTGCGGTAGGTTCGTTGATAATACGCAGAACTTCAAGGCCTGCAATTTTGCCTGCGTCTTTGGTTGCCTGGCGCTGGCTGTCGGAGAAGTAAGCCGGAACGGTAATTACGGCCTGATGTACGCTTTCGCCGAGATATTTTTCAGCGTCAGCTTTTAATTTTTGCAGAATCATTGCGGAAATTTCTTCCGGAGAGTATTTTTTGTCGTCAATTTCAACTCTGTAATTAGTGCCCATGTGGCGTTTAATGGAGCTGATGGTTCTGTCCGGGTTGGAAACAGCCTGGCGTTTTGCCAGCTGGCCTACCAGACGCTCGCCGTTTTTGGAAAAACCTACAACGGACGGGGTCAGCCTGCTGCCTTCCTGGTTAGTGATAACGGTCGGTTCGCCGCCTTCCATAACAGCTACTACAGAGTTAGTAGTACCTAAGTCAATACCAATTACTTTAGGCATGATGTTTTTTCCTCCTCAAATTTACACTGTATAAAGAATGCAACTTAATCGTTGCTTATTACTTTAACTTTGCTGTGGCGGATGATTTTATTGCGCAGCCTGTAACCTTTTTCAAAAACCTGCTCAATGCTTTCATCCTCTAAATCCGGGTTCTGCCCGCGCATTACAGCTTCGTGCAGTTCCGGGTTAAATTTCTGCCCCTCTGCGGGGATTTCTTCAACTTCAAGCTCTTTAAAAGCCTGTTCAAACTGCCGTTTGATTTTTTCCATGCCGGCTACGATAGCAGACATATCGTTTGTAGTTTTTACGCTTTGCTCGGCTCTTTCAAAGTTATCGAGCACTTTTAAAAACTTGCCGACAACATCTGCCGTAACGAAGGTTGAAAGCTGTTCGCGTTCGGCAGCATTGCGTCTGCGGAAATTTTCAAAATCAGCCTGCAAACGCATCAGGCGGTTTTGCAGTTCTTCGATTTTTGCATCTTTTTCATCTTTCAGGTGTTCTTCCGGTTTTGCTTCTTCCGGTTGTGCGTTTTCTGCACTTCCGGCAGCCGCTTCACCGGCGTTTACCTTTTCTTCAGCGGGCGCTTCAGCATTTTCCGCTGCTCCTTCCGCAGGGTTCTGAGTATCTTTAATATCTTCTGCCTGCATACTGTCCCTCCTCAGCTGTTTAAAATCGTTTTTAAATATTTATGAAGATAATCCATTACGGCAATTACTTTGCCATACTGCATGCGCGTAGGCCCCAGCACCGCCATTGTACCGACTATTTTGCCGTTTAAGCGGTAGGTTGCCTGCACCATGCTGCAATCCTGAATGCCTTCAAATTTATTTTCGCTGCCTATCGTTATGCGCAGCCCGGATTCTTCGCCGGATTTTAGAATATTGCGCACAACTTTTTCTTCTTCCAGCACGCCTAAAAGGTTTTTAACCTTTTCCATGTCGCGGAATTCCGGCTGGCTTAACAGCTGCCTTGTGCCGCCCATAAAAAAGGTTTCCTTTTCGGGGCGCGTCATGCGGCGCAGCACATGCAAAAGCGAGCTTAAAAGCAGACGGTCATCTTTAACCGCTGCCTGCACTTCATCCAGCAACGCCTTGTCGATATCCGTTACGGCTTTGCCTTCCAGCATTCTTGTAATGCGCCCGGCCATGTATTCCAGTTCTTTGGCAGACATGCCTGCCGGAATTTCCACCACGCAGTTATTTACATTGCCGTCATCGGTAACAATGCACAAAATGGCATGGTTCGTATCAAGCGGCAAAAACTTTAAATAGCAGAAACGGCTGATGGAATGCTGGTTTGCCAGCACCATCGACACGTTATGCGTCATCTGTGAAAGGATTTTGGCGGTTGACAGGAAAATATCGTCAATGCTGCGCTGGCGTTCGCGGTACAGGGTATTAATTAATGTACGGTCGTTATCGTCCAGCGTATCCGGCTCAATCATGGAATCTACATAAAACCTGTATGCCTGTGCCGAAGGCACACGGCCGGCTGAAGTGTGGGGCTGCTCCAGATAACCCAAAAGCTCCAAATCGCTCATTTCGTTACGGATGGTGGCCGGGCTCAATCCCAAATCATGCTTACGCGCAATAGTGCGTGAACCTACCGGCTCTGCCGTAGAAATGTAATCTTCTATGATGATTTGCAGAATTTTCTTCTTTCTTTCATTTAACATATCCCCACCTCCGAAGGGATTGTTAGCACTCGTTATAATAGAGTGCTAACATCTTGATATTAGAATAGCACTGCCATTGGATATTGTCAATAAGTTTTTATATATTTTTTAAATAAAATTTAATCCGTCACAAAAATTTCAAAAATACGGTTGCCAACTTCCATACCCGCTTCGGTAAGGCAGATTTTCTGCAGCTCTTTATCAAAGCCAAGCAAATTATGCTCAATATACGGTTTCATCTCGGCTCCGTATTTTTCCATAACATCAATGCCGAAACGCTGCTTTGCTTCGGTTAAACTTACGCCGCTTTTTTTGCGCAGGTTCATAAACATAAATTCTTCAAACTGCACCGGCACAGGCAGTTCTTCTTTATCATAAAGCTGCCCGCCGCTTTGCATAAGCTGTATGTAGTTTTGTACTTTTGCGGCGGCAGTAAAACGCGCGCTGCCGCTAAAACCGCAGGCACCAGCGCCAAATGCCGCATACGGGTAATAATGCCAGTACACAAGGTTATGGCGGCTGTACGCTTTACCGCGCGCATAGTTAGATATTTCATAGCGTTCAAAGCCATGAGTTTTTAAAAACTCCTGTAAAAATTCGTACATATCGGCAGCTTCGTCCTCGTCCGGCAAAATTATCTTTCCTGCTTCTGTCATTTTTTGCAGCGGCGTGCCATCCTCAACAATCAGCCCATAAACGGATAAATGCTCAATGCCGGTACTGCAAAGCCGCGTAAGCGTTTCCTTTAAACTTGCCATAGTCTGCCCCGGCAGGCCGTAAATAACATCGGCATTAATGCGCTTAAAGCCTGCCTGTTTGGCAAGCTCTATTGCTTCCAATGCTTCTGCTGCATTATGCACGCGCCCTATCGCTTTTAATTCTGCATCGTTTAAACTCTGCACGCCAAAGCTGATGCGGTCAAACCCTGACTGCCGCAGGGCTTTCAGCTTTGACAAATCAACAGTGCCGGGATTTGCCTCGATAGACGCCTCGCGCGGATTTTGCCACCAGCCGTACTTTTTTAAAACATCCGTAATTTCTTTTATAGCTTCAGCCGCTAAAAGGCTTGGCGTACCGCCTCCAATATAAATTGAAGCATTATCGTTTACAGGTACATCTTTTCTGCGCCCGGCAATTTCCCTGCATACCGCCGCAGCGTATTTTGCCATTACCTCCGCCCCAAAACCTGCGTACGAATTAAAATCGCAGTACAGGCATTTTTGCCTGCAAAACGGTATATGCACATAAATGCCCTGCACCTGCTGCCAGGGCTGTAAATTTTGTAACTTATCCATAATGTTCCTTAATATTCCTTCGCTTGCAAAGTAAATTTTTTTATTATTAAAACTCACCGCAAATGATTCACGCTGTTTCAGTTCAGCAAAAATGCTGCGGCTCCTACGATTCCGGTCAGGCTGCGCGGCTGACCTCTCTTACTTATGTATTTTAATTTCAGCCGCCGCAGTTTTTGCGCTCACTTAACAGCATAAATCATTCGCCTCATATTTTACATAACTCTTTTAAAATAAAAATTGACTGCTTTTATATTTTATACAACTATAATATAAATACGCAATGGGTAAACCTTTGAAAATTTAAGACAAAACAACGGCGGCTTCATTTTAAATATTTACAAAAATGCGTGAACCGCAGCGCAGCCGTGTTCACGCACGTAGAAGCCGTTGCATTTTGCTGAATTTGAAAAGATTTATTCATTGCGTATTCAGCTTTACATAAAAATAATACCGCCCTCACCGTTTAAGCAAGGGCGGTAAAACATTTTAATGCTTATTTAAAATAATTTACGCCGCTGATAAAGATTTTTTGGTCTTTATTGCCGCTGATATTTTTAAACAGGCCCGGCACAAAACGTTCGGTATGGCCCATTTTACCCAAAATTCTGCCATCGGGGCTGGTAATGCCTTCAATAGCATACAGCGAACCGTTGGGATTGTACGGCATTGCCATGGTGGGTTTGCCGTTTTCATCAACATACTGCGTTGCAACCTGCCCGTTTGCAAACAATGCTTTAATTGTTTCTTCCGGCGCATAGAAGCGGCCTTCGCCGTGAGATACGGCAACGGAGTGAATTTCGCCCGGTTCAACGGCGCTGAACCACGGAGATTTATTGGAAACAACGCGGGTGTTAACAATCTGCGAAACGTGGCGGCCAATATTATTGAAGGTAAGAGTCGGGCTGTCGGCAGACATTTCGCAGATTTCGCCATAAGGCACAAGGCCGAGTTTAACAAGTGCCTGGAAGCCGTTGCAGATGCCGAGCATCAAACCGTCGCGGTCATTAAGCAGGCGTCCGATAGCTTCTTTAATGCGCGGGTTGCGCAGCATGGTGGCAATAAACTTGCCGCTGCCGTCCGGTTCGTCACCGGCGCTGAAACCACCCGGAAGCATTACAATCTGGGCATTGTTAATCATTTCAACCATTTTGGCAACGGATTCTTCTACTGCCTGCGGGGTAAGGTTGCGCACAATAAAGGTTTCAGCCACAGCACCGGCGTCTTCAAAAGCACGGGCACTGTCATATTCGCAGTTAATGCCCGGGAATACCGGAATGAATACTCGCGGTTTGGCAATTGTTACCGGTGCAGTTAAAGGCAGTTCTGCCTTGTAAAGCGGCATGTCGATATCTTTATCGTCTTTTTCATCGGTTTTGGACGGGAAAATGCCTTCCAGCGGAGTGCTATAAGCCTTTTCTGCTTCGCCCATGGGGATAACGTCGTCATTAATGGCGATAACCTGTTTTTCAGAAGTATGGCCAAGCAGCATGTAGTCGAGCCCTTCAAACAGGTCCTCGGGTTCTGTGCCTTCTGCAAGTTCAAGCACCATGCCGCCGGGCTGTAAAGTAAACAGTCCGTCAGTATCGTTATAGGGTTTAATAAATTCAAAACCAAGGCTGTTGCCAAGGCACATTGTTGTTATAAGCGCTGCAATGCCGCCTTCTTTAACGGCTGCCGCAGCAGTAATTTTACCCGCCAGAATGGCTTTATGCACTGCAGTAAGATTTGCTTTCAGCGCGCCAAAATCCGGTACTTCCGTAGTTTCGCGCGGGCAGGAAAGGAATACAACCTTGCTGCCGGCATTTTTAAATTCTGCCGATACGGCTTTGTCGCCGTCGATAACGTCAACTGCGAAGGAAACAAGCGTCGGCGGAACAGTTTTATCCATAAAGGTGCCGCTCATGCTGTCTTTACCGCCGATAGCAGGCAGTTCCAAAGCGTCCAGCGCGGTAAATGCGCCCAAAAGTGCAGCAAAGGGCTGACCCCAAAGCTCGGTATTGTGCAGTTTGGGGAAGTATTCCTGGCAGGTAAGGCGCAGTTTTGCCGGGTCTGCACCAAGTGCAACAGCACGGGTTACAGATTCCACAACCGCATACAGTGCGCCGTGGAACGGGCTCCAGCAGGCAACCTCCGGGTTGTAGCCGCACGCCATAACGGATGCCGCCGTGGTTTTGCCATGCAGCACGGGCAGCCTGCCAACCATGCCTTCAGACGGAGTAAGCTGGCGTTTGCCGCCAAACGGCATCAGCACGGTGCCGCGGCCGATAGTGCTGTCAAAGCGTTCGGAAAGCCCTTTCTGGCTGCAAACATTAAGGCGTCCGAGGTTAGCAAGCCATGCGTTTTTCAAACCGTCTGCCGCAGCAACTTCTGCCGGCAGTTTATCAAATACGCATTCATCTTCAACATTGCAAACTTTAACATCTGCATGCTGGGCAACGCCGTTGGTATTCAAAAAGTCGCGGGAGAGGTCAACGATTTTATCGCCGCGCCAGTACATTACAAGCCTTCTGTTATCGATAACCTGTCCGATAACGGTTGCTTCAAGGTTTTCCTCATCGGCAAAGGCAATAAATTTCTTAATATTTTCGGGAGCAATAACAAGCGCCATGCGTTCCTGAGATTCGGAAATGGCAAGTTCCGTACCGTCAAGGCCTTCGTATTTTTTCGGCACTTTGTCAAGGTCAATTACAAGGCCGTCGGCAAGTTCGCCGTTGGCAACGGATACGCCGCCTGCACCATAGTCGTTGCAGCGTTTAATCATCGGCGTAACTTCCGGGTTGCGGAACAAACGCTGAATTTTACGTTCTGTCGGCGGGTTGCCTTTCTGTACTTCCGCACCGCAGCTTGCCAGCGAATCAACGGTATGTTCCTTGGAAGAACCCGTTGCGCCGCCACAGCCGTCACGGCCGGTTCTGCCGCCGAGCAGCACTAAAAGGTCGCCCGGTTCAGGCACTTCGCGTTTTACAAGGTTACGCGGAACAGCGCCTACAACAGCACCTACTTCCATGCGTTTTGCCACGAATTTATCGTGATAGTATTCCTGTACATGGCCGGTTGCCAGGCCAATCTGGTTGCCGTAAGAGCTGTAGCCTGCTGCTGCGCCGATAGTAATTTTGCGCTGCGGCAGTTTGCCGGGCAGAGTATCTTCCACCGGTACGCGCGGGTCGGCAGCACCGGTTACGCGCATAGCCTGATATACATAGGCACGGCCGGAAAGCGGGTCGCGGATAGCGCCGCCGAGGCAGGTAGCAGCACCGCCGAACGGTTCAATTTCCGTCGGGTGGTTATGGGTTTCGTTTTTAAACAAAAGCAGCCATTCTTCTGTTTTGCCGTCAACTTCAATAGGCACAACAATGGTGCAGGCGTTAATTTCTTCCGATTCGTCCAAATCGTCCAGCTTGCCTTCGGCACGCAGTTTTTTCATGCCGATAACGGCAATATCCATCAGTGTAACAGGGCGTTTGGTATCGGCACCGTACACTTCGTCGCGCGCTTCCATATATTTGTCAAGGGCAGCCTGTACCGGCTGGGTGTAAAGCCCCGGCTCAATTTCAACATCTTCAATCTGCGTCATAAAAGTGGTATGGCGGCAGTGGTCAGACCAGTAAGTATCGAGCACTTTAATCTCGGTAATGGTCGGTTCACGGTGTTCTTCATTAAAATATTTCTGGCACCACAGCAAATCGTCAAGGCTCATGGCAAAGCCGTTGGCAGTGCGGTAAGCCTCCATTTCTTCTTTGGTAAAGGTTAAAAAGCCTTCCACGCTTTTAATTTTCTGCGGCTCTTCGCAGGCCTGTACCAAAGTCTTCGGTTTTTCCCAGGCAGCTTCGCGTGCTTCAATCGGGTTAATGCAGTAAGCCTTAATTTTAGCAAACTCATCATCACTGATTGTGCCGGACAAAATATAAACTTTGGCAGAAGATACCAGCGGGCGTTCTTTTTGCGTAATAAGCTGAATGCACTGAGCAGCAAAGTCTTCCCTCTGATTATACTGGCCCGGCAAAAATTCTACCGCAAAAGCACGGCAGCCTGCAGGTACTTCCAGTTTTTCTTCAACGGTATCAACCGGCGGTTCGGAAAGCACCAGCGCTTTGGCTGCGGCAAATTCCCCATCCGTTACACCCATAACATCGTAGCGGTTAATAACACGGATGCCGGTTAAGCCTTTCATACCGAGGTTGGTTTGCAAATCAGCCAAAAGGCCTCTTGCTTCAACGGCAAAAGCTTCTTTCTTTTCTACAAAAATGCGTCTGATTTCGTCCATTAAATCAGCCTCCCTGCTCAATTTTCAATAGTACTCGTTAATATAATTACGGCATTTGGTAAACAACGCCTGCAAAAAACCGCTTTTTTGCGGATTATGAACTTTAATTTTTCCGGCACGCACCAGTTCTTCAAAGCTGAAAGTGCCGAAATACAGCTGCGTAAAGGCTGCGCTGTCCATTGTAATTTCTTCGTTTTCAATGGTGCTGGCCCGAGTTAGCGCGCCGTTTTGGGCAGTTATTTTTAAAAGCCCGTTATTCAGCGGCAAAAATTTGTCGGTAATTAAAAGCACCGCTTCGCCGCTCACATTCTGCGGCACCGGCAAAAGCTCCAGCGCTTTGCGGATATTAATGCAGCGCGCCATCATAAACGGCTTTAAACTGCCGCTGTATGTGCTTCCGGCAAAATCAAGATATGCCAGGTTGCCTGGTTCTGCCAGCCACTCAAAATTAGCGGCATCACTTAAATGCCCTGCTGCATAACGCAGAAGCGCAGTTTGTGCCTCATGGCTGAGAGCAAGCAGCTCCTGCACTTTAAAAGTGCCTGCATCAAGCGAATACAACATATAACCGGCAGGGCTGGCATTTTCAAAAGCTATGGCAAGCATTACTTTTTCGGCTTTGTAGCCGTTTAAAAGCTCCTGCCATTTTGCCCTACTGCGTACTGCCATGCCGTTTAACTCCTGCCCGCAGGCTTCGTAAACAGCAGCAAGTTCATCCAACCCTTCTGTAATATCTGCACAGCGGGTTATTTTTATATTATGCACCGGCGGCAGTTTTTTAAGTTCTGCCAGCGGCATCTGGTAATAATGGCGGTAATAGCAGTAATCAAAGCCATAGGGCTTATAAATTGCCGGGTTAATGGGCATTAAAAGCGCAAAAGCCGCTCCCTGCGCACGCAAAACGGTAAACGCCGTTTCCAGCAGCGGGCGCGTAAGGTGCTGCCCGCGGTATTCCGGCGCAGTTGCCACCCCTACAATATACGGCAGGCGCAATGTTTGCCCGCGCAGCGTAATTGCATACGGGTTCAAGTGCAGCATGCACGCTAATTTATCGCCGTCAAACCCGCCTATAACGCTGTTTTGCTTTAAACAGTACTCGCTAAAATACCATTCGTAAAACGGGTCTCCCTTTTTTTCAAAGCAGTAATCCCATAATTCTGCCGCCTGCGGCAAAAAAGCAGAGTTTAAAAGCCTGAAATCCATACAAACCTCTGTTATTTAAAAATAGTGGAATATTTTTTTACCATAAATTCCGGTTTATACGATTCTTTTGCCATGCGCAGGCCTTCGTGCCCCATATCTTCCTCGCGGTTAAGATAGGTAACGTCGCCCCACGCATTTTTGGCAAAATCACGGTTAATAACGGCATAAAGCCCGCGTATTTCCGGATTGGCCTTTTCTACATGCAAAACGGCAGTATCATCGTTAATTTTTTCGCCAAAGCTGAAGGCTTCAACCTTGCCGTCAATACGGATAACTCCGCCGCGCAGCTTTAAGGCTTCAAAATTATCAAGCGCTTCGTGGATAGCACATTTTTCGCATACCAGCGAAGGGTCGTCCGACATGCGGCGCTCGCACCACATATCGCCAAAAGCAAGGCATTCTTCAATATTGCTTCTGTTCATTTCTTCGTAAACATAATCGGGATGCTCTTTTACAAAAGCATTGCAGTGGTTCTTTTTGCCGTGGTATTTGCGCCCGGCAAGCGTTGCCAGGTTCTGCTGCAAATACACATAGTCCCAGTTATCACGGTCATCGGTAATTTCCAAATCAGGGAACGCTTTTAACAGCCTTTCCCTGCCGTCATCATAAATGCCGTGTATTTCAAACGGTTTGCCGTTATGGTATTCTTTAATTTCTTTCATTAATAAAGGCAAATCTTCGTCTTTGCCGCCAAACGGCTGTAAAAAGAAGTCAACATCATTTCTTTTTACTTTCAGCACCAAAAAGCCGTGCGCTTCAGTCCAAAAAATATCATAGCAGGTCTGCCACATAAACAAATTGCCGAAAGCACATTCAGAGCCGCGGTAATAAGGGCGCGACATGTAGCTTTCAAACAATGCCTTATCGTCAACCGAAATTTCTTTAAGTTCTAAAATAAAATGACCCCCAATTTCTTCTTATTAAATTATTATACCATATTGAGTGAAACTTTCTCAAAGTTTCTGTCACATTATTTATAAAATTCGCTGAAATAAACAAAAAACCTGCCGCATTTTTACGGCAGGCTGTATTTGTTTATTATTTTCTGTGATGTGCGTTGTAGCAGTCACGGCAGTAAACCGGACGGTCTTCGGAAGGTTTGAACGGAACTTCAGTTTCTTTGCCGCATTCAGCGCAAACCGCCGGATACATCTGGCGTTCCGGACGCTCGCTTACAATGCCAAGACGCTGTTTGCGTGCCTGACGGCATGCAGGGCAGCGGCCCGGTTCGTTGGTAAAGCCTTTGGATTCATAAAATTCCTGTTCGGAAGCGGAAAAAACAAATTCTTTGCCACATTCCTTGCATACTAAAGTTTTGTCTTCTTTCATTGCTTATCAGCTCCTTACATTAATCATACCCCATGAGGACTTCATAGATTTGCCACGGCTTCGATAAAAATGCAAGCAGCATTAAAAAGAAGATATGAACCCTATATGAACCGGCTGAGATATACTATTTAAAGTATATCTTTTTAAAATACAAATGTCAATATATCATGGCTGTTTTTTACATTATTCTAATAAAATTTAACGCAAATAATATGTTTCATTGGTACATTCCAGCACAGTATTGTAGCCGCGCCATTTTGCCAGTGTGGTTGTACTGCAGTTGCCAACGCTGAAATTCCATATTTTGTTTAAATCCACGCCCAAAAACAGGCACAGCAGCACACGGATAATGCCGCCGTGCGAAACAACGGCAATATCTTTTTCGTCCATTTCTGCAAGGCAGCGTTTAAAAAACGGCTCTACGCGTGCGGCAACGTCCGTAAAATTCTCGCCGCCCGGCACATGGCACAGCGCCGGATTTTTAAAAAATTCGTCAATCTGCCCAAGGCCGGCATCATTAATCTGGTTATAGGTAAGCCCTTCCCACTTGCCAAAAGCAATTTCCTTAATATCTTCAACCGGCTGCACCTCAAGCCCGTGTACAGCCGCCAGCGGTGCCGCCGTCTGCCGTGCGCGCGTTAAACTGCTGCTGTATACGGCATCAATGCGGATATTTTTAAAATGCTCTGCCAAAAGTTCAGCCTGCGCCAGTCCTTTTTCGTTCAGTTCAATATCAGTTTGCCCCTGAAAGCGGAAACTTTTGTTGGAATCGGTTTCCCCATGCCTGATTAAATATAGCCTGCCCATTATTTTGCCCCCTGTTTGCTTGCCTTAATTTCTTCTGCGTGCGAAAATTCTTTTACCTCAACGTGTACGCCTGCTTCGGCAAAAGTTTCCATTTCCTTATAAGCCTTAATACCTGCGTCCAAAAGGCTGAGCGCAAGTATTGCGCCTTCGCCGCGGCATATTTTAATATCAAGCCTCAGCGGTGCGGAAAGCCCCAATTTTTGCAGCAGTTCTTCCATGCCCGCTTCTGCGGATACATGCCCGGCAAAAACGTAATCTGCCGCAGCAGCATTATATTTTGCCGCCGCAAGTGCTGCAAGGCAGGATGCTGCGCCGTCAAGCATTACCGGCACTTTTAAAGCCGCAGCCTGCAAAACTGCGCCTGCCATGGCGGCAATGGTTCTGCTGCCAAGCTGATTTAAAAAATCATAGCCGCCAGCTTCAAAATTTTCTGCATTATATTGCGGCACGCTGCTGTCAACGCAACCAAGTGCCAGCACCTGCTGGCCGCCGTTTGTACCTATTGCTTCTTTTGCCAGAAGCGCACCTTCAAGCAGTGCTTCTTCAATGCTTTCAGCCGTTACCAAAAAAGTCTGGCTTTTAACGCCGGAATTTTCCGCAAGCACGCAGGCAGGTCTGCTGCCCTGCATATATTCTGCCGCTGTACCGGCGTCGTCAGTCCAGAAAAGCACTGTTTTACAAGGAAAATTTACATCATTTTTATCTGCGCTGCCGTAAATCGCCGCATAGCGAGTAGCCATTTCTTCAAGCTTTGCCAGTGAACCGACAGGTTTAATTAAATTATCAAAACGCTCCTGCGCTTTTGCTGCTATCGTTTTATCAACAGGCTGCACCGTGCCAGCCAAAACATCTATTTCCATTTTGCACCATCCTTAAAACAAACTAAATATGCTGTGGTAAGTATAAAAGCCAAGCACCAAAAAGCGTCCGCCAATTATCAGCGTAAGCAGGTACAGCACGTTGCCGCACTCCGTCAGCGCGCCGTAGGTATCGCCCGTCAGCCCGCCCAGCTGGCTTTGCAAAAATTTGGCAATGCCAAACACCAGCACAAAAGTAACTGCCATCACCAGCAGGTAATGCACGCCGCACAGTGCCGTTATGCCAATGCCAAGTGCCAGCGCGATAACCGTGTAGCTTTTTTTAGCGTACATGGTAAACATATGCCCAATGCCGGTTTTGCGCGCATAGGGAAAGTTAACGATAAAAATTACCATAAAAGTGCGCGTTGCCACGCTCATGGCAATAAGTGCCGGCGTCAAGAGCTGTGGGTAAATGGCAAGGTACGCCGATACCTTCAGTAAAATAAGCACTATTACAGCCAGCACGGCGTTAGAACCTACATGGCTGTCCTTCATAATTTCCAGCATGCGTTCGCGGCTGCGCGCCGAAAAAACGCCGTCGGAAGTATCCATAAAACCGTCGTACATCAGCCCGCCGGTAATAATAATTTCCGCTAAAATCAAAAGCGCGGCACGCATAAAATCAGGCGCGGCAACCATTACCAAAGCGTAATTAACCGCACCCAAAAACGCGCCAATAACCAGCCCCACCAGCGGAAAATACGGCACACTGCGCGAAAAATCTTCGTCACGCCAGTCCGTGCGGTGGCTGAAACGGATGCGCGTTAAAAATTCCAGGCAGGTAATAAAATCACGCATTATGCTCACCTGCGGTTAAGTTTTTGTATAAATCAAGCGCCGACTGCAAAATTACAATGGCCAGCGAAGCGCCCGTACCTTCGCCGAGGCGCATGCCTGCATCGACAATCGGTTTTAAATTTAAAATTTCCAGCATTTTGGCGTGAGAAATTTCCGCCGATAAATGCGAGCAGAACATATAATCCGCGCAGGCAGGCTCAATGCCGTAAGCAAGCAGCGCCGCAGCCGTTGCGTTCACGCCGTCAACCATGGTCGGTACGCGGCGGCGTGCGCCTTCAATAATCATACCTGCAAGCCCGGCGTGGTCATACCCGCCAACTTTGCATAAAATATCCATGGCATTGCCCAGCTCAGGCTTGTTTACTGCCAAACCGTCCGCAACAACCTGGCGTTTAACCTTCATGCGTTCATCGTTAATGCCGGTGCCGCGCCCAACAGTCAGTTCCGGTGCAAGGCCTGTAAATGCCGATACAATAGCCGCAGTGGAAGTTGTGTTGCCGATGCCCATTTCTGCCGTTACCAGCATGTTGTAGCCTTTATCAATGCACTCACCGGCAACCTTCATGCCGCGCTCCAATGCCATTTCGGCCTGCTCGCGCGTCATGGCAGGGCCTTTGGTAAAATCTTCCGTACCCCATGCAACCTTTTCATTGCGCACTTTCGGCAAGTGGCTCAAATCAAAAGTTGTGCCCATGTCAACAACAAACACATCCGCACCGGCGTGGCGTGCCATTACGTTGGCACCGGCAGTGCCGCGCATATAGCCGTTAATCATCTGCATGGTAACTTCCTGCGGATAAGCGCTGACGCCGTATTTGGCAATGCCGTGGTCGCCGCACATTAAAAGCATGGCGCTTTTTATTTTGCCTTCAAAATCAGGCGTACCGCAAATAGCGGCATATTTTTCAACCATTTTTTCAACTTTGCCAAGCTGATACGGAACCTCGTCCACAGCCTGCCAGTTTTTATGCACAATTTCTGCCGCTTCTTCGTTCAGCGGCGGAACTATAATATCCTGCATTTTATTCCTCCTCAAATTTAAATGCCAGTTTTTTCATATCAACTGCCTGTCCTGCCACGCAGTAAAATACGCGGTCCGCGGCATCCGCCACCTGCTGGTTCACCCAGCCTGCAATGTCGCGGTATTCGCGTGCCATTGCATTTTCCGGCACAATGCCCGCGCCAACTTCGTTTGTTACAAACACCGTAATTTTGCCGCCTGCTTCGGCAGCTTCAATCAGTTTGACAATTTCTGCCTTAACAACCTGCGCTTTTTCTTCCGTTGTGCCCTGCGGCGCGTTTTTGCCGTACAATAAATTACTCATGTAAAGCGTAAGGCAGTCAAACAGCACTGCATCAGCTTCCTGCGCAGCTTCGCACAAAATCTCGTGTGCATTATAGGGGGCTTCAAAATTTATCCAGCGCGTCTGGGGGCGGCGCGCTTTATGTAAACGTACACGTTCAGCCATTTCTTCGTCCAGAATTTCGGCGGTAGCAATGTAAGCGCATTTTGCGCCGTAATGCAGCACATATTTTTCGGCAAATTCGCTTTTTCCGCTGCGTGCCCCGCCGGTTACCAAAACAATTTTAGCCGGCATACAAAAACTCCTTTCTATAAACAAAAAATCCCCTTTATAACAAAGAGGATATACTTCAAAAACGATATGCAAATACCCGCCTATCCCCCGTAGGCTGTGATATTCGTAACAGGCAGGTCTCCTGGCTCAGGTTCATCGCCGTGCTGCGCCTTCCCAAAGCATCGCTTCAGTGACATCTTGCAGACAGCTCGCCATTACAGTAGCGGGACTGCGCCGGATTTGCACCGGCTTCCCTATTAAGATTGCGGGGTTAACCGCCTCACCTGTTGATTTTTTCCGTTAAATTATATTCTATGCCTTTCTAAAAAATCCTGCTTATGCAGATAAAAAATTAACGGCAGCCGTTAAGCCGCCGTTTAAACGCTTTATAAATTTATTTAAGGCTGTTTTTATAATCCTCAAGGAACTGGGCAAGGCCTTTATCGGTAAGCGGATGCAGAAGCATCTCCTTTAAAACTTTAGTAGGAATGGTTGCAATATCCGCACCGGCGAGCATAACTTTTTCAACGTGCTCCATATTGCGGATGCTGGCTGCAATAATCTGCGTATCGAGATTGTACTGACGGAAAACCTTAACCATGTTTTCTACCAGTGCCACGCCGTTTTCGCCAATGTCGTCCAAACGGCCGATAAACGGGCTTACATAGGTTGCACCGGCACGCGCTGCCATAAGTGCCTGCGGCAGGCTGAACACCAGAGTTACATTGGTTTTAATGCCTTCTTTGGCAAGAATTTTAACGGCTTTTAAGCCTTCGGCAATGCACGGAATTTTTACAACAACCTTGTCGGAAATTTTCATCAGCCTGCGCGCTTCGGCAACCATGCCTTCGCAGTCGGTGCTGATAACTTCGGCGCTTACAGGCCCGTCAACAAGGCTGCAAATCTCGGGAATAACTTCGGCCTGAGTTCTGCCGCTTTTGGCAATTAAGCTGGGATTAGTAGTAACGCCGTATACAACGCCCAGCGCTGCCATTTCTGCAATTTCCGCTACATTGGCGGTATCCATAAAAATCTTCACAATTCATACCTCTTTCATATTGTAATTTTTGTTAATAAATTTATTAATATGAATCGCCGTTTTAAACGCCAATTAAGGAACTTAGATTTTGCTCATTATTAAATTGCAAAATCTGCGTAGCTTCGCTGGCACATTTATGGGCTTCGCTTTCAGCCCGTCACTAAATGGCGACTCATTTAAAACAGTACTGTCTGGTCACTTCCGGGAGGTAAAAAAACATCATGCCCCCTGCCCTTGCGGTTTTTATTATTTACCCAGGTACCGCATTTCGGGCACTGCATTTCTGCCGCAGGCAAAGCCCATGCAAGCTGCCTGCCGCATTTCGGGCAAATAAAAAGCACCTGCATATTTGCTCCGGGCTGATATTTTTTCATACTCCGTCAACTCCTTTGCGGCCTTACCTGTCTATTATACACTATCGCAGAATTTTTTGCAGATTTTGTTGCAAGTTTTATGGACAAACAACGTAAAATTTTATATGCTATTATTAAATAAAGTTTAAAAGGTGGTTACACTATGTCACTGCAAAAAGAATTTGAAGCGCTTGGCTGTTGGAGCGCACCTACCGAAGAAGAACACATCAGCGTTTACGGGCTTGATTTTGATAACTGCTATATTATTTTTACCGACCTTGACGGCAAAACACCGGTTGACGCCAAAGCGCCAGTAGTTGCCGCCTGCTATGATGACCGCGACGCTTTTATGTGGGGTAAGGAGCTGAAAGATTTTGCTGCATTAAAAGCGCTGCGCACCGCCCATGCGGATGACAATGATTTTATTTCCGCCGTTGAAAATTATACGCTGCCGAAGGAATGAAAGTTTAGAATTACACGGTATAATATAACTAAAACATCAAATTAATAATCATTTAGACTGACAGTTAAAATATTTAGTTATCAAACAGCAAATTATATCTGCCGTCCGGTTATTTTTAATTTATCAATACAAATAAAAAGAGCTGCTGACTGCCAACTCAAAAATTTTATGCAATAAATTTAGTATCATAACAGTTCAAAGCACTTATTCACTACGTTCAAAAAGTGTTTTGAACTGTTATTTTTTATTAAATATTGCAATTTTTGAATGTTGACTGCCATGCAGCTCTTTATTATATTTACGCTTCAGTTAAAATTACGGTTCAATAAATTTTTTGGTATCGCAATGCTAATTTTTAAAATAAAATCATAAAACCCACGCGGGAATGTAATATAAATTATCAGATGCCGGTAAGAGGTCATCAATTAAGCACACTATACCGCCTGCGCCGATTTGTATTTTAGCGTCAGCGCTGACAGGTTCCAGTATCGCAAAGGTTTTAACTGCTTTACTGGGGTACGCGCTCTTTTTAATGGCTATTGGGTACGCCGTACCATTCTGCCAGATGATAAGTTCTATCTCTTTGCCGTTAAAATTGCGCAGATAGTACAGCGGCGGCACTATGCCTTTATTAGCATAGCTTTTGTAGATTTCCGTCACAACCCACGTTTCAAAAAATTCGCTGCTCGCCGCGCCTGCTTCTAACGCATCGGCATTAAGCCAGCGTGTTAAATATGCCGCAAGGCCGGTATCAAAAAAGTACAGCTTGGGCGCTTTTACAATATATTTTGCTCCCTGCGGAATAAACGGCTGAAGCAGGTAAATTATTCCTGCCGCTTCTAAAGTTTTTATCCATTGCTTTGCCGTCGGTGCTGATATTTCTGCCACCTTGGCAAGTTCTGCGTAGTTTATCATTTTACCAGTCTGACCAGCAGCGGCACATAAAAAGCGGAAGAATACCATTTCATCATTTATTTGCAACAGTTTCATTACATCGCGCTGTAAAAATGTTTGTACGTAGCTTGCGTAATAGCTTTGCCAGTCCTGCTCGCCGCCGTTATACATGGCTGGCATACTGCCCTGCCAAATAAGCTGGTAAATTTCTTTCAAGCTCTGCTTTTTGGCGTGGTTCATGCGGTTAAAAAGTAGCTCTACTTCGGGCAGGAAGGGTTCGGTATTATCCGTACCGTTAATTTCGTTAGCACTTAACCCCTGCAAGTCAATAATTCCTACCCTTCCGGCAAGGCTTTCGGTAACTCCCTGCATTAATGGCAGACGCTGCGAACCAGTCAGCCAAATATCGCCGTTCTGCGCTCCTTTATCGGCATACATTTTAATGTAGCTTAACAGCTGCGGCGCGTACTGAATTTCGTCAATTAATAGCGGCGGCGTATAGCGCTGCAAAAACAGCGCCGGGTCGCTTAACGCCAAACTGCGCACGGCTAAATCATCCAGCGTAACATAAGTACGCCTGCTATCCCGCGCCAAATGTTTAAGCAAAGTAGTCTTACCAACCTGCCGCGCACCGGTCAACAGCAGCACCTTAAACTGGTTCGATATTCTGTTAATTGTTTCTTCAATGTTGCGTGTGATGTACATAAGAACCTTCAAAAATTAAATTTGAGTTTAATTTATTGTTATGTTAAAATAATCTTAAATTAAAGTATTTATTTTTACTATTGGAGCAATACAAACTTTATGAATATTGAAATTATTAAAAATCTTTGCCAACAAAATAAACTGCAATGGACCAATCACATATTAGTCCGCCTGCTGCAAAGAAATATAAAAATCAGCGATGTTAAAGAAGCAATTTTATCCGGTAAAATAATAGAGGAATATCCTGACGATTACCCTCACCCAAGCTGTTTAGTTTTAGGTATCACTTTAAATAAACAAAAACTGCACGTTGTTTGCGGCGTAGATAAAGATTTATTATGGCTGATAACAGCCTATAAACCTTCTGCAACAGAATGGGACAGCACATTTACCATTAGAAGGAGGACACAAAAATGACTGAATGCTTTATGTGCAAAGGAAATTTAGAAAATAAATTAACTACGTTTATGGTAGATTTAGGTTCGTGCATCGTTATTGTTAAAAACGTACCTTCGCAGGTATGCAGCCAATGCGGCGAAGTTTCCTACTCCGCCGAGGTTGCCGAACGTTTGGAACAAATCGTTAACAGCTTAAAAAACTCGGCCACAGAAATTGCCGTTATTTCTTACAAACAAGCGGCGTAGGTAATAATTTTATTTAACCACATCATTCAATGAATGATGTGGTTATTTTTATTCCGCTTTTCTACCATAAGCATCGTCAAAACGCACTATATCATCTTCACCAAGGTACTTTCCGTTCTGCACCTCTATTATAGATAGCGGCAATTTACCAGGATTCTCAAGCCTGTGCCTTACGCCTATCGGTATATAGGTGCTTTCGTTTTCCCTGAAAAATACTTCTTTATCGTCCAATGTTAGCTTACCCGTTCCGCTTATTACCGTCCAGTGCTCGCTGCGGTGGTAATGAAGCTGAAGGCTTAATTTTGCCCCAGGGTTTATCGTAATCCTTTTTACCTTGTATCCTTCCCCTTCGGCAAGTATTGTGTAACTGCCCCAAGGCCTGTACATAGTGCGGTTTTCATCAACTTCTTTGCGTTTTTCCTTTTTCAGTTTGTTTACAAGTTGCTTTACATCCTGCGATTTACCTTTTTGCGCCACCAAAAGCACGTCCGGCGTATCTACAACCATTAAGTTCTGCAAATCCAGACCTGCGATTAAACGCTCCTGCCCTAAAATCATCGTATTGGTGCAATTTTCGCCTATAATGTCGCCGCTGTACATATTGCCCGTACTGTCGCTAAAGGTTTCGGCAATGGCGTCCCAGCTGCCAATGTCGTTCCAGTAAATACCGGCAAGCGGCACAAGCGCCATCCGTGCAGATTTTTCTGCAACGGCGTAGTCAATGGAAATATCCGGCAGTTTTTCAAAATCCGTCAGCATTGTTTTGTAGCCATCCTTGTAAGCAGCATAAATTTCCGGCGCATGTGCTTTAAGTTCTGCTTCCATCGTTTGCAGGCTAAACATAAACATACCACTGTTCCAATAATAGCATCCCGCTTTTACATACTCTGCCGCTGTTATCTCATCAGGCTTTTCCTTAAACGCTTCCACAGCACAGGCATTACTGTTAATTTTGTCTGCTGTTTTTATATATCCGTAGCCTGTTTCCGATTTATCCGGCACAATGCCAAAAGTTACTATTTTCCCGTCCTTTGCCAAGGCTTCCGCACCAACAACCGTTTTTCTAAATTCCGCCACCGGCTTAATTAAATGGTCTGCCGGGGAGATAAATACCGTTTCGTCATCCGCAGCGCCCTGCTCCTTTATATATGCCATTGCAAGGCTGATGGCAGGCGCAGTATTACGCCCGACAGGTTCTGTAATAATGTGCGCATATTCCGCACCGGCCTCTTTAAGCTCTGCCTGCACGTGGTAGATATAATCTTTATTGGTCACTATAATAATGTCTTTGGCATCAGCAAGCCCTAAAAAGCGCTCAACAGTTTGCACCAACAGCGATTTTTCGCCCGCTATATGCAAAAACTGTTTTGGAAAGCAGCTGCGCGATAACGGAAACAACCTGCTGCCGCCGCCACCGGCAAGAATTACTATTTTCATTTTACTTCTCCCGTAAAATTAACGTTCCGCCCTAAAATCAGAATGTAAAAAGTCGTCATAGGTTTTGGCAATGCCGTTGGCAAGCTCCGTTGTATAACGCCAACCCAAACCGTTCAATTTGCTTACGTCAAGCAGCTTGCGCGGCGTTCCGTCCGGTTTTGTTTCATCAAAAACAAGGCTGCCTTTAAAACCGATAATATCTTTTATCAAAAGCGCCAGTTCTTTAATGGTAACTTCTTTGCCGGTGCCGATATTTACGGTTTCATTGCCGCTGTAATTATTCATTAAAAAGACACAGGCATCGGCAAGGTCATCCACATATAAAAACTCACGGTAAGGTTTGCCCGTACCCCAAATAGTTACCGTTTCCGCACCGCTAACTTTCGCTTCGTGAAAACGCCTAATAAGCGCAGGCAATACATGAGAATTTTCCGGATGGTAGTTATCGTTAGGGCCATATAAATTAGTAGGCATTACCGAAATATAATCCGTGCCGCACTGCCTGTTTAAATACTCGCAGTATTTTAAACCGCTTATTTTTGCCAGCGCATAAGCCTCGTTAGTCTGCTCCAAAGCAGATGTTAAAAGGCAGCTTTCCGGCATCGGCTGCGGCGCAAGGCACGGATAAATACAGCTGCTGCCCAAAAACAGTAGCTTTTTAACGTTGTTTTGATACGCCGACCTGATAACGTTCATTTCTAAAACCATGTTATCGTACATAAAATCGGCAGGGTATTTGCTGTTTGCCATAATGCCGCCAACTTTAGCTGCTGCTAAAAATACATAATCCGGCCTATCTGCCGCAAAAAATTTTTCCACAGCGTCCTGCCTGCGCAAGTCTAATTCTTTAGATGTGCGCATGATAATATTTTTATAGCCCGCTTTTTGCAGCACACGCACAATGGCACTGCCTACCATGCCCCTGTGCCCTGCTACATAAATTTTGGCTTCTTTTTCCATCATTGGCTTTTACTTCCTTTGTTCTGCAAATATTCTTCAAGGCTCATGCCAAGCGTTTTTTCAACATCGGCGGCAACCATCATTTTTACAAGCCCAGCAAAATCAACTTTGCGCTTCCAACCCAATTCTTTTTCAGCCTTTGTAGCGTCGCCCCACAGCAAATCTACCTCCGCTGGGCGGAAGTAACGCTGGTTTATATCTACCAGCACTTTGCCGGTCGCTTTATCTATGCCTTTTTCGTCAACGCCGCTGCCCTGCCAGGTAATTTCAATACCAACTTCTGCAAAGGCACGCTCTACAAATTCGCGCACAGTGTGCGTTTCATTTGTAGCAAGCACATAGTCGCCCGGTTTATCCTGCTGTAAAATGCGCCACATGCCTTCCACATAATCACCAGCAAAGCCCCAGTCACGCTTGGCGTTTAAATTGCCCAGCGAAAGCTTTTCCTGCTTGCCTGCCAAAATATTAGCAATGGCAATAGTAATTTTGCGCGTAACAAAGGTTTCGCCGCGGCGCGGGGATTCATGGTTAAACAAAATACCGTTGCAGGCAAACATGCCGTAAGCTTCGCGGTAGTTTACGGTAATCCAGTAAGAATACAGCTTTGCCGCGCCATACGGGCTTTTGGGGTAGAATGGTGTTTTTTCGCTCTGCGGAGCTGTTTCCGGTAAACCACCAAAAAGCTCGGAAGTAGACGCCTGGTAAAACTTGCAGTTTACGCCGCTTTGGTGAATTGCATCCAGCAGACGGATTGTGCCAACGCCAGTTGCTTCTGCCGTATATTCCGGTACTTCAAACGATACGGCAACGTGCGACTGCGCGCCAAGGTTATATACCTCATCCGGCTTAATCTTTAAAATAAGCGACGTTAAATTACACGAATCAGTTAAATCACCATAGTGCAAAAAGAAGCGGTCTTTAAGGGATTTATCGTAATACAAATGGTCAATGCGCTCCGTGCAGATTGTGCTGTGGCGGCGGATAATGCCGTGTACCTCGTAGCCTTTTTCCAGCAAAAGCTCTGCCAAATACGAACCGTCCTGGCCAGTTATGCCTGTTATTAATGCTGTTTTCATTTGGAACCTCCTGATTTTATAAAATAAACTAAATTTGTATTTTCTGTTTAACTATACCAATAATATTAGTTACATAACTCAATAACTCTCTAAATTCTTCGGTTTTGTAAAAAACGATTACATTCACAAGCATCATAAATACTGTTGCTAAAATTCCTTCTAAAATCAATGAATTATAACTTAATGGCATATTTACAAATGTTATAACCTGCCTAATTATTAAAATTTCAGCAACAATAATTGCACTATATATTAAATGGCGAAATAAATATTTTGAAATACTTTGATTTAAAATATACTTAAATACAATAATAATTCTTCCATAAATTATAAATGCAAGCCCTGCTACCGTTCCTATCATTAAACCGGCTATGCCATATTCTTTTATTAAAATCATTGCTATAACAACTTTGCTGACAGCCGATAAAACCATATAAAGCCTGTCTTTTTCAAAACTTCCATATGTATTACGGTAGTTACAGGCATTTTCAAACTGCATTGATAAAAATACATTTATTCCTAACATCAAAATGTAGGTATCCGACAATAAAAAATCGCTACCAAAAAATAACAAAATAAATTTTTGAAAGAATAAGATATACATACAACAGATATATGCACCAAACAACGTATATAGTAAATCTAAAGTTTTATATACTTTAAAACTTTTCTCTTTGGTTTCTGAATAAACCAAGTTGCCTAGACTTGGCACTATTCCTTGAAAACATTTATACAGAATTGTGTAAATACCAGTATGTATTAATAAATAATTTGCCATAAGACCTGCAATTTGTAATCCTAAAAAAGCAGTAACAATAATAGAATCCGCACCACCATATAAAATATAAGCGATTTTATGAATTAGGAAATTCTTAATATCTTTAAAAAAATTACGGTTACGCATATCATCAATATTAACTTTTACAGGCTTAATAAAGTCATATGTTTTATTAACCTTATAAGTAATTATAAGATTTGCTAATATGTTGAAAAATAATGCTGTAAGCGCATAGAGTACATAGCTTTGAAAACACACTATTGCAAGAATCCTTACAATGTTCGCAGCAATTTTACAAATAGTATCGATCTTAATTGAAATATAATCCTTTTGGTCGGCAGCGAACAAAGTTCTTTTATAAGCAATAAAATACGTACTTAAAACCGTAGCAATTTGAATAAAATACACCAATTCTACATAATTCCACGGAATATTCTGTTCTCTAATAATATTAGGTAAAAAGAAATACAGCGCCACGCTGACAACTAATACAAAACTGCCAATCAGTCTGTACATATAGCGGTAAATATTCATTAAAACATTTACTTCTTCTTTGTCATCATTTGCCAAAGCTTTATACAAACTATAATTTATTACATATGAAATGCCTAATTCTGCAAGTGATAAAATTGAAACTATGCTAGAAAATAATCCCTCAAGGCCCAGTAGTTCTATAGGCAAATTTTGTGTAAATAATTTTCGTATATAAATTCCAAATAACGAAATTAAAGCAAAAGATAGCAAAGAATATATGCTGTTCCTAATAAAATTTACTATACGCATTATTTATATATACCATTATTAATAATTTTTTCATAAATAAAATTCTTCTCTAAACCTTTATTTACAATTCTTGCCATGATTGATACTTGAGACAAACCTGCAACAAGTCCATTACAATAAGCTAAAGTATATATATCACGTAATACTTCCAGTCCATTTAAATAATTATCATGCTTTCTATTTGTTTTTTCAAAGGATATATTGATTTTACCACTGCCTCTATGTATTCCTTTATAATAAATAAGTTTACTTCCATACCTATTTATGAAATACTTTAAACGAGCTTCATCATCTGTCGCTAAAAAAATATATTCAAATTTATTAACATTCATAGCATCATCTATTGTATTGAAATAATCATCTAACCCAACTATATTAGGATGATTTTTCCAATGCAAATTATAATCAGTACCTCTTACATGTACACCCAAAATTTTTTTATTCCGCCAATCCTCTGGAAATAAATTATTTATACTTTTACAAATATATTTTCTTGTAATATCATTAAGCTTAATATATTTTTTCATGATTTCAGCCATACATTGCAAATAAGTATCTGAAATATTATTATATCCAACTATTAAATCATTAGGATTATTTATCAAACTTAAGGCCATGTCTATACTATATAAATGTTTTGGTTCAAAAATAAAAACTCTATAGCTTTTACGCATTGCCTCTACAGAAATATTGTTAGGTTGAATAAAATAATATTCAAATACATTGTTAGTATTCAAAAATTCTTC
>ULYD01027306.1_pt1 | contig 92072 bp, 73 predicted proteins | sample 1961831 | NCBI WGS metagenome assembly ULYD01 (sample SAMEA4835854, study PRJEB28245) | human gut metagenome | biome: gut microbiome; material: fecal sample | place: Denmark | collected 2008 | reverse complement strand
TGAACAGCAATGCAAGACTTATAGAGCAACGAATGGTTGCAACAACATAAAATCCATATCGGCGGAGCGATGAAAATTCGTTCCGCCACTTTCTTTCATGAGCCGAGGAGCGGAAAAGAAAGTGGCAAAGAAACCATCTTGCCCTTATCTGCGATGCTTGCAAAAAAACAAAGGACAGCCCCCAATCAAAAGGACTGTCCTATTTTATAAAACCTTATTCTATGGAGTAAACAAGAGCAGATACTCCATTTTTCTTCTTCGCTCGATGGAAGGCACTATCTTTCCGTTCCACCTTTTGAAGTCCACATAGTCACGATAGATGTTTCTATTGCCACTTCGCATCTTGGCATACATCCGGCTTTTCATCACCTTTCCACATCCCACATTGTAGGCAAGTGCAGCCAAGAGCAGCGAGTCACGACCGAAGTCACGAAACATGGCGCAGAGCTTTCTGAGGTCAGAGCGCAGCAAGGCATCGGCTTGCCGCTCCGTCATTTTTGGAGAAAACCGCTCGCCAGGCAACAGCTTGTGCCCATATCCGACATAAGGATGGTGCTTCGGTCCGTGCAGACCCTCGTACTTCTTGATGCAGGCGACAGCCAACTCAAAACGTGACACATGACAAACTCGCTTTATCGCCCCTTGCGTCTGGGCAGACAAGCTGCCCGACACAAGAAGCAAGGCTAACAATATCATCAACCTCATACGCTACCGAGTTTGTTAGCACTTCTCGCAAACTCTTCCTCCTCGTCTGTGTCGTTGAAACTGAACTCCATTTCGTATAACTTGCCGAAGTTGTCCTCTACCACCACTGTCAGCGTCTGTGTCTCCGTGCTTGCCGAAGTATAGTAAAGACGGAACTTCTCGTTCTCCAACAGATAGCGGTCGTTTGGCTGGAACACCGTTCCGTTCTCCATTCTCAGCGAACCTTTTCCGTCATGCTGAAAATAGCGGATGGTGTAGATGGTGCCGTCAAACTTTCCCTCCGCCTTCAACTCGCAGCGGATTTCAACGGTCTGTCCACGCACAAGGTCCTTTGGCACAGGCATCGTCTCCACCTTGAAAGGATACGACTGCTGAATGTCCAGCTCATCGCTGCACGATGAAAGGATTACCGACACGGCACACACGAAAAGGAATGCCAATACGCTCACTGATTTCTTGATTTTATTGTTCTTCTTCATTGTCTTGATGTTTTTGAATGATTGTTACTTTCTTGTCTTATGGCTCATCAGGTACTCGTTCAAGTCCTTGTAACCGGTGTATAGATGCGAATGGTCAATGACTTTATCGCCATATCGCTTTTGCAGTTCGACACAGGCATTCTCGCCAGCCTCGTCATTGTCCAAGTGACAATACACTTGTGCATAGCCATCTAAAAGATGATGCACCTTTTGCATATTAGCCACAGAGTTGAGGATAATATGATCCTCACCACGACCTATGCCGAGGATTAAGGCAGAGAGAAAATCCATAAAACCCTCGTACAGATGGCAGACGTTGCTGTTCCTGCCAATGAGAGTGATGTCCTTTGGCGACACGCAACCTTTGAAGAAGCGGTTTCGTATCTCGTAGCCATCGCTGTTGTTCTTGAAACCGACAGCAAAAAACTGTTTGCCATTGTATCGGTATTCCACCTGACAGCAGAAACGGCTCGCCACGTCAGCCGATATGCCACGCTCACGCAAGTACTGCCGAAGTGCAGGATGACTCAAAGGCTTTTCCACAATATCACTAAAGGGATTGCCTTTCGCCTTCACAGCCTTTTCCGCTATCCTTTGATAATGCGGAAACGATGTCGGGAAGCTGCCACCAAGCGTTTCAGATATGAACTTGGCTTGCGCCACAAACTCATTGCTGTTGATGAACTCCCCTGCGAGGTTGAAGATGTCACCACCTCTGGCGATGCCATAGTCATACCAGACATTCTTGTCCGTTGATACCCGAAGCGAAGGATTGCGGTCGTTGCGGTATGGCGCATGATACCAAAGTCCCGAAGCCTTGTGCTTGACAGGCTCAATGCCGAGAATATAGAGAAAGTCCACGATAGGCACTTGTTTGATTTCATTGATGTCCATAGGCTCACTGTTTTAGTTGATGATGAACTTCATGCCGATGCCAAACTGCGTGTGGAAATGTCCCGTGCTGTTGCCCCAAACAAGCCTTTCCTTAACGGAAGCGGTCAAAGCTATAGCATCCGACAGGTATATTTCCGTTTCCAATGCCACGGCACCGCCATAGATAAACGCTCCCTTGTTCTGCAAGGTCGCTCCGTCCGACATGATTCTCTTGCCCCAGTTTATGGACTCATAGCCAGCCAGTGCCGTACCTCCGATATAGAACAGCACTGTCTTGCTGTTGTCGGAAAGGAAGTTGTAGGAATAACCGAACTCGCCCGTCATTTGTACTATTGGAACGGAAGTTTCACGGTAAGGCAGATTTACTTGCAGATATTCCGCCCCATACGTCCACTTGTCACCACCTTTGGTATAACTCGAAAATCCAAGTCCTGCGTAATAGCCAGCCTTGCAGGACTTCTTGCCGTTATACACTCCGTCAGCCATGCCGACCTTAACCTCGATGCCTTTCATCTGAGGAAGACATCTTTGGGCGAATGCCTGCCCTGCGGTGAGGGCAAGCATCGCCATGATTGCAATGTTTCTTCTTTTCATCCGTTACTTCACGCTAAGTTCGTTGATTGTCAAAGCTCGCACCAAGTCGCTGTTCTCCACTACAAACGACTGATTGCGACCGCCTTCCTTTTCGTTCATCTCCACGACAAGCTCCTTGTCGTCAGGAATGGTGAATTTCGGCAAGCAGAACACCGTCTGCTCCGTTTTCTTGCCAGCCACACGCACCACATAGTTGTAGGCACGGACAGGAAGAAGCACCTGCTCCTGAATGGCGGTTCGCTTCGCCACCTTCTTGTCCACCACCTTGAACGTGATATAGTCCACGTCAAACGGCACGTTGCTCTGGTTCTTGATTTCTGTGTGGAAATACAGCAAGTCGCTGTGTACATAGATGCCCTTCAAAAGGTACTGGATTCCGAAACGCTTGCTGCCGATGTGCTTCACCTTGCGTTTGTTCTCCTTGTGGATGGACTTCATGATGAGGTGTACCAGCATGGGACTTTCCTTGCCCAACTCCTTGAGATAAATCTCCTGCGCATTGTTCGGGCGGTTCACCGCCTCACCGTCATGGATGAAGTCAGCCATCTCGATATTGAGCATGAGAGGTTCCTTGGCATACTTCACATTGAATGTGTAGAATGAGCCATCCTCCGTGATGACGCTCATATTGGTCTCCTTTTTGAAGTTCTTCACGGCTGCTTTTACACGGATAACATTCTCCGCACCGTCCGCCTTGCCAGCTACCAAATCCTCTGAACCCAAGTCAACGTACTTGACAGAGGCAGGAAAGAGAATATGAACCGTCTTGTCATAAGTCACTTCCAAACCATGAGGTGGAATCATGCGGTCGAAGGTCAGCTTCTTGGTCAAGCCGTGATAGAGGTTGCTGTTCTCTTCCTTCTGCGGATACACCTTCTTGGTCAAGGTCAGTCTCTCTTCCTGGTCGGAAGAAACATTGCTTACTTGCTCAGTCTTTACAGACTTCTGCGCTTTTTTCTTGCCTGTCTTCTGCGCTGATGCAGTGCAGGCTACGCCCAGCATAAGGGCGAACATGATTGTTGTCTTCTTCATTTTAGTTTGCTTTTAATTAAACTTCTGGATTAAGTGGTATAAATGTTGTTGCCTTTCGGCTAATCTTCCTCTTGGTAGAGCATGACCCTGTAGCCAGCCTTCAGGTGTATCTTGACGGTACGCATCTTCTTGGAGATATACTGCGACACGCCTTGTATGACACCTTTTCCCAAGTCGGAGGCAAGCTGTGCCCCGGCATTGGAGGAAATGTTGATGCTGCTGTTCAGCGAGTTTCCCATGTTGGCACCGACTTCCTTGGCTGCGTCAACCTCCATCGACTTCGGGATGAAGATGCCCTCCTGACCGTCATTGTCATAGACGGCAAGCTCAATCGGGATAATCATGCCGTTGTGCTCAATGGACTTCAAGGCTATGGAAAGCCTTTCGCCTTGCAATCGTGCCACTCCGACAATGACAGAATTTCGTGGTATCTCCCTATTGCCGACACGCATAGATTCCAACAATCTCAACCTTACTGCCTGTCCGTCCGTTATGGTCTGGTTGCCGTGGATGCAGGCAGAAATCGTGTTTTTGTCGGAAACGCCACCTCTTCCGATGGCGGTATTGAACCTTGCCGAAGCCTTTTCCGAGTAAGAGGCGACAAAATCCCCGTTACTCATGGAGCGGTTCAAGGACGAAACTACACGCCTTTGCACTTGCCTTACAGGGGAAACCTTGACTTTCTTGCCCTTGGTGACAGCTTCCTTGTTTTCCTCTGTTGCTGTTTCTGCTGATGAAGGACTTGCCGCATTGGCATTTCCACCAGGCATGTATTTTGCCGCAAGTTGGTAGGACTTCTCCATAAGGGCGACTTGCTCGTCCATATTGGAACGCTTGTTTTCCTGCTGCATCATGCTTGCCTCCAGCTCGTCAAGACGTTTCCTCAACTCAGCATCTTCGCTGCTTCCCCCTTGCTGTGGCTGTTCATAGAAACCGCCCAAGGTCGTGTTCAAGGTTCGGTATGCCTCGGCAGACGAGCGGATGGCATCCGCCTCCTGTCTTTCCGCTTTTGTTGGCTGCTGCCCAGACTGCATCAGGTCAAAGTCCTTTTCTTGCCGTGTAGCAGTCGAATCAATGCCTGGCATGTACTCACCAAGAGAGTTCATTGCTCTGCTTTTTTCCTTTTGCTTATTGGCAAGATCCTCCTTGGAGTATGCCTTGCGCTTGTCCGCCTCCACATCTGTCTTCTCCGCATCGGGCATTTCCATGTTGAATCCCTTGCTGCCTTTCTCACCCTCTGATGCAGACGGCTTGAAGATAAGCCATAGCACCAGACCGCAGACGAGGCACATGCATGGTATGGCAATCATCTTGTTACGCTTGATACGCTGTTCCTCTGTCAAAGGCTTCTTTTCCTTTGGAGCCTTATCCGGCTCCACCTTGTCATTCTTCTCCTTCTCCATGTATCAATTCATTTTGGTTGGTCACTTGCTGCCCCTTGTCAGTGGGCAACTTTACACTCTCAATATGCTCAACCTCTATATTAGAGGTCTTGCCGTTTCCGAAGTTGATGATGGCTGAACCTATCATGTAAAGGCTACAGAGGGCAAACAAGCCGAACATGACGAGCACGACTTTCAGTCTCACCCTTGGCGGAAGGGAATCCAGCCTGTCACGCAGTCTTCCCTTCATACCATTCACCTTTTCTTGGATTGTCTTAATCGGATTTTCCATTCTTGCTATTTTTATCGTTCTACTGTACTGATGTCCCTGTTCTCCACAATGGTGAAACCTTCAATAGCAAAACCATTCGGGTTGTCGTCGGAGCGTGTGGCATTTACCAACCTGCATACGGTGACAAGGCTTCTCTCCGTCACGTTACTTTCCCTGAGAATCACCTGCCGTGCGTAGGTCTTGGCTTGATAAGGGTAGTTATCAAAGTTGCAGACCATGCTGTCCACTTGCAGCGACTGGTTGATGTTTCCTGCAATAAGTCGGTTATAAAAACCTTTCTCCGCAAAGTCCTGGTAATAGTTGTATGCGCTCTTGTCAGCCAGCAGCAAGGCTCGTTTCACGTTGTGCTCGATGGCACTCTTTTCGGGAGATAGCGTAAAGAACAGTTCATGAAAGCGTCTCACGTGTTCCCTTGCCTCGGCAGGTCTGTTCTGTGAGAGGTCTTGCGAGAGGGCGAGCATCAGCGACTTGCCTCCGTCAAGGACGTATATCTTCTCGCGCTGCTTCTCCGCAAATCGGAATGCAAACACCACCGAACATATTGCAACAACAGCGCAACCGATGACGAGGACGATGCAGAACAGGCGTATCTGCCTGAACGAGGTCTCGATATTCTTCAATGACTTGAATTCCATTTTTCTTTTCGTTGTATTGTTCATGAATGACTATATTTTCTTAAATCCGCTCTTGATGAGCCTTCCGGCACGTCCTGCCACATTTCCAGCCGTTGCTCCTGCGATGCTTCCGCCCAGTGAGCCTGCCGTGTTCACATTCCGGTTGTAGTTGCCGATGCCACCACCTGCCTGTATAATCCATCCCGCAACGGTCGGTATGGTGAAGTAACCGATGATTCCGATGATGAGGAAAACTATGTAAACACCGTTGCTTGCCTCAATGGAAAAATTCGGGTCGTTCTGCAATGCCTCGATGTCGTTTTGCAGCATCAGCACCTGTATCTTGGCAAGGATGGTACTGAACAAGTCCGAAACGGGTAGCCAGAGATAAATCTGTATGTACCTGCAGAACCATTGCGTCAGCGTGGACTGGAATCCATCCCATACCGATATGGCGAAACAAAGCGGTCCGAGGATGGACAGGACGATGAGGAAGAATGTCCTCAGCACGTCTATGACCAGTGCAGCGGCTTGGAACAGCAGCTCCAGCAGTTCACGGAAGAAATCACGGATGCTCTTTTTCATGCTGTACATGCCACGCTCCACATACATTCCTGCCATTGTCACCACGTCGCCGGGTGACCAGCCGAGTTCGTCAAGCTGCTTGTCAAACTCCTCGTTGCTTACAAGGTATGCAGTTTCCGGATTGCGTTTCATTGCCTCATACTCCAGTTTGTCTTTCTGCGCCCGGTATTCATTCATGTCAAAGGTCTGTGTCTCCAGCATGGAATGTGTACCTTGCACGATGGGACTCATCACGCTGTTGAGCGTACCGAGCACGATGGTCGGGAAGAACATGATGGCAAGTCCGATGGCAAACGGACGGAGCAGCGGAAATACATCTATCGGCTCAGCCCTTAACAGTGACTGCCAAACCCTCAGGGCGACATAGAACAGCGCCCCAAGTCCTGCAAGTCCCTTGGCAATGTCCGTCATGTCGGAACACAGCGGCATCATCTCGTCATACAGGGAGCGCAGTATCTGGTGAAGATTCTCGAAATCCATAGGCTACCAGTATTTCTCGTTCGACTTGCCGTAGAGTCCCATGATGCGGTCGAGGTCGTTTTTCTTCTTGGCACGCAGATAACTCACGGAAATGTTCTTGTTGGTATAATAGCTCACGAGATTGCGGTAACGCTTCATCTTCGAGTAGCAGCGTTCCACCACGTCCATTCGCTCCTTGTCCGTCATGGAAAGTGTCGTAATGTTCACCACATTCTTCAGTTCTGTCAGCACATCGTTGCTTTCCTCCAGCAGTTTGGTATAACCGAAGCCGATGGCGGAGAGTTCCTCCACGGAGAAATTGTCATCGTGCATCATCTTCTGGTAGTTGTTGATGTAGATGTCCGTGATGTCACCCACCATGAGGATGGTCTGCTGCACCTTGCGTGCATCTTTGACGAGGTTGTTCACCGACTTCAGCGCATCGTAGTACTTCTTGCCCTGCTCGTAAATCTTCACGGTCTCCTTGAAGTTGTTGATCATGTTCTGAGCCGTCGAAGACGTGTGGACGATGTTGTTGGACGAGTTGATGATACTCTGCGCAATGTTGGTAGGATCTATGACAGACCACTGTGCGCTTGCCTTTCCCGCCATCAGCAGGAACAGGCAGATTGTCATGATTACTTTTGTTCTCATTTTACTTTTGGATTAAGTGGATAATAAATTTACTTGTTCTCTTGTTTGTCCTCTGCAAGCTGCCGGATGGCGGCTTCCATGTCGCCACCGAGTTTCTCCGCCAATGCCCTTACCTCCAGTTTCTCACTTTCCTCTGTCGTATAGGCGAGATATTCCTGCGTGGACACCTCTGTGGCATATACTGCCGACTGCGTTCCGCCAAGTCCTATCCATACTTCCTTGTAGAGACGTGAGGGGTCGTTGGACTGGTTGATGGAGAGAATCTGCGACTTCTCCTTTTCCGTCAATCCGAGCAATGACTGTATCTGCTCGAACTTGTTCATGAACTTCCTCTGGTCAAGGAGTATCTTGCAGTCTGAGTTGTTGATGATACTGTCCTTCACGATAGCGGAGGATATGATGTCCTCTACTTCCTGCGTCACCACAACCGCCTCACCGAAGAACTTTCTGACCGTCTTATAGAGATACTTGATATAGGACGCCATGTTTGCCGAAGCTATCGCTTTCCATGCTTCTTCTATCACTATCATCTTACGGATGCCTTTCAGGCGGCGCATTTTGTTGATGAACAGCTCCATGATGATGATGGTCGTGACTGGGAACAGGATTGAATGGTCCTTGATGGAATCTATCTCGAAAACGATGAACCGCTTGTGCAGCAGGTCAAGCTCCTTGTCGGAGTTAAGCAGATAGTCGTACTCACCACCCTTGTAGTAAGGTTCCAGCACGTTGAGAAATCCGTCTATATCAAAATCTTTCTCACGGACTTTCTTTTCTTCCAGAACCTTGCGGTATTCCGTTCCCACAAACTCATAGAAGGTATTGAAGCATGGAACGATGTCGTTTTTCTCTTTCAGTTTACCGATGTAGAGCGACACGGCATTTGACAAGGCAACCTCTTCCGCTCGTGTGGCAGGCTCGTTGTCCTTCTTCCAAAGTGTCAGGATCAAAGTCTTGATGCTCTCACGCTTCTCGATGTCAAAGACCTTATCCTCGGTGAAGAACGGATTGAACGAGATGGGACTCTCGTCCGTGTATGTATAGTATATGCCGTCCTTTCCGCCTGTCTTTCTGTTGATCATCTCGCAGAGTCCCTGGTAGGAGTTTCCCGTATCGACCAAGACCACATGCGTGCCTTGCTCATAATACTGTCTGACGAGATGGTTCATGAAGAACGACTTTCCGCTTCCCGAGGGTCCGAGTACGAACTTGTTGCGGTTGGTTGTCACGCCTTTTCTCATCGGCAAGTCCGAGATGTCAATGTGCAGCGGCTTGCCACTGATGCGGTCTGCCATCTTGATGCCAAACGGTGAGGGAGAATCCATATAGTTGGTTTCCTCCGTGAAGAGGCAGGTTGCCTGTTCAATGAAGGTATGGAAACTCTCCTCTGAGGGGAAATCGCCCTCGTTGCCGGGTATCGCTGCCCAGAAAAGTGTCGGACAATCCACCGTATTGTGGCGTGGCACACATTCCATGCTTGCCAACTGACTGCCCACATCATTGCGAAGATGCTTCAACTCTTCCATATCCTCGCCCCATGCCAGGACATTGAAATGGGCACGGACAGACTGCAAGCCTTGTGAGTGAGCCTCGTTCAGATACTCGTCAATCCATTCCTTGTTGATGGCGTTCTGTCGGCTGTACCTTGACAGCGAGTGCATGTTACGGGCGGTTTTCTCAAACTTCTGCAAGGTCTCGTCACTGTTGTCTATGAATACATACTGGTTATAGATATGGTTGCAGGACAACAGCAAGCCAACTGGAGCGGCAAAGGACAGTCGGCAGTCACTTCGGTCAGTGGACAATCGCTCAAAGCGGTTGTCCGTAGATACTTCCGTTGGCAGGTCTTCCGTTTGCGACAAGGTATGAAGGCATAGGTGTTTGTTTCCGATACGCATACCACTTGCAGACAATTCCATATCCTCCAAACATTGCACGTTCTCCGTGGAGAGCGAGAGGTATTTGCCTACAAGTCCCGTTATCCGTTCCGTGCCTGTGATTTCCTCATCCGTCAGTCTGCGTAAGGAGATATAGCCGGAGTCGTTGATGATTCTTGCGAACTGCTCCACGGCATCGAGGAATCTTGCGACCGTTTCCTTGTCCTTGATTTCCTTGGGGATGATATGCCCACGGCACAAGGTGGAAAAATTGCTTTGGTGTGCCATACGCTCCTTGGTGGTCTTGGTGAGGAACAGGTAACACTGGTGATGCAGGTAAGGACGCTCATTGAAGTGTCTCTCGTAGCTTCTTGACAGAAAGCTCATATCGCTTTTCAGCAAGTCCGGTTCGTAGTTCTCTTTCACGAACCAGTCCTGCTTGTGTACGATGCTGTAGTCGGGCAGCACCTTGATAGCCTTGCACCATGCGGCATGTACCGACTCATACTCCTGCGATGTTACCGTGAAGATTTCGGGGAGTGTCACCTCGTAGGCGACCGTGATGTCGCCATCCTTGGAGATGATGCAGCCTTGCTCCACGGCAAGCAGCGGAAACTTGCTCTCAAGGGTGCTTGATTTTCTGATATTTCTCATTCTTCTTTCTTTTTATGTTTGAACATTCGGTTTGTTTTCCTTCGGTTGAGGATATAGCGTGGATGGCTCTTGGCGGCAAGGAGCTTCATCAGTCCATGCTCACCATACTTGTTGTTCAGATGGAATGTTCCCCATACAAGCAATGATCCGAGCGTGAGACCCAAGCCGATGCAGACCAGTTGGTCCGCACCTGCCATATAGAGAACTACCACAAGGAAGAAGACGGCAAGCAGTCCACCTGCGAAGATGAAGAGGTACTGTGCCTTCAGTCCCTTGAACTCAACCGAATGACCGATGCCCTTGTTGATTGGGTAGTCAGCCATAAGTCTTATACCTTATTATATTATAGGAAGAACGAGCGGAGAATGGTTGCGCTCACGATGAGGAAGATGCAGGCTCCGAACCAGCTTGCGGCAGTCTTGCTCGTGTCGGGGTCGCCAGACGAGAACTTGCCATACACCTTGATGCCTCCGATGAGACCCACCACGGCACCGATGGCGTAGATGAGCTTCGTGCCCGGGTCGAAGTAGGAGGTCACCATACTTGTTGCTTCGTTGATACCTGCAAGTCCGTTGCCTTGCGCGAATGTCTGTGATACGGCTGCGAAAATCATCGCAGCGAGAAGAATGATTCTGTTTTTCTTGTTCATAAATCGTTTTTTTCTGTGCCTTGGGGATTGGATGGTCCCGGCTGGCGGTTGATACTTTTGTTTACTCATGCGGCATGATGCCGACTTGTGGATTCAGTGGCGAGCTGAGATTTTAGCCGTAGTCTTTCTTTTTCATTGCAGTCGTACATTAAAATTATAGTTAGAGGCCATATGCCTTTATACTTTTCTCAAATGCAGTTTTAATTTCTGCATCATATACGTTGAAGTGCTCGTTGATGATGTTATCAATGTAACTTGACATGGAAACCTGTCCCTTTCCAACGACATTCACAAGCTTCATAATGCGCTCATGGGTCTCTTCTCTGATATAGATTTGTTTTCTTGGTCTTACAGTAAAGTCTGCATCTACCATGAACTTATCTACATACTGCTCGCTACGGTTTTTCTCCGTTCTATCAATTGGTTCAAACTGTCCCATCTCGAAATTCCCAAATGTTACATCCCCCTCCAAATCATTCTCTTTGTATGAAGAACTGTTTGGAAAAGCCTCATCAAGACAAGCGTCAATCTGCTTATGAATTTTCTTCTTGCACTCATCATGATTTCTCATGTAAATCTCATACAACTCCTTGTCATCTATCGAAGGAATTTGTTTTTTAACACTGTTTCTTTTTTTCATCGTAATTCTTACGTTTTAATTGTTATACAAAATCTCTAATATTGAAATCCTTGAAGTTTTCAGGAACAACAAGTTTCTTTTTTTCGATAACCTTTGTTGCTTTTTCCGACATAGGCTTAACGGTGGAAATGTTCGACATGTGCAATTCCATCAACGCATTCATTCTGCGTTTGATAATCTGGGAACGCTCCGCTATCATGTTGAAAAGCTCGTTGCCTTCCATTTCAGAAAACACCTTGCCAGCATGAGCACATTCTTTGTTTGTGGCATTCTGCTTGCTTGCCGTTTTAACAGCCTTGTCTATCTCCTCGAAGCTATTGCCACTTGCTTGTTCAACAACTGCTTCTTCTTCCGATTCATCATACTTCACGCCAACATCCTCAATGCGTGTATTTGTGAAAACTTCATCCAACTTATCATCAGGGATGCGAGCGGACTTCCTCGGAGAACTGTCTTCCTCGAATGTAACCTCACTTTCCTTTATCACTTCACCCTCGTCCTCCTGCTTAGTTTGCACAGTTTCCGTTGGGACTTTTTTCGGTGAGACGGTATAAATGTGTCTGACGATGAAGTCATCCGCAGGAATAGGTGGGTTCTCCTTAGGTTCAACCTTGACCTTTTCTATTCCCAACTTGTTTCTAAGCCAGATGTCGGCATCAAACACCAAAACTGCTATGCTCCATACAAAATACAGGAGCACAATTATCACTAACATTATTCCCATATTACCACATGATTATGTCCTTGTTATTCTTCTTATACACTTCTTTGATAACTTCCCCATACTTTTGGAAATGTTCTGTCAGCACATGGTCTATATAACCCGACAAGGACATATCCTCACGGTTAATGACAGACACGAGGCGCATGATGGTTTCATGATACTCCTTTCGGATGTATGTCATCTTACCAGAACGGGCAGGATTCTCAGACCTGCGAATATACCTTTCTTGGTATTCATCCATGAGAGAAGAAGTACCCTTGGAAGATATAGCTTCTTTCTGCTTGCTGACTTCGTTCTTTGGAGTCTCCTTTTGTGTAGGTTCTTCCGTTGATGCCCTGCTTGGTGGCATGTGTGGTCGGAATGAGTTTCTGAACTCTTCCGAGTCGATGGTTACTTTCAGATTCTTTGCCATACACATTACTTCTTGATGATTGATAGAATTTCGTCAGCAAGTTTCTCTATGTTGCTGCCCTTTATCAACTGCTTGTCGGGAGGAAGGATTGTGGAGCGGAATACCGCTTTGTTGCCATCCTCAGCACATTCCTTTCTGAATCGCTTGCTGTCGGGAATGAATGTATCCAAAACCGACAAGCCCAATCCGTCCATCACACGACCAGCTTTCTCATAGAGGTCTGTCTTCTCTCTTGCATCAACCATATTCCAAAGCATATTCAACTCTTTGATATTGGTCTTTCCGACACTGACGAACATATCATTCAACTGGCTGGCGAACATGATGGAACTTCTCAATACCACGTTGTCTGCCGTAATTGGGCAAAAGATGTAGTCCATTGTAGCAACGGTATCTATCACGCCGAGATTGTCAATCGTTCCTGCGAGGTCGAAGAAGATGAAGTCTGGCGGAGTATCCATATCCAAGAAAGGCTTAACAGTTTCCACTGCCTCTTCTGGACGACTCTCCACGATTGGATAGGCAGGTTTGCCAGTTCGTTTCATCATCTCATGTGTCTGTCTCAACAGATACTCGTTGCTCTCGATACTCTGCATGTCACGTTCTCTCATGTCTTTGATGCTGAACTGTGGAAAGTCGCAGTCAACCACCACGACATCGTAGCCTCTGACATAATAAAGGTAACTTGCCATCAACACCGTTAGTGTTGTCTTGCCAGCCCCTCCCTTTTGGGTGGAGAAGGCGATGAATGTTGGTTCTTTCTTCATGTTTGTCTTTTTATGAGTTATACATCTTGTTTGTTATAATGCGGTATTGCATTTTTATTTGTGATACATCCTACATGCTATGGTGCAAATCTATGAGCCATGAGGCTTGCAAGTGATATTATATGTTATGCAACTTTCGTATCAGTTATACTGTTTTTATGCTTGCTATATGGCTTTTATATATGTCATGCTTCATAACTGTTCTATAGCCAGTCTGTATGTCATGCCACATTTGTGCATACTTATATTACATTTTACATATCAAGCATTTTGCATGTCAAACGTTTTATCATATTACATGTAATACGTTTTATATGACTGCATTGGAGCATCTGAATATGCCGTCTGTTTTGCATCATTTAAGACACGTATGTCTGTCATTCACGCTGCAAAGTAACAACGAAAAATCCGAAAAACAATGGTTTTCAAATCCTGTGGCAGCATGTTGCCGATAGTTGCAGTGGTTGTCTGGGGTAGCATTGTTACAAGGGCGCATTTTTAGCCGTAATTTTGCACCCGAAAGGCAAAGCAATGGATAGCGCATCCATATCGTTCCGACAAGAACAAGGCTTGATGCTCCGCAAAGGACAGGATTTCCCGAACAGCTTCCATTCGGGATGGGATAGCTTCTTACGAAGGCCAACTTCAATCCACCCTAAGCGGATTTTTATGTCCTCAAAGACATAGCAAGGTATGTTTTGAGTTACTCAAAACCGTTCGGGTTACTCCCTCCCGACCTTGCCCTGCCGGGTTGGTAGCCTCTCCGAAGTCGGGCTCCCCATGTTCCAATCTGACGATAGTTTGTGCAATTCCATTATTGCCGCATGTACCACTTAATCCATTTTAATATGAACACAGAAAGAAAACGAGGGGGACGAATCCCCAAGCTGAACCCGAAGTCGCACCATGTGATGCTTCGGTTCGACGATGACGAGTGGATGAAATTCCTCGTCATGTATGAGCAGACTGATGTGAAGGCAAAGGCTGTCTTTGCCAAGGCACGCATCTTCGGCGAGCCGTTCAAGGTGCTGCGCGAGGACAAGACACTGGTGGAATACTACACCAAGCTTTCTTCTTTTCACTCGCAGTACCGAATGATTGGCAACAACTACAACCAGGTTGTCAAGGAACTCCGTTGTCATTTCTCAGAGAAAAAGGCGATGGCTTTGCTCTATAAGCTGGAGAACTGCACCAGGGAACTGGTCTCTCTTACCCGTGAGATTGTTGAACTGACCCGTAAGTTTGAGGAAAGATGGTCGCAAAGATAAGTTTCGGAAGTTCATTGTATGGCGCACTGGCATACAATGGTGAGAAGATTAACAAGGAAGAAGGAAAACTCTTGGCTACAAACAAGATCTTCGATGATTGTTCGGGAAAGACGAGCATCGCCAATGCCTTGCGTGATTTCCAGCGATACCTTTCTCCGCACATCAGAACAGAGAAGCCTGTCGTGCATATATCCTTGAATCCGCATCCTGATGATGTGCTGACGGATATGGACATGGAGAACATCGCACGGGAATACTTGGAGCGCATGGGATATGGCAACCAGCCATACATGGTTTACAAGCATGAGGACATAGACCGTCATCACATGCACATCGTGACCATCCGAGTGGATGAAAACGGCAAGTGTTTGGATAGCCGATACAACTACCATAGGAGCAAGGGTATCACCCGTGACTTGGAGGAGAAGTACAATCTCAACAAGGCAGACCGCAAGCAACGCCAGGCAGACAATCCGCTCCGTAAGGTGGATGTAAGCCAAGGCTATGTGAAGAAGCAGGTTGCCAATACCGTAAAATCACTCTGCGCCACCTACAGGTTCCAGTCCTTAGGCGAATACCGTACACTTCTTTCCTTATATAATATATCCTTGGAGGAAGTCAGAGGCGTGGTTGGCGGTCGTGAGTATCATGGTTTCGTCTATTCTGCCACGGACGGACAGGGCAACAAGGTGGGAAATCCTTTCAAGGCTTCAAAGATTGACAGGTCTGTCGGTGTGGAGGCGATAGAAAAGCGGTTCGCTTATTCTGCCAAGAAGTTCAAGGAGGACAAGAAACTCTCCGAGATGACCAAACATAGCGTAGAAGCAGTGTTGAAACAGACGTACCATAAGGATAAGTTCGTTGAACTGCTGAAAGCAAAGGGTATTGATGTTGTTTTCCGCCATACAGCTGATGGCCGTATCTACGGAGCAACATTTATTGACCACCGCACCCAAAGCGTTTTCAATGGTTCAAGACTTGGAACGAATCTTTCTGCCAATGCCCTACAGGAGCACTTCACCTTGCCTTACGAGAACGAACAGCCAATACCACTTACCATTCCAAAGGAAAATGGTGCAATCTCAGAACAAGAGCGTCACGACTCTGGCTTGTTCGATGAATACGGCAGCGGTCTTGGACTTATATCTGGAGGAGGTTCATCAAATGAAGCACAGGAAGCTGCATTTGACAGAGAGTTGCGCAGAAAGAAAAAGAAGCGCAAAGGCCCGAAACTTTAATCATTGTCAAGGTTGGCTTTCTTATACAATGGAGAAAGCCATCCTTCAATCAAAAACAATATGTATAACTTCAAAACAGAAAAACAATGGCACAAGAAGACGATTTGAGAGCATTGGGAAAAATCATGGATTTTCTCCGTGCTGTGAGTATTATACTTGCAATAATGAATGTATATTGGTATTGCTACGAGGTAATGCACATTTGGGGAGTGACAATCGGGGTTGTTGACAGAATCCTGATCAACTTCAACCGTACAGGTGGCTTGTTTCATTCCATTCTCTACACCAAGTTGTTCTCGCTTCTTCTCTTGGCGCTCTCATGTCTTGGAACCAAGGGCGTGAAAGCGGAAAAGATGAGTTGGAACAGAATTTGGACGGTTCTTGCTGTTGGCTTCTTCTTGTTCTTCCTCAACTGGTGGATATTATTGTTGCCTATATCTAATTTGGGCAATGCCACGCTGTACATCTTTACAATGACAGCAGGTTATATCTGCCTATTGATGGGTGGACTGTGGATGAGCCGACTCTTGAAGCACAACCTCATGGAGGATGTCTTCAATAATGAGAACGAGAGCTTCATGCAGGAGACCAAACTAATGGAGAACGAGTATTCCGTCAATCTGCCAACACGATTCTATTACAAGAAGAAATGGCAGAGAGGATGGATCAACGTGGTCAATCCGTTCCGAGCGACCATCGTGTTAGGTACACCGGGTAGTGGTAAGTCCTTTGCTGTAGTGAACAACTACATCAAACAGCAGATAGAGAAGGGGTATTCAATGTATATCTATGATTTCAAGTTTTCCGACCTTTCTACGATTGCCTACAACCACATGATGAACCATCAGAATGGCTATAAGGTAAAGCCCCAGTTCTATGTCATCAACTTTGACGATCCTCGCAGAAGTCATCGCTGCAATCCGATTCACCCAGATTTCATGAGTGATATTTCCGATGCTTATGAGAGTGCATACACCATCATGCTCAACCTTAACAAGACGTGGGTTCAGAAGCAGGGCGACTTCTTCGTGGAGAGTCCGATTATCCTCTTTGCAGCCATCATTTGGTACCTAAGAATCTACAAGAATGGGAAATATTGTACCTTTCCTCATGCCATCGAATTGCTCAACCGCAGATACGAGGATGTCTTTCCGATACTGACGAGCTATCCTGAACTTGAGAACTATCTTTCTCCGTTCATGGATGCCTGGCAAGGTGGGGCGATGGAGCAGTTGGCGGGTCAGATTGCAAGCGCAAAGATCCCGTTGTCACGAATGATTTCACCACAACTCTATTGGGTGATGTCCGCAAGCGAGTTTACACTCGACATCAACAATCCCGAAGAACCGAAGATTCTATGTGTAGGCAACAATCCCGACCGTCAGAACATTTATGGTGCTGCACTCGGTTTGTACAACAGCCGCATCGTGAAACTCATCAACAAGAAGGGACAACTCAAATCATCCGTTATCATTGACGAGTTACCAACTATCTATTTCAAAGGCTTGGATAATCTGATTGCTACGGCACGAAGCAACAAGGTGGCGGTGTGTTTAGGCTTCCAAGACTTCTCGCAGTTGGTTCGCGATTATGGAGACAAGGAGGCAAAGGTGGTTATCAATACCGTTGGTAATATCTTCAGCGGACAGGTCGTTGGCGAGACCGCCAAGACTTTATCCGAGCGTTTCGGCAAGGTGCTCCAAAAGCGCCAGTCCATTTCCATCAATCGTCAGGATGTCTCTACATCTATCAATACCCAGATGGACAGTCTCATTCCGCCGAGCAAGATTAGCGGACTCACCCAAGGTATGTTTGTCGGCTCTGTTTCCGACAACTTCACCGAGCGCATAGAGCAGAAGATCTTCCATGCCGAGATTGTCGTTGACACCGACAAGGTAAAGCGAGAGGAAAGCCATTATCAGCCTATCCCCATCATCAACAACTTCAAGGATGCGGATGGCAACGACTGCATGAAGCAAGCCATACAGGACAACTACAATCAAATCAAGGAGGATGTCAAGCAAATTGTCAAGGACGAGTTAGAGCGTATCGCCAACGATGAGAACTTGAAGCACTTGATACAGAAATAGGAACGACAAAGGCAGTGGATGTTTGCCACTGCCTTTGTCGTTCCTATTCATTCAATAAGGCTTTACCTTTTGAGGTAAGCATATATTTTTGCCCAGGGTGTTTAGGATTCTCAGGGTGTAACTGTCCAACATATCCTTGCTCAATTGCTGGATATAGATATTTATCAAGAAAATGGGTCTTATCTTTCAAGGACATTATCTCCATTATCTCTTTTGCAGACAAAGTCGCAGTACCTATTACAGATATAACCTTTTTGAGCTGTGGGGTAGCTGTGGGGTAACTGTGGGGTAACTGTGGGGTGACTACCACACTGCTTCTATTATATTTAAAAACGACCCATACAAAATTACCATCCGTATTGATTTCCGGAGCAGGCAATCCGACACGCTTACATTCACCTACCATCGTGCTTATACCACGCCCCCAACTTTCCAAAATTTTACTCTTGTAGAGTACATTGGCAATTATTGGATTCTGTGGTTTGGAATCATGCTCCTCCATTAGACGCTCTATTGGCAGATCTGCAGGAAATGTTCCCGTATTTCTTATTTCTACCCGGTCATCATAAATGGCAATGCTGACTGAACTCCCAGGGTGATGATAGGACCTATGACAGAAAGAGTTGATACAACTTTCTCTCAAAGCCTTGTAAGGGATGCTCAGTTCCTCTTCACGATACAGACCATTTATCTTTCCAGACAATGAGAGGTGTTTAAAGAAGAATGCCATTGCTGCATCAAGCAGTTCATATATGTTGCCTTCCGCACGTTGGTTGTCAATAAACTCTTCCTTTGTAGTTCCCTTGAAACGTGCCATACGAAGCAAACACTGTGGATAATCATACAACTCTTTGCCGAACAATACGGCAGCGGCATTATTCAGTTTCCCGTCATTGAGTAAACGGAACTTTTTCAGAATGACAGGTATCTCCTCACGTATTGTCGTTTCAGGAAGTCTTCCGTTTCTTATTCCCTCTCGAACAGCACCGAGAATAGCATTTTCGTCCAGATCCGCTATTTCCAAGTCAGGATTAATCATCGCTTCCCAACCATACTTGCCACCTCGTTCCATCAATAAGTGATTGTACCGTTCCTGTGGCATGATGGTTGTGGTGCTTTCAATTCGCTGATAAGCTCTTCCTTTGTATGTGAAAGGACGCATAAAACGTTGCTCCTCAACAAAAATGACAATGACATATTTTTCAGTGCCGGGAATAGCAACATAGGTGATTTCTAAATCCACAAAAGGCTCTATACGATTGACTGCTTCTGCAATAGAACGTTTTGTACTGTCAGATACCGTTTGTCCTATGATTTTTCCATCGTCCTTTACTCCATAAAGGATTGTGCCGCCCTCACCATTGAGAAATGCGCATAGAGTCTCCATCGAACGATCTAATTGACCTGTCGATTCCTTAAACTCCAAGCTATTCCCCTCTTTCTTTATTGTTAGGGCTTCTATATCTTGATATGTCATGTTTGCAAGTTTTGTTACTATTAAAATTGCAAAAATACAGATAAATATCCAAAATTGGGTGTTTCTGTAAAAATCTTAATGATTATTATACAATTATCCCAAATAATGGCGCAATTTCATCGTCTCATTCTTTCCAATTCATCATCCCTCCGCATTTTGTCGTTCAACTTCTCCTGCATTCTGTCAAGGAAGTAAGTACGGCTATAGTTCTTGCGTCTTCTGATGTCGGTGTAGAAACGATAGCAGTCCTTGGCTTTGATACCAAAGAACTGGTACATAGCTTGCGCCAAGTCCTTGAATTTCACATCGCCATCGTTCACGCTTCCCATTACGCAGATGCCATATACCATTTCTACAAGGTCAACGGCATTGCCAGTCCATTTTACTAATGGCTTTGATTCTAATGATACTGGTGGGGAGGCTTCTGAAGTGGATGTGGTCACATGAAGATGATATGTTGCTGCCACATGCTCTTGCATTCTGCGGATAAATGCAATAGCCTTGCGCACATACAAGCCTACGGTTCCCAAACAATCCTTTATATGGGGCATTGACAGATGAAAGTCAAGCTCGGTCTCTGCGTATGACAGTGCAAAGACCGCTTGCTTCACGTTGGTGCTGCATAAATCAACCACAACCTTGATAAACTCACGATATGAGTTCTCCAAAGCGTTACCTCCTTTGTTCTTATGACCTGCATTCAGCAAGTTGAAAAAATCAGTCTCTATCAATATGTTGTATTCCATGTTTCTGTCTCTTTTATGGGTTTGTACTAATTTGATGTTTCTGTGCGCACATCATTTATTAGTCCAATACCTATGCCATTCCAAGACAGACTAAACAATAGGATGATGATATTTCCTGATAATCAGCAACTTTATCAAGAGAATAAGATTTTCACAAGGGAATTGCAAGCAGAAATAGTGTAAGGAAAACCGGACACTCGTCCAATCTTCCTTACACGGTTCTTATACCATTACAACTTGTTCGTAGAAATGCCATACTCTTTCATACGGGCATAGAATGTAGTATGGCTCATTTCCAACATTTTTGCCGCATCACGCTTGATGCCATTGCATTGCTTCAAAGCCCACAAGATACGCTCTCGATTGATCTTGCGTTCTTGTTCATCAAAGTCCAAAGCCTCTTCTGTCAATGCCGATTGTGACAGCTGCAAGTCCTCGACATCTATTATCTCATTCTCGCATAGCAGCATGGCTCGCATGATACAGGATTTCAACTCACGCACATTGCCTGGCCATGTATGGCTTACAAGTGCCCTTTGCGCTTCCTTACTGATACATTTTATTTCTTTGTCCGTATGCCTATCATATAGTTTCAGGAAGAAGTTAGCTAATGGCATAATATCTTCCTTGCAATCCCGCAACCGTGGAATCTCAATAACCGCTTCGTGAAGTCGATAATACAGGTCGCTTCTGAATCGTCCTTCCCGAACTGCCTCTTGCAGATTCTCGTTGGTAGCGGCAATAATGCGCACGTCAGCCACTTTATCTTTTGTAGCTCCCAATGGTCGGTAGATCTTGGATTGCAACACACGCAGCAGCATCGCCTGTACGTCTTTCGGCAGGTTGCCTATCTCGTCCAAGAACAGCGTACCTCCAGAAGCCAATTCAAAGTAACCTTTTCTTGCTGCGTCTGCACTTGTGAATGCCCCTTTCTCATGTCCGAAGAGAGCGGAAACGGCAAGTTCCGCAGAAAGCGTACCACAATCTACTACTTCAAAAGGCTTGTCGGCTCTTTTGCTTTGTAGATGTATCTTTTCCGCTATATGTTCTTTGCCAGTTCCGTTGTCGCCCAATATCATAACAGCCATGTCGCTTTTGGCAAACAATTCTGCCATTTTGTATATACGGCGAAACTTCTCACTTTTGCGGTAAACAATCTTGTTATTCAACTCTACGAGTCGTTTCTGCTTGTCTATGATTTCTTCCAAACGTTCATAAACTACATCAAGCAACAATTTCTTCGGTATATAGTCTTCCGCTCCCAATTTCATAGTCCTCACGGCACTCATGCTTTCATCGTAAGATGTCATGATGATAAATGGATTCTGGTAGCCGTTACTACGCATCCATTCCAACAGGTCGATACCATTATCATTCCCCAAGCGCATATCCGAAATGACAATATCCCATTCAGAGGATTCCTTCACAGCTTTCAGACCATCTCTGTAATTGTAGCATAAGATTGTTTTCCATTCCTTCGCCTCCAACTTCTTGCCCAACATATTGCAAAATGTCGGGCTGTCTTCAATTATTATTACTTTCTTCATGCTGTTACCTCCTCAATTTTCTTTTGTGCGGCTTTGATGATTGCCTCACCATGTGCGAAAACATCCTCAACCGCTTGGTTGATAACGTCGTCTGATGATGTAGAATCTTCAATCAGGTCAAAAAGATAGTTCAAAGACTCGTCAGATTGTACCATCATCCACGAGCTTCTTGCGTGGTGAATGGCATCGGACATTTTCTTGCGGTTCTCCTCTTGGGCTGCATTACGGATACTGCCCAATGTATCAGTCATTTCCTTTACGAAATTCTCCAAAGTCTCTTTTTCATTGCCGTAGGTCAGCAACATAGAGAAGTCTATTTGTTTTTCTGCTATCTTGCCATTCACACACTTTCTTGCAGTGTTTATCAAATCCTTGTCAGACATCGGCTTGAACAGACAAGCGACAAATCCTGCATCAAGCAGTTCTTGCTCACTCACATTTGGTGCTGCTGTCATAACGACAACAGGAATGGTCTTGGAGTTACGCACGTTCACCATACGCATCATTTCCAGAATCTCGATACCATTCACTTCAGCCATCTTCAAATCCGTTATCAGTAGATCATAAGATTTTTTGCGCATCATATCCAATAAATCCGTGGCATTATTACAAGTGTCACATACAATGCCGTTTGATGCAAAAGCCTCACGAATGGTACTCAGTTGCACATGGCTATCATCAATGGCAATGACAGTAAACGAATCTTGTCGTTTCGTTCTATACTGGATTGGTTCCACATTCTGCTTTTCGGCTGCAGCCATAGGAAGACTGATGGTAAAAATACTTCCCAGCCCTTGGTGACTGGACACATCGATTTTTCCTTTCATCAGTGAAACGAGGTTCTTGACAATGGAAAGCCCCAAACCAAATCCCGGTTGGGTGACCGCATTTCCCAATCTTGCAAATTCCTTGAAGATTTGTTTTTGTTGCTTGTCGTCCAATCCTGTTCCCGTATCCTTAACCTTTAGCATGAACACACCATCTTTATAGGTTGTGGACAATACTATCTCACCCTTTTCCGTATATTTGATGGCATTGGAAAGCAGATTGCGTCCTATTGTAAGCACCTTTTCCTTGTCTCCATTGACAACACCATCTGCCTTATTGTTGACGCTCAATTCAAGTTGTTTCTTCGCAGCAAAGGGTTCATACTCCATCTTTAATTGCTCGGCAATGTCCATCATACGGAAAGGGCGTTCCTTGACGGTCGCCTTTCCATTCGCTAATTTGGAGTAAACCAGGAAACTGTCAATCATAGCAGTCAAGCCTTTCGATGTGTCAACAATCAAGTCCGCATATCGTTTGCTTTCATCCGTAGCATCATCAAGTCCGCTAATCTTGCGGGCATAATCCTTGATGGCAGACAAGGGACTGCGCATCTCATGCGTTACTGTCAGCATCACCTTTCTTGTTTCTTCCTTGCTCTTACGTGTTTTGAATGCGAATCGCCATACCAATAGGAATAAGACGAAAAACACCAATATCAACAATCCTATCATCCCTATATAATAATAGGTATAATTGCCTTCCAAGTCTGCGATTTGTCGCTCACGAACTTTGATGCCTTTATCCACATTCTCATCAGCTATACTGATTACTCTTTGCAACTGCTTATTGATACTTTCATTTCTGTTTCCAAGACTATCCAATATCTCCACTACCTTACGGCTTTGCTGGTGATGTTTAGCAACAACCGTTTGGTTTAGGTTGGTGAGCATCTTTTCAGTTTGGGTTAAACGGTTGCCTGTTGTTACTCCATTTTCTTTCTTGCCGAACAATCTGCTGAAGAAACCTCGCTTCTTTGGCTTTGCCTGCTGTGGCATAACTGAAAGTCTTTTGCTTTCATTCTTATTCTGCTCTACAATTCTTGGAACTTCTGCGGTCAGCTTTTCTTGAGTGACATTCAGATCCTGCATGGCATCCTTTATATCCAGAAGGAGCTGTTCCTTTTTTGCAAGAAGATGGCAGATTGTATCAGAATCTTCTTTCGGACAGATACCTGCGATGCCTTGAAGCATACTGTCCACTTCCAATCGAAGCGAATGATACTCATTTACATCTGTTGAGTCCCAATCCGCAACCATTTCACCAAGCAGTGACAATTCTGTTATGTGCAAGTTTAAGTCATGCACATTCTTTCGCCACTGATGCAGTTCTGTATTTCTACATTCTATCTCCTTTCTGTCGCGCCATTCAAATAGGCCGATTACAATGGTACATCCTACGATGACGATGGCTGTCATGATGTCTAAAGCCATCCATCTGCAGATATGCCCGGTCTGTTCTTTGCGTTCCATGTTGTTTACTTTTTACGTTTCTATTACTTCATTATAGCTTTGCACTAACATTTTAATCGGCAAAGATAATGGCAGGAAGCATTAAAGACGAATATTTATATATATTATAACAACTTTTATGTAATTTCTTGGTAAAAACAGCATATTGTTAGAAATGAGAGTCGTTATCGGACAATAACAATCAACAACAAAGCCAAAAGTTAATAAAGTGTAGGCTGTGAAACTAAATCGAAAAAGGATGGCAAGCGTAGCAATCTTACCATCCTTTATATTTATAGAGAGTTCTTGTGTTTTTCCTATCTACTGTGATAAGGTTTACCTAACTCTTACACCTTTACCATTCAGAACTTCACCTCTAATATCATCAGTTTTGCATAAATACAAGTCGTAACCAATGGCTGTAATATCGCAATATCTTGGAGGAGTAATGACTTTTCCACTTGGTGACATCAACCCATACCAACCAAGTTCTGCTTCATATTTTTTGCAATTTGCAGTCTTTTGATAAGGTGTTGGTTGGCAGGAGAACAAATAGATACTCAAAAACTATTAATACTTCAATGAAAATAGAAATTGATTTTGATATGGGTTACGAGACGAATATTCCTTGGATTGAGGCAATCTGAGGCTTTGTTGCTAGGCAATTCAAAATGATTCGTTTAAAACGATACGAGTTAGTTTAAGTCAATATAGGTGAATAAAATGAAAATATCGTAAAAATAACACAAAATAGCTATTGTTGGCAAAAAAATCACTAACTTTACAATAAAGAATGTGTTAAGCAATGAACAAAAGTACAAATAAATTATCACATATAATATTCATATTTATCACGTTGGTCTCACTGACTATCATGATTTCATGTTCGAGTGAAGAAGAAATTGTTGTTCCAAAGGAAGAAAATGAACAAACAGTCATAATGTTTTTCCCTTGGAGTTCAAATTTGTTACCTTATTTTCAACAAAACATAAAAGATTTTTCTAAAAGTATAGAAGAAAGAGGCTCACAAAATGCACGAGTCATGGTCTGTTTAGCTACAACGCCAAATACTGCGGATCTCATGGAATTAAAGTATGATAATGGAAGTTGTATCGTTGAGAATATTAGAACTTATGACAATCAAAAATTTACTTCGCAAGAGGGTATTTCTAATATATTGAAGGCTATAAAAGAATATGCGCCTGGAAAGAAATATGGATTAATTATCGGCTGCCATGGAATGGGATGGTTGCCAGTAATTCATACAAAATCCAATGAAACTCAAGAGATATTTCATTATAATGTAAGTAATGGCCCAATGACAAGATATTTCGGTGGATTAACACAGGAATATCAAATAGAAACGTCTGTCTTGGCTCAAGCAATTTTAGAGTCCGGAATTACTTTGGAATATATACTATTTGATGATTGCTATATGTCTTCAATCGAGGTTGCATATGATTTAAAAGATGTCACGAAATATTTAATAGCTAGTCCCACTGAAGTAATGGCATATGGATTCCCATATCATGAATGTGGGAAATATCTTATAGGAAATGTTGATTATGAGGGAGTTATTCAAGCATTTTATGAGTTTTATAGTCAATATACATATCCATATGCTACAGCAGCCGTTGCGAATTGTCAAGAATTAGAACAATTGGCAAATATTGTGAAAAGAATTAATATCGAAAATCAAAATAATAATATATCAGCAAATAGTATCCAGATAATGGATGGATATACTCCGACTATTTTCTTTGATTTTGAAGACTATATTAATAAGATTTGTAATGATAGTGTGATTCTTGATGAATTTTCAAATCAATTGAGGAAAACAATATTATTCAAATGTCATACTCCACAATACTATTCTGCTTTTAAAGGAATATTGCCCATTAATCATTATTCTGGTATTACTACTTCTGATCCTAGTAGTAATAGACTTTCAAATCCAAAAATATATACACGATGGTATAATGCCACCCATTAATTTGTAAGTAACTAATCAAAATTAAGCGACATGTTTAGAGAAGTTTATACGCAACCCCTTTCCGATATCCGCCAAAGCTCTGTTGGTGGTATAGAAAAGTATGTCAGAAGTTATATAATCTTGTGGTCTTATCCACTTGCCTTTAAGAATACGCCAAAGTGTTTCCGCAATATTCAATTGTGGCGAATATGGAGGCAAGAAAAAGAGGAAAAGTCCTCTTTGCTCCCATAATGGGCGAAGTTCTTTGATCTTCTTGTTTCTATGTACGGAAGCATTGTCAAGGAGAACAAAAGTGTCCATCTCCAAGTTGAACGAAAATTCATCAAGGAAACTGAGGACTTTATCTGCCGTCATCTTTTCGAATGTTGTGAATCCATTGTAACGGTTATCACGGTCAATCATTCCAAAGATATTGAGTCGTGCCACCCTTTGGGAGGGGACATAAACATCCTCCCCTTGCAGTTGCCAACCGTAAGGGACATATCCTTCAGTACAAGTGTGGTTCTCATCTGCATAATAGAGCCTAATACGTCCTTCAGACGCTTTACTTTCAAGTTCTTGCAACTTCTCGACTTTGTATTCATAGAGTTGCGGCGAGGGTACTCCCCTTGGGCGTTTTCTTATTCGCTTATATCTTGCGCCAATGCTGATAAAAAACGTTTGAATGTTGAGTCGCTTGCCTCTTTGCCCGAGGCTTGCTCCCATGCCGCTCTTGCCTTGCTCACGCTCTGTCTGTCTTGCTCTATTGCCCGACGCACAGCTTCCTCGTCCGAACAGTCCATGATAGGTTTTCGACCTCTGTCGGAACGGGTATTCAATCCGTCGATTCCTTCGGACTTGAAACGTTTTACCCAAGCGTTTACGCTCACGTGGCTCATTTCCGTTTGCCCGCCCGCTGCTGCAGAAGACAGTCCGTCTGCTTTCAGTAACACAGCACGACAACGCATGCGGAAGCAGTGCTTTTCGCCTAAGCGAAATCCCTTTTCGAGTGCGAGGCGTTCTGCCTCTGTCAACTCCAATACTTTTGGCTTTCCCATTACATATAAAACGGGAAAAGACAATAAATATTTTATGTAAACTAATTTTGATTACCTACTTACTATATTTTGTTTTACGATGGACAGAAAGTTTATGTTGTGATTTTATCCAAATCATCTGTTATATACAGTTCCACCCAATTACAAATTAGTGCTATATATTTATAGAAACTGTAATTGGGTGGATAAATAGCCGGTGTAAGAGCAACTGAAATCTCTTCAATCATGTTCGCCACCGGTGTCTGCTTCCGACATGTCCGTATCCAGGGCTTGACACAATGCCATTCGCTGTTCACGACCGACATCTTTTCCGTTTACGAAGTTTCTCACTTCATCGGCAATTACGTTGTAATGGAAAAAATCATCGCTCTTGGTCGCATAAAGAACCGGATCTAATTCTATGCCTTGTGCGGATAGCTGTTCAACCACGCCTGTCATTTCGGCTGAAAGTGGTCCGTCAACAGGTCGTACGCTCAACATCCCGTTCATCATTTCCTCCTTTTCATACCGATAATTGATGCCCGGAAACAGTTTTCCCCAGTGGGAGTTGAGCAACATAGTACTCTTCCAGCTTGTCTTGAAACCTCTGCCGAGAGTTTCGCATAACCTTTCCCACTCACCACTTGATATGCGCTCGTTGCCCAGACAGTCGGACAGGTAGTTAATGATATGATAGGAAGCAACGCAGAACTCACTGACGTTGGACCGCCCGTAAAAATAGGTATATTTGTCTTTAGAGGACACCATCATCTTTAATTCGAAAGAAATGTTGCTGTCATCGGGAGCATGGTTTGCCTCGGTATGCCCAATGGCTGGGAATCGGTGATATATACTCGGACTGTATTTGGAGGTTATGTCCTGCCCGTTTTCATCACGACAACCGGTCAGTTCGCAGTAGTTTTCCCAATCCCAAAAACCGGAAAAGTTTTGATGGGCATAGGTGTCAGCGAAGATGTGCAACAGTATTCCGATACGCATCAAATTTTCAGTGGCTTGCGGTGCATGGATGAACTTGTCCTTTGCATCGGTCAGAAGCCCGCATATCAAGTGTCCCAAATCCATTTTTGCCGGAACGACACGCCATGCGGTACGCTCGTCACCAGTTTTAACCTCGTTAAGTTTGGTGTGTGGCGGAATGAAATGGAATGGTATTGTTATATTCCTTTGGTTTTGCTCTAATGCAAGACGCGCCATTTCAAACCAACTGTCGAATCCGGTGGTTACGGGCGTGAACAGCCATTTCCCTTTATACGGTTTTGCCAGATGCCGGGCGAAAGTGGGAACATTATCCAGCACCATCGTTTTATAGATGGTAAAATCATCCACGAACTGTGAATATCTTGCGATAATTTGTGCGCATTCTTCATCAAAGCCGGCATGAATTGCCAGTGTTTTTACTGCGTAATAATGAAAGTTTATATCCATAATCCTTATCCTTTCTTTTTCCATGAAGCCAGTGTGATGTACAAATCGTTGTAGTCGTTGTCCGTGCCGTCTTCCACACAGACACTCATCGTACGCCCCACGATATGGGCATTTCCGTCAATAACACCGTTCATCGACTTGCTGCCATACTGGGGATTGGAAGTGTCATAGATGGTGACTTCAAAACGCAGGTTTCCACCTCCTCCGTAGAAGCAGCCTTTAGTTCCATTGGTAAGATCCTGCAATTCGGTGCTGTGACTCGTTTTCTTGATTGTGGCGTAAACTGTCTTGTCATCTCTCAGTACTACCAAGGCATTGCGTTCTGCCTGCGAACAAACGCTCCACACCATGTAGTCGCCTTTTTGAACATCTTCTACCGGATAAACTTTTTTCTGATCCATGTCGATAAGTTTTTAATTTTTTCCTACTCTGCCGGCTTTTCGGATTCCGCCACCCGGTTTTGCGAGACGGGTGCTCGTTTTTTTTACAGACAGATTATCCGAGTGGATTTTCATCCTGTCCATCGTCACCGCCTCCCTGCGCCGGGTCATCGTCCTTGGTGTCGGGGCTAAGCTCTATCCACTCCAGGTCGTCGCTGTCCACGAGGGCGCGGGTGTAAGTACCGCTGGCAGTCTTCTCACGTTCGGGGATGAACTCCACGCGGACGGCTTTTACCTGCTTTTCGAAGTCGAAGTCATCGAGGTTTGCCACGCCCACGGTGTCAAGCACATAGCGGAAGTAGCCGAGGCCTTTGATGTGGACGCTCTTGCCCTGGCTCATGCGGGTGTGCATCACGTCGGCGATGTCGCCCAGCACGGCTTGCACGTCACTGTTGCCTTATGGAACAGTCCAAGGAGATGAACGTTCACTCTTGCCCCATACCAGCCCATCCTGACATGGCTTTTCAGATTGGCATATTCCCAACTATCCATGCCTAAGACACCTGCGTTGTAAAGCATACCGTCGCTACCCAACCAATAGTTACGTTCTACGCAGCAGTCTTGTGCCGACAAGTTCATTTCTCCACCTATCATCGTGGCATATAGACCCTTGTCGTTTCCCGTGAGGTGCGGGGGGATATAATTGCTGGGCAACTTATACTCCTGCCCAGCTTAGGAGTTAAACAATCTACTTTATTATTCAACTCTATATCTACACGTTATGGACTTAAATTCATACCCGAGGAATTGTTTTCCATGATGTTTGTTACTACCACTATAATCTATAATAATATCAGCAGTCCAACAATATCTACCTTCGGCTTCGCCATCATTCATAGCTTTCTGGTCTTTTGACAAAACCAAATCGATGGACCGGGTTTCACAATCATCAAAGATACCATTATTTCTGACATTACCATATACTTTTGTAAGATTGCCTAAAACTACTTTTTGAAGCCCTGTACAATCTGAAAAAGCATTTTCCTCAATTTCTGTAACATCTGGGAGGGCTATGGATTTCAGCATGTCAAAATGCTTAAATCCTTCATAAGGAATCTTCTTACATCCTATCAAAGTAAGGTTTATACTCCCATACCCTGCATCTCGAAGTCCGTAATATATTGCATCCAATGTATTTTTATCCGCATCGGGAGCAAGAACGAGATTGATGTAAGTCCTGCCCGCATACAATTCCTTCTTGACGTCTTCCACAATTTGATCGAAAGAGAGACCTTCGTCAGCCAGCGAAACAACAGTAGCATCCAGTGCATAACTCTTAGCATTTTTTGTTTCTTGCGTGAATTTATAAGTTGCCAAAGGAACTTCCCCATATTTCACATCGACTCTGGAATTTGTTACAAAATTACCATATAAATAGGCATTGCCATTTTCATCAGATGTAAGGGCATAATTTTGATCCCATTTCATATCGCTGCTGCCCGCAGGAGTGAAATATTCGGTATCAACTGTTATTGGCTTATTTGGCATAGTTGCAATGCGGAGGCGTGAATAGTTGCGTGTTGCCTCGGCAAATTTTACGGTTATAGCCTCACCATTAGGGGTGATATTGGCTTTTCCCTCGATATATTCATCCGTTCCTGCAACCTTACCTTCTTTCAAAACTAATGTGCCGGCTTCCCATTTGTAATTAGGGGCATAATATACATGAGGAAAGGTTGGCACTTCGTCTATTTTATAAGACAACTCGCCACTTGCCAATTCCCAGCTACTGCCATTATATTTAAAAGCAGCATACTTAGTCCCTAAAGTCTTACTGGTCATCTCCAGAAGCAACTCATCTCCTTCAGCCCATGAAGTCTTGCCTTCATCTGGTGTACCAATAGCACGAGTCTGTGAATCTCCGAATGCCGGAAATTCACCAACAACCAACTGTACGTTGCTCTTGCCTGTTGTTGCGGTTGGTTCTTCTATATCACTTGTGCATGACGCCATTACTATAGTAACGACTGCCAGCATGATGTATTGAAATATCTTTTTCATATTCTTTCCTCCAATTATTTGAGATCATCTTCATTTGTCCAACCAGTCATATTATCTATGCTGATTCTGGTCAGTTCCACTTTGTCTTTTCCTACATCGAGTTTGTAGGTGTAGCGATGGCCCTCTTGAAACTCCGTATTTGACCTCATTTTTGCATGGAAGTTTTGGTCGCCTATCTTGAATTTCACGAAAATCTCGCCAACTTTGTAGGAACCAGGGATAACGATTGCAGAAAACATACCATCGTCATGCTTACAGGCTTGTACCCAATCAGGATTACCTGAAGGTGTATTCATTACAAATTTTCCCTGGTCTTGGTCTCTAAAAAATCTAACACTGTTGTGTTTAGAATACACTTGTGGTTCACTAATATCCTTATTGGGATAATCCGCAGTACCAACATGATATACTATCGTGACCAGCGACATGCGATGCTTCATAGGAATGTCTACATAATCTTTAGGGACATCGTACCAATAGCCGTTTATTAAATCTGCAGCTTTCAACTTGGTCTCATCACTTTGGTCTATATGCAAATTATAGATAAAAGGATTGGTTATATCATAAGGATACCAAGCAATCAATTCGCATCTTCCCACTTTTTCCCAGCGAAGTCTTCTGATAGGTTCCCAACGGTATAACCCATTTTCTTCCACATATTTATATTCACCAGTTCTAGTATCTTCATCACCGAAAATTTGCAGTACACTTATTAGGTCCTCATTCTCCCAATTTTTACCATTTCCCAATGTATTGACACGAGTCTGCATACCTCCAACAGAGAAAGTAGCATTGATTTCCTGCCCTTTCAGCGTTGGAGCCATATCTTCATTTTGCGTACATGCTGTAAAGCCCATAGCCATAAGGCCCATTACCGCATAGGAAATTCTTTGTTTTATCGTCTTCATAATCTTCAGTTTTTTATTGTTAGTGAGTTAGTGAGCGGCCAAGCTCACTAACCCTGTATTCCCTATTTTCAGTACCTTATTTCTCATTACAAATCTATATCTGCGTCTAAATCACTTGAATCACCATTTTCCCAAGGATATATATTAGCATCTTCTATAGTAATCCCCGTATTTTTAACAGTTATGTTGTATGTATATTTTTTGCCACCTTCTAATTGTCCATGGGTGGATGGTGTTATAGGGGTTGTGTATTTTACTTCGCTATCATTCAACAACAAGTAAATCTCTATATCCATCTTATTGCTTTCAAGGTTTTGCGGCAACATGATATAAGCAAAACTTTCTTCGCTTTCAAAAGGTACATCATAAAAAGGACGAGTAAGAGTAGCTCTGTCACCAATAGTTTCAACCGAACCTGTTCTTGTGTCAAATTTACCGCTTGTAAATATTCCTTTCAACTCTAAGCGATTGAATTTATAATTGTTATATTTGACACCCTGCCCTGGTTTAATTTTGAATTCAACCAAACTCATACAATGCTTAAAGCGATGTTCGATATCTGTAAAATTCACAATTGGAGATGCTTTGCTTGCAGTAGCTCCTGAGGCAAAAAGTACATCAGCCTTACAAGGTTGGTTTGCTTCTACCTCAGCCATATTCCAATTCATTTTACCATCAGTTAAGAATTTGCTATAAGGATAGTATGCACTAAATGTTGTCTCTTTGTTGTCCTTGAAATAGATGATGTTGTTATTGTCAGCAGCTTCAAAAGTACCATCCCCATTTGTTGTTACATACTTTTTGTTGTCTCCTGTTGTATTGCCAGATGATGTGACATATACGCCAATGGCATCGCCTGCTGTCCAGCTGTTGTTGTCTGCAGTTCCACGGGTTTTGATATTGTTGGAAATGTCCGCCTGTACGGTAGCAGCAACAGGACCATTGTTGCCGATACCGTCTTCTTCGTTAGCGCAAGCTGCAAACAGCAATGCTGCGGCAGCAATGTATAAGAATCTAAATTTCTTCATATATCTTGTTATTTAAGAGTTGTTATTGTGCTATATGTTCATTATTGTCTCCTGCCTCTGTCCAAGGCTTAATGGTTCCAGAAATATCTACGGCAGAACGACTCAATTTTACTACTGTATAGTGGTATCTTTTGCCACCCTCAAGTTTTACAGGCATTGTCCATACGAAAGGAGCGTCGTAACCATTCTTGAGGTCAAACTCTATCACTCGGGTTGCTTCTTCTGTAGGGAGCAGGATTGCCTCATACAGCTTGCCAGCTTCGGTAGTTTTCATCGTGATGTCCGCAGGAGTTTCTTCACCAGAGATAGTTCCATCCACAAGATTGAAAGTGGCTTTGGTATTCTGACCTTTCACTGTCACAGTCATTTTCTTAAGGTCTTCTTGCGTGAGACCGTTACCTGGTTGAACCTCCAAAATAAGATTGCTTAACTTATGGAAGAACTTCAAGTCTACCTGTGGCGTAGCTTTGTTGCATCCAGTAGTCTTGGCATACATAAAGTCGATAGCTTCCTGACTTTTTTGGTCTGCGACATTAAGAGCCACCTTGTAGTCATTGACAGTGGTCTGTGGATAGTAAGAATAGAAGTCCACATCTCCATCTATCGGGAAGAAAACAGTCTTACCACCAGAAACAGGTGAAAAGGCTATACTTCCATTTGACTGATAGCAAACATTGTCAACACCCTCTTTGATTACATCCGCAGAGAGTGTCTTGCCTGCTTCTGTCATGAAGATACCGATCCTGTCACCATCAGCCCAAGCTACACCAGCAGCACGGGTGTTTACGTTGATACCACCAGTAAATTGCACGGCTACCTTATCGTTCTGGGTAGAAGGTGCGGTGTCTTCTGTACTGCATGAAACCATTGCACCAGCCAAGAGTGCAAGGGCGAAAAACTTCGTCATCTTTTTCATTTTATAAACAATTTAAAAGTTATTATTATTTTATTTCTACTTCATTGTTGAGGTTCGTCCAACCGTTGATGGTAGCTTCCAGATTCATCTTTGGCTGCATTTGGTTGTAGTTGAGTCGCAACTCATACTTTCCTCCAACCTTCATCGCAGGAGCGGTGATGTCATACTCTTGCAAGGTCCCATTAGGCAGCAAGAGGCGGAGATAAAAATGAGAGGCGGGGCTTCCCTGTATGGTCGGCATCAGCCGGATGACTTCTGATTGCAAAGTTGACTCAGTAGCCAAGATAGTAGGCATTTCCACTTCCGTTGGCTTTATGCTCGGCAACCCATAGTCGCCATCACCATTCTTCTGTGTAGGGAACAGACACCAGGCTGCATCTAATGCCTTACCACTCATTTCTGTACCTTTAGGTACATTCTCTATGATGATGGTCAGTTCGGCAAGCACGCTTTTGACAGGATTTTGCACCACATAGTTGCCTTCCTTGTTGTCTATCCTTACGTCAGCGACTCCGAAATAAGCATTGTCCTTCACATCCTTAGGATTGGTCAAGCCTATCTGGATATTGTTCCAATTAGTCAAAGCCCTGGTCTGGTCAGTGGTGAAGAATGGCTCTATGAGATTGGTAATAGCCAATATCTGATAATGCCCTTCAGGAAGAGCGAAGCGTTGGCTTGCCACCTCCTGCGCACTGCCATAATGTTTTTCCTCAACTAAGGAACCGTCATCGGCATTGAATATCCAGAGCTTCACATCCTTCACTTCCGTACCTTGGTCGGCTTCATCTGCCCAAGTGAGCGATACTGACAAGCCACCCTCATCCTCACCGTCATGAACATTATGGTCGCAACTTGCCAACAGGCATGGGACGCATAACAGCACCCATAACCAAATATTAAATCTTCTTTTTGCTTTCATTTTCTATCTTGTTTTATGGGTTACTGATGATTGTCTTTAGTCTCTACTCGGCGAGCCTTATCCGCATCTTGGGTGTCATCGCTACCATTTCCTATGGCAGTAATGCGACTTGCCTCTATGCCATTCTTCACAAGCCAAGTTTTTACGGCTTCTGCACGCTGGCGAGATATACGTTTATTGACAGCCACGCTGCCTTTTGTGTCACACCAACCTGTTACCGTCACCTTCATGTTCGGATTCTCTTTCAATGTTTTGAGAATATAATTCAATTTAGTCTCTTCATTTTGTTGGATGTCGATACTATTGAAGGTGAAATATATGACAGGGAAAGTCACCTTTGCAGATTCTTTTATGTCTTGTTCAACAACTTTTGTTTCTGCCTTATCCACAGTTTCTTTCAGATTGACCTCCTCCGAAGAAGTTGGTTCCTGTTGTAGAACTTCCTTTTGTGGAACTGATGGAGTTTCTGCTATCTTGTTCTTCTTTTTAGAGAGGTATATCCCCAATCTTACTCCACTTTCCCAAACAAAGTTGTTCTTATGCAGATGTTCTGGCATTCCGTCCATACGTTCGCCAGTAAGACGAGTCAAACCGGAATAGATGCCCAATTTCAGGCATGAGGTCAGTTGATAACCAACCTGCAAGTCTGCACCATAACCCAAATGCCATTTGGTAGAACTTTTCATCACCTTGGCATCATCGGCTATAGTATGGATATCAGCCTTGGTACTTACTGCATATATATGAGGTGAAACAGCCAAATCCCATCGGCTGTTAGCTGTTTGATGGAACAGTCCAAGGAGATGAACGTTCACTCTTGCCCCATATTGTCCCATTCTGACATGGCTTTTCAGATTGGCATATTCCCAACTGTCCATGCCTAAGACACCTGCCTTGTAAAGCACGCCGTCGCTACCCAACCAATAGTTACGTTCTACGCAACAGTCTTGTGCAGACAAGTTCATTTCTCCGTACTTGGCAGATAACTCTGCCGAGAAAATGGAGTTGAAACGATAGCCACCATATAAGCCAGCAGCCCAACCGAGGTACGTCTTGTCATGTCCGAAACTTGAGAAAGTAGAGAAACCGAAAGGCATTCCACCCTCAATACCGATGTACCAGCCTTGCGAAATAGTCTTTCCATCTTTTTTTGCTTCTGCTCTCGCAAAAGAAAATGGAAGAATAAATGCAAGTATTGCAACCAGCAACCGATTTTTTGTTGTCAAATAATTTATCATATCATTCATTCATTTTTTATCGTAAAAATAAAAATCTATCTCCAATTACAGGACAAGTAGCCACCATAAAGCTAATTCATCCATTCTATCCGAAACTCACTCCAGGAAATACAAGAGGTTTGTTAGGAAGATAAATATGGATGCAAAGAACAAATATATATAAAAGCGTTCCCTCTTGATGAAGTCACGAAAGCTATAGCGAGCCTTATAGTGATCATCAAGATATATCCTGTACTCATGTATCATGGCATATCCCAAGATAATACCTAATATGAGTACAAACACCCCGATGATGATCAGGGCTAATTCTATCCTTGGCATAGTTTCTAACATTTCTTTCATGGCACAAAGATAGTGTTTTTCTCTAAAAAAAGGTGGCGCATTCCCCTGTCAATGTGTCTACTTCCTATGTTTTAGGTGTCTACTTCCTACGAAGTAGACACCCATTTTAACGATTTATTCCCTTTTATTATGCGTTTTTCTGATATTTATTGAAAAATGGTTAATCCTGTTTTTTATCATCTGGTGCTGCATTTGCAACTTGTTCATCTCGCCATTCGGTAGGCGTACAACCTTCCTTTGACTTGAATATCCGGTACAGATAGGTACGGGCAGAGAAGCCACACTCGGCAGAAATAATGTCATTACTATAGTCTGGAAATTCCAACATCATCTTCTTTGCCGCATTGAAACGTATATCACCAAGCCATATTCTGAATGTAGTTTTCAGATACTGGTCGAAGAATACAGATAACTCATCCTTGGAGATACAAAGTGTGCGAGAGAGGGTAAGCATATTCACAGTACTGTCCTTATATCCTAAATTCGCACACCATGCATCAAGACTTTTCTGGATGAAATCTCTGCGCTCATCGGAAAGTTGTTGTAAAGATTCTATTCTACTATCAGCAGAGGTCTGCTGTTTAGCAGAAAGTGCCCCCCCCATACCTATATTTTGTTCCCACCAAGGCATCGTTTTCCACTTCTTTATCCAAGAGTTCTTCGGTAGGGATATAACTGCTGCCGAGAGCGATAAACGTAAGATTGAAGAACAACAAGGCAAGCAATACGGCAGGACCTACTATATATAATAAGGTGGTAGAACAGATGGCAACTGGCATAGCGAGAACTGCGAGCCATAGAATGATTACACTTGCTCGGGAATATCTTACGTAAGGCAACAAATCCGTTGCCGCCATTGTCTCCAACATATTTTTACGCCTAATCATCTCCTGAATAATCATGTATATGCAATAGAAAACACTTACGCAAAACAGAGTCAGCATCAGATAAAGCCCCTCTCTGATATACAGGCTATGATGAAGACTGATACCCACGCAAAAGACCACAATGATGGCAGCATAAATGCCACTGCACATCAGTATCATCTTTCTGAGGTTAGCACGGGTGGTTTCTATGTTGTAGATTCCTATGGAAATGAGCGAGAAGCAGGGGGTATAGAGGAGGATGTTGATGACCGCCCCCAGATTATCGTGCATAGCACGGAACCCGAAAGTCATCTGCAACACATATTGTATCGCCAGTCCTATCAGGGCAGCAACGATCATCCATCGAGAACGCTCATACCGCTTGTTCTCCCATCTTACATGCAGATGAGAGAGTGCTACGATGAAGGCATTGACGAGCATGAATATGAAGCATGCAAACTGAAATAGAAATAATGAATCCATACGCTTCTTATCTTTTGTTTACTTTCTTGTATTTTTGATTACTTGCTGTAGGATTATCTGGATTAGTCATCTGCAAATATCCTGCTGCAACAAGGGAGGTGATGTAACGTTCACGGTTCTTGGAATGCATACTGACACCAATTCTGTCAAGTATCTCTTTGGTTGTACGAGGTACGGAACAGAAGTTAACAATATCCTTTTCCTTGTTCGTCAATGTTACTCTTTTAGTGTCTAAGTCGGTACCAGAGTGTCTAAGTCCGGTGTCTAAGTTGGTATCAGAGTGTCTAAGTCCAGTATCTAAGTCGGTGTCTGAGTGTCTAAGTCCGGTATCTAAGTCTTCGACTTGGTTACTTTCTCCTCTCCAAACCGTGATGACAAATTCCTGTGCCTTGTCATTATTCATAAACGTTACATTGATATCTTCGTCCAGTGCACGAGTGATGCCGCTACCTACACCGGTGTATGGCAGCAAGTATATCGCATTATTGAAAAGAAACATATTGCGAGGCATGGAAGTTCCAGCCTTGATGTCATCAATAGTGAGTCCGTTAGGCAATGCACCTGGACTGTGAATCTCCACACGATTGTCGAAAATGAAAATGCGAACAGGGGCTTTCATGTTCAACGAGCGATGTACAAGGCTGTTTACCGTGAACTCAACCAAACTGGTGTAAGGTATTTCCAACTTACCCATGCTGTTGAATTCATCTCCCACCTGCACATTATGCAGGTTACGAGTGAAGAAATCCATGATAGTATCATATTGGTGAAGCAGATTTCCCTCCATATCTGCATCATTCACTTTGTCACGGAACACCTTGCTGCCAACACTGTTGCCAGCAAAACAGATACACTTGGCTGTCATCATTGGCATCCAGCGTTGGGTATATTTGCCAAACAGAAGCATGGCAGCAACAGTCAGTGTGCCATCGGGACGGATAAATCGCAGATTGCGAAGTATCTTCTCACAGTCATGTCCCTTAGCTATGGCAGAGCAAATCATATCAAGTGATGCTTCATTAAAAGCGTCACCTGTCAAGCCTTTCTTCTCCAAAACTCTTTCAAAACGGTTGCCAAGAAACTGCTTGATGGTCGTTGCATCAAGGTCGTTGACAGTTGCATCCCTAACACCAGCCTCGTCTGGAGCAAAACTACCGCAGTCGGTCATCATTTCTGCAAGTTCAGCATTGTCGAACACTTTACGCTTGTCGGCACCATTCTTCACCCATACGATTCCCTTGTTGTCATGATAAGGCTTGTTGAGTCCTTCCTTCACAGTAGCAACAATCAAGTAGCCATCCTCGACCTCAACAGTATCTATCTTTATCAGAATGGATGGCACTACATTTTCTGAAGCAATGTCACTCAACAAGTTGGTTGTTTCTTGTACCTCAGAATACGACAAGGCATTGGTTTCTCCGGTCTTATCCTTTATACCAACTACCAACTTGCCACCATGTGAATTACTGAACGCCACTAATTCACAAGCAATATCATATTTGTCGAGAATGCGTTCCTTGAACTGCACCCCCGACACCTCGCCAGCCTTTATATGTTTCAATATATCGTCCATCATTCTTTGATACATTCTTTGTTCAACAAATCGTTTACATCCACTTTCAGCAAATCAGAAATCCGTATTAAGGTTTCCAAGTCTGGTTGGCAAGTGTTGGTGCACCATTTAGAAATGGTTGCTTGGTCTTTACCCAACATTTCTGCCAACCACTTGTTTGAGCGCTTGGTTACTGCCAACATTATCTTCAATCTGTTTACATCTTTCTTTGCCATACTTTTATAGATATATAATTCGTATGCAAAAATACAATAATTATTCTAAATATTGCTGTAATATTTCCAAAAAGTTTGTTTTAAAGGCTATTTATTGAATATTTCGCCATTTTTTAGATAAAAACAGGGGTATCTTATTATGATAAAAACATTAAGATACCCCTATATATAATAAGGTGTCATAACCGACAGAAGGAGCGTGCTTGTTTTCCAACTATGCTTTGTTCTGTTTCTATATTCTTTGTTTCGTGTTTTTCAGCAGTATCTTGCTCCTGTGGTGGTGCCAATTCTAACTGTATTTTCCTGTCCAACGCCGCCAGTTCCGCTTTCAGACCTTTCAGTTCTTCCTCTTTCTTCCAAGTCTTGCCAGCTATCTCTTCCAGTTGCGGTATTTCCTTTTCCAAAGCCTTGCATCTTGAATCATACTGCTCAATGTAGCTTGGTATCTTCTGTAAGGCATTCAGAAAGTTGTTTGCCGCTGCTATCGGGTCCGACTTGGCAATGTGACCGTAGTTGTACTGGTACTTGTAATTGCCCTCGACAAAAAAGCGGTTGTCAACAAATGGAAGACCATTCTCGAAACTTGTCTCGCTGACAATCTTGACAGGGAATCCGTAGATTTCTCCAATCCGCTTGTATTGTCCGCCAGTTGTCTCTTTCTCCGCCAACATTTGCAGATGCTTTCCTATAACCTCCAAGTTCGTGGACTCCACACCATCAAGAGTGATGAGGTTGAGGATGTTGCCGTCCTTGTCTTTCTTGGCTTTGCCCATAAACTTGCCGTAGTCCTCGGTCATTCCCTTGAGAGAGGCTTTGTTGTTACCCAGTTCTGACGTCTTTGACTGCAATTTTGTTTCTGAGTCACGCTTACCCTTGTTAAACGATTTGCGCTCACCCTCCAGAGAAGCAACCTTCTTCTCCAACTTCGCCTTGTCAAGCAAGTCGGTATTTCCGGAGAGAATAGCCATATACTCTGAAAAATTCATGCCCGATTTCTCGTCCATTGCTCCCTCGTCAATGGTTCTCGCTCCCAAGGCTCCGCTTTTCAACTGCGAGATAAAAGTCTGCTTGCAGTGCAGGAGGTTGAACTTGTACGAGTCAAGCGACTTTTCCACCGCATAGATGATGACATCCACCTTGTTGTCGGCATACAGCTTGGCAATCTTGTTGCCGGCACGCACACCTCGACCGTCACGCTGTGCCAAGTCTGACGGCCGCCACGGTGTATCCAAATGATGGATAGCCACACACCGTTTTTGTGCGTTTACACCTGTACCCAACATGGATGTGGAGCCGAACAATACTCGTACCGAACCCTCGTTCATGGCTGCTATCACCGCCTTTCTTGCCCTCTCGTTCTTGCACTCCTGAATGAAGCGGATTTCAGATGAAGGTATTCCATAATCCTCTATCAGCTTACGCTTGATTTCAGAATACACGTTCCATTCGCCCGGTCGATATGTTCCCAAGTCGGAGAACACGAACTGCGTGCCCTTATGGCCGTCGTAACGGTGATAGTAGTCGGCTATCATCTTCGCACAATGGCTCGCCTTGTTGTCGGGATGGTCCTCACAAGTCGGGTCTATCATGCGCATGTCGAGTGCCATCTTTCGGGCATAGTCCGTGGCTATGAGCATCTTTGCCTTCTCTTCCGTTTCCGACAGAGGCGGTCTGCCGAGGATGGTGGCATCACCCGTCTTGGCAAACTCCATCAGCTTTTGGATAAAGTCTTCCTGCTCGGGTGTCGGTGGTATGTTATGAAGAATCTCGTTCTTCTGTGGTCTGTCCACGCCAACCGCCTCCGCCGTGCGATAGTCGGTTATCTCGTTGTAGAAGGCAGCAAGCTCAGGCACTTTGATGAAGTATCGGAAACGCTCCTTCTGCACGATGTTGTTGGTGACGTTAAACTCGAAGTCGGTAGTCTTCTTGGCGAAGATTGCCGCCCACGCATCGAAACAGCGGATATCCTGACGCTCCAGTTCCTTGGGGCGCAGGTACTTGAAGAGCAGATACAACTCAGTCAGTGAGTTGCTGATAGTTGTTCCCGACAGGAATGTCGCTCCCAAGTCTCTGCCTGTCCGCTCCTGTATGGTACGGATGGCAAAGAGCATGTTGAGTGCCTTCTGGCTTCCCTCGCTGTTGCCGAGTCCTGCCACACGGTCGTGACGGGTGTTGAACATGAGGTTCTTGAACTGGTGGCTCTCGTCCACAAACAAGTGGTCGATGCCCATCATGCGGAAGTCCACCACATCATCGGTACGTTGCTCGATGCTGTAGGCTATCTTCTGCAACTTCACCTCCAGATTCTGCTTTCGCTTTTCCAAGCCTTTGAGCATTCCCCGTGACACGTCCTTGCCCTGCGTGCGTATCACCTCCAAGTTTTCCTCCACGGTATCAAGCTCAGCCTGCAATATCTGCCGCTGGAGTTCTGGCGATTGCGGTATCTTCCCGAACTGGTCATGCGACATGATTACACAGTCATAGTCGTTGTTCTTGATGTTGTTGAAGAAACTGACACGGTTCTTGGTGGAAAAGTCCTTCTCCGAGGCATAGAGTATCCTCGCATGGGGATAAGCTGTCTGATAGGTGGCAGCTATCTCCGCGACATTGGCTTTCAGTCCGATAATCATCGGCTTGTGAGCCATACCGAGGCGTTTCATCTCATGCGCAGCCATACACATGATGAGGGTCTTGCCTGTACCTACGGCGTGGTCACATATCCCGCCTCCGTTCTGCAAAAGCATCCATACACAGTCCTTCTGACTTGGGTACACACTCTTGACACCATACTTTCCGCCAAGGGCTTTCAAGTCCAAGCCGGGGAAGGTCTGGTGAGAACCGTCATACTTCGGACGCACGAAGCAGTTGAACTTCCGGTTGTACATTGTGGTCAAGCGTTCCTTAAAGGAGTCAGACTGCTCTTCCAGCCATTCAGTGAACCCGTTGCGGATTTCTTCAATCTTGGCATTGGCGAGCTGTATGCCCTCGCTGTCACGCACCTTGATGTCGTTGCCGTGTTCATCCTCACCGATACTCTTCATCATGTCGGGACAGGTGTTGTGCAGGGCATGTTTCAGAAGACTCATGCCGTCATAGTGGCGGTAATATCCCTTCACCATATACTCATCCGTGATGGCCATGGTCTTCATACTGCATTTTGCCGAATATTCGTCCATGCTGTCGGAATAGACGATGCTGACCTGTGTATTGAAGAGGTGGCTCATGTAAGCGGAATACACACCTGTAGGTATCCAACGCTCACCGAAGTTGAAGTCCAAATCCTCAAAGGCTATCGGTTCGGGAAAGCTTGCCTTCAAGGCTTCCAACGACTCCCTCACGATTGCATGGTCGGGATTTTCCTTCAGCCATTCTTCTATACGCTCCGCTTTCTCTATTACATTGCCAGCAATGAAGCGGTCGGCTATCTCGTAGCCGTCTATGAGCGGATTGTAATAGATGCGTCCTTTAAGCACTTCCGTCAGTTCCTGTTCCGGCATATCCGATAATTCAGTCATATACGGCAAGTCGATACAGCCGAACTTGTTGAGCGAGGCGGTGAGCGCTTCCTCTGGAGAATCGACATGGCTGACCTCGTCAAGCGAAAAAGAGACCGGGTGGTCGAAGATGTCTGACTTTGTGAACTGTCCGTTTTCTACCCGTTCCAACGACAGCATGTCGCGCCCTGAGGCATCCATAAGGATGAACTTCACGTTCTGCTTGGCATTGAGGTTGCCGAAGCGGATGAAGAAAGCGTCATAATAGACATTCAGACTCTCACGCATCTGCTTGTTTTCCGTCTGTTCTTCCGCTTCATAGGTGTAAAGTTTCTGATAGGCATCACGGAGGGCGATATACAAAACTGCCTTTTCTTTCTGCTCCATATTCAGATCCAACGGCATGAAGGTAGCACCATACTTGGTAAGGTCTTTCAATACACCGATGTTTCTGGCAGAGTCGAGCACCATAGAACCCTCACGATGAAAAATTTCCAGTTTCTCATCAAATGGATGGGGCTTCATAACATTCTCTTTCTTCCTTGCCTGCTCTTCCAGCTTTCTTTCTTGCTCTTTTTGTTGTTCCCGCTCATGATTTGTTTCTTTCAATGTGCTCTGAGTCTTGGAATCTTCTTTTGCCTCATTCTCTTTCGACTGTCCATGCCCGATTTGAGTTTTGAGAACTTCTATCGGTTCCATCGGCGGCTTGAACTTCGGATCAAGCGTATCTTCAACGCCCAGAGCCTTGAGTTGTTCCTGACGGTGCAGTTCCGCCTTTTGGCGCAGCAGCACCCTGTCTTCGGGAGCCATGGTCATCATCATCTCGTAAAAGCCGTTGATTGGCGGATTCTCTTCCCAAGAGATGCTTGCGTATGGTTCATCACCAGGCAGGATTGGTTTTGTCTCCTGTGCTGTTTCCTGCTCTTTTGCATCTGTCAACGAAGGCTTTTCTTCTTTTTCCACAGGCTTTGTCACAACTTCAAAAGTCGGATTGACGCTTTTTACCAACGGACTTGCTTTCTTCCTTGACACTTTCTTGGCGGCAGCACCCACTGTTACCTCTGCTTTCTTCTTCGTTGAATGGACAGCCTGACGGTTTTCTTCTTCCATTCCCCAAAGGTCAAACAGAGTCATTTGGACTGGTGGCTGCTGATGATTGGACTTTTGGGATAGCTCTGCATCATCAGTAGGCTTTTCCTGCTTTTGCAAGGATACTACCGTATCGTTCTGCTTTACCTCAATGGAAGGCTTTATCTTCTCTGTTTCTTCTATCTTTTCTGTTTCTTCAACCTCCTTAACTTCCTCAGCCTTTGTTTCCTCTATCCCCAAGTATCGGTTCAAATTGAGGTTCTTCTTAAAGTCTTCATGGAGCATCCTTCGCAAATCCTCTGCAATGCCTTCCACGCCATCCTCATGCGTGTATATCATTGCAGGTTTGCCGAACGGGTCAGTATCCAACTTTGCCGTTGTATGGATAATGCGTTCCGGATGCTCCAGAAAGTAGTTGTTTGTCGGAATGCGATTCTCGTCATTATAGACGGTATCAAGCAGGTTGTCGTCTCCTCGCAGCGATTCCTTTTGGCTGTTTTTCTGCAGAATGATGAGGTCACTGCCCACTTCCGTATTGGCATTTTCCGTGAACAGGTTGTTGGGCAGGCGAATCGCTGACACGAGATCAGCATGATAGAGCATCATAAAACGCGCGGCACTGTTGTTTTTGGCATTCAATACGCCTTGTGAGGTGATGAAGGCAACCAACCCACCATCCCTTACCGTATCAAGAGCCTTGACAAAGAAGTAGTTGTGTATGCGTCTGGTGACAAGTGCCCTCATGCCTTTCATGGCTGTATAAGACGGATCAAATACGGCAACATCGCCAAAGGGAATATTTGAGATGGCGAGGTCGAAGTAGTCATTGAAAGGCTTTTCTATCTTCTCGAATCCCTCTATGCGCACTTTCTGCTCCGGGTGCAGATGGTGGAGTATCTTTCCCGTAAGCAGGTCTTTTTCAAACGCCATAATCTCTGCCTTGGGATTGTTATCCAAGACGGAATCGACAAAGGCACCGATGCCTGCCGAGGGTTCAAGCACCTTTTCGGGGATGATATGATGCTCTTTCAACACATCCGTCAGAGCCTCCGTAACGGCTGACGGCGTGTAGAATGCCGTGAGGACAGACTGTTTCAGACTGTCCATCAACTGTTTGTACTCGCTTTCATTCTTGCTGTTTTCACGGATAAGTCTATGCAGCTCCACTGTTGGAGCAAACAATTCAAGGTCTGACTTTGCCCAATGGACGGCATCCGCCAGTTCCCTGGCAGGGTTCAGGATGCACTTCAATCCACCGAATCCGCAATAACGCTCCAGAAGGAGACGCTCACGGGCGGTCGGCGTGCGCTGTTCCCTGTCAAGGATGAATGCTGTCTCTATCGCCTTGATGTTGTCGTTCAGACGTTGTTTTCTATTGTACGCCATTTGACTCTATGAAAATGGCTACGGTTCCCGTCAACTCTGTGTAGAGCTGGCCGTAGTCCGGTGACTGGGCAAAATCGTCATCGGTGAGGTCGTAAATGGAATACACGTTGTCAACCAGAGGCAGGAGGTGCTTGACAAACGCTTCCTGATCTTCTACTGCTACCTCCAGGGGAAACTCACTGTCAACAACATCGTACAGGATGCTGTACTTGGAAAAGCGGAGACCTTTCAGCAATGCTGACATGGCAAGCTCTTGTGCCGCATCGGCAAAGAGGGCATCACGCCGTGCCTGCTCATATACTTCTGCGGCATGGTCAGCACGTTCGCGGATAAAGTCCGCATCGTTGGCTTGTGGAAAACGGTTCTCTCTGAGATGGTTCAAGAGATACAGCCCGTAATAGGACAGTTCTGTCTGTGCCTGTTTCTTTCTGTTCATCTGTCTGTTGAATGGATTAAGTGGTGAATAATAAACCGTGGATGGCGGTTGATGTTTGTTGAAAGCAAGAAAAAGGCACTCGGTATCCCTCCGAGTGCCGCCACTTAATCCACAGTAAATAAAAGCATCCTGAATCAAGACACCATTTATGAACCATGTTTCGGTGGCAAAGGTACAAACTATTTCTTGTATCTCTTCACATTTCCTCGCTTTTCTGCTGTTTTGCGCTCTGCAAAAACGAATTTCGTGTTGAAATTCTCGTCAAAGGCAATGGCTGCGGAGAATGATTTGCCTTGCTTGCTGGTGAAACCATTGAGCGTTCTGGTCTTGCCCTTGGTAAGCAAGTCGGTGATGTCGGCATCAGTGAGCAACTTTCCTGCTACCTGCTTGAACACTGGCATACCGCACTCCTTGTTGCTGCATCTTACTACCTTTCCGAAGAACTGCATGGTACCTTGCTTGCATTTAGGACACTGGCAGCCGGAATCCTTGTGGCTGAAAAGTCTGTCACAACCTAACAATTCCGCAGTGATTTCACGGGTATAGCCTTCGATACTATGGGTGAACCCGTCTGCACTTGCTTCACCTCGTTCAATCTTGGCAAGTTCCGCCTCCCATTTGCCCGTCATCTCCACATTGGCAATCGCCATGTTCTTCACCACGGAATGCAGGGCGAGTCCTTTTTCCGTCGGCACAAGTTTCTTCTGCTGGCGCACCATATACTCTCGTTTGAGCAGGGTTTCGATGATGGCGGCACGTGTGGCTGGTGTACCTATACCGCAGTCCTTCATTGCCTGGCGCATCGTATCATCTTCTATCTCTTTGCCTGCGGTCTCCATTGCTGCAAGCAATGTGGATTCCGTATGCAATGGCTTTGGTTTGGTCTTGCCCTCCGTGATGGTGCAGCCAGAAAGAGTGATATGCTGTCCTTCTTGCCAGTTGGGAATGACTTGATCCTTGACCTCATTGTCTGTTGCGTCTGCATCCTTGTCCTGCCTGTTGTTCTTTTCCTTGAGCGACAACGCTCGCCAGCCAGTCTGTCGGATGATGGAGCCACTGATGCCAAACTCAACTTCATGATCCACTTGCGCCGATACTGATGTGATGTCCTTGATGCAGTCTGCCGAGAACGCTTCAATCATCCGGCACAATATCATGTCATAAACGATCTTCTCGTCCTTGAAAAGACCAATGGCTGCATTTTCTGTGATGAGCAGGGCATGGTGGTCGGTCACTTTGGCTGCATTCACGCTGTTCTTGCTGTAGTCCTCACTGCCAGGCAAGAGTTTCACTTTTTCTCCATATTCCGAATGATTCTCCAGATTCTTGAAGAGTTTGGGAAGGGTGGCAAATACATCATCCGAAATATAGCGGCTTGATGTTCTTGGATAGGTGATGAACTTTGCCTCGTAGAGTTTCTGGGCGATGGAGAGTGTATGCTCTGCCGTGAAGCCATGCTGGGAGTTGGCTTCTTTCTGCAAGGTGGTAAGGTCGTAAAGGAGCGGTGCCTTCTCCACCTTTCGCTTGGTTGCGACCTTTGTGATGATGGCAGAACCGGTATCTTTCACCTTATTATATATATCGCTTGCGGTGGCTTTGTCTGTCCAGCGGTTGACTGATGTGAACTTCAGTATATTGCCACTGTCTGCATCAACCACACCGAAGTGTACCTGCCAGAACGGTTTCGATTCGAAACGCTTGTTCTCCCAATAGCGTTCGCACACCATGCCAAGGGTCGGAGTCTGCACACGACCTACGGAATAGGTGCCACGTCCTGCGGCTATCGTCAGGGCCTGCGTGCCGTTGATGCCGACGAGCCAGTCTGCCTCACTTCGTGCCTTGGCTGCATGATAGAGATTGTCATACTCCTTGCCGTCCCTGAGGTTCAGAAGTCCCTCACGGATGGCGGTGTCCGTAAGCGAACTGATCCAGAGACGGTCGAAAGGCTTCCTGCAACCGAGATACGCATAGAGGTATCGGAAAATCAACTCTCCCTCACGTCCGGCATCGGTTGCTACGATAATACGCTCACTGCTGTCAAACAGCTTGCCGATAATTTTAATCTGGACAAGCACACCTGCATCTGGTTTGTAGCCGTTCTCAGTCTTGACTTGTCGGGGAACAAGAACGAACGGGTCGGGAATCACAGGCAGATTCTCCGCATGGAATCCCTTCATGCCGTAGGTTTCCGGCATGGCTGGCTGCACTAAATGTCCGAATGCCCATGTCACATAATAGCCATTGCCCTGCATATAGCCTTCCTCACGCTTGTCAGCTCCCACAATGTGGGCGATTTCCTTGGCTACGCTTGGTTTCTCTGCGATGATTGTCTTCATTGTTTATTGTTTTTGTGACATCCGCAACCGTGGGATAGACGGTCGCAGATGTCGGTTGTTATGATGGATGATTAACTCTGTGGATCAAGTGGCGGCAACTACATTTTCACGCTTCTTGCCTTTCTCTTTGGCTTCTGTTCCTCGGCGTTCTGTTCCTTCTGCTGCTTTTCGTTCTTTGGCGCAGACTGTCCCGGACTCAGCGGATCCTTGGTGTGCTTGGTCGCCTCATGGGTCTTGCCCTGCTCGTTGACGGCGACTTGTACCTTGTTCTCGTTGGTCGGAATCTGTTCCTTTGCCTGTTTGAGGTCTGGATTGTTGCGGTAGGAACGTGGCTGCATCTTGTCGAAGTCGAACTTCACATAGGCGGTATAGGTACCGCTGCCGTTCTTGTTGGGCACTTCCTTGATCTCGATGGTCTTGCCTGCCACATAGTCGTCCTTCTGCTGCTCGGTCAGTTCCTTCTTGAAATAGGTGTTGAGTCGGCGGATGGTCCCGTCCTCATTGAGCCAGTGGTTGGGATCTTGCTGCTTCTTCTGACCGCCCGCATCACCTTCTGCCTTCTGCTCCTGCTTGTCGGCGGTTTGCTTCTTGTCTCCATTCTGTTTCTGACCTTGCGCCTGTCTTGTGCTGCCAGGCACGAACTCCACACCACGCTGTTCCACATTCACCTGCAACAGCGGTGTAAACTTGCGCCCGTTGGCAAGCTCAATCTCCTTGCGAAGCGGAATACCTGAGTAGAGCACTCTCTTGTCGTCCTTGGTAATAGGTGTCTTGCCGATGGTATCGGGTATGCGCACCTTGTTGGTAGGGATGTCAACAATCTCATTGGTGAGACGGTCGATACTGATGAAATGAGGACGCAGTTCACCTGTATTCTTGTCGGGGAAATCCACAACCTTTCCGAGGTTGCCGTTCTGCAACAGGTTCTTCTTGTCCTCTGGAGTGAAGGTATAGCCTTTGTAAGCGACATCGAGTTTTGGCTCGTTGCGCACGAAATGCGGCACGAGTTGCAACTGGTCGTTATCGTCCTTGCGGAATGACAGACGGGCCTGTATCTCTATCTGTTCACCGCCGAAGGTCGGCTTCACTATCACAAGCCCTGTCTTGCCGTAGTTGAGCAGGGCTTTCATATCCTTCTCATTCATACTGTTGAAGTCTATGCCATATTTGGCACCAAGTTCCTGCAGGTTCACATCGTTACCACTAATGAGGTTCTGCTTTACACCCGGAGCGGTCTGTGCCTGCTGTTCGGTTGCGGTCTGTTCTGGTTTCTGTTCCATGTCGTTCTCTTTTTCGTTGGTTTGTTCAGATGATACATTCTCTTTTTCTGTGTTAGCTTGCGTCTTGGACGCATCGTCTGATGATGCGGTTTCTTTCGCCTGACCTTCCGATTGCTTTGCCTCTTTCTCATAATTGGAGGTGTCAACCTTGTGGGCGGAAAGAATCTCCTTGTTAGCCTCCGGATCTTTCAGCAACTCCTTCATCACGCCAAGCAGGTTTTCCACCTGGTCTGCCGCTATGCGGTAGAATCCGAATCGGCTTGGCTCCTTGCACTGGCGGAAGAAGTTTCTAAAGAAACTGTCCATCAAGTCACTGTTGCGGTCAAAACGCAGGAAGTCGGACGTGTTCTCCGCCTTGGCGGGTGCTCGCTTCGGTGTGCCGTCCCTGCTGAGTCCGGCGACGACACTGATCTCGCCCGTCTTTTCGTCACGGACTACCAGCACGTCCTGTTCATCACTCTTTTTCTTTTGTACCATAATTGTAAATTTTTAATGGTGAATACTGCTGTTATTTGAATTTCTGATGAATGCGAGTCAAGTAATGCTCCACATTCTCTTTCTTGAATTCTTTGACATTATTCTCTACAAACTGCATCACATCCTCTTCCGTGTAGTATGTTTTCTGCCCCAAACGTTTGTAGGGAAGCACTCCCAGACTGCGATAGCGTTGCAGGGAACGAGGGGAGATTTGAAATAAGAGGCAGAGGTCTTGGTTGTCAAGCAATTTTTCATTGATGGTAGAACTTCCTTTTTGCTCCGTCTCTCGTTCGTGTCTCAACATCAGCATGTCGTAGATGCCGTCTATCTTTTTGTGTAGGTCATGGAGATATAACTCCAGTTTTCTCAATGTTCCATCTTCCATGCTCATGTTTCCTTTGCTATTGTTCGTTCCTCAACCATTCTTTCAATGGCTTCAACTTGGTATCGGCATTGATTGCCAATTTTAATAAAATCAATGCGGTTCTCTGAGCGCATTCGCTGCAAGGTGCGCTTGCTCACACCAAGCATCTTAGCTGCATCGTCATTGGTCAACATCGGCTTCAATCCCTTACCCGTCAAGTTATCTTGAAATGCCATTTTTGCCAATCGCACGTACTGGACTATTTCTGTCAACTGTTCTGTCAGCTTTTTGAAGGCTGCACTTTCCATTGTTATTACTTCCATCCTAATTCCGTTTGAAATGTTATGTAATTCGTTGTTTTTATTTCTCGGCGGCAAAATTAACCATTTGCGAAATACCCGTTTAACAACTCATTAATGACTCACGTATAATTTTCTTGATTTTTCTTGCCAAGCGGTCGGCAAACCCCAGAAAAGCACTGCCACAGTTATTCATTTTCATTGTTTTTCAACATACACACATTAACTTTGCACCCGAATTTGTTGAACCAATAAAACAGAGAATATGGAAGTAGTAACAATGGAAAAGAAGGCATTCGACTTGATGATGGCAAGATACGATGCCTTGGTAAAGAAAGTGGAGTTGCTGAAGCATAAGGCTAACGGCAGGCGTCTGAACAAATGGCTTACAGGTCATGAGGTCTGCCAGCAACTTCGCATCAGCCAGCGCACCTTACAAAAACTTCGTGACCGCCGTTTCTTGGGGCATACCCAGATAGGTCGCCAATTCTATTACTGCCCCGAAGAGGTCAAAGCCATCGTTCCGCTTATCGCCAGAATCAAATCGGTATAGCATAAAGCCAAACTCGCCCAAGGCAAAGCCGAAAACTTCACCCTGGGCGAGCCAACACATTTTATATTCACCACTTAATCCAAATTGTAAACAATGAACATGAACCAACTTCTTACGCATGAGAGCAAGTCGATAGACACCGCCATGCAATCCTTGAAGAAAGCCAACAACTGGCTATCCTCATTCATCGAGTCCTACAGCCCACCTTTGGACGGGGAGCGATACCTCACCGACAAGGAACTCTCCGAGCTCCTGAAGCTTAGTCGCCGCACCTTGCAGGAATATCGCAAGCAAGGCATCTTGCCCTACATTATATTATGTGGCAAGACCCTCTATCCGGAATCCGAGATACAAGCACTTCTCACTGGTAATTACCGCAAGCCGATAATCGACGGCACTGTTTCACAAGGGGAGGGTACTGCTTAATAATAGCGAAACAAAAATGGCGTACAGGGTACAACGACAAAAATCGTTCCCCATGTACGCTATTATATTATAAAGGTGTAGGAATCTTATTAAAAGATGAGAAATTCTAACTTGCACCTCTTGGCATCGTTCCGTTCATCACAATAATCATCGGATACTCGTGTTTTACTTGCTCTGCTTGGCAATCCTTGCGGTTCACAACCTTACTGATAAACCATTGTCTGAACAACAAGGCTTGGTATGTATCCATTTGAAGTGCTATGGCGATAATCACTTCCATATCATAGACATGCGCAGAATATCCATTTTCAAGTTTGATGTATTGAGAATGCTGGAAATCTTTCAGCACACTTTGTTTCCAAATGCGCTTGATGGTATTCTTCACTGCTGTCCCTGTTACATTCAACAGTTCGGCAATCTCCCAAACTGTCATCCACACCTCACCATGATGTGGGGCGTAGATGACCATATCTTCTTGTATTGTTATCACTTGTCGTTTCATACTCTGCCATTTATAGTGTTAGTATTATCGTTGCAAACATTTCCAAATGTGAATTCCTCAATGTTATTAATCTGCTGAGACAACTTTTCCACGTCTTTGCTCAATTTTTCTTTGGTAATCTTGGCATACACCTGGGTTGTCTTTATGTTCTTGTGACCAAGCATTGAACTCACGGTTTCTATTGGAACTCCGTTGGAGAGGCAAACCGAGGTTGCGAACGAATGACGGCTCATGTGCCAGGACAGCGGCTTGGTGATGCCGCATTTCTTGCCCAGTCTTTTGAGCGAATCCATACAACTTTTGTAGTTGGGTACTGGAAATACCCTACCGTCTTCACACAATCCACGGTATTTTTCCATAATCTGCTTGGGATAGTCAAGCAACTTGATGTCGGCTTCAGTTCCCGTCTTCTGTCGATGGATTATTATCCATTCGCCATCGTCAAAGAACGTTTTGATGTTCTCTTCCTTCAGGTTATAAAGATCTATGAAGGCGAGACCAGTGAAACAACAGAACAGAAACAAATCACGTACCATGCTCATCTTCTTTCGGGTGATTGGTATTTCCATGAGCAAGCGAATCTCTTCTTTTGTCAAGAACTCCCTTGTCGTCTCTTCTTCCTTGTACTCATATCGTCTGAAAGGGTCTTTTACAAGCCACTCATTATCTATGGCGCGGAATACCATTGCACGGAGATTGCGGACAAACACCATCGCAGAGTTTATCTTCAAGTGCTTTTCGGTTCTGAGAAAAGTCTCGTAGTCCGTGATAAAAGGCAGCGACAACTCTTTCAAAGCAATATCCTTGACATGATAATGCGATTGCAAGAACTCACCGACATAGGCACATCCTATTCTGTATCTTGTGAATGAGCTCAAAGACTTTATGCCAGCCTTATATTGCTTTTCCATTTCATCACGGCTTTGGAAATAGACTTTCATCAGTGTATGGCAACGATACTCCAAACCAAGAAAGGCGTTCTTCACCTTGTCGGCAGTGACGAAGTTGTCCCTGTCCATAATCTCCTGATAATGCTTACTGATACTCACACGCATCTTGTCCAATTTGCGGTTCACTTCCAAAGCCTGCATACTCTTACCTATCATGCGTCCGCCCTTGGTATCCCACAAATCTGGATTGGCAGTTGTCTTGCAACTGAACTGCGCCTGTGTTCCGTCCACTGTGATACGTCCCATAACTGGAACTGTACCATCTTTCTTTACTACCTGTCTTTTGAGGTAGAAGATAATTGAAAATGTACTCTTCATAACGTCATTCTTTTTTGCGTTCAAAATTAATACATGAAGAGTCTTTTCTTGCTACGCATTTCACGGCAGAATACGGCAAATTTGGTTCGTAACCAAAAATCTTACGTTGCTCATTAGTAACTCACTATAAATCAGAGTATTAAAATTTAATTCGTAACCTTCCTTATTCTTCTGAACCTCAACATTCCCCATTTGGGGTATAGGTTACGGATAGGTAACGTTCCTCTGTCTCATCTTGTCGTATTCCCGTCTTCGTCTGTCCTAGCCACTTTTAACCAAAATGAGGAAAGTAACTGATAACCAGTAAACTTTCCTCATTCTTCTCTCAAACACTTTTTATATGTACTTTTCAGATATGAAAACAGGTCATTTTTATGATATTAATGTGATTTTTACAATTATTATCAATCCACTTTTTCTGCAAACGGTTGCAGACGTAACCGTCTGATATAATGCATTATAGCGAAATCCGGCGTCCACATTCGTCCACTTCTTGTATTTGCAGGCTTTACATGCGAAACTTTTTTTAATACTTTTGCGCCGAAACTATTGCAAACCGCAAAAAACCGTGAATAAACATAATCTTTATAAAACTAATAATTTTATGAAAACGTGTAGATTTCTAATGCTAATCTTATTGGCCACATTGTTCTCAATGACGGCTGCCGCGCAGAAGATAGACTGCTCGGGAACCATCGTTGACACAAACGGTGAGCCGATTATCGGAGCATCTGTATTCCTTAAAGGCGAAACAAAGGGTGCAGTGTCCGACCTAAACGGAGTGTTTAAGCTGCAGCAGGTGCCTGAAGGCAGCATGATAACCGTGTCGTACATCGGCTACAAGACCGTAGAGACAAAGGCCGAAGCCGACATGCGCATCGTGATGCACGAGGACAACGAGCTGCTCAGCGAGGTTGTCGTAGTGGGTTACGGCGTACAGAAGAAGAGCGTCGTGACGGCATCAATAGCCAAGGTTTCGGCCGACGACCTGGCTGCCACGGCACCCGTGCGCATGGACAACGCCCTGAAGGGACTCGCTGCCGGCGTTACCGTAACGTCGTCTTCAGGTCAGCCGGGAGCCGCAGCGCAGATACGTGTGCGCGGTATCGGCACCATCAACAACTCTGACCCGCTCTACATAGTAGACGGAATGCCTATCACCGGCGGACTCGACTACCTCAACCCGAGCGACATCGAGAGCATCGAGGTGCTCAAGGACGCAGCTTCGGGCGCAATATATGGTGCGCGTGCTGCCAATGGTGTTATTCTCGTTACAACCAAGAGCGGCAAGATAGGCAAGACACGCGTCAACTACAACTTCTCTTACGGATGGCAGAACCCGTGGAGAAAGCGCGACGTGCTCAACGCAACCGACTATGCCATAATGATGAACGAAGGACGCATCAACTCTGGACAGGCTCCTCTCTACAGCGATCCTTACTCTTACGGCGAAGGAACAGACTGGCAGGAAGAGCTCTTCAACGACAATGCGCCCGTGTCAAACCACGAACTCACGGTGAGCGGTGCTTCTGAAAAGCTCAACTACTACCTCTCTCTCGGATACTACACACAGGAAGGTATCATCGGCGGCGACTACGACCGCTCTAACTATAACCGTCTGACCCTGCGCAGCAACACCAAATATACTCTCTTCGACGAGAGCAAGACGCGCAACTGGCTCAACAAGCTCGACATCACGGTCAACCTCTCTTATGCCCGCGTTAAGAGCAAGAGCATCGACGCCAACTCGCAGTGGGGCTCGCCGCTGGGCAGCGCCCTGGCCATGTCGCCTATCCTCACGCCTACCCTTACAGGCGAGGCTGCCGACGCACAGAACGACAAATATGCCGGAACGGCAGGCTATGTGCCCATGTATGACAAGAACGGCAACCTCTATACTCTTGCCGGTCCTGACTACAACGAGATGACTAACCCGCTGCAGAACCTCTCTCTGCCGGGCGCAGCCAACTGGTCGCATAAGTTTGTTGCCAACTTCATAGGCGAACTGCAGATATGGGACGGACTGAAATTCCGCACATCTTACAGCGCCGACATGTCGTTCTGGGGCAACGAGTCATATACTCCGGTCTACTATCTCCGCGCCAACCAGTTCAGCGAATTCTCTAAAGCATCGTCTGAAAGCGACCGCGGCACGGTATGGCAGATTGAAAACGTGCTGACATACGACAAGACAATAGGCGACCACACATTCAACGTCGTGCTCGGACAGAGCGCACTCAAGAACACAGGCTGGACTCTCGGAGGAAGCCGCAACTACCTCATTGACATCAACAAGCCTTACATCGACTATGCCAACGGACTTGCCGAAAACGGCGACCAGACCGTATACGGCGGATATGCAGAGCCTTACACAATGGCATCTATGTTCGCCCGACTGAGCTACAACTACGCTGAGCGCTACATGGTGCAGGCCACTGTACGCCGCGACGGCAGCTCACGCTTCGGCGCCAACAACAGATACGCCACATTCCCGTCGTTCTCTCTCGGATGGAACGTAACCAACGAACCTTTCATGCAGAACCGTCCCGACTGGCTGTCTAACCTCAAGGTGCGCGTAAGCTGGGGTAAGAACGGTAACGACAACATCGGTAACTTCCAGTATCTGTCGCTAACATCTGTCAACAACAACTACATCTTCGGACGCGACGAGGCCGTAACCAACGGTATAAAGGCAAGCATCATTCCTAACCCTGACCTGAAATGGGAGGAATCAGAGCAGACAGACATCGGTCTCGACTTCGGCTTCTTCAACAACGCCCTTACCTTCACGGTAGACTATTACAAGAAAAAGACCAACGGCATGCTCATGACTCTCTCTATACCTTCATACGTTGGCGAGAACAAACCTTACGGAAACGTGGGCGACATGGAGAACAGCGGAGTTGAGTTTGAGGCAGGATACAAGTTCAATGTTGCCGACGCTCACTTCAGTCTGAAGGGCAACGCCTCTTATCTTAAGAACAAACTGATAAAGCTCGGCAACGACACCGGCTTTGCCAACTACGACAGCTTCCAGACAGCAGGCACGATAACACGCGGTGAGAACGGACAGCCGTTCCCGTTCTTCTACGGCTACAAGACCGCAGGAATATTCCAGACACAGGAGGAAGTCAACTCTTATGTCAACGACAAAGGCGAACTCATACAGCCGGATGCCAAACCCGGATACGTAAGATTTGTCGACATTGACGGCGACGGAGCCATCACTGCCAACGACCAGACCAAGATCGGAAAGGGAATGCCCGACTGGACATTCGGTATAAGCCTCAACGCTGAGTGGCGCGGATTCGACTTCAGCATGATGTGGCAGGGCGTTGCAGGCGCCGACGTGTTCGATGCTACACGACGTGTGGACATCGCCGCATCTAACCTTCCTTCATGGATGCTGAGCCGCTGGACAGGTCCTGGCACATCAAACAAGTATCCTATGTTCATACTCGGCGACAACGTAAACTGGGTTTCATCAGACCTTTATGTTCATGACGCCTCTTACTTCCGCCTGAAGAACATACAGCTGGGCTACACTCTGCCGCAAAGCCTCACACGAAAGGCATTCATCGAGAAGCTGCGCGTGTATGTCGCAGCCGAGAACCTGATAACGTTTACAAAATACTGGGGCTTCGACCCTGAGGTTGCATCAAGCGGAACATCTCTCGGAGTTGACTATGGCGTATATCCGCAGGCACGCGTATTCACCGTAGGTCTTAACCTGAGCTTCTGATAAAGATACTGACAAATAAATCTTTAAATAAACGAAAAAACGACATATCATGAAATCTAAAATATTGTTTGCATTCGGAATGCTTTCAGTGTTCACCCTGTCAGGATGTAGCGACGACTTTCTTGACCTGACACCTCCTACCGACACAGTGGGTGAATACTTCAACACACAGGAGCACGTTGAGGAGGCTCTGGTGGCTGCATACAATCCTCTGCAGTGGCCCGACTGGGGCAACAACTACTATTGCCCAATCAACCTGATGAGCGACATCATGGCCGACGACATCTGGGTGGGCGGCTCGAGCAAGACCGACAACCAGTTCTGGCACCTCATGATGAACTTTGAGGCGCTGCCAAACCAGACTCCCGCAGGCTTGTGGACCGACGAATATTCAGGCGTTAAGCGCGCCAACGACGTGCTGAGCTATATCAACGACTCGCGCGACGAGCTGAGCCAGGACTTCATCGACAAGGCTTCGGCAGAGGCACGCGTGCTGAGAGCCTACTATTATAATAACCTTTGGAAGTTCTGGGGCAACATTCCTTTCTTCACGGACAATCTTGAGGCAATGCCATACACGGCTCCGCAGCTGAAGGCTGACGAGGTTTACGAGAACGTGATAACCGATCTGAAGGACGTACTCGACAAAAACCTGCTGCCGATGAAGGCAGACGAGAGCGAGCTTGGCCGCGTGACACAGGCCATGGGATACATGCTCTACACCGAGATGGTGATGTATCAGAACGACGAGAGCAGATACGGACAGGCCCTGCAGTATATGAGAGACATAATAAGCAGCGGACTCTACGACCTGAACCCTGACTACGCAGCCCTTTGGAAGGAGTCGGGCGAATGGTGCCAGGAGTCGATATGGGAAATCAACTATAAGTCGGAGAATGCCATTCGCTCATACGACAACCCGCTGGCTTCGGGCGGTACGGTGCTGCCAAGACTGATAAGCCCCAACCAATGGGTTGACGGCACAGCCGGAGTGGCAGGCGGATGGGGATTCTGTCCGGTGCGCACAGAGACCTACGAACGCTATGCAGGCAACGACACACGCCGCGACGCAACATGCTTCAATGCCGCTGCCAACGGCGAATATAACAAACGCTATCAGGACACGGGCCTCTTCCTGGCTAAATATATAGCCACACCCGACGGCAATGCAGGACAGAAAGCCGACGCCGACCTCAACTTTAACAACAACCTGAGAGTTTACCGCTATGCTGAATGTCTGCTCAACGCTGCCGAACTGATACTGAAGACGGGCGGCGACCAGGCTGAAGCGCTGAGATATGTCAACCTGGTAAGACAGAGAGCGCACATAGCCACACTTGAAAGTGTGAGCGAAGACATAATAATAAGAGAGCGCCAGCTCGAGTTCGTGGGCGAAGGCAAACGCTACTGGGACCTCGTGCGCACAGGCAAGGCACCTCAGGTGCTCGTTCCCGACGAGTATGGCTACCGCACAAACACATGGTCTGAGAGCAAGAAATATCTGCCGATACCTGACACTGAGATGTCGTCAGACCCGAACCTTAAACAAAACGATTATTAAAAAAAGATGAAAGCTATGAACAAGACATATAAAATATTTGGGAGCGCGCTGATGCTGCTGGGCCTCACTCTCGGCTCATGCTCGCCCGAAAGCTTTGAGGGTGCCGACCCCAACGGACTGCCCGACGCTGCAGCGTATGAGGAGTTTGTACACGTAACGGTTAATCAGGAGACCAACTATGCCGTGTTCTCATTCGACGAGCAGCCCGGCGTTACACCTGTATGGATTATAGACGGAACTAAATACTCTACCGCAACGGTTGACTCTCAGTTCTACCGCAAGGCAGGCGACTACACAGTGGCGCTGCAGATAAGAAACCGCAACGGCATGAGCGACGGCCAGATAACGCGCACATTCCACATTGACAAGACACGAATAAGCGGATTCGGCGGATTCAAGGAGGACAGCGAATTCAACATGTGGCGCAAGGCCAACATCGGCGATCCGTCGTTCTATTATGCTCCGGGATGGACTCAGACAAACGATCCTACCTGTGTCAAGAACGGTTATGACTATAGCATAACTCTGCCTTCAGCCACTTCAGAGAGATGGCAGGCTCAGATGTTCCTCGAAACCGACATGGCCACATCTGCAGACAAGACATACGACTTCTCGGTAATACTGACTTCAAGCACCGATCATCCTGCTGTCATGGTGAAACTTGTTGACGCAAGCGACGACAACGTGTTCTACTTTGCCGAGGAAGTCGAGCTGAAAGCCGGCGAGCCTAAGTGTTTCTGGAAGAGCGACATGGCGGGACTCGACATCAGCAAGCTGAAACTTGTGTTCGACTTCGGCGGAAATGCTGCCAACACGAGCATCAACATTGAGAGCCTCGTGCTGAAAGACCATGCCAACGACGACGGAACCGTGCTGCCGGAGGTTGACACCGACGACACCGTATATGACTACGACGCTGAGACAAACCTGTGGAAACCGGTTGACGACAACGGCGCATTCACCACAGAATTCTACTATGCACCGGGATGGAGCCAGATAGCCGACCCGGCATTCACAGCCAGCAACGGCACATACACGGTGGTTCTGCCCGAGGCTACATTTGAACAGTGGCAGGCACAGGTGAAGCTCCACACTGACATCCCGGCCGAGGCAGGCGTTAAATACGACTTCTGCTGCACGCTGCACGCATCTGCTGCGACAAAGGGTGTTACGGTGAAGCTGACCGACAGCGCATCAGACGACAACTATCTGTTCATGAAGAAGGTTGACCTCGACGCCGATGCCGACTACACGCTGAAGGTTCCGGCAAGCGTGATGGCTACAGGTGCTGCCGACAAACTGACTCTCGTGGTCGACTACGGAGGCAATCCGGCAGGTCTGACGGCATCGATAAGCAAGATAGTTCTGCAGAAAACAATAGAATAATCCTTTTCATATTCCGGCGGAAAGGGCCCATAGCTCTTGCCCGCCGGGACTTTTCTTTTACTCGTTTCTAAATTAATTTTTTTACCTTTCGATGCTTGTCGCAGACATATCCCACACCGCCGTAAAGGCCGCACAGCACCCACGCAAGGCACACCTGCGGGGAGCTTGGGGAGCGTCTGCGGCAGCTTTATTTGCAAAAGACCGCAAATGAGGTTCCAAAAGACCACCTTTTACAGGCTGAAAGGCCGTCTTTTGGAAACTAAAAGGGCACCTTTTGCAACACATTGAGAATCAAGGCGTTACGCAGCCGTGCAAAATCAATGCGGCACAGGGCTGTAAATGCGAAAGAAAGACATCATAATGGATATGAAAAAATATATTTTTGTTACAATATTCTCCGTGTTTGCCCTCACGTCATCGAGCTGCAGCAACAGCGATGACGACGATAAGACAGGGACAGACATATCGGTAAAGTGCTCGCCCGAAGAGATAACGGCAGGCGCAGCCGGAGGAACATTCAGCATAGACGTAACGTCTACCGGCAAGGGATGGACAGCCTACACGCCCGACACATGGATGAGCCTCAGCCTCGACGGCACCACGGCTGACAAGGGAACCATCAAGCTCAGCGTCAGCGCCAACAAGGGCACGGAGGCACGCTCGGGCATGGTGGTGGTGCGCTCGGGCACTGTGCGCGACACGGTGAAGGTAAGTCAGACCGCCACGATAGGCGTTGCCGAAACTTCGGTCTATGCCCCTTCTGCCGGCGGAACGTTCAGCGTCGGGGTGAGTTCGAACGGCAACTTCACGGCATCTGCCGACGTAGCATGGATTAAGACCACAGCCGCGGCAGGAGCAGTGAGCATAGAAGTGGAGCCGAGCAACGAACTGAAGTCGCGCTCGGGCATCGTTACCGTAGCCTCATCCGAAGGTTCTCAGCAGATAAGCGTAGTGCAGGAGTCGGCGCCCGACAACAACATCAGCGTGCCCGAAGGCTACCGCCTGGTGTGGAACGACGAGTTTGACCAAGGCACAACGCTCAACACCGCATGGTGGACTCACGAGGAGCAGGGCCCGGGATGGGTAAACAACGAGCTGCAGACCTATGTGGACGGACAGGCTGCAGGCCGCCGCGTAACCGAGATTGCCGACGGAAAGCTCAGCATCAACTGCTTCAAGGCAGGCTCTGCGATATACTCAGGACGAGTATATGCCAACGTGTCGACAGGCTGGAAGTACGGATGGTTTGAGGCACGCATAAAGCTTCCCAAGGGCAAGGGCACGTGGCCTGCCTTCTGGATGATGCCGGCGGGCAACGACTTCGCCACAAACCCGTGGCCGCGCTGCGGCGAGATAGACATCATGGAGGAAGTGGGAGCCGACCCGGGCGACGTGTCGTCGACCATACACTGCCAGAAATACAACAACACGGGCACTGCCATAGAGCATGCGACGCTGCACGTTGCCGACGCCGAAGACGAGTTCCACGTGTATGCCTGCGAGTGGACGCCCGACCATCTGAAGTTTTATGTCGACGGAAAGATGATTCTCGACTATGCCAACGACGGCTCAGGCGTTGAGGCATGGCCCTTCGACAAGCCCTTCTACATCATCCTCAACCTTGCATGGGGAGGCGACTGGGGCGGATACAAGGGCACCGACGACAGCGCACTGCCGGCGACCATGAAGGTCGACTACGTGCGCGTGTTCCAGAAGTAGCCCTCAGACACATCACATAATGAAACTAAAAACACTTACATAACATGAAAATCTTTATTAAATCCATACCGGCCCTGCTCCTCGGCGTATGCTCAATGAGCGCCGCCGCACAGGGCACGCCGGTGTATCTCGATGAGACCAAACCCATTGAAGAGAGAGTGGAAGACGCCCTGAAGCGCATGACGCTCGACGAGAAGATTGCCGTAATCCACGCTCAGAGCAAGTTCAGCTCGCCCGGAGTGAAGCGTCTGGGCATACCGGAGTTCTGGACCGACGACGGCCCTCACGGCGTACGCCCCGACGTGCTGTGGGACAAATGGGAGCAGGCAGGCCAGACCAACGACTCGTGCGTGGCATTTCCGGCGCTAACGTGCCTTGCCGCCACATGGAATCCGGCCATAAGCCGCATCTACGGCGAAAGCCTCGGCGAGGAGGCTCTCTATCGCCGCAAGGACATGATTCTCGGCCCCGGCGTCAACATCTACCGCACTCCGCTGGGCGGACGCAACTTTGAATACATGGGCGAAGACCCCTACCTTGCCTCACGCATGGTGGTGCCCTACATCCAGGGCATGCAGTCAAAGGGCGTGGCAGCCTGCGTTAAGCACTTCGCTCTCAACAACGACGAGGAATACCGGCATCAGGTAAACGTCATAGTTGACGACCGTGCGCTCCACGAAATTTATCTTCCTGCCTTCAAGGCTGCCGTAACCGAGGCCGGAGTATGGGGCATAATGGGTGCCTACAACATGTACAAGAATCAGCACAACTGCCACAACCAGTGGCTGCTCAACGACATACTGAAGGGCCGGTGGCGCTTCGACGGCGTGGTGGTATCCGACTGGGGCGGCGCACACGACACCCGTCAGGCCGTTGAGAACGGACTCGACATGGAGTTCGGCACATGGACCGACGGCCTTGCCTTCGGCACTTCAGACGCCTACGACAACTATTATCTGGCTTCGCCTTACCGCAAACTGATACAGGACGGCACCTACACGGAGAAGGAACTCAACGACAAGGTCAGACGTGTGCTGCGCCTTTTCTTCCGCACAAACATGAACCGCAACCGCCAGTTTGGCTCGCTCTGCTCTGAAGCTCACTACGACGCCGCACGCAAAATAGCCGCCGAAGGCATCGTGCTGCTGCAGAACAAGGGCCGCGTGCTGCCCATCGACACGCTGAAGGCACGCCGCGTGCTCGTCGTCGGCGAGAATGCCATCATGATGATGACCGTAGGCGGCGGCAGCTCTTCGCTCAAGGCGCAGCATGAGGAACTGCCTCTCGACGGTCTGAAGGCTTGTCTCGAAGGCATGAACATCGAGGTTGACTATGCCCGCGGATATGTTGGCGACATCACAGGCGAGTACAACGGCGTAACCACAGGACAGCAACTTGCCGACAGCCGCTCGCCCGAAGAGCTTATAGCCGAGGCCGTAGACAAGGCGCGCAAGGCTGACTACGTGGTGTTCTTCGGCGGACTCAACAAGAGCGACTACCAGGATGCCGAGGGCCACGACCGCAAGTCTTTCGCCCTGCCCTATGATCAGGACAAGGTGGTGGAGGCTCTTGCCAAGGCCAACAAGCGTCTGATATTCGTCAACATATCGGGCAACGCCGTGGCAATGCCGTGGAAGAGTTCGGTGCCCGCAATAGTTCAGGGCTGGTTCCTCGGCTCAACGGCAGGCCATGCTCTTGCCGACGTGCTGACAGGACGCACCAACCCGTCGGGCAAACTGCCTTTCACATGGCCGGCATCGCTCAACGATGTGGGTACGCACAAGCTCAACACATATCCCGGAACATGGCGCGCCGACAAGAAAATCATTGACGAAGAGTATAAGGAAGGCATCTTTGTGGGCTACCGCTGGGCTGACAAGGAGAAGACAAAGCCGCTCTTTGCCTTCGGACACGGCGAGAGCTACACGAGCTTCAGGATAGGCAAGGCAAAGGCAAGTGCCGCAAGCATCACCACAGCCGACAGCCTTTCGTTCACCGTCAGCGTCACCAACACGGGCAAGGTGGCAGGCTCTGAGACGGTGCAGCTTTACATTCACGACTGCGAGTCATCGCTTCCGCGCCCCTACAAGGAGCTTAAAGGATTCAAGAAAGTTTATCTCCAGCCGGGCGAAACCAAGGAAGTTACCATAACAATAGGCAAAGACGCCCTCAGCTTCTACGACGACAAGGCTGCCAGCTGGACCGCGGAGCCGGGACAGTTTGAGGCTCTCGTGGGCAACGCTTCAGACAATATTGTGAGCAAAGTGGCGTTTACTCTGAAATAGTCATTGACATCTAAAGACATAAATCATATGATGAAAATAAGCAAAATACTGACAACTGCGGCTGCACTGCTGCTGACCGGGGCGGTGAGCGCGCAGAACCAGGAGATGGATAAGTTTGTTGACGGTCTCATGTCGCGCATGACTCTGCACGAGAAGATTGGTCAGCTTAACCTTCAGGTGGCAGGCGACATAACCACAGGACAGGCCCAGGACTCTGAAGTAAGCGGCAAGATAAAGGCCGGAGAGATTGGAGGCGTGTTCAACCTGAAAGGCGTCGACAAGATAAAAGCACTGCAGAAGCTGGCCGTCGAGAAGAGCCGGCTGGGCATTCCGCTGCTTGTGGGCATGGATGTGATACACGGATACGAGACGATATTCCCCATTCCGTTCGCGCTTTCATGCAGCTGGGACCTCAACGCCATAGAGCGTGCTGCCCAAATAGCCGCAAAGGAGGCCACGGCCGACGGCATCAACTGGGTGTTCAGCCCTATGGTAGACATCTGCATCGACGCCCGCTGGGGCCGCATATCTGAGGGAAACGGCGAAGATCCCTATCTCGGCTCACGCATAGCCGAGGCCATGATTCGCGGATATCAGGGCGACTACAGCAGCAACGCCAACGTTATGGCATGTCTGAAGCACTTCGCCCTGTATGGCGCCGTTGAGGCGGGACGCGACTATAACACCGTTGACATGAGCCGTCTGCGCATGTATAACCAGTATCTCGAGCCTTACCGCGCCGCCGTAAAGGCTGGAACGGGCAGCGTGATGACATCGTTCAACCTGGTTGACTATGTGCCGGCAACGGCCAACAAGTGGCTTCTTGAGGATGTGCTGCGCAACCAGTGGAAGTTCGACGGCTTCGTTGTTACCGACTACGGCTCTATTGGCGAGATGCTGAGCCACGGCGTTGGCGGTTCGCTGAAAGACTGTTCGGCAGCTGCCCTCAATGCCGGCACCGACATGGACATGTGCTCCATGGGATTCATCGGCACGCTGGAGCAGTCGGTAAAGGACGGAACGGTGAGCGAGGAGGCTATCAACAAGGCATGCCGCAGGGTGCTCGAGGCTAAATATAAGCTGGGACTCTTTGCCAATCCGTATAAATACTGCGACACGAAAAGACGCAAGCGCGACATCTTCACAGCCGAAAACCGCGCCGAGGCAAGGCGCATTGCCGCCGAGACCTTTGTGCTGCTGAAGAACGACAAGTCGTTGCTGCCGCTGAAGAAGCAGGGCAAGATAGCGCTGATAGGCCCGCTGGCAGACACCCGCGCCAACATGGCGGGCACATGGTGCGTGGCCTACACTCCCGACAAATACCCGACGCTGAAGGAAGGAATGGAGCGCGCGCTGGCCGGAAAGGCTGAACTTCTGTATGCGCAGGGATGCAACCTGATGGCCGACTCGGCACGTCAGCGCGCGGCAGAGTTCGGCAAGAACATAACGAGAGGCGACGACGCACAGCTCAAGGCAGAAGCTCTCGAGGCGGCACGCAAGGCCGACGTGATAGTGTGTGCCATGGGCGAGAGTGCCGACATGTCGGGCGAATGCTCTAGCCGCACGAGTCTTGTGCTGCCCGACGTTCAGCGCGAGCTGCTCGCCGAGCTTGTAAAGATGGGCAAACCGGTGGTGATGCTCAACTTCTCGGGCCGTCCGACGGTGCTTACATGGGAGCAAAATAATGTGGACGCGATACTGAACGTATGGTTCGGAGGCAGCGAGGCAGCCGACGCTATATGCGACGTGGTGTTCGGCGACGTGGCTCCGAGCGGCCGTCTGACCATGACTTTCCCGCGCAACGAGGGCCAGATACCAATCTATTACAACCATCTCAACACGGGACGCCCCGTGCCCGAAGGCACAAAAGAGTTCCGCAAGTATGCCAGCAACTATCTCGACGAGGTGAACGACCCGCTCTACCCCTTCGGCTACGGCATGAGCTACACGAGCTTCAGCTACGGCAAACTGAGCGTTACGGGCAGCGGACGCAACTTTAAGGCAGCGGTGACGGTGAGCAACACGGGCAACTATGACGCCGACGAGGTGGTGCAGCTCTATGTGCGCGACCCCGTGGCATCCATCAGCCGCCCCGTAAAGGAGCTGAAAGGCTTCAGCCGCATACACCTGAAGAAGGGCGAGAGCCGCACCGTTGAGTTCGACATCACCGAAGACGACCTGTCGTTCTACGACGCCGAAGGCCGCAAGGTATTCGAGCCGGGCGAGTTTCATATCATGGCAGGCCACGACAGCCGCTCGCTGCAGAGCGTGACAATAACGGCAAAATAAAAAAACACGGGCCGTAAATTTTGTGTGTTCGCAATATTGTCTTATCTTTGCAGGAAGAGATAAACCTATGTCTCACAGAACCTTACAAAGGCCGCGGAGGCATGTTCCGGCTAAGCATAAGACAGCGATGAGAAACATATTTTTACTTATTATATGGCTTGTTCCGGTGGTGGCGTCAGCTGATGCCGCACGCACGGACTCGGTTTACAGATGCATTAACGAGGCCATCGCCAATGCATCTGTTTATTTATCCAAGCGCGAGGCACGCATTGCAGGCCTCAAGCGGCAGTTTGACAAGAGCCGCGGATATGCCGCGCGATATGCGGCAGCATTCAGAATATACAGGGAATACAAGGCTTTCGTGAACGACTCGGCCATAGCATGGCTCGGCAGGGCCGAACGGATGGCGCGCAGCCAGGGCGACATGATGAGCGCCAACCACTGCACTGCGCTGAGGGCCTTTCAGTGTTCAACGGCCGGAATGTATATGGAGTCGGACGAGCTGCTGGCCTCTATCAACACCGGAGAGCTAAACCGCGAAGGCAGGCTGGCATATTACGCCGCGCGCAACCATCTCTACAAGGAGCTGGGATTCTACACAAAGATAGGCAGACTGAAGGAAAACTATGGCCGGCTGGAAAGAATGTATGCCGACTCGCTGGCGGCACTGGCCGACAAGAACAGCGACATGTATCTGCAGCTGATGGAGATTGAGCGGTACAACAGCAACGACCCGGCCGGCGCGCTGCGCTACAACGACATGAGGATGAAGGGCGTAGACCGACAGTCGCACGAGTTCTCGATAATTGCCTTCTACCGCTTTCTCGACTACAAGAGGATGAACGACACCGACAACTGGACCTACTGGCTGGCAATGTCGGCGCTGGGCGACATACGCAACGCCGTGATGGACCAGGGCGCGCTGTGGGAACTGGCCAACTATCTGAACACGACGGGCGACATGGCACGGTCGTATAAATACATAAACTTTGCCTGGAACTGCGCCGAGAAGTTCGGCACGAGGGTGAGAAGCAACCAGATCTCACCCGTGCTCACATCCATAGACAGCAGCTATCAGACCATAATGCAGAAGCAGAAGGAGCGCCTCGTCATCATGGTGCTCGTGATAAGCCTATTTGCCGTGTCGGTGCTTGTGCTGCTCATATATGTCAACAAGCAGCGCGGCAAGCTGAAGCTGACGCGCGACGAGCTCAGCCGCAAGAACAGGCAGCTGATGAAGCTCAACAAGGAGATGCAGCAGGTGAACGAGAACCTGGACGAGAGCAACCGCCAGCTGACCGAAACCGACCGCCAGCTGCACAAGGCCATAGGCAGCCTGAACGAGTCGAACAGGGTGAAGGAGAAATACATCGGCCTGTTCCTCAGGCAGTGCTCTATATACATAGACAACATGGAGAGGATGAGAAAGGAGGTGCTGACGATGCTGAAGAACAAGCAGCACACGGAACTGATGAGCAAGATGAAGTCGCACGACTTCAGAGACCGCCAGCAGCAGGAGCTCTTCGACATATTCGACACCACGTTCATACACCTCTTCCCCACCTTCGTCGACGACTTCAACAAGCTGCTGCGCCCCGAGGAGCGCATACATCTCGACGACACGTCGCGCCTGAACACCGACATAAGAATATTCGCACTGATACGCCTCGGCATCGACGACAGCTCAAAGATAGCCGAGTTTCTTCACTATTCGGTCAACACAATCTACAACTACCGCGCACGCATCAAGAACGGCGCGACATGCGGCAGAGACGAGTTTGAGAAGAAGGTGAAGGAGATAGGCGTGCCGCAGCACACGCAGACCGAAGGCGACGGCAAGTCTGAAGCCGGCACGGCGCAATAACACATAACGCCATACTGGCAGCAATCGCACAAGGTACGGCGGCCTACAGCCCGACCATTGCATAACCCATTGACGCTCAAGGCGTTGCAAAAGGTCATCTTTCAGCTCCTGAAAGGTGGCCTTTTAGCGTGCAATATGTGGTCTTTTGCGTTGCGAAAGGGCACATATTGGAAAACCTGAGGGAAACACTTACCCATGACAAGGGCTGAAAATACTGAAACATTTGGGATAATCCTTTGCCGTTAAGGCTATTTTTCTTATTTTTGCAAAATAGCTCCTGCACGCCCACTACAGGGCAACGGCTGCAGGACGGGCCGTAAGCAGACCGCACGCTGACACCCGGCTACGGCAACGGACAACACGATAATACGCAAACAACAATGGACAGAGAGCGACGCTCGAACATTATGCCTTATGGCATAGTACAAAAACAACACTGCTGCGTCATATCTACAGCCACGGCAACTCATGCCGCCGCAGGCCGCAACGGCACACCGGCACGCAGCCGGCGCACACAAGCCACACGGCCACAAGACAAAACCTGAAAAGCATAATAACAGAAGGCATAATTAGCACAGCCGCGCCCCCGGCCACGAAACACTAACGGCAAGGGGACGGAGGACTGAAAAAGCCGGCAAAAAACATATAAAAACAAACAAAAAAATGAAACCCACAAACTACCATCTTTTCGACTTTCTCGACTTCGACGTCAGCCTTAGCCGCAACGAGTCGCTATGGAAGGCATGCAAACCATCGGCCGTGTTCGAGAACGACGGCGACATCTGCGTGCTCGTTCCGTTCCAGAAGCAGATACTGGCCAACGACATGGCAGCCGACACCGGCGTGCCGCGTGAGGAATATACGCTCATCATCAGGCAGTATGAGCCAAAGATCCTGCGCCTGTTCATAGGCTTCGGCGAGGAGCAGATGACCGACGAGTCGGAGATGTTGCAGATGAGCGACAGGGTTAAGAAGACGCCGCTGAGCGTAAGCTTCGGCAACGGCCGATGGACCGTCACCGACCCCGAAGGCACCGTCAGGGCCGTTATCAACATACAGGAGCCCGAGCTCGACCGCTGGAGCACGCTGCTGCCCGACCCGCAGGAGACGCTCGACATAAGGCTGTATCCCGACGGAAAGCGCGAGATACGCCTCGCCGCCTACGACCACTTCTCGCCTCCGCGCTACGACGCGCTGCCCATAGGCTTCTGCAAGCTTGACGGACAGAAGGAGCGCGCCACAATGTCGTTCGAATGCAAGGCCGACGAATGTTTTGCCGGAACGGGCGAACGCTTCACCAAGATGGACCTCAGCGGACAGACGTTCTTCCTCAAGAACCAGGACGGACAGGGCGTAAACAACCGCCGCACATACAAGAACATTCCGTTCTACGTGTCGAGCCGCATGTACGGAGCATTCTATCACACCTGCGCCCACAGCAAGCTGTCGCTCGCCGGAGTGTCAACGCGCTCGGTAGAGTTCCTCAGCGACCAGGCCATGCTTGACGTTTTCCTCATCGGCGGCGACTCTATGGAGGAGATTATCCGCGGCTACCGCGACCTTACGGGCTACCCCTCGATGCCTCCCTTGTGGAGCTTCGGCGTGTGGATGAGCCGCATGACATACTTCAGCGCCGACGAGGTGAACGAGATTTGCGACCGCATGCGCCGCGAACACTATCCCTGCGACGTGATACACTTGGACACCGGCTGGTTTAAGACCGACTGGCTGTGCGAATGGAAGTTCAACGAAGAGCGCTTCCCCGACCCCGAAGGCTTCATCCGCGGCCTGAAGGACAAGGGCTACCGCGTAACTCTGTGGCAGCTGCCATACGTGGCTGAGGATGCCGAACAGATTGACGAGGCGCGCAAGAACCACTATATCTGCACGCTGACAAAGCAGCAGGAGGGCGAAGGTTCTAACTTCTCGGCCCTCGACTACGCCGGAACAATCGACTTCACCGACCCCGCCGCCACTGAGTGGTACAAGGGTTTGCTTCGCCGTCTGCTGAACATGGGCGTGGCAGCGATAAAGACCGACTTCGGCGAAAACATCCACATGGATGCCGTCTACAAGAACATGAAGCCCGAACTGCTCAACAATCTCTATGCGCTGCTGTATCAGAAGGCTGCCTATGAGGTTACAAAGGAGGTTACGGGCGACGGCATAGTATGGGCAAGAGCTGCCTGGGCAGGCTGCCAGCGCTATCCTCTGCACTGGGGAGGCGACTCATGCAGCTCGTGGGACGGCATGGCCGGATCGCTCAAGGGCGGACTTCACTTCGGTCTGTCGGGCTTCGCCTTCTGGAGCCACGACGTGCCCGGATTCCACACTCTGCCCAACTTCATGAACTCACGTGTACGTGATGACGTCTACGTCCGCTGGACTCAGTTCGGCGTATTCTCGTCACACATCCGCTATCACGGCACCAACAAGCGCGAGCCTTGGCACTATCCTGCCATCGCCCCGATAGTGAAGAGATGGTGGCAGCTGCGCTATAAGCTCATACCTTACATCCTTCAGGAGAGCCGTAAGGCCGTAAGCGGCGGCTCAACGGTGCTCCAGGCAATGATATTCCACCACCCGGACGACCCCATGTGCTGGCATATCGACGACGAATATTACTTCGGCGACGACTTCCTCGTGGCTCCCGTGATGAACAGCGAAGGCCGCCGCGACGTCTACTTGCCTGAAGGCAACTGGGTAAACTTCTTCACCGGCGAGCGCTACAGCGGCGGAAAGTGGCTCAAAGACCTCAATGTGCCTCTCGAACTGATGCCCGTCTATGTGCGCGAAGGTGCCGTAATCCCGGTTTATCCAGAGCCCGTTGACTGCACGGACGACATGGACCTGAGCAAGACAGAATATATAAAGATTGACGGAAGGTTTGGAGGGATTGAGTGGTAATAGGTTAAATTGGTAGTTAAAGGAGTTAAAGTAGTTATCGCCGGCCGTGCCGGCTAGGAGTTAAAGCCATTAGTCTGAACGCTTATCGTCAATCTTACAATAAGTAAACAGACATTTAAGACAATAGCTTCTGCCATAATCAGGAACGCAAAGCGATAACTTCTTTAACAACCCTAACCACCTGACAATCAGCAACAAAATAAAAAATATAGAGTCATTTGCCCGCAATGCCAATGGCTTTAGCCCTTAACCGGCACGGCCGGAGACAAAACTTCAGACCTATCTAACCGCCTGACAATCAGCAATTAAATAAAAATATAGAGTCATTTGCCAACAAGACAAATGACTTTAACTCCTAGCCGGCACAGCCGGCGATAACTCCTTTAACTACTATAACTACTTTTTAAACATGTGGAAAAAGAATCTTGAAGAAACAAAACAGCGATACATACAATGGTGGAACCACAAAGGCATTGTGCTGAACATGTGGGAACACTTTCAGGAAGGCGTCAAGCCGCATGCCGATGTGCCTATGCCTAAGGCCCCGAAGGACCTCAACCAGAAATGGTTCGACCCGAAATGGCGCGCCGAATATCTCGACTGGTACGTGGCTCACAGCTGTCTGAAGGCTGACATGCTGCCCGTTGCAAACACGCAGCTTGGCCCCGGCTCGCTCGCCGCTATCCTGGGAGGCGTGTTCGAGGGCGGAGAAGACACTATATGGATACACCCCGACCCAGACTTCACCGACGACATTAAGTTTAATCCGGAGCATCCCAACTGGCTGCTGCACAAGCAACTGCTGACCGAATGCAAGAAGAAGGCCAACGGCAACTATTATGTGGGCATGCCCGACCTCATGGAAGGCATGGACGTTCTGGCGGCTCTGAAGGGCACCGACAAGGTGCTGATGGACACGGTTACGCAGCCTGAGGTGCTGGAACGCCAGATGCAGCAGATAAACGACATCTACTTCAAGGTGTTCGACGAGCTTTACGACATAGTGCGCGAAGGCGACGAGATGGCCTTCTGCTACTTCTCTTCGTGGGCACCGGGCAAGATGAGCAAGCTGCAGAGCGACATATCAACGATGATAAGCGTGGACGACTACCGTCGCTTTGTGCAGCCGTTCATTCGCCAGCAGTGCCAGAAGATTGACTACACGCTGTACCATCTGGACGGCGTAGGCGCTCTTCATCATCTGCCGGCACTGCTCGAGATTGAGGAACTCAACGCCATACAATGGACGCCAGGCGTGGGAGAGCCGCAGGGAGGCTCGCCAAAATGGTACGACCTGTACAAGAAGATACTGGCAGGAGGCAAGAGCATAATGGCATGCTGGGTAACGCTCGACGAGCTGCGGCCGCTGCTCGACAACATAGGAGGCAACGGAGTGCATATAGAGATGGACTTCCACAACGAGGACGAGGTGGAGAAAGCCATGCGCATCGTTGAGGAATATCAGGAAGACGAAGCCAAGAAGCCGCAGCAGGAGGACAACACCATACGCATAAACAGCGGCAAGAGCGACGCCGACAAAGAGGTGGAGGCTATAATAGAGAGCGCCGAGCGCGAATTCAAGGAGCTTACAGGAAAGGACGAAAAGGCTCCTGCCGACTGGCTCGACGGCTGCCCCATCGTATCGGCAGGACGCAACCGCATACTCGTAATCGACGGAGCAATGGGCACGATGATACAGAGCCGACGCCTCGGCGAGGCCGACTTCCGCGGCGAAAGGCTTGCAGGGCATGACGTGAACGTGAAGGGATGCAACGACCTGCTGTGCCTTACGCGCCCCGACGTCATTGAGGACATTCACCGGAAGTATCTCGAAGCCGGAGCAGACATCATCGAGACTAACACCTTCAACGCGCAGCGCATATCCATGGCAGACTATCATCTGGAGAACTTCTGCCGCGAGATAAACCTCGAGGCGTGCCGCATAGCGCGCAAGGCAGCCGACGAATTTACCGCCAAGACACCGCAGAAGCCGCGCTTCGTGGCAGGTTCGATGGGTCCGACGAGCAAGACTTGCTCAATAACATCAGACACCACACAGCCGGGCTGGCATGCCTTCAGCTACGACACTCTGCGCGACGCCTACGCAGAACAGGCCGAGGCGCTGATTGAAGGCGGCGTCGACGCCCTGCTGATAGAGACGATATTCGACACAAAGAACGCGCAGGCGGCCATCGAGGCGGCACGCGGAGCAATGCGCAAGGCAGGCAAGCGTCTGCCGCTGATGCTGAGCTTCAGCATAGCCACTGCCGACGGACACAACATGCTGGGACAGAGCATCGGAGAGTTCCTCGCATCCGTAGCCGGCAGCGACATCATGTCGGTTGGCGTAAACTGCTGTTCTGACGTAAGCCTTGCCGCCGACATGCTCGTACATCTCGGCAAGACTACACCCTACATGATAAGCCTTTACCCCAACGCCGGCATGCCCGACGCCGAGGGACGCTACAGCCATACGCCCGAGATGCTGCAGCGCGAGCTGTGGCCGCTGATAGAGTGGCACGTGCTCAACATCGTGGGAGGATGCTGCGGCACAACCGACATGCACATCAGAAAGCTTGCCGAAGCCGTGGTTCCTGCCGAAGGACTTGCCCTTTCGCCCCACCCTGCGCAACCATCTGATAATGAGGGCGTTGCAAAAGGTGGTCTTTTAGGCTCCAATATGCCGTCTTTTAGCGTGCAAAAGGTGGCCTTTCACAATGCAAAAGGTGGCCTTTCAGAAAACCACGGGCACGACCATGCCGCCGAACCCTGTGAATGCTGCGCGCCGAAGGCCGCAAACGAGCCGTCGGCAGCCGACGAGATATTCGACGCCATACTGCAAGGCAACGCCGACAAGGCAGCCGAAGCGACGCAGAAGGCCGTAGACGCAGGCATGGCTCCGCAGGACATCATCAACAGTCAGATGATACGCGCCATGGGCGAGGTGGGCCAGCGCTTCCAGGACGGCAAGGCCTTTGTGCCCCAGCTGCTCATGGCAGGACGCGCCATGAAGGCAGCCCTCGTGCTGCTCAAGCCGCTCATGGCAGGCAAGGCAGACGTTACGATAGGCCGCGTGGTCATCGGAACGGTGAAGGGCGACCTGCACGACATAGGCAAAAACCTCGTTGCATCGATGCTCGAGGGCAGCGGCTTTGAGGTGATAAACATCGGCATCGACGTGCCGAGCGACAAGTTTGTAGAGGCTCTGAAGGACAACCACGCCGACATCCTGTGCATGAGCGCCCTGCTTACCACGACAATGACCTACATGAAGGACGTAATCAAGGCCGTGGAAGACGCCGGACTGCGCGACAAGGTGAAGATTATGGTGGGCGGAGCGCCCGTAAGCCAGGCCTTCGCCGACGAGATAGGAGCCGACGGATACAGCGACAATGCCAACGAAGCAGTGAAGGTGGCAAGGGAGCTGGTGAAGGGAAAAGAATAATATTTCAAGGAGTTAAAGGAGTTAGAGTAGTTAAAGGAGTTAAAGCCAAATGCCCTGCCGGTTATTAACAAGGCTAAATACGCCGGTCATTACATCATCTGCAGCGCATCGGCCTCATTACTCCCATAAGTCATACATCCCCCATAAAGCCGCCAACCGGCAACAAGGCTAATGACTTTAACTACTGAGCGGGCACAGCCCGCGATAACTCCTTTAACTACTATAACTACCAAATAAACAACATATCCATGAACTCACAATCATTACATGGCCTCGACTGGGGCATACTTATAGCATACTTCGTCATCCTGCTTGCCATCGGCATATGGGCAAGCACCAAGCGCAAGAAGGGCAGCAGCCTGTTTCTTGCCGAACATTCTCTGCGCTGGCACCACATAGGATTCTCCATGTGGGGCACCAACGTAGGCCCCTCCATGCTCATAGCGTCGGCAAGCGCCGGTTTCACCACGGGCGTCGTGTCGGGCAACTACGCATGGTACGCCTTCGTGTTCATAGCCCTGCTGGCCTTCGTCTTCGCCCCGCGCTATCTCGGCAGCAAGGTTTCCACCCTGCCCGAGTTTATGGGCCTGCGCTTCGGACAGTCCACACGCAACATGCTGGCGTGGTATACCATCGTAACGATACTCATCTCGTGGCTCGCGCTGACGCTCTTCGCGGGCGGCATAATCATACGCCAGGTGTTCGGCATACCCATGTGGATGTCGGCATTCCTGCTGCTCGGCATCTCCGCCTTCTTCACAATGCTCGGCGGACTGAAGGCCGTGGCCTACACCAACGTTTATCAGATGGTGCTGCTCATACTCGTTTCGGCCACGCTGACCTTCGTAGGAATATACCGTCTCGGCGGCGACTCGTTCACCGGAGGCATCGCCGTGCTGGCCAATCCCGACATTGTGCCGTCTAATTACTGGAACCTCTTTCAGCCCAACAGCGACAAAGACTTCCCCTGGCTGCCCATACTGCTGGGCTATCCCATAAGCGGACTGTGGTTCTGGTGCACCGACCAGTCGATGGTTCAGCCCGTACTGGCGGCCAAAGACCTCAGCGAAGGACAGAAGGGAGCTAACTTTACGGGCTGGCTGAAGATACTCGACGTGGCCATATACATCATCCCCGGCATCGTATGCTTCGCCCTCTGGAAGACCGGTTTCTTCGGAAATATGACCATTGAGGCCGACAACGCCTACATGACTCTTGTGTCGAGCCTCTTCCCCGTGGGCATGGTGGGCCTCGTGCTTGCCGTTCTCACCGCCGCGCTCATCAGCACCATAGGCTCTGCGCTCAACGCCCTGAGCACGGTGTTCACGATGGACATCTACGTGAAGAACATCCGCCCGGAGGCCACGCAGAAGGAAATAATGCGCACAGGACGCATAATAACCGTCATAGGTGCACTGGTGTCGATAGTCATCACCGTGGCTGTTGACAACATAAAGGGCATGAACCTCTTCAACGTATTCCAGTCGGTGCTCAGCTTCATCGCACCACCTATGGCGGCAGTGTTCGTCATGGGCGTGTTCTGGAAGCGCTGCACGACGCTCGCCGCCAACGTAACGCTCACCTTCGGAACCATCTTCAGCATCGGCTCGGGCATCCTTTACCTGTGGGTTATACCGGGAGCCACGGAGCAGGTGCACTTCATGATGCTGTCGTTCTACATCTTCGTAATCCTCATCATCAGCATGATTATCGTCAGCCTATGCAACAAGCAGGCAACGGTAAGCCCCGAGATAGTGAAACTGAGCGAAAGACCCAAGCGCACGGTTGTGGTGGCATGGACGCTGCTTGCCGTGGTTATGGTGGCTCTCTACATATTCTTCAACGGACACTGACAACAAAACTGAATTATGATACAGCAAAAAGCGCGGCAAGCCCGATATGGACTTGCCGCGCTTTTCTATATATTTCAAGCCATGTCTGACGCGCAATAAAAAGGCAGAAAGGCCCGTTTTAAAGGATTATACGCACGATAACGAAAGACGATATGCCAGACTATAAAAGACAACTGAACGCATAATGAAAAGCGACACGGCATATAATGTAAGGCGATATGGCGCATAATGAAAGGCAACGCAACACTTGATGATACACGGCATAAGGCTAAATATGCCGCAGGCTACTTCTTGCGGCGGCGCTTGTAGCAGTCTTTGAAGTCGCAGAGGCCGCACGAATATTCGAGCTTGCGCACCGAAGGGCCGAGGCCTATCACGCCGCTCACCGACTTGATGGGCACCATAAGGCTCGAGTCGGTAAGGCTTACGCCGCACGGACGCTCCTCGCCGAACAGGGGGAAGAGCATCTGCTGCTGAGAGACATGCCACCCGCAGTAGCCCGGACTGAAGCGGTTGGTGTGGCGCCAGCCGCGCTCATCAATAGCTTTCTGCAGCGAAAGTTCCATGCAGTCGGCAGCCTTCTCGGCTATGACGCTGCCTATTGAGTCGGCAACAAACACCTTCACCATGTCGTCTTCGTCCTTAAGGCGGTGCTGAAGCTGCTCAAACTCCTCGCCGGCGGTGGCCACGAAGAAGGCGAAAGCCTGCGAGCCGCGCAGCTGCCGGCTGATGATGCGCCCCACGCTGAAGCTGACTGAGCCTACGGTGAGCACGTGCTGCTCTGCATCGAGCTGTCCGGGAGTGATGAAAAAGCAGAAACGCGGGTGCAGAACGGCCTTTATGCGCTCCATGACGGCAGAGGTCTCGGCCTGCACGGCAGCGTCGGGCACGGCGTCGACATAGCCCATCTGCTCGTAGATTTCAGACGGAAGGATGTTGAGGTCGTCGAAAGTTATTTCCTGTTTTAGCATTTTATTCTGATTAAAAAGCGGCACAACGCTGCGCCGCATGACGCCGCTGCAGCCCTCGGAGGGTGCAGCGGCTTATGTAGTTAAGTATGTAGGGCGGAGTCTGTCAATATGAACCGAGGCTGACCATGACCTTTACGTCATGCCGCAAGGCCTCTGGAGAGCTGACATAACCTGCGCTTACAGCTTGCTGTTCCACTCGCCGACGGCCTCAAAGAAGGCGTCGATGTTGGCAAACGGAGTGTGCGGCGGAGTGTCGCATCCGCTGGATATCACAAAGTTTGGATAGTTGCTCATCTTGCGCAGCAGGTCTGTGGTGGCGCGGCGCATCTCGTCGGGCGTGGCAGACTTGAACAGACTGACGGGGTCGAGGTTGCCCATGGTGAGAGCCGTGGGCGGCACCTGACGCGACACCTGCTCCATGTCGCACTTGTTGCCGAAGTGATATGCGGCGGCTCCGGTGGCCACCATAGCATTGGTGCACTGCCCGGTGTTGCCGCAGTTGTGTAGCACGACGGTGAAATAGTCGTCCTGCACGGCCTCGACAATACGCCTGACGTAAACCGAAGAGAAGCGCATGCAGTCGTCGTCAGACATCAGTCCGGCGGCAGGCTCTGCCATGACAACGCCGTTGGCGCCCGTCTTCTTCAGCGCGATGCAGTATTTCAGGATGAAGTCGGTACACTTGTCGAGCAGCATGGCGGCAGCCTCGGGGTTCTGATATATCAGAATCATAATCTCCGACATGTCGTAGAGACGGCCTGCAAGCGAGAAAGGCCCGATGCATCCGGCAAGCACGGGGCGGTCGGTTATGGCACGGGCGGCAAGCAGGTTGGCCTTGAGATATGCCGGCACGCGGCCTGCGCTGAGCGGCGGCACCTGCAGACGGGCTATGTCGTCGGCGCTGTTGAGCATGTGCCCCCTGACGGCCGGCACCTCGTCGGGCTCGAAGGCGATATCGGCGCCGAAGGCTTCAGCCTCAACGGTGAGGTCCATTATCACTGTGGCGGCAGCCGTGTCGTAGCGTCCGGCAAGCGCCCTGACGGCGTTGAAGTGCACCTCGCCGTCGCTCACGGCGTCGATCACGTGGCGCCCTATCATCTCGATGCCGGGATGTGTCATTATGGGCACGGCCATCACCTTCTTGCTGTCGATGACGGCTTTGGCCCATTCGGTCATGTTTATCTTCATCTGTGTGTGTGTGCGTTATGTGTTATTCAACAAATCTTACGTAGTCATCCTTGCGCGGCGCAGCCTCTCTGACGGCACCCTCGCGCGGGTATCCCAGCACGCAGTGGCCTATGCCCTCATAGTCGCCCTCAATGCCCCATGCGCGCAGCATGGCCTTGCCTTCCTCGCTGTCGAACACCTCGCGGGCGCGGTGAATCCAGCAGCTGCCCAGTCCGAGGGCGTGTGCGGCGTTCATAAGGTTGCCCATTACGAGCGATCCGTCGTAGAGATAAGTGGGGCGTGTGCGGTCGGCCAGCACCACGAGCACCACCGGCGCGCCGTAGAAGGGGTCGGCCTCGGTGCCCATCACGGCGGCGTTGAGCTCAGAGAGGCGGTCGCGAACGGCCTTTGATGTTACGGCAACGATGAGCGGCGACTGTGCTCCGCGGCCCGTTGGGGCGTAGGTTCCTGCCTCTGCCACAGCCTCGATAAGGCTGCGCTCCGGCATCCGGTCGGGGTCGAAGGCGCGCACGCTGCGGCGTGTCTTCATGTTTTCTATAACTGTGTTCATAATCTTTACTGGTTAAAAAGTTTGTCTTTCACATGCCGCTGAGCGTCAGACTGACTGCCATTATGCCGCGGCATGATTGATATGTGCAAAGATACTAAATTTATCGTCCGCATGTTCAGGCGCAATGAATAAAAAGCCTTAAAGATACATTGAAAAACGTGCCGGAGACCCGAAAAAATGACATCGCGGCGCTGATTGCGGCCCGATGATGCGCCGGTTTTATCCTCCTTCGTAACATACTGACATTCAGCGCGTTGCAAAAGGCCACGTTTCAAGCTCTAAAAGACGGCCTTTCGGCGTGCAAAAGGTGGCCTTTTGGAGGCTGAAAGGGCACCTTTCGGAAAACAGGCGCACGGCAGGCGGCATCAGGGCGCGCCTCGGCACGGCCACAGACAGGCTGCAAGGACACCGCCTGAAGGCGGCACAGGCCATGTGGCAGATGTGCATAAAAAGCTTACATACAATGCACAAAAAGCCTTAAAAAGGCTGATTTAGCGTTATTTATTTTTTTATATGGCGCAAAACTCGTATTTTTGCATGTTTAAGTTGTCTAATATAAAGTAAGACAAATGTCAACTATTAAAATCAAAAAAGTAGAAACAAGGAAAGACCTTGAGCGGTTTATAGACTTTCACTATGACCTCTACAAGGACAATGAGTATGACGTTCCCACACTGTTCAGCGACGACCTGAACACCCTGAGCAAGGACAAGAACGCGGCGTTCGAGTTCTCTGAGGCCGAGTATTTCATGGCGTTCGACGGACGTGGGCGCATGGTGGGCCGCGTGGCAGCCATAATCAACCACCGCGCCAACAAGCGCTGGGGGCGCAAGTGCGTCAGATTCGGATGGATAGACTTCATCGACGACATCAACGTGTCTAAGGCCCTGTTCGACGCCGTAGAGAAATACGGCAAGTCGAAAGGCATGGAAGAGATGATAGGTCCGCTCGGATTCACCGACCTCGACCCCGAAGGCATGCTCACTATGGGATTCGACCAGCTGGGCACTATGGCCACCATATACAACTATCCGTACTATCCGGAGCACATGGAGAAGCTGGGCGACTTCGAGAAGGACAACGACTATGTGGAGTTTAAGCTCATGGTGCCCGACAAGGTGCCCGAGAAATACACCAAGATAGCCGAGATGATACAGAAGCGCTACGACCTGCACATCAGAAAACTGACCAAGAAGGACGTGTTTGAGGGCGGCTACGGCAAGAAGATGTTCGAGCTGATAAACACCTGCTTCAAGGACCTGTACGGATATTCGGAGCTGTCTGAAAGGCAGATCGACCAGTACATCAAGATGTACTTCCCCCTGGCCGACCTCAGCCTCATCACCGTTGTAGAGGACCGCAGCGCCGGCAACAAGCCCGTGGCCGTGGGCATCACCATCCCGTCGCTGTCGAAGGCGCTGCAGAAGTGCCGCCGCGGAAGGCTCTGGCCCTTCGGATGGTGGCACGTGCTGAGGGCTCTGAAGGCTCACAAGACCGAGGGCGTAGACCTGCTGCTGCTCGGAGTGCTGCCCGAATACCGCATGAAGGGCGCCAACGCCCTTATGTTCTACGACCTCATCCCGCGCTATCAGGCCTACGGATTCAAATGGGGCGAGAGCCAGGTTGAGATGGAGACCAACGAGAACGTGCAGAGCCAGTGGCAGTATCTCGAGACCATCCTCCACAAGAGAAGACGCTGCTACAAGAAGTGGATATAGATTTTCTGCCGGCAAACGGCAGAAAATAATTAAAAATTAAAAAGTAAAAATTAAACAGCGAGGGGGATGGCAGGCGGTGATCATATCAACTTAAGCTGGCAGAAGTGTGGTAATAATTAAACAACGTTGATTATGGCTGACGGCAATAACATTGTGAAAGAAAAGGCGGAGAAGTTCGCCATACGCATTGTTAAGTGCAGCAGGTTCATAAGGGAAACCAAACGTGAATACTCGCTTGCCGACCAGCTGCTGCGTTGCGGCACCAGCATAGGTGCCAATCTTTATGAAGCTGAATTTGCACAAAGCAAAGCCGACTTTATAAGCAAGATGAGCATCGCGCTCAAAGAAGCGTCTGAAACCAAATACTGGTTGTGGCTGCTCCATTCGACAGACATACTGGAAGACAAGATTTACTACTCAATGAACACCGACTTGAAGAACATCATAAGTCTTCTTGTCTCAATATTGAGATCATTGAAGGGTGTAGACAGCAAGAAATAGCTGACAATACCACATGCATCCGTCATCCTGTTTCAGCCACGATGTTTAATTTTTAACTTTTAATTGTTAATTTTGGAATTTTATGAGCGAAGAGAATAAAATTACAACCGAGTATACTGACGACAATATCAGGCACCTGTCTGACATGGAGCACGTGCGCACCCGACCGGGAATGTACATCGGCCGACTTGGCGACGGATCCATGCCCGAGGACGGCATCTACGTGTTGCTCAAAGAGGTTATCGACAACTCTATCGACGAGTTTAAGATGAACGCCGGCAAGCGCATCGAGATCGACATAGACAACAACCTCAGCGTGATGGTGCGCGACTACGGACGAGGCATACCGCAGGGCAAGCTCATCGAGGCCGTAAGCGTGCTAAACACCGGAGGTAAATACGACTCCAAGGCGTTCAAGAAGAGCGTCGGACTCAACGGTGTGGGCATCAAGGCCGTCAACGCGCTAAGTTCCAGGTTCGAGGTGAGGTCTTACCGCGACGGAACGGTGCGCACGGCGACATTCGAACGCGGCGTGCTGAAGAGCGACACAACCGAGGAGACGCAGGACGAGACGGGTACATACATATACTTCGTGCCCGACGACACGCTCTTCAAGAACTACTCTTTCCACCACGACTTCGTGGAGACGATGCTGCGCAACTACACCTACCTGAACACAGGACTGACCATCATGTACAACGGACGCAGGATTCTGAGCCGCAACGGACTTGAAGACCTGCTCAACGACACGATGACCAACGACGGCATCTACCCCATAATACACCTCAAGGGCGAGGACATCGAGATAGCGTTCACGCACACCAACCAGTATGGCGAGGAGTATCACTCGTTCGTAAACGGACAGCACACCACGCAGGGCGGTACTCACCAGAGCGCGTTCAAGGAGCACATAGCCCGCACGATAAAGGAGTTTTTCAACAAAAACTTCGAATATACCGACATCCGCAACGGCCTCGTGGCTGCCATAGCCGTCAACGTCGAGGAGCCGATGTTCGAGAGTCAGACCAAGATTAAGCTCGGATCGCTCACCATGAGCCCCGACGGCGTCAGCGTGAACAAGTACGTAGGCGACTTCATCAAGAACGAGGTGGACAACTATCTGCACAAACACTCCGACGTGGCAGAGGTTATGCTGCAGAAGATTCAGGCCAGCGAGAAGGAAAGAAAGGAGATGGCAGGAGTGACAAAGCTGGCACGCGAGCGCGCCAAGAAAGCCAACCTGCACAACCGGAAGCTGCGCGACTGCCGCATACACTTCTCCGACGTGAAGAACAACCGCAAGGAGGAAAGCTCCATCTTCATCACCGAGGGCGACTCAGCGAGCGGTTCTATCACCAAGAGCCGCGACGTAAACACGCAGGCTGTGTTCTCTCTCAGGGGTAAGCCGCTCAACTCTTTCGGACTGACAAAGAAGGTGGTGTACGAGAACGAGGAGTTTAATCTGCTTCAGGCAGCCCTCGACATTGAGGACGGACTCGACACCCTGCGCTACAACAAGGTGATTGTTGCAACCGATGCCGATGTCGACGGCATGCACATCCGACTGCTCATAATAACCTTCTTCCTGCAGTTCTTCCCCGAACTCATCAAGAAGGGACACGTATACGTGCTGCAGACGCCGCTCTTCCGCGTCAGAAACCGCCGCACGAAGGTGCGCAACAAGAAGGCGCTCGAGGACGTAAAAGGCAAGAAGGGCGACTTCATCACCCGCTATTGCTACAGCGACGAGGAGCGCGTAAAGGCAATAGAGGAACTTGGTCCCGACCCTGAGATAACCCGATTCAAAGGTCTTGGAGAGATAAGTCCCGACGAGTTTGTCAACTTCATCGGTCCCGACATGCGCCTCGAGCAGGTAACTCTGCACAAGACCGACCAGGTGCAGAAGCTTCTGGAGTATTACATGGGCAAGAATACGCCCGAGCGACAGAACTTCATCATAGACAATCTGGTGATAGAGGAAGACCGTCCTGAAGAGGAAGAAAAGTTCTGACAAGGGACAAAAGGAACGTAAAGGAGACGCAGAATAAGCCCAACGGCAATGCTGATGAAACATAATGAGCATGCGGAAAGGGAATTAATGATACGTGGAAGGGGCATTAATGATATGCGGAAGAAGAATGAAAGCCATGCAAAGTAAGCACAAAAGCCATGCAGAATAAGCATGAAAACGATGCAGAGTAAGCATGAAAACAATGCAAGAGTCATTCATCCGCGCATCATCAGTCCCATTCCTCCCATCTCTCCCACGACATCCGTTCCTCCCATAAGTCCCATCCCCCACAATCATCCCATAAAAGAAACATCACAACAATGATAAACACAACCATCAGAAAGATAAAAGCCGCACTGGCAAAGACTGCCGCAAAGGCCCTCGTTGCCGCCGCACCGGCTGTCATGTCGTGCCTTCCGGCCGGCGCGCAGATGAACATCGACTTCTCTTACGACAGTCCGCTGCGCAAGCTGCAGATAGCCGAAATGGCAATAAACAACCTCTACGTCGACTCGGTTGACGAGAAGAAACTCGTTGAGGACGCTATAAGGGGCATGCTGGAGAAGCTCGACCCCCACTCATCTTACTCCGACCCGGAGGAAGTGAAGGCCATGAACGAACCGCTGCAGGGCAACTTCGACGGCATAGGCGTGCAGTTCAACATGGTTGACGACACGCTGCTCGTCATCCAGCCCGTGTCAAAAGGCCCGTCGGAGAAGGTAGGCATCATGGCTGGCGACCGCATAGTGAACGTGAACGACACTGCCATTGCGGGCGTGAAGATGAAGAAAGAGGAGATAATGAAGCGTCTGCGCGGACCCCGAGGCACAACGGTGAAACTGGGAATTGTGCGCCGCGGCGTGCCCGACATGATGTATTTCACGGTGAAGAGAGACAAGATTCCGGTGAAGAGCGTGGACGCCGTCTACATGATTCGCCCGCAGATAGGCTACATAAGGATAGGAAACTTCGGCGCGACGACATACAAGGAGTTTATGGAAGGCATGGAGAAGCTGAAAGCCGAGGGCATGAAAGACCTGATACTCGACCTTCAGGACAACGGCGGAGGATATCTGCAGGCTGCCGTGGAAATAGCCAACGAGTTCCTGCCGAAGGACGATCTGATTGTATATACCGACGGACGCCGCATCAGACGCATGGACTATAAGGCGCGCGGCAACGGCTCTTTCCTGACGGGACGCGTGTATGTGCTCGTCAACGAGTTTACGGCGTCGGCCGCAGAGATTGTCACCGGAGCGATACAAGACCACGACCGCGGCATCGTAATCGGCCGCCGCACGTTCGGAAAGGGCCTCGTTCAGCGCCCGATCGACCTGCCCGACGGCTCTATGATACGACTTACCATTGCCCACTATTACACTCCTTCGGGACGATGCATACAGAAGCCATACACCAAAGGAGACATTGAGGACTATGCGATGGACTTTGAGAAGCGCCTGAAACACGGCGAACTGACCAACCGAGACAGCATTCACTTCGCCGATTCGCTGAAGTTCTACACGCTGAAAGAGCACCGCACGGTGTACGGCGGAGGCGGAATAATGCCCGATACGTTTGTTCCTCTGGACACACTTCAGTACACAAAGTTCCACCGCCAGCTCGTGCTGAAGGGCATAGTGATAAACACCGACCTGAGATATATCGACAAGAACCGCAAGCAACTCGTAGGCGCCTACCCGACGTTCGAGGCGTTCAGAAACCGTTTTGAGGTGCCGCAGGAACTTATCGACGAGATAATGAAGGAGGCGGAGAAGCAGAAGATAAAGCCGAAAGACGACGAAGAACTGCAGCGCACGCTGCCTTATCTGAAATCGCAGCTGAAGGCTCTCGTGGCGCGCGACCTCTTCGACATGAGCGAATACTTCCAGATTATCAACGAGACAAGCGACATCGTGAAGAAGGGAGTGGAGCTCTCGGCAGGCAAATAAAGGGCTGACGGGATAAGAGAAATGGGACCAATAAGACTGATATGGCGCCTGTGCTGATATTGCTGCACGGCCATCGGTCTTATTGGTCCCATTACTTTTATCCTCTCGGGGCTTCTCAGAGCTTAATCATGGCAAGCGCCTTGTTCTCGGCAGCCTCCATAATCTCGCGCTCTCCGGGGCCTTTGTCGTTGATGCCGCAGAGATGCAGTATGCCGTGGATAATCACACGGTGAAGCTCCTCGTTGTAGTCCTTGCCCAGCTGCTCGGCGTTTGAGCGCACGGTGTCGAGCGAGATGACTATGTCGCCGCTGATTGTGTCGTCCTCGTCATAGTCGAACGTGATGATGTCAGTGTAGTAGTTGTGGCCCAGATACTCGTTGTTAACCTCAAGAATCTTGTCGTCGTTGACAAACATATATCCTATTTCGCCAACCTTGCGGCCATATTCGGCGGCCACGGCCTTTATCCATGCCGATGTGTCGCGCTTTCTTATTGCCGGCATTTTTACGCCGTCGGTGTTGTATGTTATCATATTTTGCTGTTTATTTTCGTTCTGAAGGCTTGCCGCACGGCGTGCGGTAAGTTATAGCCAAGATGCGTTTAAGTGCGTCAGAAGGCGTTATATTGCCCTCTGCGGGCACGTCTTAAGGCTCCTTAATCTCTGTCTTGCGTCCCTGCTCAGGTGCGGGCAGAAACTCGGCGGCATCCTTGCCGAAGTTGATAAGCTCGCGCACCATGCTCGACGACACGCTCTCATATTCAGGCTCGGCATACAGCAGGATGGTCTCTATGCCGCCTATCTTGCGGTTGATGTCTGCCTGCTCGCGCTCATACTCAAAGTCCTTGATGCTGCGCACGCCCTTGATGATGAAGCCGGCGCCCTCGCGGCGGGCAAAGTCGACGGTGAGGTCGCTGTATTCCTTTACCTCCACCTTAGGCTCGTCGGCATACAGGCGCGCAATGGCCTTCACCCTTGTCTGCGCGCTGTACATGTATTTCTTGCGCTCGTTGAAGCCCACGCCGATGACAATCCGGTCGAACAGCGGCAGCGCGCGTCTGACGATGGCATGATGACCGGTGGTGAAGGGGTCGAAGCTTCCTACGAAAATGCCTGTTCTCTGCATTGAATTCTATCTGTTGTTTTGTTGATTTTTATATATACATTCAGTCTGACTGCACCGTCAGCATGGCCTATCCCATGCCGAAGAGGTCGGGCTCCATCACGTTGCCGGCATACGGATTGCGGCCGAAGTGGTTGTAGGCAAGCTCCGTGACCATGCGTCCGCGCGGCGTGCGCTTGATGAATCCCTCCATGATGAGGTAAGGCTCATACACCTCCTCTACCGTTCCGGCGTCCTCGCCTATTGCCGTGGCTATGGTGGTTATGCCTACGGGGCCGCCCTTGAACTTGTCGATGATTGTCAGCAGAATCTTGTTGTCAATCTCGTCGAGGCCATACTGGTCGATGTTCAGCGCCGTCAGTGCCACCTTCGATATGGCTGTGTCTATGCGTCCCGTGCCCTTCACCTGCGCAAAGTCTCTCACCCTGCGCAGCAGGGCGTTGGCTATACGTGGCGTTCCGCGGCTGCGGCGGGCTATCTCTACGGCAGCGTCGTCGTCGATGGGCACCTTGAGTATCGATGCCGAGCGCTTCAGTATCTTGGTGAGCGTCTCGGGCTCGTAGTATTCCAGATGCAGGTTGATGCCGAATCGGGCGCGCAGCGGCGCGGTGAGCAGTCCGCTACGGGTTGTTGCCCCCACGAGAGTGAAGGGGTTGAGGTCAATCTGTATCGAGCGCGCCGACGGTCCCTTGTCTATCATGATGTCGATGCGGTAGTCCTCCATAGCCGAGTAGAGATACTCCTCGACGACGGGCGACAGGCGGTGAATCTCGTCGATGAACAGCACGTCGTTAGGCTCGAGCGACGTCAGTATGCCTGCCAGGTCGCCCGGCTTGTCGAGCACGGGGCCGCTCGTCAGCTTGAAGCCCACGCCCAGCTCGTTGGCAATGATGTTGCTCAGCGTGGTCTTTCCCAGTCCGGGAGGGCCGTGCAGCAAGGTGTGGTCGAGCGGCTCGCCGCGGTATTTGGCGGCCTCTACGAACACCTCGAGGTTCTCCACCACCTTCTGCTGTCCGCTGAAGTCGCCGAAGCGCAGCGGTCTCAGGGCGTTCTCAAACTCCTTCTCGGCCGACGACAGCGACTCTTTTCTTATATCGAAATTATCGTCCATTATTCTTTTATCTTTCAGTCGAATGCAAAGTTAAGCATTTTATTTGTTATAATCACGCAAAACCATAAGAATATCTCAGCCGCGGCAGACGGCGGCGTCACTGTTTCCGGCAGGCCGCCCTGCCGCCGCTCTGTCTTGCCTGCGGGGCATGTCGTGCCGGCGCCCGTGCCGTGGTGAAATGTGCCCGTGCAGCGGCCGTTTTCCGATATGTGCCCTTTTACATTCCGAAAGGCCACCTTTTACACGCCAAAAGGCCGTCTTTTGCAGGCTAAAACATGGCATTTTACAACGCATTGAGCATCAGGGCGTTACGCAGGAGCATACCGACGCATCGCCGCCAAGCCATATACATCGCCCCCGCCGCCACCCGCACGCCACCCCGTGCGCCACGCCCTAAAACCTGCCCGAAAACCGTCAGAATGTCATATTATGTTAACACGGAGACTATACAAATAGGTATTTAAACAGATTTTAATAAATTGAAATAAATTTGTAACAAGTTGTTAAATACACTATAACCGCAGCGTAACGGCTTTGTAACACAGAATGCAGACCTTTGCAGCGTTAAAATTATTTTAGTTTTTTATGAGAAAAAATTACAAAAAATTATCGCTATTTTGCTTATCTGCGATGCTTTCTGTAGCAGCAGTGGCTGTTACTGACTCTAACGAAGCTAACTTAGGAACCATGCGCGGACGAATCGTCGACAACTCTAATCAGGTGTTGCCCGGCGCAACCGTTATGATCGAGAATCTGCACACAGGTGTTGTTAGCGACGCTAACGGATTCTACACAATACCCAACCTGAAACCGGGAGTCTACACGGTGAAGGTTTCTTACGTAGGCTACCAGCCGACAACGGCTAAACTGACCATATCTGCCGAAAAGACAGAAGTGAAAGACTTCGTGCTGTCAGAGGGAATGGAGCTTAAGGGCGTTGAGGTAAAAGGAGCGTTCCACGGACAGAGCCGTGCGATAAACACTCAGAAGAATAACTTTAACATAACCAACGTCGTGTCGGCCGACCAGATCGGCAAGTTCCCCGACTCTAACATCGGCGACGCCCTGAAGCGTATCAACGGTATCAACGTGCAGTATGACCAGGGCGAGGCACGCTTCGGACAGGTGCGCGGAACATCACCCGACCTCACATCGGTAACCGTCAACGGCAACCGTCTGCCTTCTGCCGAGGGCGACATACGCAACGTGCAGCTCGACCTCATACCGGCCGACATGATTCAGACCATCGAAGTGAACAAGGTTGTTACGGCCGACATGGACGGCGACGCCATCGGCGGATCGATAAACCTCATAACCAAAAACACTCCTTACAAGGAAGTGTTCAACATAACGGCTGGAACGGGCTACAGCTGGATAAGCGAAAAGCCGCAGCTTAACCTCGGACTGACCTACGGCAACCGCTTCTTCAACGACAAGCTGGGCTTCATGGCAGCCATTTCTTACCAGAACTCACCGGCAGGATCGGACAACACTGAGTTTGAATACGACATCGACGACGACGGCAAGGTGGTGCTCACCGACGCCGAGGTAAGACAATACTACGTTACACGTGAGCGTCAGAGCTACTCGCTCTCACTCGACTACGTGTTCAACCCCAACCATAAAGTGTTCTTCAACGGTATCTACAACCGCCGCAACGACTGGGAGAACCGCTACCGCGTGTCATACAAAGACCTGGCAGACGGCGAGGGAGAGATGAAGGCCACGATAGAAACCAAGGGAGGATCTGCCGACAACCGCGGCGCACGACTTGAGCGCCAACAGACCATGGACTACACCCTTGGCGGCGAGCACCTGCTCTGGGACAAGCTCTCTGCCGACTGGTCGGCATCGTTCTCAAGAGCTTCTGAGGGACGCCCCGACGAGCGCTACATGAGTCTTGAGCAGAAAGACATAACCATCAACATGGCAGACGCCGGACTGCGCCAGCCCTACTCTACAACATACATCAACCTCGACGAGGGCGAATGGAAGCTCGACGAGTTTACAAACGCCAACGAGAACATCATAGAGAACGAGTGGAAGTTCAAGCTCGACTTCGAGTTGCCGCTCGCAAACGGACTCTACGGCAACAAGCTTAAGTTCGGAGGAAAATACACACGCAAGTCGAAGACAAAGGACGTTGTATGCTACGACTACACCGACGGCTACGAAGCAATGTTCGGCGACGACTACTCTAACTACTACATCAACCGCATACGCGACGGATTCATGCCCGGAAGCCAGTATAAGTCGACAATGTTCATCGACAAGAACTACCTCGGAGGCATCAGCCACGTTGACCTGGCAGCCATGGGCGGCGAGCAGGTGCTCGAGGAGTCGGCAGGCAACTACGACGCAACAGAGCAGGTTTCGGCAGGCTATCTGCGCTTTGAGCAGAAGCTCGGAAAGAAACTTGAGCTTATGCTCGGACTCAGAATGGAGGCCACAAACCTGAAGACAAGCGGCTTCAACTGGATTGTCGACGAGGACGAGAACGAATATCTCGAGCCGACCGGCACCTACAAGAACAACTATATCAACTGGCTGCCGAGCGTATTGCTGAAATATAACGCCACAGACGACCTGAAGGTGCGCGCATCTTACACCAAGACGCTGGCACGTCCTAAATACTCTCACATGATGCCGGGCAGCAGCATCAACCGCACCGAATCGCCTGTTGAGGTGTTCGTGGGCAACCCTGACCTGAAGCCGGTTATCTCTAACAACTACGACCTGTCGGCAGAATACTACTTCAAGAGCGTAGGTCTGGTGTCTGCATCACTCTTCTACAAGCGCATCAACGACTATATGGTTGAGCATGTGTCTAAAGGCAGCTACGGCAACTACGACGACTGCAAGATAACACGACCCGTAAACGCATTCGACGCAGACCTCCTGGGCGTTGAGCTCGGACTGCAGCGCGACTTCGGATTCATACATCCGTCACTCAAGTGCTTCGGCTTCTACGGCAACTATACCTACACTCACAGCAACGTGGTCAAGTCAGTATTCGGCAACAAAGACGAGCAGGCTCTGCCCGGTTCGCCAGAGCACATGGCCAACGCGTCGCTCTACTTCGACAAGGGCGGACTGAACGTGCGTCTCTCTTACAACTTCACTTCTGCCTTCCAGGACGACGAGGAGTATCAGGAAGAGGCACAGCTGCGCCGCTACTACGACAAGGTTAACTATCTCGACCTGAACGCAAGCTACACATGGGGCAAGGACATCAAGTACACATTCTATGCCGCTGCCAACAACCTGCTGAACCAGCCGCTGCGCTACTACCAGGGAGAGAAGGACCGCACAATGCAGGTGGAGTACTACGGAGTGAAGCTCCAGGCCGGATTCAAGCTCAGCTTCTAAGCCGGAAACGACTGAACGGTCATGAGAGTAATGTTTAAGAAGAATAGATTTATAATGAATTCCTGAAACGGATTAGCACAGATGAAACCGGGAAAACAGGCGTGAGAGAGTACAAAATGACTTAAGGCAAGTTATCAGTATGTGCTCAGCCTGCTGTCCCGGCTTTGCTTTCAAAACGAATATAAACAACAAAAACATCACAACAATGAAGAAACTTTCAACAACTCTGATTTTGCTTTTAGTGGCCGTGATGAGCATCATGGCGCAGACTCCCGAGCAGTGGGCCAAGCTGGAGAAGGACGTCAACTTCTACGTGGCCAACGACCTGGGACGCAACGGATACTACGACCAGAAGCCTATAGCTGAACTTATGGGACGCATGGCCGAGACCGTGGGCATAGAATGTGTGGCAGCGCCGGGCGACGTGCACCACTTTGAGGGTGTGCGCAGCACGCAGGACCCTCTCTGGATGACCAACTATGAGCTTATATACAGCCATCCCGAACTGATGCTCGACTGGTATCCGACGCTCGGAAACCACGAGTACCGCGGCAACACGCAGGCCGTGCTCGACTACACAAACGTGAGCGCACGCTGGGCCATGCCGGCAAGATACTACACAAAGGTGATTGAGGACGGCGGAGTGACCGTAAGACTGGTGTTCATAGACACTGCACCGATGATTGACAAATACCGCAACGACACCGAGAAATATCCCGACGCAGGCAAGCAGGACTACAACAAGCAGCTCGAATGGCTCGACTCTGTGCTCTCTTCGGCCAAGGAAGACTGGGTTATCGTGCTGGGCCACCACCCCGTTTATGCCGACACAGGCAAGGACACATCTGAGCGCGGCGACATGCAGGCACGCCTGAACCCGATACTGACCAAGCACAAGAACGTGAGCATGTATATATGCGGACACATACACAACTTCCAGCACATACGCAAGCCGGGCTGCAACATCGACTACGTGGTGAACACGAGCGGATCGCTGAGCCGTCCGAAGGTGAAGGCAGTAGACGGAACACAGTTCTGCAGCGGCGTGACGGGCTTCTCGCTGGTATGTGCCGACAAGACCACCCTGTCGCTCCATCTCATTGACAAGGACGGAAAGGTGGTATACACGGTTAACCACAAGAAATAACAAATTCTTCTTTTTTCTTTAAAATTAAGCACTATT